>Ga0228700_1000031_pt1 | contig 163618 bp, 161 predicted proteins | sample McNCre317_Aug_MG_FD_178019 | JGI IMG/M metagenome (GOLD analysis project Ga0228700, IMG submission 178019) | Freshwater microbial communities from McNutts Creek, Athens, Georgia, United States - 3-17_Aug_MG | ecosystem: Environmental > Aquatic > Freshwater > Creek | place: USA: Georgia...
TTTGTGCTTCCTGTTTTCCAATTACTTTTACTCATTCCGTTTGTTTTATTGGCGATTCGACGCTTGCGAACGTTTTGGGAAAATCAATATCAATTTTCATTAGAACGTGTATTAATTGCCCCTCCCCGGGTATAAGAAGATTGTTTTTCAATTTTCTTACGTAATAATACACTATGATTAATTCCATTATTTCATTCAGTATCCGCAACAAATTAGTTGTCGGGTTATTTGTCTTAGGACTTATTGTTTGGGGAGGCTATTCCTTAAGCAAATTGCCTATCGATGCCCTTCCGGACATCACTTCGAATCAAGTGCAGGTCATCACACAGTCTCCCGCACTCGCAGCATCCGAAGTGGAGAAGTTCATCACCTATCCGCTTGAGATTTCGTTACGAACGATCCCCAATGTCAAAGGTATACGGTCTGTTTCTCGCATGGGTCTATCCATCATCACTGTGGTATTTGATGATGCCGTCGCCATGGAAGTGGCGCGCCAACAAGTTTCTGAAAAACTTAAAGGCGCCGAACCCTATTTGCTGAAAGGTGCTGGGGTTCCCGAAATGGCCCCAATCACAACAGGCCTCGGAGAGTTTTTCCAGTACACCTTGGAAGTTGATCCTGCTTTTAAAGATCAATATTCGCTTGCAGATTTGCGTACTTATCAAGATTGGATAGTTAAACGCCAATTATTGGGAATCCCTGGCGTTGTGGAAGTTTCTTCTTTTGGAGGGAATTTGAAGCAATACGAAGTAGCGGTTAACCCCGAAAGACTTCGTGCCATGCATGTGACGGTCAATCAAATCTTTACTGCCTTAGAAAACAACAATTCCAATTCGGGAGGTAGTTACCTCGAAAAAGGCACCGATGTGTATTTCATCCGAACGGAGGGTATGCTCGCGAGTCTAGCTGATGTGGAAAATGTCGTGGTAGACCAAAGAGGCCCTGCCGGAACGCCCATTCGTGTAAAGGATGTTGCGACGGTTCAGTTTGGCAAAGCGGTTCGCTACGGTGCCATGACACGAAATGGAGAGGGTGAAGTGGTAGGTGCGGTGATGTTACTGCTTAAAGGAGCCAGCGCGAATGAGGTTGTACAGGATGTAAAGGTCCGAATGGAAGAAATTCAAAAAACGATGCCGCAAGGAATTAAAATCGTTCCTTTCTTGGATCGTAGCGTTCTAATCGGCAAAGCAATTTCCACCGTTGAAAAGAATCTAATCGAAGGGGGATTAATCGTCGTTTTCATCTTGGTATTATTGCTTGGGAATTTACGTGCAGGTCTAATTGTGGCGTCAGTTATTCCCTTGTGTTTGCTTTTCGCTTTTGCGATGATGCATATTTTTGGGGTTTCGGCCAACTTAATGAGCTTAGGGGCCATCGATTTTGGATTGATTGTAGATGGAGCCGTCATCATTGTGGAATCCATCATTCACAGGCTTCATGCACACAAAAAAGGCGAAGTCCTTTCGCAACATGAGATGGATGAAGAGGTGGGAATTTCAGCCAAAGCGATATTCCAGTCGGCAGCTTTTGGCGTCATCATCATTTTGATTGTGTATTTCCCAATCATGGCTTTGGGGGGGATTGAAGGAAAAATGTTTAGACCCATGGCGCAAACGGTGAGTTTTGCCATTATAGGAGCTTTGATTCTTTCCTTAACTTACGTGCCTATGGCATCTGCTTTATTTTTAAGCAAAAAGATTGACCACAAGGTTACGATTGCAGATCGTATTATGAATGCGATGTTTAGCTGCTATAAACCGATGGTGGATTGGGCATTGAGCAAACCGAAAATCGTCGTAATACTTTCTTCCGTTCTTCTTGTAGGAAGTGTGGGCTTATTTAGCACATTAGGTGGAGAATTTATTCCAGAATTGAACGAAGGGGATTTTGCGGTGGAGGTTGTATTACCAACCAACGCCTCTTTGAGTCAAAGTATTCATGTGAACACGGAAGCACAGAAATTGTTGATGAAGCAATTTCCCGATGAAATTAAACAAGTTGTTTCGCGTATTGGAGCATCTGAAATACCTACGGATCCCATGGGAATTAATGCCTGCGATTTGTTAATCATTTTGAACGAGCCTTCAGCATGGAAAAAAGCGCATAGTCCTGAAGAGCTGGAAGCGAAAATGGATGAAGCCTTAAATGCTTTTCCAGAGGTTAATTTCGAATTTACCCAACCGATTCAAATGCGTTTTAACGAATTAATTGCCGGGGTTAAATCGGATATCGCCATTAAGATTTTCGGGGAAGATTTAGGATTGTTGTTCGAGCATGCCACGGAGGCTGCAAGACACATTCGCAAAATTGATGGGGTAGGTGATATCAAAGTGCAGCAGATTGACGGTATTCCTCAATTAGTCGTGAAATTTAATCGGACCAAATTAGCCCAATATGGACTGAATGTTCAATCGATTAACCAATTGATCAAAACAACTTTTGCAGGTGAAACGGCAGGAATTGTGATGGAGGGAGAAAAGCGATTTGATTTGGTTGTACGGATGGATTCCTTGCACCGACAAGACATCCAAAATCTCCGCGAATTGTATGTTGAGCTACCTAATGGAGGCCAGATTCCTTTGCAAGAAGTAGCAGAGGTTGATTTTGAAAACGCACCTGTGGAAGTTTCACGTGATGATACTCACCGCAGAATTACGATTGGTATCAATGTTCGAAATCGCGACGTAGAAAGTGTCGTGGCGGATATTCAAAAAGTCATGAAAGAAAAAGTGGTATTGCCTGCGGGTTACTATGTGACCTATGGAGGAACCTTTGAAAATTTACAAGCCGCGAAATCTCGGTTGGCCCTTGTTGTGCCTATTGCCTTGGTCTTAATCTTCGTACTCTTGTTTTTCACCTTCCAATCCTTTTTAGAGGCCTCTATTATTTATTTAGCCATTCCTTTATCGGCTATCGGAGGAATTTGGGCATTATGGTTGCGAGGAATGCCTTTCTCTGTTTCTGCAGGCATTGGTTTTATCGCTTTGTTTGGCGTCGCGGTGCTGAATGGAATCGTGCTATTATCCTTCTTTAAGCAGTTGGCCAATGAAGGCTTATCCGTCGAGGAGCGTTTACAAAAAGGCCTATCCTTGCGTTTCCGTCCAGTCATTATGACGGCAGCTGTGGCCTCGCTAGGTTTCTTGCCGATGGCCCTAAGTACTTCACCGGGTGCAGAGGTGCAAAGACCTTTGGCAACTGTTGTAATTGGTGGATTGATCACGGCGACTTTTTTAACTTTGGTTGTGATACCCGTGGTTTATTCGATTCTGATGGGTAGAAAAGAACGCAAAGCAACAAGTGCTTTACTGGTTTTATTCTTTTTAGGATTAGGCCTATCAAACGCTCAAGCACAAACCCCTAAGTTAAGTTTGAATCAGTGTGTAGCAGAGGCGTTGCAAAAGAACAGTTTGATTCGCTCTGGAGGTTTGGAGATTCAAACGGCTGATGCACTCATTGCCACAGGTCGTGAGCTCCCCAAGGGGACACTTGATTTTCAATATGGCAAAACGCAAACCTACTTTAGTCAGGATTACACGGTCGTGGCCAACCAAAGTATTCCTTGGCCATCCTTATTGAAGGCCCAAGTAAAAGCGTTGAGTTCACAGAAAATGATTGCTGAGAAACGTTTGGCCATCACGAAAAGCCTCGTGGCTGCGAGTGTGAAATGGTATTATTACCAACTTTTGGTCCAACAAAAGCAGTCGACGTTCTTGAAAAAACAAGATAGTTTATATGTCCAAATGCGACGCGCTGCAAGCTTGAAGTACAAGGAGGGCGAAACGGGGAAACTTGAATTTGTTGCTGCTGAGGCACGTTTACGCGAATTTCAGCAAAAACAAGCCGCGTTAAGCTTGGACATGAAGGCCAATTATGCTCAGCTAGCTTATTGGATCAATCATCCCAGTCCTTTTGAAATTCAGGGGGATGAGGCAATTACGATGACGCTTCAGAAAGGGAAGGATATCGCCTCTATGCCGGCCATTCAGTTGTTTGACGAGCAAATCCAGCACGGAAAATTGTTGACAGATGTAGAACGTCATAAGCTCTTGCCGGACATTAGAGTAGGGGCCGTTACGCAAAGTATTGAAAATTATACGGGTCAAAATTTTATCCAAGCAGGGATCTCCATTCCCATTTTTGCCAAAGCACAAAAAGCTCGTATCAAAGCTGCTGAAAACAATGAATTGTATTTAGCGAGTCAAAAAGAACAAGGCATCTCACAGCTTAGTGCTGAATTGTCTAGCCAGTTCGTTCAATTGGAAAAGCATTTGAATGGAATTAATTATTTCCAACAAACCGGCTTAGCGCAAGCGGCATGGTTGGAATTAACAGCCTTGAAAAGTTACCAACAGGGCGAAATTGAATATGTGGAGATGTTGCAGAATACGCAACAGGCTTGGCAAATTCGTGAACAATATTTACAAGAAGTATTGGCTTATAATCAGTCAATCGTACAAATTGAAACCATCTTAGGAAATGAATAAGTTAATCGCATTATCATTGGTCATTTTGTTGGCCAGTTGTGGAAAAGAAAAAGCCACTGAAACAAGCGCAGTAAGTACTGCCATTAAATTGACAGCCGAGCAAAAGCAAAATGCAGGTATCGAATTTGGTACATTGGAGGAAAAATCAATGGCTGAAAGTGTATTCTGTACAGGTTTGGTCGACGTGCCTCCTATATCATTGGCTGCGGTATCGATGCCTATTGCGGGTTATATCAAGTCTACGATTGAAGTTTTGCCGGGTAAGCAGGTCTCAAAGGGTCAAGTATTAGCCACAATAACAAGTATGGAGTATATACAGATGCAGCAAGAATACTTACAAGCCCAAAGTCAAATGAGTTTGCTGACGAACGAACGTTCACGCCAACAGGTTTTGCAACAAGAGGAAGTAGGGTCTAAGAAAAAATACCAACAAGCGGAGGCTGAATTGGGAAATCTTCAGGCCATTTCGCGTGCATTAGCGATGAAATTGGAAATTTTAGGATGTGACATGCAAGCTTTGGCGCAGGGGAAAATGAGTTCAAACTTGACACTGAAGTCGCCAATCGATGGATTTATTCAAGATCAATCCTTGGCGATTGGTAAATACATTTCGCCAACAGATGTTTTGGTTAAGATTGTGGGCGTTGCGCATAAGCATGTGGAATTGAAGGTTTTTGAACGGGATCTCGCTAAACTTAAAATTGGCCAAACCATCCAATTTGAGGGAGACGGCAACAAATCGACGGGGAAAGTATTTTTAGTAGGCAAGCAAGTGGATATGAATACACGCCTGACACCTGTTCATGGCCATTTTTCGATTGAAGCGGATGAACAAAAGTTCACCGTTGGTCAATTTGTCAATGCCATCATACAAGTGGGCGAACAAAAGGTTTTAAGCATTCCTCAAGCGGGCTTGGCTCGCGTGGGCAAGGGAGGCTACATTTATGTAGAGAAAACGGATGGTACTATGGCACAAATTCCGGTGGAGATCAGAAGTGCGGATATGGAATGGGTGGGAATTCGACCTACTAAGGAAATGCCGGAAGGAAAAGTGGTCATCCGTGGTGCATCAGCCTTGGAGGCTATTTTTGCGAAAGACTAAGGCAATTGGCCCGACCAGGTTTGAAAGGCTTTCCAACTTTCAGGCAGTTTGACCTCTTGATCAAATAAACCAAAGATTGTCGAGCCTGAGCCACTCATCGCAGCGTATTGTGCACCTAGGGCATATAATTCGTTTTTGATTTCCGCTAATTGTGGATGGGCAGGGAAGAGACTATTTTCAAAATCATTTGAAATGGTCTCTTTCCATGTTTCTAAGGGTTTTGTTAATTGCTTCTCCCAGTTTTTACGGGCTTTTTTAGGCTTAATTCCTGCATAGGCTTCTTGCGTTGATATGCCAAAATTGGGGTAAACCATCACCAAAAACTTCCCTGTTAAAGTTAGTTCTATTGGGGAGAGAACGTCCCCTTTCTCAGAACCTAGCTGCGCTTGATTGAATAAGAAAAAGGCACAATCACTTCCAAGTTTTTGCGCATAGGTAATCAAATCCGTGTTTGTCAAAGGTAATTTGAACATATCACGTAGTCCCATCAAGGTAAATGCCGCATCGGATGAACCTCCTCCTAAGCCTGCTCCCATAGGGATGACTTTATGTAGATGAATATGAACAGGGGCTATATTGAAAGCCTCTTTTAATAGCAAATAAGCGCGGTAACATAAATTAGTTTCCAAAGATCCCGAAATAGCTAATCCAGATGTGCTGAATTCAAAGGTGCTGCTAGGCGTGATTTCTAAAATATCCGACCAAGGCGCAGGATAAAAACACGTCGATAGATTGTGAAAACCATCCGTTCTTTTTTCGGTAACATATAGCCCCAAATTGATTTTGGCGTTTGGAAATAAGATCATAGTTAGTCTTCTAAAGTGTTACTGATGCCGATGACTTTTAACAGCTGATTGATGAAGAAAAGGAAAAAGGCCAATTGGAAAAATACATGTGCCGCGGATTGATGTTCGACATCTTTGATCAACAATTTGCGTGATTTTTCCATGATATCAATTTCTTTGAAAACGGCTTGCAGGGTTTGTTTGTCAGTTGCCCGGTAAAACTTTCCATTCGAATGCTGGGCGATCAAACGCAAAGTACTCTCATCCACGGGATCCAGGCTAGCATGTAAACTTCCAACGGCAATCGTGTAGACTTTTATTTTAAAAGTTTTCGCTAATTCGGCTGAGGTGAGGGGATCTAAATTTCCGGCCGTATTATTCCCGTCGCTGATGAGGATAATGATTTTTTTAGGATTTGCTTCCTCTCGAATTTGATTGATGCACATTCCGAGCGCATCGCCCAATGCCGTTCCTTCTTCCGTGATATCTTGATTTGATAAGCCACGCAAGGCATATGATAAGAAGCTGCTATCGGAAGTTATTGGACTAGCTAAATAGGGGGCTCCGGCGAAAGCAACTAAGGCAATTTGGTCATAGGTGCGACCCATGATAAATGCTTGAGCCGTTTGTTTTGCTATGGCTAGGCGGGAAGGTTGAACATCTTTGGTCAACATTGATGAAGAAATATCAAGTCCTAAAGCGATGTCGACCCCTTCTTGCTGTATGCGCGTATGGTAGATGGATTTATACGGATCCGCAAGAGCGATGATCAGGGAAATCATACATAAACTCAAGACCGTGTCAGGCAAAAATGTCAGAAGTCGGGTCAGTTTATGTTGTTTAAAAGGGGCTTTGAATGAAAGGACTATACGCGCCTGACGTTTTCTTTTGACTAGTAATCGAATAAGAATAATAATCAAGGGCAATGGTAAGAGGTATAGATAGAGCGTGTTTTCCCAAGAATAAGAAAAAATGGATTTTATCTGTTGCCAAGAATAGAAGAGGTTGAATTTCATGATCGCTTGACTTCTTGATTAATTTTCGCTCTTTCTTGCAAATAAACGGTTTCAGCAATCTCCAGTAATACCTTGATTGCCTCCAACGTTCGGGCAGAAAAATTTCCTCCATAAATAGCCGAATCTACTTCTTGTAGGGTCTTCTCAAGGCGCTTGTCGGGCAAATTGTCAACCATTTCGGTAGTTGTGAAGGTCGCGAATGGGATTTCCATCATTTGCTCCAAGTAATTTTTCCAAAGCGCCGCCGCGTTCTCTAAATTCTGTAAACCTTTAGTTGAATTTGAAATATTACGCATGAGTCGCTGGTATGCACGTCGAAACTCTAAATTCTTTCTCCAAAGCAGGTAAAGTTTAAATCCTTGACGAATCCGATTTCCCAATAGCCAATAGATTAGTCCCACAGCAATTAAAATACTAAACGCGCCCAAGGTCAAATTCCGTAAATCTGGCTTCGGTTTCAGGGGACTAATGGGAATGGATTGAATAAGCGAATCTATTTTTACCTGCTTGGCATTGGGCATCAAGCGTTTCAGGTAAATTGTATCTTGAGCGGCAGAAACAAAAGTGCAATCTTGTTCCGTTTGTATGGCAACGGGAATGCGTAGTGTTTGAAAATCTTGAATGGTAAATTGTCGGAAAGTATACACAGCCGAATCCACACTGATATTTCCGTCCGTCGTTTTCGTGGGGAAATAGTCTTTTTTGATTGGCTTGAAAACGCCGTACGTTTGATTGATGCTTGGGAAAAAAATCTCTTGTTGAGGTGTATGCGATACGCGCAGCACATAATGAATGTCCTGCCCAATTTTCGCTGAATCCTCTAAAAAGCGACCTTGTACTCGAATGGCTTGTTCTTGCTGCATCATTTTCGCACATTAAAAAGTTTAACCATTGCAGGGACAAAATCTTCTCCAGCGCGTATACTGACATAATCAGCTTGCCATTGTTTGCAGGAATTTTTTAGCACATCATACTCTTGAAAATTATCTTTTAACTGCTCACGAAAAGTGCTCGCTGAGGTATTTACCCAAGTAGTTTGTCGGCGCTCAGGATCGTAAATAGGCACAATCCCCATCTTGGGTAACTGAGATTCCATGTTATCTTGAAAATGCACCACCACCAAATCGTGTTTTGAGGCTAATGCCCGCAATAAATCTTGGTAGTTTTCGTCGATAAAGTCTGATAAGACAAACACGAGGCTTTTTCTTTTTAAGGCTTGCAGCGTAAACTTTAATCCCGCTTTTAAATCTGTGCCAGTACCCATGGGATCTAGCTTGAAAATTTCGGAAATGGTTTTGTACCCATGTTTTTTCCCGGCACCCGGTGCCATGAACTTTTCATTTTGGTCAGAATAAGCGCAAAAACCAATATGCCCTGCTTCTTGCATGGCAGAGAAAGCGAGCACACCGGCAACCTCTTTTAGGGTGCTTAGTTTACTTTTATTTCGTTTTCCTACGAGTTGGGAGGCACTAACATCTAATAAAAAGAAAACGGTTTGTTCTTTTTCCTCTTTAAAGAGCTTAACAAAAGTGCCATGGCCTTTAGCTGTTGTGTTCCAGTCGATGTGGCGAACGTCGTCGCCGTAATGGTATTGTCTTAGGTCACTAAATTCCAATCCTGACCCCTTAAAAATAGAGGAAAAGTTGCCGTGCATTTGGGTGTTTATCGCCTTACGAATGCGAATTTCCAGTTGTACAATGCGAGAAAGGAATGATCGAATGTCCACTTCTGTTTGCTGAAATTTAGCCTTAGAATCTTGCTAAATTACCTATTTTTTGAGCATTTTGGATGAAAAGCGAGAAAAGCTTTCTAATTTGTATCAAATTTGGTTTATGCGATTTTTCATTTTTATTCTCTTATTGTTGTGTTGGGCTTGTTCGGATTCGACCCCTACAAATAGGCTTTCAGAAGACCAAATGGCTGATATTTTAGCTGATATTCATTTGGATGAGGGTAAAGTTAGCGCGATGAATATTGTGAGTGCAGATACTTCGGTTATTCTGTATAACCGCTTGGAGCGCGCGACATTAAAAAGGCATGGTATCGACTCTACGCGATTTGCCAAGAGTTTTGCTTCGTATGTAGAAGAGCCGCAGGATTTTATTGATTTATATAAAAAAGTGAATGCTTCACTAGCTAAAAAGCAGAAACTGAAAAAATAAAATGAAATACCTGCTCTTTTTAATTTTCATTAGTTCGTCTATTATGGCCCAAACTCCATTTATTCAAGGTCACCGCGGTTGTCGGGGATTATTCCCAGAGAATTCTTTACCTGCTTTTGCGCATGCGCTGGAATTGGGTGTTCGCGTACTGGAAATGGATGTTGTATTGTCTGCCGACGGCAAAGTGGTCGTAAGTCATGAACCTTACATGAATGCGCGTTATGCGAGTCATCCTTCGGGCGAAGCTGTCATTCGATCGGAAGAATCGTCCTTGAATTTATACCAAATGCCCTATTCGGAAATCAAACGATTTGATGTGGGAAAGCGAGTAAATAGCTTGTTTTTAGAGCAAAAGGCGGTGCCAACTTACAAACCCTTACTAGCTGAGGTGCTAGCACTGGGTGAGGCATTTCGCAAGCAAACGGGGGAAGCAGTTTATTATAACATTGAGATTAAGTCGGAGCCAGGGGAATATGGTAAATCCCAGCCGGCAACGGTGAAGGAGTTTGCCGACGTGGTGCAGCGGCAGATTCATCAATATGTGGCTAATGAATTTGTGATTTTGCAAAGTTTCGACATGTCTGTGTTGACTTACTATCATCAAACCTATCCTGAGGTGCGCTTGTCGGCCCTCGTAGAATCCGAAAAGCCACAATTTGTATTGGATACTTTAGGTTTCACACCTTCGATTTACAGTTCGAGTTATCAATATTTGACTGCTGAAATGATTCAGTTTTGTCATGACAAAGGCATGCAGGTGATTCCTTGGACAATAAATACGAAGGAGCAGATGCAGCAATTTATTGCTTTAGGGGTTGATGGCATCATCACTGACTATCCAAACCGCGCGCCCAAGATTCATTAATTATGTCCTTGTTTAACGAGACTTTATTGTGGTTTATGAAGCGGCGGATGCCGCGGATTGAGGCAATTTATGAGCGGCCTTTGGACTTACAATTTGACGGATTAAGTCGGTTAATTACGGAAGGTCGAGAAACAGAGTGGGGGAAGAAATATGGGTATGAGGATTTTACTTCTTATGAGACGTTTCGCCAAAGGGTACCTATTTCGACCTATGAAGAGCTTTTTCCTTATATCGAGCGGATGATGCAAGGGGAACAGCAAGTGTTGTGGTCTACACCGATTAACTGGTTTTCTAAATCGTCCGGTACCACGAATGCACGGAGTAAGTTTATTCCTGTGTCCAAGGAATCCTTGGAAGAGTGTCACATGATGGGCGGGAAGGACATGATTACGTTATTGATTCAAAATAAGCCCGAGACGAAGATTTTTGAAGGCAAAGGCCTTTCGATTGGAGGAAGTTTAACTTCGGATTCCATGAATTCGAGTATGCTGATGGGGGATGTTTCTGCCGTGGTGATGAAGAATTTGCCTATTTGGGCACAGATGATTCGGACGCCTTCGTTGGATGTCGCATTAATGGGCGATTGGGATCAGAAGATTGAGAAGATGGCGCTGGAGACATCACAGGAAAATGTGACGAGTATTTTGGGCGTTCCTACCTGGACATTGGTTTTAATCGAGAAGATTTTGGAAATAACAGGCAAGCAATCCATTCTGGAGGTTTGGCCAAATTTTGAATTTTTGGTTCATGGAGCTGTAGCTTTTGGGCCTTACCGGGATTTGTTCAAGTCGCATATTTTTCCATCTTCGGAAGTTCGCTTTCTAGAGATTTACAATGCATCAGAGGGGTTTTTTGGCATTCAGGATGATTTGAATCGTCCGGATGAGATGCTTTTGATGTTGGATTATGGAATTTTCTATGAGTTTATTCCGATGGGGGAAAAGGGTGAGGAGCATGATTCGATTGTATCCTTAGAGCAGGTGGAGTTGGGAGTTAATTATGCCGTGGTGATTACGACAAATTCAGGTTTGTGGAGGTATAAGATTGGGGATACAGTAAGATTTACGTCATTGAGTCCCTATCGGGTAAAGATTTCGGGGAGAACAAAGCATTTCATTAATGCATTTGGGGAAGAACTAATTATTGAAAATGCAGAACAGGCTGTTGCGGCAGCTTGTCGGGCTAGTGATGCAGAGATTAAGGATTATACGGCGGCACCGGCTTATATGGATGGAGGAAAACGCGGAAGTCACGAATGGGTGATTGAATTTTCGCGTGCGCCAAAAGATTTGCGTACCTTTGCGGTTGTGTTGGATGAAACCTTGCGTGCGAACAATTCGGATTATGATGCGAAACGTTCTTATGATTTGGTTTTGGGTCCTCCTAAAATTCATGAAGCACCCGCGGATACTTTTTATGGCTGGATGCGGAGTAGAGGTAAATTAGGAGGTCAGCACAAGGTGCCTCGTTTGAGTAATCACCGCGAATTTTTAGAAGGAGTTTTGGCTCATATTAATCAATAAAATGGCTTTAAAAGAAACAATTGAGGCAGGTATCAAAGATGCTATGCGTGCAAAAGATGCAGATCGTTTACGTGCTTTACGTGCGATTAAATCGATGATTTTACTAGAGGAGACTTCGGGCTCGAATGCAGATGGCCTTTCGGCAGATGCGGAAATGAAGATTTTGATGAAGGCTGCTAAGCAACGTAAAGATTCGTTGGACGTGTATGTAACTCAAAATCGTCCGGATTTAGCGGAGAAGGAGCAAGCGGAATTATCCATTATCGAAGAGTTTTTACCCAAACAATTATCTGAAGAGGAATTAACGACGCGCATTGCCGAAATCATTGCGGCTGTTGGCGCTACGAGTCCAGCTGATATGGGCAAGGTGATGGGCGCTGCTTCGAAGCAATTAGCAGGTTTAGCAGATGGAAAGGCGATTTCGGTGAAGGTAGGCGAATTATTGAAAAAATAGATGGAAGTGACGAAACGGGCGATACGGAATTTGAGTTTGGATGCGTTGAAGCAAGAAATGCTTCAGCATGGGGAGCCTGCGTTTCGTGCCAAACAGGTTTATGAGTGGATTTGGAAGAAGTCGGTGCGCTCGTTTGAAGCCATGGCGAATATTCCAAAAACAACTCGTGAGTGGTTGGAGACTGAATTTGATTTACAATGTGTGACGACTGCGGAGATGCAGGTGAGTACGGACCGGACGATTAAGTCAAGTTTTGCCTTACATGATGCACATTTGATTGAGGGGGTGTTGATTCCGACGCGTGAGCGTATGACTGCTTGTGTTTCGTCGCAGGTGGGATGCTCATTGACCTGCAGCTTTTGTGCGACAGGTTACATGGATCGGAAGCGGAATTTGGAGGCATTTGAGATTTATGATCAGGTGGTGTTGATTCGTGATCAGGCGCAGAAGAAATATGGGATTCCTTTGACCAATATTGTTTATATGGGGATGGGGGAGCCCTTATTGAATTATGCCAATGTGTTAGCTTCGATTGAGATGATTACCTCGCCGGAAGGTTTGGGGATGGCATCTCGTCGGATTACGGTTTCAACGGCTGGGATTGCGAAGATGATCAAGAAGTTGGGCGATGACCAGGTGAAGTTTAATTTGGCTTTGTCTTTACATGCCGCGAATGATGAGAAGCGGAATCGCATTATGCCGATCAACGAGTCGAATACGTTGGAGGCTCTTTCGGAGGCTTTGCGGTATTTTTACGAGAAGACGGAGAATGAGATTACGTTGGAGTATATCATGTTTAACAAGTTCAATGATTCGGTAGAAGATGCGAAGGAATTGTATGAATTCGCGCGTCATTTGCCTTGTAAGATTAATATTATTGAATACAATCCAATTAAGCAGGCAGATTTTGTGAATGCGGAGGCGGATGCTTTGGCGAAGTTTACGGCATTCTTAGAGAGTAAGAAAATGATTGTGAATGTTCGTCGGTCGAGAGGTAAAGATATCGATGCGGCCTGCGGGCAGTTGGCTGGTAAAAAATAAGCCATGAACGAGCTTTTTCCTATATTTTTAAAGTTGGACCGTTTGAACACGCTCGTCGTGGGTGGAGGGAATGTGGCTTTGGAAAAAGCTTCGGCATTGTTGCGGAATTCGCCAAGTGCTCAAGTGACAATGGTAGCGCCCATGTTTCGGGCTGAGACGTTGGAGTTTTTGAAAGAATATCCTCAGGTAGTGGTTTGTGAGCGGGCGTTTGAGTTTTCGGATTTGGATGGTCGGGACTTAGTGGTTTGTGCGACGGATAATCGGGAATTGCATGTTGGGATAAAGGCAGCGTGTGCAGAACGTCATTTATTGTGTAACGTGGCGGATACGCCGGACTTATGTGATTTTTATTTGGGTTCGATTGTGCAGAAGGGGGATTTGAAGATAGCAATCTCTACGAATGGGAAGTCGCCTACTTTGGCGAAGCGAATTCGGGCATTTTTGGAGGATGTGATTCCTGAAGAGATACAAGAGGGTTTGGAGGGAATGGAGGCGGTTCGAAAGACGCTGAAAGGGGATTTTCAGGCGAAGATTAAGGCCTTGAATGAGCTGACGAAGGATTTGGTTTTTCGTAAATAACTCTTTCTCTTAACCTTTGGCAATCCTCCTCAGGTTTGCCAAAGGTAGTTGGCGGATTCGACAATTCGATTGATCTCTCCTAGATTATCAATTCCATGATAATCTGCTTTTGATCTTTTATTTTATTGTGAACTCTGTCTAGATTAGCGAAAATCTAATCACTAAACATATGTCACAATTAGCTCATTATTTGACCCGATTTCAGTCGGGGAACTACTATCACATTTACAATCGGGGCGTGGACCGGAAATTGATTTATAAGACTCGGTCAAATCATTTATATTTTATGCGCCTTTGGCAGCGCTATATGGAGGGCTATTTGGATGTTATATCTTACAGCCTTAATGCCAATCATTTTCATTTTCTTGTTCGAGTGCGGCATTTTGAGGCGGCTCAATTAGGTGATAAGACGGAGCATGAACTCGTTGCGAATCGTTTAAAGATGTTGTTTCGGACTTATGCACTTGCATTTAATCGAAATCATGGTCGGACTGGCTCTTTATTTGATGGGCCATTCAAACGTGTTTTGGTAGAGGATAGTCGGAATTTGTCTTATTTAGTTCAATATATTCACGTGAATCCTGAGAAGAACAAACTCGTATTGGATTTTAGGACTTGGGATTGGAGTTCGTACAAGTTTATCTTAACCCCTAGGAAATCTATTGTTGATCGCAACTTTGTCTTGGAGTGGTTTGGTGGGATAAAAGAATTTGTTTTGTTTCATTCTAAAGAAAATCAAGAAGTTGATATTTCTCCAATGTTGTCGGATGATGAATAGCAATTTTGTTTTTGCCCAACTACCTTTGGCAAACCTGAGGAGGATTGCCAAAGGGTAAGGACCGGATGGGACAAAAAAAAGGCTGCAAGAGCAGCCTTTTCAAAATAGTGTCATTGAAGACTATAAGTATTGATTTGCGTTTGTTGCGTTCAAATCTTCGAAAGCTGTTTTTAAACGAGCTACCAAAGTTTCTTCGCCCTTACGTAACCAAACACGTGGGTCATAATATTTCTTGTTTGGAGAATCGTCGCCCGTTGGGTTACCGATTTGACCTTGCAAGTAAGCTTCGTTCGCTTTGTAGAAGTTTAAGATACCTTCCCAGAATGCCCATTGTGTATCTGTATCAATGTTCATTTTGATAGCACCGTAAGATAAAGCTTCGCGGATTTCCTCGCGAGAAGAACCTGAACCACCGTGGAATACGAAGTTGATAGGCTTCTCAGCTGTAAGGCTGTATTTTTCTTTGATGAACTCTTGAGAGTTTTTCAAGATTACAGGTTGTAATTTTACGTTACCTGGTTTGTAAACGCCGTGTACGTTTCCGAATGCCGCAGCGATTGTGAAACGGTGTGAGATTTTGCTCAACACTTCGTAAGCGTAAGCAACCTCTTCTGGTTGTGTATATAATTTAGATGAGTCAACGTCAGAATTATCAACGCCATCTTCTTCGCCACCTGTAACACCTAATTCGATTTCAAGTGTCATGCCCATTTTAGACATACGCTCTAGGTATTTTGCACAGATTTCTAAGTTTTCTTCCAAAGGCTCTTCAGACAAATCAATCATGTGAGAAGAGAATAATGGTTGGCCTGTCTCCGCAAAGAATTTTTCACCTGCGTCCAAAAGACCGTCGATCCAAGGTAAAAGTTTCTTAGCACAGTGGTCCGTGTGTAACACAACTTGAACGCCGTAAGCTTTCGCCATTTGGTGAACGTGGTAAGCACCTGAGATAGAACCTGCGATTGCAGCAGCTTGATTTTCGTTTGAAAGGGTTTTTCCTGCGTAGAAAATACCGCCACCATTTGAAAATTGAATGATTACTGGAGAGTTAACAGCTTTAGCTGCTTCTAATACAGCATTTACTGTGTCTGTACCGGTAACGTTTACTGCAGGTAGTGCAAATTGATTTTTCTTAGCGATTTCAAATAGCTCTTGAACCGCATCTCCATGCAATACTCCTTTTTGTGTGGATAAACTTGACATAATGATTTTTTTTCTTGGGAAATAAATATAAAGTACCTGATATTCAGCAAGTAATGGCCAAAAATACTAAAATAAGTTCAATTTCTAGGCAACAAAATGAGAAAAATACAATTTTAGGCGCTAGGGGTCAGTTGTCAGTAGCTTGTGATCAGTCCATAGTCCGGAGGGAGGTAGTCAGGAATCAGTCGTCAGTCACTAGTCGCTAGTCAAGAGTCCAAAGTTAGTAGTCAGTGTTCAGTAGTCAGTGATCAGTCCGGAGTCCGCAGGGAGATAGTCCGAGGTCCGGAGGCAGTTCTCAGTTGCCGTGGTCAGTCCGGAGGGAAATAGTCCGAAGTCCGGAGGCAGTTGTCAGTTGCCGTGGTCAGTCCGGAGGGAAATAGTCCGAAGTCCGGAGGCAGTTGTCAGTTGCAAGTGGTCAGTCCGAAGGGAAATAGTCCGAAGTCCGGAGGCAGTTGTCAGTTGCAAGTGGTCAGTCCGAAGGGAGATTGTGGGCTGTATTTTGTTAGGGCAAACTACTATTATGAAATGCGTAATATTTTTATTGCCTGATATAGTTACATTACTACCTCCGGACTATTTCCCTCCGGACCGACCACCGACCACAGACGACTAGTGACTAGCAACTAGCGACTGAACACTAACGACTTTCCCCTAATTCCCTGATTTTCAAAATATTTTTACTCAACCTCTTGCACGTAATATATTTTTCTGTACCTTTGCACTCCCGTTCGACAAACGCAGTTTTCAATTCCGAAAGAGGTTGGCAGAACTTCTCGAATTTATTTTAAACACAAAAATGCGGGTCGAAACAGGGTTTAAATTGAGGTAAGCTCGATTTTTGTGTCAGAACTGGTATTGGTTAGTACAAGTTGAATGCCCAACGTATTAATTGAATATTAAGCTACACAGAGTGATTTTCACTGTTATCCACAGTGACTCCACTTTGTCGCCTTGTACCAATTCTGCTTTTAATTTATTGTTGATTCCTATATCGTTGCGAAACGATTTTGAATAAAAGTCTTACAACAAGCCTTGATCGCCTTGTAAGCATATTTTTTAATAAATATAAAAATACTATGTCTGGAATTATTGGTAAAAAAATCGGAATGACCAGCCTATACATGGAAGATGGAAGATCTGTCGCATGTACGCTGATTGAAGCCGGACCTTGCGTGGTTACGCAAGTGAAAACCGTTGAGAAAGAAGGCTATAATGCCGTTCAAATCGGTTATGGTGAGAAGAAGGATAAGCACACAACAAAATCTTTGTTGGGTCACTTCAAAAAAGCTAACACCACTCCTAAGAAAAAACTTGTTGAGTTTCGCACGTTTGAGCAGCCTTTAGCATTAGGGGATGTTTTAACTGTTGAGATGTTAGAAGTAGAAACGTTTGTAGACGTGGTAGGTACATCGAAAGGTAAAGGTTTCCAAGGTGTTGTAAAGCGTCACGGATTTGCCGGAGTAGGTGGTCAAACACACGGTCAGCATAACCGTGGTCGTCACCCAGGTTCGATCGGTGCGTGTTCATTCCCATCGCGTGTATTCAAAGGTTTGCGTATGGCGGGTCGTACAGGAGGTAATCGTGTAAAGGTTCAAAACTTACAGGTTTTGAAAGTTTATCCAGAGAAAAACCTTTTGGTTGTATCGGGATCGGTACCAGGAGCAAAGAACTCATACGTAATCATTGAAAATTAAAATTCGGGCATAGCCTATAGACATTCTGAAGTATGGAATTATCAGTATATAACATCGCAGGAAAAGATACCGGAAAGAAAGTAACCCTTTCTGACGAGGTCTTTGGAATTGTTCCAAACGAGCATGTGGTTTACTTAGATGTGAAGCAATATTTAGCTAACCAACGTCAAGGAACACACAAAGCGAAGGAGCGTGCAGAAGTTTCGCGTTCTACGCGTAAGATTAAGAAACAAAAAGGTACAGGTGGCGCACGTGCGGGTTCTATGAAATCGCCGTTGATGAAAGGTGGTGGTCGTATTTTCGGTCCACGTCCACGTGATTACCATTTCAAATTGAATAAGAAAGTTAAATCTTTGGCTCGCCAGTCAGCATTAGCTGCTAAGGCGCAATCAGGCGATATCGCTGTTTTGGATACTGTATCATTTGATACACCAAAAACAAAAGCATATTTAGCGATGTTGAAGGCTCTTTCTTTGGACAACACAAAATCGTTATTGATCTTGAACGAGGTTGATAAAAACGTTGTATTGTCAGGACGTAACGTACCTAAAACAAAGGTATCGAATGCGGCAGACGTAAATACTTACGATTTAGTGAATGCATCAAAATTGTTAATTACAGTGGATGCGATCCAAAAAATTGAGTCAACATTTAATAAATAATTTACGGAGCTTCGGTTCTGTTTAAACGAAATACACAATGGGCATTATTAAACGTCCGGCCTTGACTGAAAAGTCGCAAGCCATGCAAGAAAAAGGCAAATACGTGTTTGTGGTTGAATTGACAGCAAACAAGATTGAAATTGCCAAGGAGGTTAAAAAAATGTACGGAGTTGATGTACAAGATGTACAAACAATGCGTCAAATTGGAAAAGTTAAGTCCAAGAGCACACGTACAAAGGTTACTTCAGGACGCACGTCAACTTACAAGAAGGCGATCGTTACAGTAGCAGCAGGAGAAGTGATTGACTTCTACCAAGGAATTTAATACAAATAATTAAGGGGGTTCATCCCGATAAATTGAACTAATTAAATGGCAGCAATTAAAAAAATTAAACCAACAACTCCAGGACAGCGTCAGCGTATTGCGCCGACGTTCGAGGAGATTACTACGGACAAGCCGTATAAGCCCCTTTTGGAGCCTATTAAGCGTACAGGTGGTCGTAATGCGGATGGTCGTCGCTCGATGCGTTATATCGGTGGTGGTCACAAGCGTCGTTACCGTGTGATTGATTTTACACGTGCGAAGTTTGATGTACCTGCAACTGTTTTGACAGTTGAGTATGATCCGAACCGTACTTCACGTATTGCCTTGATCGAATATGCTGACGGTGTTAAGACATATATCTTAGCTCCAGCAGGAATTCAAGTAGGTCAAACAGTTATTTCAGGAGAGAAAGTTGCTCCAGAAGTAGGTAATACATTGCCATTGGCAAATATCCCTTTGGGTACTTTGGTTCACGCAATTGAGTTGCAACCAGGTAGAGGAGCTGAAATGGCTCGTTCGGCTGGAACGTATGCTCAATTATTAGCGCGTGATGGAAAATATGCTACGTTGAAGTTACCTTCAGGTGAGATGCGTATGGTATTAGCTCGTTGTGTTGCAACAATCGGAACTGTATCAAACTCGGATCACATGAACGTGAACTTAGGAAAAGCAGGTCGTCATCGTTGGTTGGGTCGTCGTCCACGTGTTCGTGGTGTTGTTATGAACCCAGTTGATCACCCAATGGGTGGTGGTGAGGGTCGTTCTTCAGGAGGTCACCCACGTTCACGTACTGGTTTATTGGCTAAGGGTAAGAAAACTCGTAATCCAAAGAAAAACACTAATCGTCTTATCATCAGTAGAAGAAAAAAATAGTAGATGGCACGTTCACTAAAAAAAGGTCCTTACATTGATTACCGCCTTGATAACAAGGTTCAAGTTATGAATGATTCTGGCAAGAAGTCAGTAATCAAAACTTGGTCAAGACGTTCAATGATTTCTCCAGATTTCGTTGGTCACACATTTGCGGTTCACAATGGTAACAAGTTTATCCCAGTTTATGTAACTGAGAACATGGTAGGTCACAAATTGGGAGAATTTTCTCCAACGCGTAACTTCCGTGGTCACATTGCGAAGAAAGACAAAGGTAAAAAGTAAAAAGGGTGACCTTCGGGTCCTGTAATCAGATATTGTAAAATGGAAGCAATTGCTAAATTAAGAAATGTTCCTACGTCACCACAGAAGATGCGTATTGTCGCAGATATGGTACGTGGACAGAAAGTATCCAAAGCGTTGGGTATCTTGAAATTTGAGCCCAAAGTTGGTGCGAAGGCTATTGAGAAATTGTTGCTCTCAGCCGTTTCTAACTGGCAAAACAAGCATGTGGATGCTAAAATTGAGGAGGCTGACTTGTTCATCAAGACGATCTTCGTCGATGGAGGTGCTTCAATCAAGCGTTTACGTCCAGCTCCGCAAGGACGTGGTCACCGCATCTTGAAGCGTTCGAATCACATTACCCTCGTAGTAGCTTCTTCGGCAGCTCCTATCTTGGAAGAAACAACAGCAGAATAATTAACTATTAGATAAAACAAGAAATGGGACAAAAAATTAACCCCGTTGGATTAAGATTAGGTATCGTAAGAGGTTGGGATTCTAACTGGTACGGAGGCAAAACTTTTGCTGATAAACTAGTTGAAGACGAGAAAATCAGAAAATATGTAGCTGCTCGTATTCCAAAAGGATCTATCTCTAAAGTTATTATTGAGCGTACCTTAAAACGCATCACGTTAACAATCAATACGGCTCGTGCTGGTGTTGTTATTGGAAAGCAAGGTGCTGAGGTAGACAAGGTAAAAGAAGAGTTAAAAGCCATCACTGGTAAGGATGTTCAAATCAACATCTTTGAGATCAAGCGTCCTGAAATTGATGCGAAATTGATCGGTGAAGCGATTGCTCAACAATTACAAGCTCGTATTTCATTCCGTCGTGCGATGAAACAAGCAATTGCTTCGGCAATGCGTGTGGGTGCACAAGGTATCAAATTGAAATTATCAGGTCGTTTAGGAGGTGCTGAAATGGCTCGTTCTGAAGGATATAAGGAGGGACGTATTCCTCTTCATACGCTTCGTGCGGATGTAGATTATGCGATCTCAGAAGCGTTAACTGTATACGGAAAGATCGGTATTAAGGTATGGGTATTCCGTGGTGAGGTTTTCGGTAAGCCAGATTTGTCGCCAAACGCGAACATGGGCTTGCAGTCAACTGCAGCAGATTCTCGCCCAGGTGACCGTGGTGGTCGTCCAGGTGACCGTGGTGGTCGCGGACGTCGTCCAGATGGTGATCAAGGTGGAGATCGTAACAAGGCAGGTGGTCCAGGTGCCGGTGGTCGTGGACGTGGTGGAAAACGCTAATTGCCTAAAATAAATCAAGAAATAGATATTAGACTTTTAAGAAGATGTTACAACCAAAAAGAACCAAATTTCGTAAGTCCCAAAAAGGCCGCGTAAGAGGTGTTGCTACCCGTGGGCACGAAATTGATTTTGGATCATTCGCTATTAAATCCTTAGAGCCAGGACGTATTACAGCACGTCAAATTGAGGCAGCTCGTATTTCGGTAACTCGTGCTATGAAGCGTGAGGGCCAAGTTTGGATCCGTATTTTCCCTGACAAAGTAATTACGAAAAAACCTGCAGAGGTTCGTATGGGTAAGGGAAAGGGAGCTCCAGAATACTGGGTAGCTAACGTTCGTCCAGGAACTATTTTGTTTGAATCGGCGGGTGTACCTTTAGCGATTGCTCAAGAAGCATTGCGTTTGGCAGCTCAAAAATTGCCGATGCGCACGAAGTTTGTCGTACGTAGAGATTATTCAGAATAGGTTTTAGGCCTGATGGTTTAAACATCCAAATAGCATTGTTATGAAAAACGCAGAAATAAATAAATTAGGAGTAGACGAATTGAAAAAAGCCATTGCGGCAGAGCAAGAGAACTTGACTCGTTTGAAATTAGCTCACGCTATTTCACCGATCGAGAATCCAATGCGTATTCGTGAAACTCGTCGTGTTATCGCTAAGTTAGAGACAGCTCTTACAAAAGCAGTAAACGCATAAGTAAAAATTAATTTTAATAGATCGTGTCCATATACGGCTCATGATCAATTGTTTAACAAGTTAACAAACCAACGATGGAACAGAGAAATCTAAGAAAGGTAAGGATTGGGAAAGTAGTTAGTGATAAGATGGATAAATCAATCACATTAACTGTTGACCGTAAGGTAAAACACCCCTTGTACGGAAAGTTCGTACAAAAGACTACTAAATTGATGGCACATGATGAGAATAATGATTGTGGTATTGGTGATACAGTGAAAGTGATGGAAACACGTCCTCTTTCAAAAAATAAGCGTTGGAGATTAGTCGAAATTATCGCTAAAGCGAAATAAGACTCTCTTGTTATTCAATTTTAAAATTTAAAGATCAAAGATAATGTTACAGCAGGAATCAAGATTGGGTGTAGCGGATAATTCTGGAGCAAAAGAAGTTTTGGTAATTCGCGTGTTAGGCGGTACTGGTAAGAGATACGCTTCTATTGGCGATAAGATTGTCGTTTCAGTTAAATCAGCTCTTTCTTCATCAAGTATGAAAAAAGGTACGGTTTCTCGTGCGGTGGTTGTTCGCACGAAAAAAGAAATTCGTCGTAAGGATGGTACATATATTCGTTTCGAAGATAACGCAGCCGTGTTATTGAATGCGAATGATGAGCCAAAAGGAACTCGTATTTTCGGGCCAGTTGCTCGTGAATTGCGTGAGGCAGGTTTTATGAAAATCGTTTCCTTAGCCCCTGAAGTTTTATAAGATCGATGACATATTGGGTTAACCAATAGAAAGAATCATACAATGGAAAAGAAAATTATCAAGCAAACAAAATTGCACATCAAAAAAGGTGATACAGTGATGGTTATCGCTGGTAACGCAAAAGGTAAAACGGGTGTTATCAAAGAAGTGATCACAGAGAAATCTCGTGCAATTGTGGAAGGTGCTAACCTTCAAACAAAACACGTTAAGCCATCTGCGAGCAATCCTCAAGGGGGTATCGAAAAGCGTGAAGGTTCAATCCATATCTCTAACCTAATGGTTGTAGAAAACGGAAAGGCAGTTCGCACAGGACGTAAGCTTAACGAGAAAGGTAAATTACAACGTTACTCTAAAGCAACTGGTAAGTTTATCGCATAATTAGAATGTAAAACGTGGGTCGGAAATCCACAAAATATAAGAACATGGCAGTACCTAGATTAAAAGAGCGTTATCTGAAAGAGGTTGTACCTGGCTTGAAAACTAAGTTTGAGTACAAATCAGTAATGCAAGTTCCTAAGATTACTAAAATCGTAATCAACAAAGGTGTTGGAGCGGCAGTATCCGACAAAAAATTAGTAGACGTTGCAGTAGAAGAAATTACACAAATCGCTGGTCAAAAAGCGGTTGCAACAATCTCTAAGAAAGCGATCTCCAACTTTAAATTACGTGAGAACATGCCAATCGGTGTGAAAGTAACGTTACGTGGTGATCGTATGTATGAGTTTTTAGATCGTTTAACTACGGTTTCATTAGCTCGTGTACGTGACTTCAAAGGTGTTTCAGAGAAAGGTTTCGATGGCCGTGGTAATTATACTTTAGGTGTTAAGGAACAAATCATTTTCCCTGAGATTTCAATTGATAAAGTTTCTAAAATCTCAGGTATGGATATCACGTTTGTGACGACTGCACCAACTGACGAAGAGGCTTATGCTTTATTAGCTGCAATTGGAATGCCTTTTTCAAATATTAAAAAATAATTGCCGCAAGGCTTCATAACCCCTTTAAAATTTTTACAAAATGGCTAAAGAGTCAGTAAAAGCAAGAGAAAGAAAACGCGAAGCAGCAGTTGCGAAATATGCAGCTAAGCGTGCCGCTTTGAAAGCAGCTGGAGATTACTTAGGTTTAGATAAATTGCCTAAAAATGCTTCTCCAGTGCGTTTACACAACCGTTGTAAACTAACAGGTCGTCCTCGTGGATACATGCGTAAGTTCGGAATTAGCCGTGTTACGTTCCGCGAAATGGCTTCAAACGGATTGATTCCAGGTGTGACTAAGTCAAGCTGGTAAGATAAAATTTGATTAATTAAATTCATTTCTGTAATTTTGCATCCCGGTTTTTCGGAGTGCGGCAAATTTAAAAACAATGACAGATCCAATAGCAGACTATTTAACCCGATTGAGAAACGCGCTTAAGGCACGCCATAGGGTAGTTGAAATTCCTGCTTCCAACATTAAAAAGGAAATCACGAAAGTGCTTTTTGATAAAGGATACATTTCAAACTATAAGTTCGATGATTCTTCCGTACAAGGAACAATCAAGATTGCTTTGAAATACAATTCAGTAACGAAGCAACCAGCTATCGTTAACTTGACTCGTATCTCTAAACCAGGTCTTCGTAAATACAATGGTGCTGAAGAGTTGCCACGTGTATTGAATGGCTTAGGTATCGCTATCTTATCTACTTCGAAAGGAGTAATTACAGATAAGGAAGCTCGTACGCTTCACGTTGGTGGAGAAGTACTTTGCTACGTATATTAATTGTTTCACGCTGAAAGGGGGTAACTCGTAATTTAAGCTAATATTTATTTTATGTCTAGAATTGGAAATAAGATTATCACATTGCCTGCTGGTGTTTCAGTAGAAGTTAGTGCTGGTAATTTGGTAACAGTGAAAGGTCCCAAAGGAACTTTGTCACAACAAATTGATCAAGATATCATCGTTAAAATTGAGGATGGTGTGTTGACAGTAGCTCGTCCAACTGAGCAAAAGCGTCACAAAGCGATGCACGGTTTATACCGTTCATTAATCAACAACATGGTTGTGGGTGTTAGTGAAGGCTACAAGAAAGATTTAGAGATTATCGGGGTTGGTTACAAAGCCGCTAATCAAGGAAATATTTTGGAATTGAGCTTGGGATATTCTCACGCGATTTTCATGTCTGTACCTGCTGAGATTAAAGTAGTAACAGCGATGGAAAAAGGTAAAAACCCAATGGTTGTTTTAGAAGGTATCGACAAGCAATTGATCGGTCAAGTAGCTGCTAAAATCAAATCATTACGTCCAGTTGAACCATACAAAGGTAAAGGTGTTCGTTTCTTGGGTGAGCAAGTTCGTCGTAAAGCTGGTAAAGCAGGCGGTAAGAAATAAATTATAAGCGTGGGCCGGAAATCCACACAAACAAGTTAAACAATGGCAACAACAAAAGATTTACGCAGAACCCGCATTAAGCGTGCGATTCGTGCTAAGATAGCTGGATCAGCTGAGCGTCCTCGCTTAACAGTATATCGCTCTAATACAGCAGTTTATGCGCAATTGGTAGACGATTTAGCTGGTAAAACATTGTTTTCTGCGACTTCATATAAGAAGGACAAAGTAAACAATAACATCGAAGCTGCGAAAAATGTAGGTATTGCAATCGCGAAAGCGGCTGCTGCTGCAGGTATTACGAAAGTAGTTTTCGATCGTAACGGTTATTTATATCACGGAAGAATTAAATCATTAGCTGAAGGCGCTCGCGAGGGTGGCTTACAATTTTAATAAGATATGTCGCATTTACAAGCAAAACCAATTAAGGTTAACGAGGGTGAGTTGAAGGAGAAGGTAGTAGCCATCAACCGTGTTGCCAAAGTGGTAAAAGGGGGTCGTCGTTTTAGTTTTTCTGCTATCGTTGTAGTAGGAGATGGTAACGGGGTCGTTGGATACGGTCTAGGAAAAGCAAACGAGGTTACTGACGCGATCACTAAAGGTATCGAAGATGCAAAGAAGAATTTGTTCCAAATTCCTTTGTTGAAGAAAACTGTTCCTCACGAGCAATTAGGTAAATTCTCTGGTGGTTTCGTTTTAGTGAAGCCAGCTGCTCCAGGTACAGGATTGATCGCCGGTGGTGCGATGCGTGCTGTATTGGAATCTGCAGGTATCCATGATGTCCTAGCAAAATCAAAAGGTTCTTCTAATCCACACAACGTGGTTAAAGCAACGATTGATGCGTTAGTGAAGATGCGTGCACCTCACAGTGTTGCATTCCAACGTGGAATTTCAGTAGCGAAAGTATTTAATGGATAATCCGAGCGCTTCAAGCCTCACTAATAGAACAGAAGATGTCTAAAGTTAAAATTACTCAAGTAAAAAGTGCAATTAAGCGCCCGGAAGTACAAAAACGTACGATCCAAGCTTTAGGATTAGGTAAAATCCGTAAGAGCGTTGAGGTAGAATTAAATCCAGCTATTTCTGGAATGATTCGTGCCGTAAACCACTTAATTGTTGTAGAAAATATTTAATAAACACGCGAGTTGCTAGCAATAGCAGCGTTAAGCCCCAATTACAATGAAATTATCATCGTTAAAGCCTGCTGAAGGCTCAGTAAAAGTAAGAAAAAGAGTAGGTCGTGGTCAAGGTTCTGGTTTAGGTGGAACTTCTGCTCGTGGTCACAAAGGAGCTCAGTCTCGTTCAGGTTACTCACGTAAGCGTGGATTTGAAGGTGGTCAAATGCCGATCCAACGTCGTGTTCCTAAGTTCGGTTTCAAGAACATCAATCGTGTAGAATACAAAGCAATCAACTTGGATACGTTACAAGCATTAGCTGACGCAACAGGTTCGAATGTAATCACATTTGAAACTTTATACAGCAACGGTTTAGTATCTAAGTCTGACTTAGTGAAAATCCTTAGCCGTGGTGGCGTTACTTCTGCTTTAGAAGTAACTGTTAAAGGTTTCTCAGGTGCTGCTAAAGCTGCTATCGAAGCTGCTGGCGGTAAAGCAATTGTTGGTTAATCCTCTATTCTAATCGAATGAACAAGTTAATAACAACTTTTAAGCATATTTTCGCAATTGAAGAATTGAGAGGTCGTATTATTAATACACTTCTCTTCATTGCTTTCTTCCGTTTGGGATCTTTTATCGTTTTACCTGGTGTAGATGCGACGAAATTGTCTCAAGGTGGAGATGGTGGTTTATTCGGCTTGTTGAATATGTTCTCTGGTGGTGCCTTGAGCAACGCCTCTGTTTTTGCTTTAGGTATCATGCCTTATATCTCGGCATCTATCGCAATTCAGTTATTGACTATCGCGCTTCCGTATTTCCAAAAAATGCAGAAAGATGGCGAATCTGGTCGTAAAAAATTGAACCAAATTACTCGTATCCTAACAATCTTTGTTACTGCGGCTCAAGGTTTTACTTATTTACAGGTAACAATTCCTACTGAAGCGATCATGGTTGATCCTTGGTTCTTCCGTCTGTATGGTGTTGCAATCCTAGTAGGTGGTACGATGTTGTGTATGTGGTTAGGTGAGAAAATCACTGACAAAGGTATTGGTAACGGTATTTCGATGTTGATCATGATCGGTATCGTATCACGTTTCCCTTCTTCATTATTGCAAGAAGCTGGTTCTCGTGGTATGTCGGGTGCTTTGTTGTTCATCATTGAGGTTATCGCATTATTCTTCGTAGTAATGGGTGCTGTCATGGTTACACAAGCAGTTCGCCGCATTCCAGTTCAATATGCGAAACAAGTAGTAGGAGCCAAAACATCAGCTGCTGCTGTTGGTGGTGAGCGTCAATACATCCCGATGAAGTTAAATGCATCAGGTGTTATGCCAATCATCTTCGCGCAAGCATTAATGTTTATCCCGGGTTTAGTTGCACAATCGTTTGCTGAGAAGTCAGAATTTGCTGCTTCGGTTGCTCAATCGTTTGGTGACTTTACTACATGGCAATACAATGCATTATTTGCATTCTTGATTATTGTCTTTACATTCTTTTATACAGCAATTTCAATCAACCCTACGCAAATTTCAGATGATATGAAGCGTGGAGGTGGTTTCGTTCCAGGTGTTAAGCCAGGCGAAGAGACTGCTGGTTTTATTGCAAGCATTTTAGATCGTATCACTTTGCCAGGTGCAATTATGTTATCGATCATTGCGATTCTTCCTGCGATTGCCAACTTGTTTGGTGTGACACGTGGATTTGCTTCTTTCTTTGGAGGTACTTCTTTGTTGATCTTAGTAGGTGTCGTTTTAGATACATTGCAACAAGTTGAAAGTTACTTGTTGATGCGTAAGTATGAAGGTTTAATGCAATCAGGACGTGTGAAAGGACGTTCAGAAGTGATCGGTCGTTAAGGATGATTTACCTGAAGACTCCCGAAGAGATGGCCATCATCCAAGCGAATGGCGAGATTTTAGGGAAATGTCATGCGGAAGTAGCAAAGGCGATTCAGCCAGGAGTTACGACCTTAGCATTAGACAAAATTGCTTATGAGTTTATTAAGGACAATGGAGCTCATCCATCTTTTTTAAACTACCAAGTAGGAAATAAGAAGTATGCTTATTCACTATGTATTTCGGTAAACGATGTGGTTGTTCACGGTTTGCCAGGTGATTTAGTCTTACAAGAAGGCGACATCATTTCAATAGATGCAGGTGTTTATAAGAATAAGTTTCATGCCGATAGCGCCTATACATACGGAATAGGAAGTGTAGATGCTGAGGTACAGAAATTAATGCAAGTGACGAAAGAGTCCTTGTATTTGGGTTTGAATCAAGCCCAAGCAGGTAAGCGAGTAGGGGATGTGGGTAACGCGGTGCAAGTATATACGGAATCACTGGGTTATGGAGTCGTTCGGGAATTGGTTGGTCATGGTGTAGGTAAAAATCTACATGAAAGTCCAGAAGTTCCTAACTACGGTCGGCGAGGAGATGGAGCTAAATTGAAAGAAGGAATGGTCATTGCGATCGAACCGATGATCAATTTAGGCAAGCGGCAAATTTCAGTTGATAAAGATGGTTGGACTATCCGGACAATTGATCGCAAGGCGAGTGCACATTTTGAGCATACAGTAGGCGTAACAGCAGCGGGTCCCAAAGCATTAACAACTTTTGCTTACATAGAAGAAGTACTAAAAACCTCAACAGTATTGTTGAATATTTAAAAATATTATGGCTAAACAATCTTCGATCGAAGTAGACGGAATTATTTTGGAAGCTCTTTCGAACGCCATGTTTCGCGTAGAATTAGAGAATACACATCAAGTGATTGCTCACATTTCGGGCAAGATGCGTATGAACTACATTAAAATTCTACCTGGTGACAAGGTGAAGTTGGAGATGTCTCCATATGATTTGAGTAAAGCTAGAATTGTTTATCGTTACAAGTAAAAATAGGGTTTGACCCATAAAATTAAATAAAATGAAAGTTAAAGCATCTATTAAAAAGCGTAGTGCGGACTGCAAAGTGATTCGTCGTCACGGTAAGCTTTACGTTATTAACAAGAAGAATCCGAAGTTCAAACAAAGACAAGGATAATTCAAACTAAATTGATTAATCACAACAATTAATTACCTATATGGCTCGTATTGCAGGGGTTGATATTCCCGACAAAAAAAGAGGAGAGATTGCATTGACTTATATTTTTGGTATTGGTCGCAGCACTGCTCAAAAGATTTTAACGAAGGCAGCAGTTTCTTTTGATAAGAAAGCTGGTGAGTGGAACGACACGGAAGCGAATGCTATTCGTGCGATCATCGCAGCAGAATTCAAAACAGAAGGTCAGCTGAAGTCTGAAGTTCAATTGAACATCAAGCGTTTGATGGACATCGGTTGTTACCGTGGATTGCGTCACCGTAAAGGTCTTCCAGTACGTGGTCAACGCACGAAGAACAACTCACGTACTCGTAAGGGACGTCGTAAGACAGTTGCTAACAAGAAAAAAGTAACTAAATAATAAGTAGAGGAAATACCTCACACCCAATTTTATTTATCAAATAGTATGGCACAAGCAAAAAGAAAAGATAAAGCGAAGAAAAGGGTTGTTGTAGTTGAGCAAGTTGGTCAAGTACACATCAAAGCTTCCTTTAACAACATCATTATCTCCATTACCAATTCAGCAGGTCAAGTGATCTCTTGGGCATCAGCAGGAAAGATGGGTTTCCGTGGTTCTAAGAAAAACACTCCTTATGCAGCTCAAATGGCAGCATCGAACTGTGCAGCAGTAGCTGTAGAAGCAGGTATGAAGAAAGCGGAAGTTTTTGTAAAAGGACCGGGAGCTGGACGTGAGTCTGCTATCCGTACCATCCAAAACTCTGGTATCGAAGTATCACTTATCCGTGATATCACTCCAATGCCTCACAATGGATGTCGTCCTCCAAAACGTCGTCGCGTTTAATAATTTTTATGCAGGGGTAATTAGTAATTATTTTCCCCCGCTTTTTTTCACAATTTAATTACTTCACTGCACATAAGAGGTGCATTGACTTTAAAAACAAAATGGCTAGATACACAGGTCCAAAATCCAAGATTGCACGTCGTTTCGGCGAGCCAATTTTAGGTCCGAGCAAAGCATTAGCTCGCAAAAATTATGCTCCAGGTATGCACGGTAAAGGGAAACGTTCAAAGGTTTCTGAATACGCTGTTCAATTAAAGGAGAAGCAAAAAGTTAAATACACGTATGGTATCTTAGAACGTCAGTTCGAGAACCTATTCCACAAAGCCGCTGTAAAAGAGGGTATCACAGGTGAGAACTTGTTAAAATTGTGTGAAGCACGTTTAGATAATACAGTATATCGTTTGGGAATTGCACCGACTCGTCGTGCTGCACGCCAATTGGTTATCCACAAACACATCATTGTAGACGGTGAAGTAGTAAATGTGCCATCTTACTCTTTGCGCGCAGGTCAATTGATCGGTGTTCGTGAGAAATCAAAATCGTTAGAAGTTGTGACTAACTCATTGGCTGGACGTTCTCCAAAGCGTTACAACTGGTTAGAGTGGTCTGAAAGTGATATGGTTGGTAAATTCTTGGCTTACCCAGAAAGAGATCAAATCACAGAGAACTTCAACGAGCAAGCGATTGTCGAATTGTACTCTAAATAATCCCTAGGATTATTCTTAACATTAACAGTACCAATAACGTTTTTTCAGTATCATTTTAAGCTACGAAATATGTCAATATTAGCATTCCAAATGCCCGAAAAAGTTGTGATGGAGAAAGCCGATGACTTTCACGGGTTATTTGAGTTCAAGCCACTCGAAAAAGGTTACGGTGTTACCATTGGTAACGCGCTTCGTAGAATCTTGCTTTCTTCTTTAGAAGGATATGCAATTACGAGCGTAAAGATTTCTGGTGTACTTCACGAGTTTTCTGCTATCGAAGGTGTACATGAAGATGTCTCTGAAATCATCTTAAACTTGAAAAAAGTTCGCTTCAAAAAAGCACAAGAGATTTTAGACAATAAAGTGACATTAAAAGTAAAAGGCCAAACAGCCATTACTGCTGGTGACATCGCTAAATTCACACCTTACTTCACAATTTTAAACCCTGATTTGGTAATCTGCCACCTTGATTCTTCGAAAGAAGTTGAGGTTGAATTGATTATCGAAAAAGGTCGTGGTTATGTACCTGCTGATGAGCCCCGTGCAAACGAGCTTCCATTCGGTCACATTGCTATCGATTCTATCTACACACCGATCAAAAATGTTAAATTTAGCATTGAAAATACTCGTGTAGAGCAAAAAACAGATTACGAGAAATTAGTTCTTGATATCGAAACGGATGGTTCTATCCACCCAGAAGATGCATTGAAAGGAGCTGCGTATATCTTGATCCAACACTTTATGTTGTTCTCTGATCAAACAATGACGTTCGAAACGCCAAAAGCGGAAGAAGATAACGTTGTTGATGAAGAAATGCTTCACATGCGCAAGTTGTTGAAGACTTCATTAGCTGACTTAGATCTTTCTGTTCGTGCTTACAACTGCTTAAAATCAGCTGATGTTCGTACACTTGGAGAATTAGCGAAATTGGAGATTTCAGATATGATGAAATTCCGTAACTTTGGTAAAAAGTCTTTGACCGAGTTAGAACAATTGATCGAAGAAAAAGGTCTTACGTTCGGAATGGATGTATCTAAATATCGCTTAGACGAAGATTAAAAATTAAACTAAAGTAATAGGTGGTTTACAAGTCGTAAACTAACCGCAGCTCGAAAGAGCTTTTAACTTACGAAATACAAAAATGAGACACGGTAAAAAATTCAATCACTTAGGAAGAACAGCTTCCCACAGAGCAGCCTTATTATCTAATATGGCCTCTTCGTTAATCTTGCACAAACGTATCGAAACAACTGTTGCGAAAGCAAAGGAGTTGCGTAAATACATTGAGCCAATGATTACGAAATCAAAAACAGATAGCACAAACAATCGTCGTGTGGTTTTCTCTTATTTACAAAATAAGGATGCCATCAAAGAATTGTTCAGCATCGTTTCTGAAAAAGTTGCTAATCGTCCTGGTGGTTATACACGTATTATCAAATTAGGTAATCGTCTTGGTGATAACGCGGAAATCTGCTTCATTGAATTAGTTGACTTCAACGAAACAATGTTAGCTGCTTCTGCTGAGAAAGCTGGTAAGACTCGTCGTAGTCGCCGTGCTGGAGCTAAGAAAGAAGAAACAGTAGCAGCTGCTCCAGTTGCTGAAGTTCCTTCTGCTGAAGTTGTAGAAGATGCTCCTGAAGCACCTGCAACGGAGGAGCCTACAGAAGAAAAAGGAGAAGACGCTTAAGATTCTTTTCTTACATTTTTTTGAAGGGCTTCAACGTTTAGTTGAAGCCCTTTTTTTAGGATTTTTACATTTTTGATTAATATTTATGAAAGTTTCAGAGTCAACACCGGCAGTACTCTTACTTCAAGATGGAACCCTTTTTCACGGAAAAGCCCTAGGTAAAATTGGCACGCATGGCGGAGAGATTTGCTTTAATACGGGAATGACAGGGTACCAAGAAATCTACACGGATCCTTCCTACAGTGGCCAAGTAATTATTAACACCACTGCGCACATTGGAAATTACGGAGTTATCAGTCAAGAGGAAGCAGAATCCAACCAAGTGCAAATTGCGGGTATGGTTTGTAATGAATTTGCAAGCTTGCACTCGCGTGCAACAGCTGATGGATCCTTACAAGATTATTTAGCCGATGCTGGGATTGTTGGTATCTCGGGAATCGATACGCGCGCGTTGGTACGTCACATCCGCACACAAGGTGTGATGAACTGTTTGATTTCTTCCGAGATTTCAGATTTAGCGACCTTGAAAGCAGAATTATCGAAGATCCCTTTGATGGAAGGATTGGAGTTGTCTTCACAAGTATGTACTAAACAAGCTTACTTCTTAGGGAATCCATCAGCAACGTATAAAATTGCGGTATTAGACCTAGGTGTGAAAAAAAGCATCTTGACGAATTTCACGGAGCGTGATTGCTACCTACAAGTCTTTCCTGCAAAAACACCGTTTGCTGAGATTGCGGCTTGGAACCCAGATGGCTACTTTGTATCCAATGGTCCTGGTGATCCAGCAACGATGCCTTATGCTGTTGAAACAGTTTCACAATTCCTTGCTTCGGATAAACCGGTATTCGGGATCTGTCTTGGACATCAAATTTTAGCCCAAGTATGCGGCTTGTCTACCTACAAAATGCATAATGGCCACCGTGGATTAAATCATCCTGTGAAAAACCTTGTGACGGGACTTTCGGAAATCACATCCCAAAATCATGGTTTTGCCGTGAAAATGGATGAGTTGAAGAGCTCTGAAAAGGCGGAATTAACGCATATCAACTTGAATGACCAAACGGTTGAAGGTTTACGCGTGAAAGGTCGTAAAGCATTCTCGGTGCAACATCACCCGGAAGCTTCTCCAGGACCGCATGATTCACGTTACTTATTTGATCAGTTTGTTGATTTATTGAAGTAGATACTGATAAAATGAAAGCCCATCCGTTCGGTTGGGCTTTTTTATGCTTTAAAAACACTAGCTTTGGCAATCCTCCAAGGTTTGCCAAAGCTTAGCTAACTACTGATTAGGAAAGCCAAACAAAGCATTTTCCTTAATCATCGCAGCCACCGAACTAGGAACCAATTTCTCCCATTCTCCTGGACCTTGCTGAATCATATCCAATACCTTATCAGTACGGATGTTCATCAATTTTTCATCGGATTTTTTGATGTCTTCCAACTTCGAATTATCAATCAAATATTGATACAATCCCTTGAGATGAGCTTCTGGTTTGAATGATTTCAGATTCAATACAGACCCTTGATCATCGATTGTTGGGTATAGGTATAATTTGATATTATGTCCAAATAGATTCGCAAATGCGCTCAAAATACCGCCCTCTAAATGGGTATAATGTTTCTCGTCAAAGATGTATTCGAGATTTGGCATACCCATAATCAGGGCCATTTTAAGTTTAGAAAATTGACTTAAAAAGGCAACCAATTTGAAATACTCATGAAAATTGGAAATCAAAACAGTTTGACCTAAGGAACATAAGATGTCCACACGGTCCAAGAAATCCTTTTCATTGATGTTATGTGTACCGTCCTCCAAACTCCGCAAAGTCAATTCCGATAATACACAAACCTTATCATCATCCACATCTGCTTCTTGTTCAAATTGTGATTGACCTTTCTTCAACATATCTAAAAAGATGTTGGTCACCGGTCTGAACCGCCCGCGAATCGCTACGATATGTTTCTTCGCTAAGGCATCATAAGGTTGCATCACATTTCCATCGGGTCCGAAAACCGCCGCCTGTGTGTAACCGTGCTTCACTAAATACAAGGACATCAAGCGATTATCTACTTCTTTGAAATCCGCCCCCTCAAATCGAATCATATCGATTTCGATTCGATCGCGAGATAGGTCATCTAAAAGTGATAGCAATAATTTCTCTGGATCTTCGTGGTAGAAATAACAACCGTAAATCAAATTGACCCCTATAATGCCCAATGCTTGTTGTTGGAGAATATTGTCATTATCCAACATGTTTACGTGGATGACAACACTATTCACGGGACCATTTGGACGCAATTGAAAGCGTAAACCTATCCAGCCGTGGGCATCGTTCGTCTTTTGGTAATTTAAAGCTGAGACAGTATCCGCAAAAGCGAAGAAGCGCTTCTCAGCAGCACTTTCGGTCAAACGCACTTGGAGTAATTTGTACTCGCGATTTAACATTTTAATTAAACGCGGCTCGCAAACATATTTGCCGGATTCCTCTTCTCCATAAATGGCATCGGAAAAAGCCATGTCATAGGCTGAAATGGTTTTTGCAATGGTTCCTGATGCTCCACCTGCCTTAAAAAAATTGGCCGCTACTTCTTGCCCCGCGCCGATTTCGGCAAATGAGCCATAGATACTTCGATCTAAATTGATCTTAAGTGCTTTTTGTTTCGTTCCAATGGATTTTAATACGGAGGTCATCGGCGAATAGGTTTGATGATGAATTGCTTAGGCATTAGCAAGTTAAAAAATATTCGCGTGCTATGGTAGCTTTCTTGAAAAAATCCTAAAATAGGTCTCGATGTTTTTCCTTGTAATACATCGTTAATCCTGCCATTGGCCCTTCGCTGATGATTCCCACGTGCAATTGGTTGGACTTTAATACACGTTGGAGTATGTCGGCATAATAAAATGCCACCGAACCCGTGAAGTGGATCGGGACTTGGCTCGATTGCGGGTATTTCAACACATATAAGTCGCAGAATGATTGAAAGGATTTTTCAATCAATTGATAACAAAATGGATGTTTCCGATGGTCAAATAAGAATTTGGAAAAGGAAGCAAACCATCGGTTCGGGAATTCTCCCTTATATGCATGCTGAAGTATGGTTAATCGATCCATTTCACCAAAGCGTTTGGTAAAAATACTACGTAAATCAGCAGGCATTTCATGATGTAAATATGTTAATACCAAACTTTTGCCCAAGTGGCCGCCACTACCTTCGTCACCTAGCCAAAATCCAAGTGGGGGGACCTGATGCTGCATTTCGCCTTGTTCAAAATAACCAGAATTTGAACCTGTCCCGAGGATGCATGCGATACCAGATTTTTCTCCACAAAGCGATATGCCTGCAGCGACTAAATCATTTTGAACACGGAGTTGGGCTTCCCCGATAACGGGCGTTAACAAAGCCCTAATCATATCTTTTTTTGATTCATCTGTAATCCCCGTCCCGAAATAGTAAACAAAGCGGAGCTTCATGTCCCGAATTTTTTGGAGCATTTCTGCTTGGGCTTCACGAATTTCGTCCGTTGTTTGGTAATAGGGGTTGATGCCTGCCGACTGGAAACTTTCAAAAGCCTCATTCGCCTGTGTGATATAACGCCAAGCCGTTTTGGTCGAACCACTTTCAATTAATAGTATCATTGTAATAGTCCAATCGGGGTGAATTTTTCAAACACTTTTTCACTGTGTGGCGCATCCGCTAATTCGGAAGTCAAGTCCTGGCCAGCCCAATGTTCATAGTGTTTGCCGTTTTTCCAGAGTTTGGAATTCGTCATATCATAAATGTATCCACGGAAAGCTACCCAAATTTCAGGTCGATCTTGACCATTTCGGAGCGCTAATTGAGATCGTGTGTAGGAATTTAATGCTTGAGACAAAACGGTGTTTATTATTTTACGAAGCTAAATAAAAAGGATTAAAGACCGTTTTTTTAGTAAAGATTTTTAATTTTACATTTACGAAAAACGGAATCATTTTATGAAAATCGTACAAGGCTTACTCATTTGTTTATTAAGTGTTCAATTGCTCTCTTGCGGTTCTTCTTCAGGTTCTGATCCTGCCCCTACACCTCAGCCAACGGTATCGCAATTGGTTAGCAAATCATGGAGCGTAAGCTCAGTGACTTGGGACGGCGTTACCCAATATTCGAAAGGGGCGACAAGCAATTTGGTATCAGGATATTCTCAATTCAAATTGGATTTGACCAGTTCAACTGCGGCTTCTTTAACAGAATTTGATGGACGTAAATTTACAGGGACATATACGTTATCGACCGACAATAAAAAAATCACCTTAAACGGCTTAACTAGTTCGGAAGGAGCTCCATCGGGCACGAACGGAACCTTGGAATTTAATATCGTTGGAACACCTTCGGCGTCTGCCTTGAGTTTGGAAACAAGCACAACTTACATCAAAGCGAGCAATAAAAAAGTAAGCTTGGCTTTGGTAAACCCATAATCAACTCGACATTTTGTAAGCCGTCTCCTGAGGCGGCTTTTTTTATTATATGGAAAATAGAACAGAAATAGGCACCTTAGGTGAATTTGGATTGATCAAGCGATTGTCAACTCCTTTCGCTCAGCATCAAGGTTGGACAAAATTGGGCATTGGTGATGATGCAGCCTTGCTGGAAGCAGCGAATCAATTGACTGTTACATCAACGGAATTGTTAATCGAAGGTGTTCACTTTGATCTATCTTACACGCCTTTGCAGCATTTAGGCTATAAAATTGTTACTCTTGCCGTGTCGGATATCGCGGCAATGAATGCGATTCCTACACAAATCATGATTGGAATCGGGCTTAGCAATCGCTTTTCAGTTGAGGCGGTTGACGAATTATATGCCGGGATCAAAACCGCTTGCGAGGATTACCAAATTGACCTAGTAGGCGGTGATACAACCGCTTCTCCGCAAGGTTTGATTGTTTCGGTTACAGCCAATGGTGTAGTTGACTCGACTCAAGTCGTTACACGTTCGAACGCGAAACCTAACGACGTCATCTGTGTAAGTGGGGATTTTGGCGGAGCCTTGATGGGACTTCAATCCTTGGAACGCGAAAAACAAGTGTTTTTAGCTAATCCGGATATGCAGCCAGAATTGGATAATAAAAGTTATGTGGTATTACGCCAACTTAAGCCATCGGCTCGTTTTGATATCATTCATGAATTGCGTGAATTGGGCGTTGTGCCTACTTCGATGATCGATAGTTCGGATGGGCTTGCGGCAGAAATTTTGCATTTATGTGAGGCGTCTGGTACTGGAGCACGCATTTTTGAAAAGAATATTCCAATTGATGACGAGACGTATTTGGCGGCGACGGAATTTAATTTAAGTCCATTAACTGCGGCATTGAATGGAGGAGAAGACTATGAATTGGTCTTCACCGTGTCACAATCGGATTTCGAAAAAGTGGAAAAAATTGCGGATGTGACGGCGATTGGATACATGACGGATTTGAAAAACGAAAAAGTTATGGTGATGAAATCAGACCAGATTGTGAACTTGACTGCGCCTGGATTTAACTAAAATCGCCATGTCAGTAGCCATCATGCAACCATATTTCTTCCCTTACTTGGGCTACTTTCAGTTAGTTCAAGCGGTGGATGATTTTGTGTTTTATGATGATGTCATGTTTATTAAAAAGGGTTGGATTAATCGTAATCGTATACTCATGCAAGGCAAAGAGTTCTTGTTTACGATTCCCCTTGAAAAGCAAAGCCAAAACAAAACCATTCGCGAATCTACCGTTGCCTGGGGTCCAGAATTCCCAGGTAAATTTATCGTTCAATTGGAGTCGGCGTATAAAAAAGCTCCTCAATTTGACCAAGTTATGCCTTTGATTCGTGGGCTTTTATCACAGCAGCCGGTGAGCATGGCTGAACTTGCAGGTCAAAGTATTGAGCTTGTTTGGCAATATCTAGGCCTGGTAAAGCGTTTTCATTACAGTTCAGAATTAGAGGATAATCAAGCAGAAGGGCGAGCTGAGCGATTGATTCACTTGACTAAAAAATTAGGCTCATCACAATACATTAATGCGCTTAATGGCAAAAGCCTTTATGAGAAGGATTTTTTTGCAGCCAAAGGCGTAGACTTGTCTTTCATAAGTCCAAGCTTGGTGCCCTATGCGCAAGGGAAATCTGATGATTTTACTCCCGGCCTATCTATGATTGATGTATTGATGTGGAACGAGCCCATTCGAATAAAACAGATGTTGTCCAACTACACTTTGGAATAAAAGTGACCATTTAGTAAATTAAGATTCTTTAAAGGTCGGTTTATTTGTAAATTTATGTTGATTAAAAAAGTGAACCAAGACATGACTCAATCTCTATTCATTCGGAGGTATTCAAATCGATTTCTTTCCAGGTGGCTAGTGCTGGCGATAGATTTGATAATTGTCATGTTTTCATTTTCGCTTTCTACGCTCTTGCGTATGAATTTTCATTATAGCGAGATTGATCTATATAGTTTTCAGTTTCATTTTGCTTTACTTCTTACTATCCGAGTTTTCGTTTTCCTAGGGTTTAAATCCTACATGGGAATCATTCGTCATACAAGTATTGAAGATGCCGTTTTAATCCTTAAAGCCGTCAGTACGGGTACAATTATTACGGGAATTGTCTCCATTGCGCTGCGTTATTCCTCCGGAATAAATACCCTACTCTATGTCCCATTATCCATTTTAGTCATTGACTTTTTCATTTGTCTTTTCTTGATGGTTTCGTTGCGTTTTTTCGTGAAATCGTTTTACGAATCTTTCATCAATGAATTTAAACCCGCTGTAGGTGTTTTAATTTATGGCGCAGGTTACTCGGGGATGTTGACGAAAAATGTTATCCAAAACGACCGAGGGGTTAATTATCAAGTACTCGGTTTTATTGATGATAATGCTTCCAAAATCGATAAAACCATTGAGGGAATTCGCGTATTCAGCCTGGCCGAAGCCATGGAAAAGTTTGTAGATCGCTACGAAGGTTTGCAAGTTATCATGGCGATTAACAACATCGGTCTACAAGCAAAACGGAAGATTTCCGACATCTTTCTTGATCGAGGTGTTGTCGTGAAAATTCTCCCACCAGTTGACAAATGGGTTAATGGCGAATTTGCCTTAAATCAAATTCACAATGTGAAGATTGAAGACTTGTTGGGCCGCGAAGAAATTCAAATGAACAACAAGCAAATTAGCCAAGAAATTAATTCGAAATCTGTATTGGTTACGGGGGCAGCAGGGTCTATTGGAAGTGAAATTGTCCGACAATTAATTGCCTATTTTCCTGCGAAAATCATCTTAGTCGATCAATCTGAATCAGGATTGTTTGACCTCGAATATGAGCTTTCTAGTTTGATGCCTTCGAATACAGAATTAGTTGTAAAAATTGCAGATGTGACTGACAGAAATCGTTTGTCGGCGATATTTAAAACGCATAAACCCGCATTTGTATTCCATGCTGCGGCTTATAAACATGTGCCTTTAATGGAAAAGAATCCCTATGAAGCTGTTAAAGTGAATATTTTAGGGACTCAGATTTTGGCAGATTTGTCAGTAGAACACGGCATAGAAAAATTCGTAATGGTTTCCACGGATAAAGCGGTTAACCCTACCAATGTCATGGGGGCAACCAAGCGTTTTGCCGAGATGTATACCCAATCCTTGAATGTGAGTGAGGGAGTAGGGACTAAGTTTATTGCGACTCGATTTGGGAATGTATTAGGTTCTAGCGGATCGGTCATTCCATTGTTCAAGAAACAAATTGAACGCGGTGGCCCCGTAACGGTAACGCATCCTGATATTACTCGTTACTTTATGACGATTCCTGAGGCCTGTGAGCTTGTTTTAGAAGCAGCAACGATGGGTGAGGGTGGTGAAGTTTTTGTCTTTGATATGGGAGAATCCGTGAAGATTGTTAATCTCGCAAAGAAAATGATTACACTGAGTGGTCTCCGGGTAGAGCGCGATATTGAAATTAAATTCACGGGTCTAAGACCAGGAGAAAAATTATATGAGGAGTTATTAAATACGGATGAAAACACCTTGCCAACCCATCATCCTAAGATACTGATTGCCAAAGTAAATTCTCCCAGCTTTACATTTATGGAGGCTAAGATCCAGGAAATTACGGCACTTTTAAAAGAAGGAAATACCAATAACCTCGTTTCGAAAATCAAAGAGGTCATTCCAGAATACAAATCAAATAATTCTATTTTCGAAAAGCTTGATTTGAAGTCGGCGACAAGTAAACCGACCAAACTAAGCAATTAGGCGTTTGGCGAGTTTTATCGCAATCCAAGTTGCCACAGGTGCAGCCAGAATATCCAAACTATAATGTACATGCTGCACAAGCAGTAAAACAACGAGTATCGCAGTCAATAAAAGCGCTATATTTCGCTCTATTTTGTTAGGCAAGAAATAACAAACAAAAACCATCGTTGCCGTGTGCCCCGAAAAGAATAAATCTTTAGTGATGGCCAGGTTTTCCCCATAAATAAACAACTCGGCGATCGGATCATGTAAATCCACCAAACCTGCCGGGGGATTTAAAGCAACTCCATAAATGCACGCAAAACGTAGTAAGGTTTCGATATTAAATGCCCACGCAAACCATAGAAAGTGCTTAGGTTGTCGAATGATTCGAACAATCAGATAAACAACACTCACATAGATAATTGCAAAAATGGGAATAGAAACATTTTTAGCCGGGATGTTTGCTAAAATCACATCTTGCATAGCAATCCCCTCTCGCTGTTGAATCCATTGAAAATAATCATCAGCCTTCCATGGGAAGATGGCAAATACAGCGAGAGCGAGTATCAATTGCCAACGAAATCGGCTATCTTGCCACGCGGCAGTCCAGTTTACTTCGATGGATTGTTCAAAACCTTTCATGTATTTTTTTCGTTATACCCTGCAAAACGGAGCGCAAAACTACGCTAAATTTAAAATGAAATGAATAAGCTGCTCAAAAATATTGCCATAATTGGACTTATTTCCACCACAATGGCTCACATATCTTGCGGGATTTCTTCAAAACCTTCCGCTACATTAACTAACAAGAATTCAATAAAAATGGATACAATTACGTTCGGTGCTGGTTGTTTTTGGTGTGTAGAGGCTGTTTATCAGCGTTTAAAAGGGGTTCACTCCGTCACCTCAGGTTACATGGGCGGTCAATTGAAAAATCCTACCTATCGTGAAGTTTGTTCAGGTCTTACGGGACACGCGGAGGTTTGCCAAATCACCTATGACCCGAAAGTTATTTCCTTTCAAACCTTGTTAGAGGTTTTTTGGCAGACTCATGATCCTACGACATTAAATCGCCAAGGTGCCGACACGGGTACGCAGTATCGCTCCGCAATCTTTGCGCACACAGATGAGCAATTACGCCTAGCACAGGAATGGAAAACGAACCTAAATGCGAAACATGTTTTCCCTAATCCGATCGTCACACAAATAGCGCATGCTTCAGCCTTTTATCCCGCAGAAGATTACCACCAAGATTATTATAATCAAAATGGGACTGAGCCTTATTGCCAAATCGTTATTAAGCCCAAAATGGATAAATTCCTGAAGGCATTCAAGGATAAATTGAATTAAAAACCGCCCTTATCGTAGAAGCTTCTTCGACGTGAGATTTTTAAATCTTGCAATAAACTAGATTTCACACGGAGATCAAACGAGTAATTACTCGCTCTCCCAAAGAATGGACTCGCAATAGGCGTCCAGTTGAAATTCATTTCCCAACAATGCAAGTCGCGGTGGACCGACATATTAGTATAGGTCAAGCCACTGTATTTAAAGTCATAACCTGAACTCACAGAGAACTTCCACTTTTCACTGATGCTTACATCCCCTTGAAAAGTTAGACCACTGATTTTCTGAGGATCTGCCAAGCCCATGCGGTTATAGCTAAATTGATAAGAGAATGAGAATGTCCAAGGCACATTCCAGTCGACGTAATCATCCATGTTCCGGTTGATTTGTTTCAGCTGTGCATCTGAACCCATCTCACTCGTCTTGGGTTTCTTTGCTGCGCTGGGAGCAAAGCGCCGACCAATCGACAAGTTAAACGATTGCAAACGTCCTAAGCCTTCGCCTTTGCCGAACATGTACTCGTTTGTTCGTCGGCCCATATCAAAAAAAGCAGCATCCTTCACATAGGAATACGGATCAATGCTTCCTCCAATGTTGATATCAAACTCTTTCACACGTGAATTCGCATTAAATCCAATGTTGGATAAGGGGTATTCTTTGGCCAATAAATTATAACTTCCGTTGATTCCAAAATTATCAATCAAACTAATTTTTTCATTTTGCTTTGTCGCAGTATCCGACTTGGTTTTCAGCTTCGCCTCAAGTGTATTTTGTATCCCAAAACTTATCGCCCCCGAAGCACCTCCATATGACAAAATGCGAGGGTCAAAGGTGCTTAATCGGCGAATATCACCCACTTGTTCCACGCCTTGTGCATTGATAAACTTGCGGTTATTGATGCGAACATCTTGGAAATATCCGTAGGCCGGATCTGAATAATCAGGCATGTAACTCACACTGATTGACGGCACCATCGTGTGACGCAATGCTTCTAGGCGTCCTTTTTTGAAACGAGCTGTCCCAAATACACGCGTATTCATACTTGCTGAAAACGAGATTTGGGAATTGAATTTTGGCAAACCTCCTACGGTATCAATGCGGACTGTAGAATCCGATTTCATGTAGGTGTATTTGTAAGAACGGGTGTACATATTCCCCGACCACGATATTCCCGGTGTAATGTTGATATATCGATTCAGCTTAATATTTGGTAATGAAATAGGTAAACTGTAATTGAATTTCGTTTGTGCCTTTTCCCAAAGCATCGGAATTGTACTCGCATTGACGGCTACCACACCTGGAGGCAGGTCGTCGGCATTAGTTGGGATAAACGGTTTTTGAATAATTCCGCGTTGGCTGTTTGTCTCTCGTGGATAAACATCAAATTCATAACGCGTGTAAGGATCTGCAATTTGATTTGTCATGGAGATTCCACCTGAAAAATCAAGTCCTAGTCGGAACTGATCCATGAACCTATCCCCTACGGCTGATTTCCGTTTAAAGGGTTGAAATTGGTTTAGGCCTAAACTAAATTCCGTTCCGGCATCGAAGATTCGCGTGGTTGTATTCTGGTTAATCCGTAAACTAATGCTACTACGAAAGATTTGACCTACGTTTTTAGTATACTGAACGGAAGATCCAATCGTATTGGAAAGGTATTGTTGGGTATTGAAGTTATTGTACTGATTGTACGAATTAGAGGCAATATTAACCGATGCCGAAAAGCTTGAATTCCCCAAACTGCGTGGCGTATGCGACCATTGTAAGGCGAAATCGGTACGCTTGGTCGGATTGAATTCGTCCCCATTGGAATTTCGGTTAAAGGCCACATTGAAGCTACCCGCATAGCGATAACGTTTATTGTATTGTGAATTCGCACCTAAACCCCAACCGCCTTTGGAATAAATTTGTCCTGTAAATCGTATCCCGATGTGTTCACTCGCGGCCCAATAATAGCCACCTTCACGTAGATAAAACCCCCGACCTGATGGCTCTTCTCCATAAGTTGGGATTAGAATTCCCGATTTACCCGCTTCCTTAGGCTGCGAATATGGGAAAAAGCCAAAGGGTAAACCAATCGGAAGTGGAATGTCATTTAATTCAAAATGAAAAGGACCTGAAATGATTTCTTTTTTCCCTACAACCTTGATTTTGCTGGCCTTGATGTGAAAGTGTGGATGACTTAAATTACAGGTCGTGTAAATCGCATTTCGAATGTATAAATTATCCTCCTCGTCTTTTTTGACGGTTTTTCCTTGGACAAATCCTTCGCCTTGCTGGGTAACGATCCCCTTGATCGCAGCTCGTTTCGTCTTGAAATTATATCGAATTTCATCGGAATCGTATTTGTCGGCCCCTTGTGTAAATACTGGCAAGCCTGCCATTTTATGTGCTGTGGAATCATATTGCCCGATGGCATAGACCTCATTTTTATCCCAGTCTAAACGGATATAGCTAGATTCGAGGCTGATTTCGCCATATTTCACTTTGGCATTTCCATAGAGATGAACGACTTGCTTGTCGGCATCTAACACCGTAGAATCCATCGCTGAATAGAAAACGGTTGTTTGAAGATCTTGTTGTTTCGAGAGACTATCTGGTTTAGCGAGCTTCTTTTGCGTAGAATCCGCCAAGATTACCCGCTGGGCGTTTAGCGTCGGAATGACGAACAACAGGCCGATGCAAAGCAAAAGGTAATATGTGGATTTCTTTATCAAATGGAATTTAAAAATTATATTTGTCTTCTGTAATGAATTTGCAAAATTACATCATTGCGTGGTACCTAAGTGTAATAATCTAAAAATAATGTTTTCATCCATCCGAGTTATTTTTGTTATTGGGCTTGCGTTGTCAATTATGTCGGCGACTATGCCTACGGTTGAGCCCACGAAAGCGGTTAAAAAGAATCTTATCAAAACGGTTTGTCTCGATGCGGGACATGGGGGGAAGGATCCAGGTTGTTTAGGGCCTGCGGGAGCGAGAGAAGGGAAAGTTACCTTGAAAATCATCTTGGAAGTAGGCAAGCGTTTGAAGGCGGAATACCCGGATATGAAGGTTATTTATACCCGTGATACAGATGAATTTATTGAATTATTTGAACGCGCTGATATTGCAAATCGTAATAAAGCGGATTTATTTATCTCGGTGCATTGTAACGCAGCTCTAAATAAGTCAGCTTATGGTACGGAAACCTACACCATGGGTCTTCACAAAACCGATGGAAATCTAAACGTAGCCAAACGAGAAAACTCCGTTATCTTGCAAGAGAAGGACTATCAAACATCCTATAACGGCTTTGATCCAAGTTCGCCGCTTGCGCACATTATGATGGCAAATTACCAAAGTGCCTTCATGGCTAACTCGGTTAAATTCGCCTCACATGTGGAAGATGAGTTTTCTAAGACGTTTAAGCGTAAGAGTTTTGGTGTGAAGCAGGCCGGTTTTTTGGTGATTTGGCGGACCGCGATGCCAAGTGTGTTGGTTGAGACGGGATTCTTAACCAACCCGACAGAAGAAGAGTATTTGAATTCTGAAAAAGGCCAAGCAGAAGTTGCCGATGCCATCACAACTGCATTCAAAAAGTATAAAGACGAAATCGAAAAATAAACCCATTATGTTTCAAAGCAACGAATTAAAGGTTGGTTTTTTGGCGCTCATCGCCTTTCTAATCCTGTATTTTGGGTTTAACTTCCTGAAAGGAAATGATGTGTTTTCATCCTCCAAAATCTATTATGTAACCTACGACAATGTCGATGGGCTAACGCCTTCCAACCAAGTACTTTTGAATGGAATCGAAGTAGGAAAGGTTAAAAAAGTAGAGCTTTTGCCAGAAAACGGGAATAAAATCAAAGTGACTTTGCGGATAAACAAAGATTTGATTTTGCCTGATAAGACCTTAGTTGTATTATCTGACGGTGCACTGTTGGGTGGCAAAGTAATGCGTTTGGAATTGTTGGGAAAAGGTTCTTTGCCTACGGAAAGTGTGATTCAGGGAACAACGGAGAAAGGGCTTTCTGCGCTTTTAAAAGAGCGTGCGTTACCTGTTCTGTCTAATGCAGATTCGCTCTTAGTATCCTTTCGTAAGATTAGTCTTAAATTCGAGCATACGGGGACGCATTTAAACGACTTGATCAAGAATTCGAATTCTGCGGTGACCAACATCAATGGTTCCGTGACGGAGCTCGTAAGCGATAATAAGGCAAACGTAAAGCAGATCACGGCGAATATGAAATCCCTGACGCAAAGCTTAACGGAAACCGAAAAGCAATTGAAGCCATTGTTAACGAAATTCAATACGGTTGCAGATTCCTTGCAAGCCGTTCGCATTGGACAAACCTTACAAGAAGCAGGCAAAGCGATTCATTCTCTTCAGAAGATTGTGACGAAGCTTGAGCAAGGACAAGGCAGCGCGGGCAAATTGTTGACGAGTGATTCCTTGTATAATGGCTTGAATAAATCTTTAGTGGATTTGGATAAGCTATTGATCGACTTCCGCACCCAACCGAAGCGCTACATTCATTTCTCCGTTTTCGGTAAAAAAGATTCGAAAGCGGTAACGCAATAAATTAACCCATCGCATGGCGACTAAGCAATTAACAATTTCGGCGGCTGTCGAGATTACGGATATTTTAATGGCAGAGCTAGGTGAAATTGGTTTTGATATTTTTGAAGATACGGAATCGGGAATCAATGCCTATTGTCCATTGGATCTTTATGATTCGACCGCAGCACATGAAATTATTGAGCGTTATCGTTTTTTAGGCTCGATAGATGTGACAGAGGCTGAAATTGAAAAACAAAATTGGAATGCTGTTTGGGAAACCAATTACGACCCGATTCGCATTTCGGATAAAGTAAACATTCGAGCAAGCTTTCATGAGCCAGATCCGAGCGTGGAAATGGATATTGTCATTAACCCTAAAATGTCTTTTGGTACTGGACATCATGAAACGACGACCTTGATGGTTCAAGCGATGTTTGAGATTTCATTAGAAGGGAAATCGGTTTTAGATGTAGGAACAGGAACGGGAATCCTCGCTTTTGTCGCCTTGAAACTGGGGGCTTCACGTGTACATGGATTTGATATTGATCCATGGTCCGTAGAAAATTCGATTGAGAATGCCGCGCTGAACAATTGCGAGTCGGCGACTTTTCAAGAAGGAACGATACGAGATGAACCTTTGACGGTTTATGATGTCGTTATTGCAAATATCAATCGAAATATCCTCTTGGATGAGTTGGCAGAATATGCGCTACGTCTAAAATCGGGTGGCGTTTTGTTGTTGAGTGGATTCTATGCTGCTGATATTCCTTTTTTGACTGCGGCGGCAACACCCTTGGGTCTTTCCTTCGTAACAGAAACCCATTTGCGCGATTGGGCTTGCATCCGCTTGCAGAAGGCTTAATAGTTTATTTTTCATTTTTAGGTGGTAATTCCTGAAAAAACCTTATTTTTGAAGGTTTTACTCATAGAACTCGCGAAATCGAGTTTTTATTAGCTGCATGAAGATCTCTCCAAACAAACCTTTTCAGGTTGTTTATTCCTTATTGTCTCACGAATGCCTCGGTTATTTGTTCGAGGTTTTTGTCGTTCAACTGAATGACAAAGGTCAATTAACTTGGGAGTATCAAACATTAACGACACGAAATTTTCATGAGTTTGCCCATGGCTTAGACGAACGCGATGAGGCTGCCGTGAAATTGGTCGAGGGAATGAAACCCGCTGCGATTTTTGAGAAGTTTAATACTTCCAAACGCAAAACCATGGAAGAGTTTTTCCTGAAAACATTTGATGCAGAAAAAGGGGAGAAGGAAATTCAGGAAGCCGTTCATGCTGTAGTAGAAAAACGCCGCGCGCAAATTTTTGAATTGATTTGCCCAGATAAGACGCTTTTCATCATGGGGAATGACGGGAATCCGATGCGTCAAACCGTGGAGATTCAAGCTGAGGCTGTTGAGGTTCTTTTTCATTTCATGCGAAATGAAGAGAATACACATTACTTCCCAACGTTAAAATACAAGGGTAACAAGCTTGAATTTCAATACAAAGACGCGCTGATTCTCTGTGATGAGCCGGCTTGGATGTTATTGAATCAGAAGCTTTACCATTTCAAACCGCAATTAGAAGGCAAGAAGTTACGCGCCTTTTTGAATAAAAAATTCGTGGTTATCCCGCGAAACATGGAAGAAGATTATTTCCGGAAATTCGTTAAAGCCATGGTTGCGCGTTACCCCGTACATGCCAAAGGCTTTGAAATCACGAATACTGAGAAAAATTGCCAGTATTTATTGTCTTATGGCCCGATTACCCCTAAGCTGGACGAGGAGGAAAAAGTCTCTGCCAAAAAAGCTTTAGAGGCCGCCGATCGTTGGCAATTTGTCCTTTCGTTTCAATACGGCAATAACCGTTTCCCTTGGGATGGACTTTCGGCGGAGGCCAATGTCCTTTTCGAGAAAAAGGGTGACAGCTATGCTTTCCAAAAAATCATGCGTTCGCTGACTAAGGAAAAGCGTGCTTTTCAAGCGTTGAAGGCTATGGGTTTGCCCATGGAAGCAGATGGCCGCGCAATAATTTCGCGTTCAGACGCGGTTCAGTGGCTAACGGCGCATAAGCAAGATTTAGATCAGGGTGCTTTCTCAGTACAGTTTAAAGGCGATGGATCTGCGCCAAGGTATTTCTTAGGAAAGCCTGAAATCAAGATTCGTATTGGTGAAAAATTGGATTGGTTTGATGTGCAGGCGGTGATTTCGTTTGGTACCTTCCAAATTCCATTCCTGAAGATTCGCCAATTAATTCTACAGAAAAAGAAAGAGTTCCATCTTCCTGATGGATCGATTGCGATTATACCCGATAATTGGTTCCACGATTATCAAGATTTATTCTATTTCTCTGAGACACGTCCGGGTGAAGATGGCGTTTTTTTACGTCGGCAGCATTTCCAGTTGATTCAGGAATGGGAGAATCAAGAGTTGGTGAAAACGAACTTACGCACCAAAACACTCAACGATCTGAAGCTCGAAACAAAAGAGTTTCCAGTTCCGAAGAACTTCAAAGGAACTTTACGTCCATACCAATTAGAAGGATACCGGTGGATGCGCACGCGTCAAGCAGCGGGCTTAGGGGCTTGTTTAGCCGACGACATGGGTCTCGGTAAAACGGTTCAGACGCTTTGCTTATTACAGAGTTTAAAAGAGCAAGGTGAGACTTTGCCGTCATTGCTGGTGATGCCAACTTCCTTGTTATATAACTGGGAGATGGAGGCCAAAAAGTTTACACCTCAATTGCGTGTTTTGGTTTACAGTGGCCCCCAAAGGGAGAAATTGCAGGCACAAATCGGCAAGGTGGATTTGATTTTGTGTTCCTTTGGAATGGTTCGTTCCGACATTGATTGGTTCGAGAAACAGGCTTTTAGTTACGTGATTTTGGATGAGTCGCAAGCGATTAAAAATCCATTGGCGAACATCACAAAAGCTGTTCAAAAATTGAATGCGAAGTTCCGTTTAGTGATGACGGGTACACCGCTGGAAAATTCGACGATGGACTTGTGGTCACAAATGAATTTTGTGAATACCGGTTTGTTGGGAACACAGCGCTATTTCAAGGATCATTTCCAAGTTCCTATTGAAAAGAAAGCGGATGGTGACCAGAAAAAGCGTCTATACTTCTTAATTAAGCCCTATTTATTGCGTCGTGAAAAAAGACAAGTGGCAGCGGATTTGCCTGAAAAAATGGAGTCCATTACCTATTGCACGATGTCGGAAGAACAGGAGCGTCTATACGATAAAACGAAGTCCTTCTACCGTGATGTTTTATTGAAACAGATCAAAGACGAAGGCTTACAGAAATCAAGGTTCTCTGTGCTACAAGGCTTGACGAAACTACGCCAATTGGCCAATCACCCAGCTTTGTGCGAGGATGGATTTGAAGGTGAATCGGGTAAGATGGAAGCCGTTTTAGAGAAGTTGGAGACTGTACTCGAGCAACACCACAAAGTTTTGATATTTAGCCAGTTTGTTCAGCATTTGGGATTGATTCGCAAGGCTTTGGATGAACGTGGTATCGATTATGCGTATTTGGATGGAAGTACTTCTGATCGGAAAGGTCAGGTGGAGAGTTTCCAGAAGGATGATGGACAATCGGTTTTCTTGATTTCATTAAAAGCGGGGGGAGTAGGATTGAACTTAACTGCAGCTGATTATGTCTTTTTATTAGATCCTTGGTGGAATCCTGCTGCGGAGGCGCAAGCCATTGACCGTGCGCACCGGATAGGTCAAAAGAAGACTGTATTTACCTATAAATTTATTTCGAAAGAGACGGTTGAGGAGAAAATCTTGTCCTTGCAACAGCGCAAATTGGACTTAGCGAATGAGTTGGTTACTTCCGACGAAAGTATCCTACGTAATTTAAGTGAGGACGAAGTCCTGGATTTATTAAGCTAATTTGACCAAAATGTTCTTCGCTACTTCGTGACTAATGAAGACAGCTGGAGCATTGTCTATCGAAACCGAAATCGAACGGTCAAACGCATTCACTTCTTGGACATATAATCCGGCACCTAAACTCAATTGCATTTTTGTTAGTAATTGGAGAAATACGGCGGAATCTTTGGCAACACCCATTAATACACAACGCTTCTCTGCTTTGATGTCGGAGAGATGTAAATAGCCTAATTCTGGCATTACCCCATTTTTGGTTGGGATCGGATCTCCATGCGGATCGGTTTTAGGGAATTCTAGAAATGCATCTAATTTTTCGATCAATGAGTCAGACTCAATATGCTCTAGTTGTTCTGCAATTTCATGCACTTCATCCCAGTTGAAGCCCATCTTTTCTACAAGGAATACCTCCCAAAGTCGGTGTTTGCGAACAATTCCTAAAGCAATCTTTTCGCCCGCGGGACTTAAACGCACGCCTTGGTATTTTTGATAATGTACCCAGCCTTTTTCAGCGAGTTTACGTAGCATGTCGGTTACGGATGCCGCTTTTGTCTGCGTTAATTCTGCTACAGCATTGGTTGAAATATCATCATCGTGACCTTCAGAAAGGCGATAGATAATTTTCAAATAATTCTCTTCTGCAAAGGAGGTGGACATTTGTGCGAATTTAGAGCTCAAAAATAAGCATTTATTTGTTTAATTTATTTTTTTAGACCCAACTAAAAAATATTTTTGAATCATCATAATTCTTGTATATTTGGATGTTAAAATCGAAATATGTCCAACCCTTGGCGCAAATCACATCAAGAAAACTCACTTAGTGAGGTTTTTGCTTCCATACCCATTCCGAAAGGAGGAGGATTCTGGAAAAATTTGCGCGCATTCATTGGGCCTGGTTTTATGGTGGCTGTGGGGTATATGGATCCCGGGAATTGGGCAACCGATTTAGCAGGAGGCGCTCAGTTTGGCTACACCCTTTTGTCCGTTATTCTTGTCTCGAGTTTATTTGCCATTCTTTTGCAGCATTTGGCTTTGAAATTAGGTGTAGCATCCGGTCGCGATTTAGCCCAAGCTTGTGGGGATTCTTTTTCCAAACCTGTCGTTTATTTCCTTTGGATTATTTGTGAATTAGCCATTGCGGCATGCGACTTAGCAGAGGTCATCGGCTCCGCACTTGCCTTACATTTGCTGTTTGGCATCCCGATTTTGGCAGGTATTCTCATTACCATTCTCGATGTATTTTTAATTCTCTATTTCCAGAATCGCGGTTTTCGGGTCTTGGAATCTATTGTCATGGCTTTATTGGCCGTGATTACGCTTTGTTTTGGATATGAAATTTGGGAGGCTCAGCCTGCTGTTTCCCATGTATTGGAAGGTTTGGTGCCTCAGGCGAGTATCGTTTTAGATGAGCACCAGCTCTACGTGGCAATCGGTATTTTAGGTGCAACGGTGATGCCTCATAACCTCTATTTACATTCGAGCATTGTGCAGACAAGAGCTTTTGAACAGAATGACGTTGACCGTAAAAAAGCAATTAAATACGCCACCTGGGATTCTAGTATTTCCTTGAGTTTTGCCTTTTTTATTAATGCGAGTATTTTGGTTTTAGCTGCTGCTGCGTTTCATTGGAATGGCCGACAAGATGTTGCTGATATTCAAGATGCCTTCTTATTATTGGACCCTGTCATGGGCACAAAATGGGCGAGTATCTTATTCGCGGTTGCCTTATTAGCCTCAGGTCAAAATGCGACTGTGACTGGAACTTTAGCTGGTCAAATCGTGATGGAAGGATTTATTGATTTGAAAATGAAGCCTTGGCTGAGGCGTTTAATCACCCGACTCATCGCCATCGTACCCGCTTTTTTTGTCACATGGATTTGGGGTGAATCTCACATCAATGAATTGTTGATTCTTTCGCAGGTTGTCTTATCGATGCAATTAAGCTTTGCTGTGATTCCCTTAGTTTGGTTTACGAGTGACGCTAATCGCATGGGGAAATTCGTTAATCCTACCTGGATGACTTGGCTGGCTTGGTTCGTTTCCGCAATTATCCTTTCGCTGAACTGCTATTTACTAGGCCAAATTTTCTTCGCCTAATTGAACTTTCCAGTGGTTATTACTTCCTAGTTGATAGGTTCTTTCGTCCACGAATTGGATATTGGGCGCTGAAATGCCTGAACCGAGAACTTCTGTTGATTCGATGTGAATGATTTCTTGCACATCGATTTCCTGAATAAATGCTTCAATAGTCTTTGTTCCACCTTCGATTAAAATGGATTGGATTGCCTTCTCCTTACAGAAGCCCATGAATTTTTGCAAGTAATTTTCTGAGCCAAGCGCGATCCAGTGTTTATTCCCCTCGGATTTTGTCACTTCTTGTGTGAAAATGTATGTTGGTAATTCATCCTGCAATAGGTGAAGCTTTTCATTCATGCGTGCTTGCGGATCCAACACGAATCGCATGGGTGAATTACCCGGCCAAACGCGTGTTGTCAAACTTGGGTTATCTGCATTAGCCGTATTAACTCCTACCAAAATGGCTTGATGTTCTGCGCGTAATTGGTGTACAAGCTGTTGGCTAATTTTATTTGAAAAAAGGTGAGCATCCCCATTCGTATGTGCAATAAATTGGTCTGCGGAAGTCGCGTATTTGACTGTGATATAGGGTCTGCGATTTCTGTGGAAATAGAAAAACCGACGATTAATTAATTCACCCTTATCTGATAATACACCCACATGAACTTCGATTCCTGCTGCTTCAAGCTTCGCGACACCTTGTCCACCAACAAGTGGATTGGGGTCTAAATTGCATATGACCACGCGGGATACTTGATGCTTTATTAATAAGTCGGCACATGGAGGTGTTTTGCCCGTATGGCTACAAGGTTCTAGGCTAACATAAGCCGTTGCACCGCGCGCATCTTTGATATCCCTAAATGCGTTTACTTCGGCATGCGGACCACCATATTGTGCATGAAACCCTTCTCCTAGTAATATGTTATCGCGCACGACAACGCAGCCTACCCAAGGATTAGGAACAACAAACCCTCCACCTAGCTGGGCTAAGTCGAGGGCTCGTTGCATCCAAATTTCATCAGTCAACATGTGTCGTTTTTACATTGCGCGACATATAACTATAAATCGCAGGAATGACATAAAGGGTTAAGGTTGTTGAGAACAACATACCACCTACCACGGCAATACCCATGGAAACACGGCTTGTTGATCCTGAACCTAATGCCAAGGCAATCGGTAAAATACCTAATATCGTACACAAAGAAGTCATGATAATAGGTCTGAAACGTGCCGTAGCTGCACTTTTTACGGCATCTAATTTAGTTAAACCGGTATCTTTCTTTTGGTTGGCAAATTCCACAATCAGGATACCATTTTTGGTTACCAAACCAATCAATACAATGATTCCAATCTGTGAGAAAATATTTAGCGTTTGACTAAAATCCCATAGCGATAACAAGGCGCCCGCGACAGCCAATGGTACCGTAAATAAGATGATAAATGGATCGATGAAACTTTCGAACTGCGCTGAAAGGATCAAGTAAATCAGTAAAATGGCAAGGGCAAACGCAAACAATAAAGAGGAACTTGATTCCTTGAATTGCTTACTTTGTCCGTCATAGGCTGTCGAGAAGGATTCGTCAAAAGTCTCTTTGGCCAATTTATCCATTTCATCCAATGCTTCTCCTAACGTTACTCCCTTTGCCATTTGGGCTGTTACAGTCGCTGCAGAATAGCGGTTGAAGCGGAATAATTGCGGCGGCGTACTTTGTTCCGTGATCTTAACCATGTTATCTAACTGAATCAAATCACCGCGGTTATTTTTAACATAAAGCGATTTCAAGTCATTCACATCGTTTCGAAGAGATCGGTTAATTTGTCCGATCACCTGGTATTGTTTACCATCCATGATGAAGTAACCAAAACGTCTTCCAGAGAGTCCTAATTGCAAGGTTTGTGCTACATCTTGAATGGATACACCCAAGTTTTGGGCTTTCGCGCGGTCAATTTCTAAACGTAATTCCGGCTTCGTGAATTTTAAGTTAATATCCGAAACTTCGAATTTAGGGGAGTCGCGAACCTTCGCCATGAATTGCGGCATCATTTTCTTCAACTTCTCAAAGTTGGGTCCCTGAACTACGAATGCCACCGGCAAACCTCCACCACCTCGTTGGCCCGTCTGTAAAGTTGGTTCCTGAATCACAATCGACTTCGCACCTGGGAATTTTTTAACCTTCGGTTGTAGTGCATCGACGATGGCTTGTTGGCTTCTGCGCGCATTCGAGTCGCTCAATAACACACGAATCATACCCGAATTCGAACCGGCATTACCAAATCCAGGGGACGTAATGGTATAAATCGCACTGCGTTCTTTTTCCGGAATTTCTTTCATGATGAATCGGGTGATTTCATCTGTGAAGTTCAACATATAATCAAAGGTTGCTCCTTCAGGTGCTGTAGCGCTAATACGCATTTGGCCTCGATCTTCTAAAGGCGCTAATTCAGATGGAATCGCACCTGTTTTGAATAAGGTATAAATGACCCCAATTAATCCGATCATGACAACCCAAGCTATCCAACGAACGCGCAAAAATGCGTTCAACGAGTTTTCGTAGGCTGCGGTCATCCAAACGAAAAAGGGCTCTGTTACATTGTAGAACCATGGTTTGCTATGTCCTCCTTTTAATAATTTGGAGCTAAGCATCGGCGTTAAGGTTAACGAAACGAATGCGGAAATGATCACAGAACCGGCGACCACAATTCCGAATTCCCGGAATAATTGTCCTGTGATTCCTTGCAAGAAAATCACCGGTAAGAATACCGCGGCTAATGTAACTGTTGTTGAAATTACGGCAAAATAGATTTCTTTCGAACCTTCTAAGGCAGCTTCCCAAGGTGTTAAACCTTCCTCAATTTTCGTATAAATGTTTTCTAATACCACAATCGCATCATCCACCACAAGACCGATGGACAGTACAATTCCGAGCAAGGTTAATACGTTTATCGAGAATCCTGCCAGATACATAAAGAAGAACACACCAATCAAGGAAACCGGAATGGCTGTCAATGGAATGATGGTCGAACGCCAATCCCGTAGGAATAAGAAGATGACAATCGTTACCAGTAAAATCGCTGTTAGAATGGTTTCCTCTACTTCTTCAATAGATTTGCGGACATATTTTGTGTTATCAAAACCTTCTTTCAAAATTACGTCGCTCGGAATCGTTGCTTGAATCTGTTTTAGTTTTTCATGAACTTGGTCAACGATTTCGATCTGGTTGGACCCCGGCTGCGGAATGACCGCGATGGAAATCATAGGAACCATGTCGCGTTTAAAGAATGTCTTTTCATTCTCAGGCGCAAGTTCTGCATTCCCTACATCCGAGAATTTAACGGAACGATCCCCTTCTTCGCGGATAATCAAGTTATTAAAGTCCTCCACCGAAGTCATACGACCTTGCGTCCGAACCGTTAATTCGGTATTATTCCCTTCGATACTGCCGGATGGTAATTCGATGTTTTGCTTCGTTAACGCACTAACAATATCAGGTGCAGTTAAGCGGAAAGATGCCAAACGCTCAGGGTCTATGTGCAAACGCATTGCGTATTTCTTTTCGCCCCACATTTGTACCGAACTTACGCCTGGAATGGTTTGAAGCTTTTCTTTGACATTACGTGTAGCAATCTCATTTAAGCTCAATAAATCACGTGTACTAGAATAGATATTTAAGTTGTAAATCGGATTCGAATCTGCATCTGCCTTGGAAACTACGGGAGGATCCACATCTTTAGGCAATAAGGCCATGGAACGTGAAACGCGGTCACGTACGTCATTGGCTGCATCTTCAATATTGACAGCTAAGTCAAATTCTACGGTGATGTTTGAGCGACCATCCCGACTCGAGCTCGAAAGCGTTTTAATCCCGGCAATACCGTTGATGGATTCTTCCAAAGGCTCCGTAATTTGGGATTCGATGATGTCTGCGTTCGCACCGGTATAACTCGTTTGAACAGTTACGACAGGTGGGTCAACGGAAGGATATTCGCGGATTCCCAGGTAGGAATAGCCAATTAACCCAAATACGATAATCGTCACGGACATGACGATGGAAAGTACGGGTCGTTTAATGCTGATGTCGGATAAAGATGCCATAGGTTTAATAGGTTTTAGGCCAATTGCGTAGAAGGAATTGGTATTGTATTAATGAGTTGTTGCCAAACGATATCTAGCGGAATTTCCGCTGATGAACCATTTGGGTAATGATAAATGCTTGCTCGGCCTTGCTCGTATGCTCCCGAATAAGGCATGTGGTTATTAAAGTTTTTGAATTCGCCAAGCAATATTAAGCCCGGGATTTCAAATGCATTTGCAATATGTGCTGGGCCGGAATCGATGCCGATAAAAAATAGTGCGCCTGAGATGATGTTCGCCATTTCGACAACACTCGTTTTGCCAACCATCGAAATGAATTTCGGATGATTGAATGCTAAGCCATCAGATGCCCCTACTTCAATGATAGATATGTTATAACTTTCAATCGCCTGTGTAATTAAGGCAATCCAATGTTGATCCTGCCACTCGCGGTCGGCACCATTGGATTTACGATGAATCACCCAATATTTCGCGGGCAAATCCAAAGTTTTTTGTTCGCCTAAATACAGTTTAGGCTGTTTTGATTCCAGGTAGGGGATATCACATAAGTCGAAAATACCCTTCAGTAGATTACCTCGTTTGTAATAATTATACTTGTTTAATCCGATTTTTTCTGCCTGATCATTGAAAAGTGAACGCTTGAAATAGGGATCAAAGCGTAATTCATTCATGTGCAAATTGTAAAAATGCGTGAATGGCGAAAGCTTGCTTAACCAAGTGCTAGCTAACACAGAGTTTTCTATGATGACTTGGTCTATGTACGGATGATTTTCCAAAAGCCCCTTGTACAAATCTTTGACGATCCAAACGATGCGGGCCTTCGGATGTTTATTGCGTAAGGCAGCAATAATCGGTTCTGCGGCAACAATATCACCTAAATGCTCAGCCAATAAAATACCAACAACCGGTTTTGAAATACTTGTGATACGCATGCTTACATAGAGTTGGATATAGGAGATGCAAGCCGAAAACCAATAGCTTAGTTTTCGGAATTTGTATTCCCATAAAGACCGACTCATGTAGATGGACGCCATTTTTCTTTATTCTACCACTTCTTTGATTTCAACTTCGCCATCGGGTTTTACTTGAATAACCCCATTGGTAATCAGCGTGTCGCCAATCGAAAGTCCAGAAAGAATTTCGACATTTTTCTCTCCGCGATTTCCCAATTTCACTTTCACGGGAACTGATTTACCCTGCTTCACGATGAAAACTTTATTTCCAGATGCCTCAGGAATAATCGCTTCGGTTGGGATTAGAATCGCGCTGCCTTTCGATTTTAAAATCAAGTTGATTTTAGCAAATGCACCGGGAACTAATTGGTTGCCTGGATTTGCAGCTAAAGCACGAATTTGAAGGGTTCTTGTTAATGGGTCGATTTTCGGATCGATCGCATAAACTTTTCCAATAAATGTTTTGTCTTCATTTTCCGTTTGGAATTCGACTGTGCTTCCTTTGCGGATAGAGGTCGCATATTTCGCTGGAATGGAGAATTCGATTTTCGCCGGGTTTGTATTGGTTAAGGTCGCGATTTTCGTCGTAGGGGAGATGTAACTTCCTAAGCTGACATAGCGGAAACCAACAGTTCCCGAAAATGGTGCTTTTACCGTTGTCTTGATGATTTGTGCTTTCAAATCTTCGATATCAGCCTCTATCGTATTCACGCTATTGACTGCAATGTCGTATTCCCGTTGGGAGATAGCCTCTCTTTGCAATAATATTTTTTGACGCGCTTCATTGTCTTCGGCAAGTTTCTTATTGAAGCCTAATTTGCGTAAGCGAGCTTGCAAATCATCATCATTGATGCGGAAAAGAACGGTACCTTTTTGAACAACATCCCCTTCTTTAATATTTAATAAAATGATACGTCCGGCAATTTCAGAGCGAATTTCTACCTCCTCATTCGCCAAAATACTCCCGGTCGAATTCACCATGTCATCTAATCGAGTCGATTTCACTACGGATACAACAACAGCGGTTTTTCCGCCACCTTTTCCGCCCGGACCGCCTTTTTCTTTTTTCGCATCCTCTTCGGGATTCTTAGAAATAGCCTGTTTAAGTTTCGGGTAAAATGCGAGTCCAAGGATCAAGGCAATGGATGCAAGCGAGACGATTGTTTTGGTAACTTTATTCATGGGTTTTAAATTCGGTTTAGAAGAATTTCAAATTACATATTTTCCTACATTTAGCTGTCCTAAATTGTAGGTTTATTGGGCTGTTTTATTGGTTAACCAAGGTAAAATTTGTTCGTTTTGGATTTGGTTCATGACAAAGTGGCTTTGCGCATTTCCAATGTTTTTAATGCTGGCTAATTTATGGAGGATAAAATTTCGATATTCATCCATATCGGAAACAACGATTTTTAAAAGAAAATCACTGTGCCCAGAGACGCAATAACATTCTTGAACTTCCACAAGTGACATGACATCTGTTTCAAATTGATTCAAATATTCCGCTGCATGTTCCTTTAGCGATATGTCACAAAATACAGTAAGGGACTTGCCTAATTTATTCGGATTGATGGTTGCTTTATAGCCTGTGATTACGCCCTCTTTTTCCATGCGCTTGATTCGCTCATGTACAGGTGTTGCACTCATACCCAATCGAGTGGCCATTTCCTTATTCGACATGAAGGCATCCTCATGCAAAAAAGCTAAAATTTGCTTGTCGATATCATCAATTTTGGCCATCGCTTGTCGGGGTTTCAATGATGGAAGCACCTGCGGAAATAACACCTTTTAGCGTGTCTGTTCGCATATATTGCTCCAAGCTTACTGCGTATTTTCCAGGCCGAGTGAATTTCAATCCTTTGAATAAGGTGTATTGATGACTGTACATGTCGCCCAAACCACTGCCTTTCGGTTTTCCTGTCTTCGCATCATAGAAAAATGCTTCGGCAAAGGCACGTTTGATAACAAAGCCATCTGCAATGATGATTTTGGGAACAAAATAGAGGTTATAGTAAGGGTATTCGTTTGATTGGCGTAATGCTACGCGTACATCATAGGATTTGCTTGTGTCAGTTACCTGAAAATCAATCAAGATCTTGTTTTTTTGCAACCAACCTTGTTCCGATAAGGATACAGTTTGATCGACCAAAGTGTCGTTTTGGCAGGCAAACGCGAACAAAGCCATCATGAAAAGAATAATGCGCTTGTAATACATGGCTTATTGTGCTGCTGGTCCCTCAGAAGAGCCTCCTTCACGCGGTGGGCGTGGTTTGAATTTCTTCTTAAACTTCTTCTTAAATGGCTTCGGTGTTGCGTTTTCTCCGTCAGCTACGGGTGCTGCACCTTCCGGCTTTGGCCCTTGTTCAGGTCTAGGTTTACGCTCTTGCTGTGGTCTTGGGCCACGATTCGTTTCGCCTTCTTTTCCTGGGCTAGCCGGTCTAGGTCCGCGATTCGCCGCCTCACCTTCCTTAGCCTGACCAGCTGGTTTAGGTCCGCGATTATCTGGACGTGGTCCGCGTGGATTATCGCGTCCTTCAGGTCTTGGTCCACGGTTTTCACGCGGTCCTCTGTTTTCAAAACGGTCACGGCCACCTCGGTTATTTCCTGCTTTGTTTGCAGGTTTCTTTCCGCCGTATTTCTTATCCATGCGCTCTAAATCAGAATTTAATTCTGAAAGCGATGGTTTTTCTGCTACAGGAGCATCTGGATTTAAATCTGAGAAGGATTCAGGAATGATTCCCTGCTTATTCAATTCAATGATTTCAGCGACGCGGTCGCAACTAACCGGAATCCAAATCGCTTCTTCTCCCACGATACCAAACCACATCATGCGCTTGAAAATGTCCGTCTTTTGAAGAATGGCATCGCCTTTCTTCGTTTTTAAGCGACCTTCAATCGTAGGAATGCCTTTTAATGCATCCATGTAGGTCTCTAATTCATAGTTCAAGCAGCATTTTAAACGACCACATTGGCCACTTAATTTGACAGGATTCAACGATAAATTTTGATAGCGAGCTGCTGATGTCGTGACGTTTTTGAAGTCAGTTAACCAGGTAGAACAACATAATTCACGTCCACATACTCCAATACCCCCTAATCTTCCTGCCTCTTGTCGCAAGGAAATTTGTTTCATCTCCACACGTACCTTGAACTCCGTTGCCAAGAGTTTAATCAATTCACGGAAGTCGACACGGTCGTCTGAGGAATAATAAAACACGGCTTTTGTACCGTCCGACTGAAATTCCACGTCAGACAATTTCATGTTCAATTTTAAATCCCCGATGATTTGTCGGCCACGATACATCGTAGGCATATCGCGCGCAATCATTTGCTCGTGTTTTTCGAGGTCTTTATCGGTTGCAATTCGAACGATGGATTTTAAATTATCATCGTCCTTAATGCTCTTTTTCAATAATTGTAAGCGAACTAATTCACCCTGAAGGGAAACGACTCCTAGATGAATACCGGTGCTGGATTCAATCATCACAGCATCTCCTGTGTGTAGTTCAAGTTTGTTGGCATTGCGGAAATATTCCTTGCGCCCTCCTTTGAATTTAACTTCTACGACATGGAAACGTTGAAACTGAGGCACGTCTAAGTCGGAAAGCCAATCAAAGACATTCATTTTATTGCAGCCGCCTGAGCCACAACCTCCATTGCTTTGACAACCTGCGACTTCTCCAGCTATTCCTTTGGATCCACATGACCCTGTTGAACACGATTTACATGCCATAATATATGCTTGATTAGCGAATTATCCCTTATACCGTAGGACATCTAAGCCAATATCTCTTCTAAAATTTTTACCTTCGAATTGGATCGCAAGTGCAGCCTTTTGGGACTTTTGAATTGCTTTCTCCAAGGTATTCGAAGTACCTGTTAAGGCGATCACCCGACCGCCACTTGTAAGGAGTTGACCTTCCTCTTCACGCGTCCCTGCTTGGAAAATGTGTGCTTCTGTTACTTGGTCTAATCCCGTGATGATATCCCCTTTTCGGTAATCTTCCGGGTATCCTCCTGCGACAACCATGGTTGTTACAGCATATTGCTCAGAGATCTCAATTTTTTCTTTGTCCAATGTGCCTTTGGCAGCCGCAAGAAGCAAAGATAAGAAATCTGATTCGATTCTAGGTAAAACAACTTCCGTTTCTGGATCTCCCATCCGGGCATTGTATTCAATCACATAAGGTTCACCTTCGTGATTCATTAAACCAATGAAGATAAAACCTTGATACTTGATACCATCGGCTTTCAAACCAGCTAATGTAGGTTTGATTACGCGGTTATCTACATATTCCATAAAGGACGCTGTGGCAAATGGTACTGGAGAAACTGCTCCCATACCGCCCGTATTCAATCCTTCGTCATTATCGCCAATACGCTTATAATCCTTCGCTTCGGGCAATACAACATAGTTTTCTCCATCCGTTAATACAAATACAGATAATTCAATTCCACGTAAAAATTGCTCGATAACTACTTTGTCTGACGCAGCACCAAATTTGGAATCCAATAACATCTCGCGCAAAGCTGTTTTCGCTTCCTCGAGTGTTAATGCAATGATCACGCCTTTCCCTGCAGCTAAACCATCTGCTTTCAAGACAATCGGTAAGGATTGGGTATCTAAATAGGCCAAACCGGCATCAATACTTTCTTTTGTAAAAGTCTGCGAAGCGGCCGTTGGCACACCATGACGGTGCATGAAATTTTTTGAAAAGTCTTTACTTCCTTCTAATTGTGCTCCTTCAGCTCCAGGGCCTACAATACCCACATGCTTCAAATCCTCTTGCGACTCAATGTAATCCCGGACGCCTTTTACCAAAGGTTCTTCTGGCCCAACAATAACTAATTCGATTTGATGTTCCCGAATTGCCTGCGCAATGCCGGCTAAATCTGCTACTCCGATGGCTAAATTGGTACCTAAACGCGCTGTTCCAGGATTGCCTGGAGCAATAAATAAACTACTTAGTAATGGGCTTTGAGAGATCTTCCATGCAAAAGCATGTTCACGACCCCCAGACCCGATAATTAATACATTCATCTGTTTTATTAATTGGCTAATTCACTCAAAAACTTAATACGCATTAAACGCAACTCTTCTTCACTGACATCTTCAATGTTACACTCGTCTAACGCTTGTGTAATGTTGTCAGTATCCGCCGACATGAAATAGTCGTAGATTTCCTCTTGCTTATCTGGTTCGATTACTTGGTTGATGAAGTAATCTAAATTCAATTTAGTTCCCGAATAACAGATGGTTTCAATCTCCTCGATTAACTCGGCCATCGATAATTCTTTCTGTTCTGCAATTAAATCCAAATCAATTTTACGATCCACTTGCTGGATGATGTAAATCTTGATTTTAGACTTATTGACTGTCGATTTAACAACCACCTCTTTAGCAGTTTCAATCTCATTCTCCTCCACATAACGAATGATCGCATCCAAGAATTGCTTCCCAAATTTGACCACTTTCCCCATCCCAACGCCATTGATCTGCGCCATTTCTTCCTGCGTAGTCGGGTAGGTGGTTGCCATTTCTTCCAAAGATGGATCTTGGAAAATCACATAAGGCGGCAAGTTTTTCTCTTTGGCTACCTTTTTGCGTAGATTTTTTAAGATTTCAAATAGGGCATCGTCGTATGCTTTCGCTCCAATCGCTGCGTTTTCTTCATCGTTTTCTGCGGTGATCGCCTCTTGTTCGTAATCATGATCACGCGAGAAAGTCAACGGATGTGAATCTTTTAAATAGGACTCCCCTTTTTCCGTTAAATGCAAAACACCGTAGTTTTCGATGTCTTTGCTCAATAAATCGTAGATGAGAACCTGCTTGATGAAAGAAATCCATGGGGACTTTTCATCTTCCGGGTTGACTTCTTTTTTCTTTTTACGAAGCTTCTGCTTTTTCGGAGCTTGCTCTTCTCCATCGCTGTCTACATCCTCATCGTCATCGTCCTCGTCTTCATCTTCGTCGGAAATCGCCCATGAAACTGTTTTGCCTACTCCAAAAATTGCTAATTTTTCATGCTCATAGCTTTGGGTATACTGGTTGGTTTTCCCTTCCAATACATCTGCAATGTGTTCTGCATCAAATTTTTCCCCTGTCTGCTTGACAGCTTCCAGCACCCAAGAAACTTCTTGTTCGGCCTTGTAGGTAGGTGTAGGGTGCATGCAGTTATCGCAGAAACCACAATTTTCGGCCATGTGTTCGCCGAAATAACTCAAGAGTTGTTTCCTCCGGCAAACACCTAAATTGGCATAATACACCATTTCGCTCAAGAGAATTTTGGCATTTTCTTTCTCAGAAACCGCTTTGTCCTTATTGAACTTATCTAATTTTAAAATGTCATCGTAGGTATAAAACAAGATACAAGTCCCGTCCAAACCATCCCGGCCGGCACGTCCTGTTTCTTGGTAATAACCTTCCAAGGATTTTGGAGCATCGTAGTGAATAACAAAACGAACATCCGGTTTATCGATGCCCATTCCAAAAGCAATCGTCGCAACCATCACCTCAACCTCCTCATTCAAAAAGGCTTCTTGGTTCGACATACGAACTTGTGGATCTAGTCCTGCGTGGTATGGAAGTGCTTTAATTCCGTTGACTCCGAGTAATTCCGAAACCTCTTCCACCCGCTTTCTACTTAAGCAATAGATGATACCCGCTTTGCCTGTATGGCTTTTGATATAGCGGATTAATTGCTTATCAATATCTTTTTTCGAACGGATTTCATAATACAAGTTCTTCCGATTAAAGGAAGATTTGAATACAGTCGCGTCCTCAAGGTTTAATGTCTTTTGAATATCCTGCTGCACTTTAGGTGTTGCAGTGGCCGTAAGTGCAATGATGGGTAATTTCGCGTCAATCGATTCGATGATGTTACGAATCTTCCGGTATTCCGGTCGGAAATCATGTCCCCATTCCGAGATACAATGTGCTTCATCGATGGCAACAAAGGATATATTTGCCTGCTGCAAGAAATTGAGATTTTCTTGTTTATTCAGCGATTCGGGTGCTATGTAAAGTAATTTAACACTACCGCTAATGACCTCGGCTTTTACACGATTAATTTCCGCCCGACTCAACGATGAATTCAAGAACTGCGCATTGATACCAAAAGCAAGCATTTGGTCAACTTGATTCTTCATCAACGCAATTAACGGGGAAATCACGATGGCCGTACCTGGCATCACAATCGCAGGCAATTGATAACAAAGCGATTTGCCGGCCCCAGTAGGCATTAAAACGAAACTATTATGCCCATCAATCGTATTTCGAATGATTGCTTCTTGCTCACCTCTGAACTGGCTAAAGCCAAAGGTCTTTTTGAGCTGTTCCTTCAATACCTCACTAGAAATGGAAGTCGGCATAATTTTTATCGTGGCGTAAGTGTTTCAGTATTTACTTAAGATTTGGTTATCTTTGGTCTCCCAAAATCTTAGTAACATTGAAATTAAGCAAAAATATCCAAAGCACAGCAAAAAAAGTTTTAAGCCAAGAAGCTGAGGCAATTCTTCGTGTAAGCGATGCAATCGATTCCGAATTCGAGGCTTGTGTCGAACATTTGTTGGCCAGCAAAGGTCGCATCGTTTTTACGGGAATCGGGAAGTCAGCGATTATCGCCCAAAAAATTGTGGCGACAATGAATTCGACGGGAACCCCAGCCTTGTTTATGCACGCTGCGGATGCGATTCATGGAGATTTGGGTATGATTCAGGATGGGGATTCAGTGATCTGTATTTCCAAATCTGGGGATACGCCTGAGATTAAGGTTTTAGTTCCGCTGATTAAGCGTACGGGCGTTTCTTTGATTGCAATGGTGTCGAATAAACAGTCTTATTTAGGCCAACAAGCGGATTTTATCTTGCATGCATTGGCGGAACAAGAGGCTGATTTGATGAATCTAGCTCCTACGACTTCCACGACAGTTGCACTTGCTTTGGGAGATGCACTTGCCGTTTGCTTACTTGAGTGTAAAGGTTTTACGGCGCAAGATTTTGCTAAATACCATCCGGGTGGCGCTTTAGGAAAACGCATGTATTTGAAGGTTAGTGATATTTACCCTCAGCACGAATTTCCTGTCATTACGCCATATGCAACTATTCAAGAGGCAATCCACGAAATTAGCTCGAAGCGTTTGGGCGCGACAGCCATTGTAGGAGAAAATAATCAACTTGTTGGTATAATTACCGATGGCGACGTTCGTCGGATGTTGGAAAAACAATCGAATTGGTCTACCATTCAATTAGCCGACATGATGAATCGGACACCCAAAACCATTGAGGCGGATGCATTTGCCACGGAAGCTTTGGCCATTATGCAATCGATGAATATTACCCAATTGGTCGTGACGGAAAATAAAAAGGCCGTGGGATTTGTTCATCTCCACGACCTATTAAAAGAGGGTATCGTCTAAATATTAACGCATACGGTTCGAAGACTGCACCAGCATTTCATCTTTACGAATCAAGCGATTTGCGATCATGTTGGCCAATAACGCCACCACCATTGCATAGAATCCATAGCCATATTTTCCTTGTGCTTCTGGTTCAAAGGTGGGCATCGCCTCTTTGAAAATCACCCAGAACGAATAGCCCATCGCACCAGCTAACAAAAGCGAATTAATTAGCCCCAATAACATTTGGCGGATGCGATTCTTAAATGAGAATATGGTGATTAAGGTGACGATGGTCGATAAGGTCAATAAAATTACAATGGCAATTGCGCTTGTTGTTGTGGTCTTACCTTCATTTGTTAGGATCCATTCATTGAAAAATAATTCGGCTCTTTGGCCGGCTTGCCCTACTTTCGCCCAAATGCTCCAGCCTAGTGAGACAAGGCAATTGGCAACTAAAACGAGGCTTAAGAAGATTGTTTGTGGTCTTTGAATCATGATTATTAAATTTTCACACGAAATTAAACATTTTCTTGAAAAAGCTTGGCGGCAATTTTAGCCGAACTCAAGCAGAGAGGAATTCCACCTCCCGGATGAACGCTGCCGCCTATCCAATACATGTTTTTGATGGCAGACCTGTAATTCGGATGGCGCAAAAATGCCGCAAATTTATTGTTAGATGCATTTCCATATAGGGCTCCACCAGCAGATGAGGTCCGTGATTCAATTCGTCGGGGGTCTAAATAGTCTTCCGCGACAAGGTAGTCTTCTAGATTTATGCCAAGTGTCCGATTGATTTTATCGATGACTTGTTGGCGACACCGCTGTACAAGCGCATCCCAGTCTTGGCCCGAATCTGCAGGTGCATTGATTAACACAAACCAATTTTCACCCCCTGCCGGAGCATCTTCCGGGGCAACTTTGCTGGATATATGCACATAGACCGTTGGGTCCTCAAACAAAGTAGCTTGTTTGAATATGGCTTCAAATTCAGCTTGGTAGTCTTTGGAGAAAAAGATGTTATGCACGCCGAGTTCCTCGAAAATGCGGTTTATTCCCCAATAGAAGATGACGCCTGAGCTCGATTTAGGCTGATTTAGTAATTTGCCGGGACGAAGTGTTTCGGGCAATAGTTTTTGATAGCTCGGTCTAATATCTGCGTTACTGGCTACGACATCAAAATCATAGAATCCTTTTTTTGTTACAATTCCATTGGCGATATTACCGGTTGTTCGAATCTTTTCAACGGCTTCATTCAAGTGGAATTGCACCCCTAAATCTTTGGCTAATCGAACGAGTGACCGAGGAATTTCGATCATTCCTCCTTTGGGGAAATAAGCCCCTAAATTGTATTCTAAGTGCGGAATGATGGACAGGGTAGCAGGCGTTTGGTAGGGGTCGGAGCCATTATATGTCGCATAGCGATCAAATAATTGAACCGTTTTAGGGTTTTTGAAGCGCTTTTTATGCGCTAGATGCATGGTTTGGAAGAGGCCTAATTGATGCAAGTTCGCATAGCCAAGCATCGCTTTTTTGCTTGTCCAGGTGCTCAGTTTATGTAAGGAATCATCGAGGAATAAATCGCTAATGATGTTGTATTTGGTTCCTGCGTCTTTAAGATATTGGTCAATATTTGTTGCATCTTCCTGAAGCGCTTCTGCCATCAATTTTGCCGTTTCTGTGGCATCTTCTACCGTTTTTAGGCGGGTTTGGTCCTCCCAAAAATAGCTGCATATTTCAGGCAATCGCTGATAATTCAAGTAATCGCGTGGGTTTTTACCGGCCAATTCAAATAATTCATCCACCAATCGGGGCATTGTAAACAAGGATGGTCCCGTATCAAATCGATACCCTGCTAATTGTAATTGTCCTAATTTTCCGCCCGCTTCTTCATTTGCCTCAAAAACAGTCACCGCATGCCCCATTAATTGCATGCGAATCGCAAATGCAATTCCGCCAATACCTGATCCTACAATTCCGACTGTTGACATGTCAATTTAATTTCCCGTGAAATTAACTAAATAAGAATAAACGGGTAAATGTTTTACACTACATACTCTTTTCCGTAATTTTGCACGAATTTTTATCATAAACTATGTTACGTACACACACGAACGGCGAATTGAGAATGGAGCACGTGGGCCAAACAGTCACTTTATGTGGTTGGGTTCAAAAAACACGTGATAAGGGAGGCATGTTATGGATCGACTTGCGCGATCGCTATGGCATCACCCAATTAATGTTGGAAGAAGGGAAATCAGATCCGTCGGCCTTGACTTTAGCGCGTGGCTTGGGTCGGGAGTTTGTTGTTGCAGCAGAGGGAGTTGTTGTTGAGCGTTTGGCAAAAAATGACAAGTTGCCTACGGGTGATGTAGAGATTAAGGTGAACAATTTACGCATCCTAAATCCTGCCAAATTGCCTCCATTTTTAATTGAAGATGAGACGGATGGTGGCGATGATATTCGCATGAAGTATCGTTATTTGGACTTGCGCCGTAACCCGATTCGTGAGAGTCTTCGTTTGCGTCACCAAGTAGGTCGTGAAGTGCGTAATTATTTAGATAAGCAAGATTTTATTGAGGTGGAAACGCCCGTGTTGATTAAGTCAACCCCGGAAGGTGCGCGTGATTTCGTTGTGCCATCTCGGATGAATCCAGGTGAATTTTATGCGTTGCCACAATCACCACAAACCTTCAAGCAATTATTGATGGTTTCAGGATTTGATCGTTATTACCAAATCGTAAAATGTTTCCGTGATGAAGATTTGCGCGCGGATCGCCAACCGGAGTTTACCCAGATTGACTGTGAAATGTCATTTGTAGAGCAAGAGGATATCTTGAACATGTTTGAAGGCTTGATTCGTCATTTGTTTTCGACTGTCAAAGGTTTAGATATTGGAGAAGTATCGCGCATGACTTATGCGGATGCGATGAAATATTACGGTTCTGATAAGCCAGATATTCGTTTTGATATGAAGTTTGTGGAGTTGAAAGGGGAGGGCGTTGACTTGACTTCAGGAAAAGATTTTCAGGTTTTTGATGCTGCGAATACGGTTGTCGGGATATGTGTGAAAGGAGCTGCAGAATATACTCGGAAGCAATTGGATGAATTGACGGATTTTGTTCGTCGTCCACAAATTGGAGCCAAAGGGCTAATTTATGCACGTGTTCAGCCGGATGGCGTAGTTAAATCATCGGTTGATAAATTCTATTCAGAATCAGATTTAGCTACTTGGGCCTCGGCATTTAATGCAGAATCAGGTGATTTGATTTTGGTGTTGTCAGGTGACGGAGATAAGGTGCGCAAGCAGTTAAATGAGCTTCGTCTCGAAATGGGAACGCGCATGGGATTGCGTGATCCTAACAATTATAAAGTGCATTGGGTTGTTGATTTCCCATTATTAGAATACGGTGAGGAAGAGGACCGTTGGTTCGCGATGCACCATCCGTTTACAAGCCCTAAGCCAGAGGATATCGCTTTGATGGAAGCTGGTGACTTAGGTAAAGTTCGTGCGAACGCTTACGATTTAGTTGTGAATGGCGTGGAAGTAGGCGGAGGGTCGATTCGTATCTTCCAAAAGGATTTGCAATCGAAAATGTTTGAGGTCCTTGGATTTAGCGAGGAGGAGGCGAAGGCACAATTCGGCTTCTTGCTAGATGCGTTTGAATATGGTGCGCCGCCACATGGTGGTTTGGCGTTTGGATTTGACCGTTTATGTTCGTTGTTCGGCGGAACAGAATCCATTCGTGATTACATCGCCTTCCCTAAAAATAATGCGGGTCGTGATGTGATGATTGATTCACCATCTCCATTGGCTCAGGCGCAATTGGATGAGTTGAAAATCAAAACGAATTTATAAGTTTTAGTGGCGATTTTGTCGCTTTTCCCGCGTAGCTTTGGCAATCCTTTAAGGTTTGCCAAAGCTAAGTGAGGGGGAGATGCTAGAACTCGTATTTAAACACAGGGCTTTCCCATTCGCCCGCGTTAATATTCAAAACTTCTTTGATTTGCCCATGATGTATATCAAATACCCATCCATGTAAATGCGGAAATTGACGATTCGCCCAAGCTTTCTGAACAATGGATGTTTTGGCTAAATTTTGAATCTGTTCAGCCACATTGAGTTCCACTAATTTATTAAATCGCAATTGCTCGTCCTCAATGGAATGAAGTTCTGAAAAGTGCTTTTCGTAAACTTCTTTAATATTGCGTAGCCACTTGTTGATCAATCCAAAATCGTGGTTGGTCATTGCCGCCTTTACACCTCCGCAATTATAATGTCCACAAACAATGATGTGTTTGACTTTCAATACTTCGACGGCATATTGAAGTACGGATAATAAATTGATGTCGGTATGAACAACCATATTGGCCACATTTCGATGGACAAAAATATCTCCCGGATCTGCGTGCGTTATTTCCTCGGCGGGTACACGACTATCTGCACATCCGATCCAAAGGAAAAGGGGATTTTGATCTTTCGATAAATTGTCGAAATAATGTTCGTCGAGTTCGAGGCGCTCACTAGCCCAGGCTTTATTACTCAACAATAATTTTTTATACTCCTTCATGTTATTTCTTTTTTAAGTCGGCATCTATGCCGCGTTCATGTGCTGTCACTATAAATTCTTGTATCAATTGATTGATGTCATGGTCCATGAAATGCACTTTCGAAATATCGATATATACTTCTGAGCCCTGGGGGATTTTTCGCAAAGCTTCTTTTAAAGCCATTTTGTGGAGAAAAGTAACGTCCTTTTGAAACTTGATTAACACCTCGTTTCCATTTTGGAAAACAGAAAAAACCGAGGAATAATTCGTGATGATGACAAAGATGAGGCCGATAATCGTACCGATGAATATCCCCCAAAGAAGATCAACCCCAACTACAACAGCAATGGTAGTTAGGAAAGGAACCCATTGTTTCCAACCCGCTGAAAATACTTTTTTGAATTCCTTTGGATGAGCTAATTTATAGCCGGTATAAAGTAATATACTAGCCAAGCAGGCAAGGGGTATTTTATTTAAATACATAGGCAATGCCAATACCGCTAGAAGCAAGAGAATGCCATGAACGAACCCGGACATCCGGGATTTTCCGCCTGCGTAAATGTTCGTGGAGGAACGAACAATAACAGAAGTAATCGGTAGGCCTCCCAATAATCCGCTACTGATATTCCCGATTCCTTGGGCGATTAATTCCCGATCTGCTGATGCAATTCGTTTCTGCGGATCTAATGCTTCTGTCGCCTCTAAGGATAATAAACTCTCCAAAGATGCAACAATTGCCAAGGTAAATGCGATCGTATAGACTTTAGGGTTTGTGAAAAATGACCAATCGGGTTGTGCCAGTCCGCCGATAGCTTCACTTATGGTATTAAATACGGGGAGACTTACCATGTGGTCCGCCGAATTGCCAAGATACCATTGAGGGGCATAGCCAGCGAAAAAAAGGTTCAATATTACGCCAAACAATACAACAATCAGTGAAGCGGGTAAAGCTTGCATCCACCGTAATTTATTTGCGACTGCGGTCCATAAGAACAAGATGAGTAAGCCCAAACTTGAAATGATTAATGCACCTAACTTAATATCACGGAATGATGCCATTAATTCTGTAAAGGTATTTTGACCATCAGCAATTTGAGAGAATTCAAATTCTCCGATGAAGTCTAAGTCATCCCCAAATGCATGTGGAATCTGCTTTAAAATGATAACAATACCAATGGCGACAAGCATGCCTCGAATAACGGATGATGGGAAAAAGCCACCAATTTTCCCCATTTTAATTAAGCCGAGGATGATTTGAATCACGCCAGCCAGAATGACTGCAATTAAAAATCCAGCGAAGCTTCCTAATTCATGAATGGCATTCGCGACGATGATGGTTAGGCCAGCTGCGGGGCCACTAACCGAAAGTTCTGAGCCGGAAAGAAGCGAAACAAGCATCCCACCTATGATGCCGGCAACAAGGCCTGCCATTAATGGGGCGCCCGAGGCTAAGGCGATACCTAGGCACAATGGAAGGGCAACAAGAAATACGGCTATACCCGATTTCCAATCTCCTGTTAATAGAGATTTACGATAATATTGAAAGTTCATACAAACGTTTTTAATGTGTTAAAACAATAATCTAGCTGTTTGTATGCGTATCGGGAGGGGTTAAAATGGGGCAAAGATGCGCCTGACTTAAGCGATCTATATAGCTGTAAATGTGTAAGTTATTTTGTGTAAAATGGGGAATTAATGCATCTAAAGTCGTCCTACTTACATAAGCGGTATCTGTTTGATCGTCGTCCGAGTCTTCTGAATCTTCCTCTGAATCTTTAGGAGTATAATTGATTAATGTGGCGTGTTGGCCTGTTTGTGTGACTTGAAAACGGTAACCATCAAAGGGATTTAAGGGCATCGTCGGTTCCTGTGCCGTACAGAATCCCGACAAAAACTTTACCCATAAAATCAATAGCCACACCATTAGTCTAGCGTTGTTTTGACTTGGTAAATAATTTTTCCTTGTGCATCGCGCTCCTGAACCAATTCCGGTTCTTGTGTGTCAAACTTGTCTTTCCCGTAGCGCCATTCTTTCTTTAATCGGCCACCTGTGCCAAATTCATAATATTCGCGCCAGCGGCCCACGCGTGTGCTGTCATCCAGCATGCCTTCTTCTTTCACATTCCCACTAACATAAAATGTGCGGTATTGCCCTCGGACTTTGCCATAAACTACGGGAATCAATTCTTTGATTTTCTTTTGTTCGTTATCAAAATAGGTGATGCGAGATTCAACTGGGAATCCGCGATGAAAATATTGTTTGTTGAGTAGTTCTCCGTCCGGGCCATAGGTTTCCCATCGGCCATCCTTGGCTCCCATGTAGAAATACCCTTGTTCTGTTACGTTTTGGTTCACAAAACGTCGGAAAGGGCCGTGACAGATTTGTGCCGATTTATTATCCTTCAGAGATCCAGTAACAATGCGCGATTGTGCGGGGTCAAACCACCAAATTTCAGTCACATACGGGCTAACGGCCTCGTCTTCTACATATTTGACTACATTGATTTCTTCCTGTGTATTCCGGGTCCCACTGCCATAATTGCCAAGACGTCTCTCTGTTTTTATTCCTGAATATTCGTCTTTCGGGAGTGCTTTTTTGGTTGCTCGGCGTGCGAGCATGCTCGCTTTAATGCCCAGGTTTTTGATTCCCAAATCCTCAATAATTGCTTTTCCTTCCGATTTGATTTTTTTTGCGCCGTCCAATTGTTCCTCTAATCCCGTGCTAAGTCGACCTCCAAGAAATCCCTTCTGAGAGCTTGTGTCTGTCAAAGGTTTTTTTGTAGAAATGACCGCTTGTGCCTGACCATAGCTTGAAAAGACAGCTAAAACAAGGAAACCAAAAATAAGGAACTTGATTTTCATGGCATTTTAGAACGCTAAGCGCTCAAAAAAATTTTCCAAAAATAGGAATTTAAATGATTAGCTAGGGTAGTTTGTGTATTTTTGCAAGGTTTTTTACGAGTTAATTATCTCATAGCAATCAATCATTGAAAAAGGAAGCTAAAATATATGTAGCAGGACACCGAGGAATGGTGGGCTCTGCCATCGTTCGACAGTTACAGGTGCATGGCTATCAACACATCGTTGTTCGTACATCCCAGGAATTGGATTTGCGGAACCAACAAGCAGTTTCGGAATTTTTTCAACAAGAAAAGCCGGATTATGTATTTCTAGCTGCTGCCAAAGTGGGTGGTATCATTGCGAATAATACTTACCGGGCAGACTTTTTGTATGAAAATTTAGCGATTCAAAATAACGTCATTCATGCGGCATATTTAAATCAAGTGACGAAATTGATGTTTTTAGGGTCATCTTGTATTTACCCTAAAATGGCCCCTCAGCCACTGAAAGAGTCTTATTTATTGACAGGTGTATTAGAGCCGACCAACGAGCCTTATGCCATTGCCAAAATTGCCGGAATTAAAATGTGCGAGGCTTACCGCGCGCAATATGGCTGTGATTTTATTTCAGTGATGCCGACTAATTTATACGGTCCCAATGATAATTACGATTTGCAGAATTCACATGTGTTGCCTGCCATGATTCGAAAGTTTCATGAGGCGAAAGAGCGAGGGGATGCAACCATGGAATTGTGGGGAACGGGATCTCCCATGCGCGAATTCTTGTATGCAGATGATCTAGCGGAGGCGTGTTTATTCTTAATGGAAAATTACAGCGACGCTGAATTGGTGAATATCGGTACGGGTGTAGACGTAACAATTAAAGAACTCGCAGAAACAGTTCAACAAATTGTGGGCTTTGAAGGAGAAATTCGTTGGGATGTCTCCAAGCCTGATGGCACACCACGTAAATTGATGGATGTTTCAAAACTACATCAACTAGGCTGGAAGCACCATATCGAATTAGTGGATGGGATACGTTTGGCCTATCAAGATTTTTTACAAAACCTCGCTTTGCGCAAATAATGGAAAAAGCAACGTGGTATAGTACATGGTTTGATTCTCCTTATTATCATCAATTATATGCGAGTCGGGATGATCAAGAAGCCAAGCATTTTATTGAAACCTTACAGGCTTATTTGAAAATTGTACCTGGAGCATTTGTTTTAGATGCGGCTTGTGGCAAAGGTCGTCATGCCAAAATGCTACAACGCCACGGGATGCATGTGGAGGGTTTTGATTTGTCCCCAAGTAGTATTGAGGAGGCGAATCGTTTGGCCAATAAACACTTACATTTCTTCGTGCACGACCTTCGTGAGCCCCTGCCTAAGCAAGCGTATTACGATGTTGTATTTAATTTTTTCACGAGTTTTGGGTATTTCGACGAACCTTCTGATAATGCACGAGCGTTCCAAACGTTTGCTGGAGGATTAAAAAAAGATGGAATTTTAGTGATGGATTTTCTGAACCCCACTTATATACTTGCGAATTTGGTTCCGGAAGAAGTTGTCAAACGCGGTGCAATCAAGTTTCATATTAAGCGTTGGGAAGAAAATGGGTATCTCTATAAATCCATTTCTTTCGAGGATCAAGGTCAATCCTATGCTTTTCAAGAGAAAGTTGAATTGATTTCAAAGGATGATTTTTTGGTTTATGCGGAACAAGCGGGCTTGAAGTTTCTCAATTTGGCGGGTGACTATTCTTTAGCTAAGTTTGATGAACAAAAATCCCCTAGAATGATCTTTTTCTGGGCTAAGAAATAAGGCTTATGCAATCTTTTCGTGCACTCGTAACGGAAATCAGTTCTGTTGGCCAAGCGTCCACAGCGCTTCAAATCCTACCTTTGACTTTTTTGCCTGAATCAGAGGTTCTGATAAAAGTAGCATATTCCTCCTTGAATTATAAAGATGCTTTGTCGGCCAGCGGCCATAAAGGCATTACCCGAAATTTTCCGCATATCCCTGGAATTGATGCAGCGGGTGTCGTCGTATCTGATGTTTCAGGGAAATTCCCAACAGGCACTCGCGTGTTAGTCACCGGCTTTGATATGGGGATGAATTCGCATGGAGGTTTGTCGGAGTATATTCGAGTGCCAGCCAATTGGGTTATCGAAATTCCAGCACAATTACCTTCGCGCATCGCGATGCAATGGGGAACCGCGGGATTAACTGCTGCCATGGCCGTGGAGGCCTTGATTGCTAATCAGCTAAGTCCTGAAAAAGGGGAGGTGTTGGTTACGGGAGCAACGGGAGGCGTTGGGATGATTAGTATTCGTTTGTTGAGTCATTTAGGATTTTCAGTTGTTGCCCTTAGCGGAAAACCTGCGTTGGAGGAAACATTGAAAGGATTAGGTGCTTCTCGTGTGATTTCAAGACAACATTTCTCAGAAGAACCTGTCAAGGCACTTTATCCTATGGAGTATGCCGGTGCGATAGATACCTTGGGTGGAGATTACTTAGTTCAAGTCGTCAAACGATTGAATTTCGGCGGATCCGTTGCTGTTTGTGGCATGGCGGCGGGGGTAGAATTGCCGCTCCAAGCCTATCCATTTATTTTGCGAGGCACGCGCATGCTTGGCATTTATTCTGCAGAATCTCCTTTGTCCTATAAACAGGTTTTGTGGGATAAAATAGCTGAAATCTGGTCCGTCGACTTGGAAGGCCTCAGTCAAGAAATTAATCTTGAGGAGGTTCCTGCCGTATTTGAGAAAATGTTAGCTGGGAATAGTAGCGGACGTTTTCTTGTTAAAATTTAACAAATTTGATGCCTGCCTGATTCGGAATTTCGGGGAATGAAATAATATAATTCCCGTTCATCAGTTCCCTCACATCGATCCTGATTTGTTGGCTTAGATTTTCAAAATTTACCGTTTTGATCCTTTGGCCTACCTGGTTCCAAAGCTCAATTTTCAGAGAAGCTGAATGCAGGAGCTCATCCGGCAAACCGAGTGTAATTTCATTTTGTGTCGGATTTGGGAAGGCGGTGATTTGCAAGAAAGGGTTTAGCTCTTCATTAGCCAGGATGCTGATGCTATAGTTTTCCGAGCTTGCGATGCAACCATTGATGTCTGTCAATTTAATCGCATAGGTTCCTGATTCTGTGGGCATGTAATTGGCTTCAACCGCTCCAGGGATCGCTTTCCCATTCAAATACCATTGCATGTTATTCCCGCCTGACGATTTTAAGACCCCATTTGCATAGGACAACAAAGGAGATAAAGGGTTTGAATAGACTAAATTGAAACTACTGCTTATGGTGCTGCAGTTGGAGATGTTGCTAACTTGGGCCTGATAAACTCCGGATTTATTTGCCGAAAAACTTGCCTGCGTCGCTCCCGCAATAGCGACACCATTCAATAACCATTGAATAGATGAGCTTTCGCTATAAGTTGCCACCAAGGATTTTGTTTCATTCGAACAAGCTGTTAGGGTTCCTGTTGGACTTATGCTGACTGTGGGACTTGGGCTTGTGTTTACAGCTACTTGGCTCCGGGGACTCGGGCAACCCATGGACCGGAATTTCATGTCATAGAAATAATAATAGCCCGTGGTTATCGCTGAGCTATTGTATTTTGCTCCAGTTAAGGAGACAATATTGGCTATGCTGTAGGGATAACCCATATTAGTGGGCGCGTTAACCGTATCCGTCAAACTTCGGTTACTTCGGAAAATACTGGCTCCATTTGAACAAGCTTGCGAAATCAAATAGCTCCCAGCCTTCGGGAAAGCTAGGTTCAAATAGACGATTTGGCCTGGATCGCTTTTATCGTCGATGAGTTGGCCTCCTACGCGCGTCAAATTGCTCTGCGTGCGTGTGGCTTCTACTTCCTTGGTTGTGGAGGCCACAAGTTCTCCTGTATCCTTGTTGTATACGCTGAACGTAATCGTTCCAGAGGTTCCCACATAGATGCGGGCACTTTCTAAAACGATGGGGCTTTTGATTTCAAAGATGGGTTGTGGTCCGAAATTTTCGTAATAGGTTCCTGTTCCAAATGCCGATTTACCACTTGGACTCAGGCTGCCAGAAAAATCGGCCTGCGCAACTTGGTAGGTGGCAGTTGCTGGAAGGCTGATCTTCGCTCCCGAACCTACTAATGTATTGTTTGCATACCAAAGCGCCCCATCACTAAGGGATGTCAAATTGACCAAAATCCCCGGGGTACATTGGGTTCCTGTCGCTACTGGAGTTTGAGGGCTTTCAATTTTTTGTTGAATTTGGATTTTGTTGTTGGGGGCGTATTGGTCGCTTGCCAACTGGTTTAGGAGCTCAAAATTGTATGTTTTGTCTGCTAGGAGTGCGATATCTGCTTGCAAGGCAAGCTCTTGTTCGTGGCCTGCAATGATTTTATCGACAATGCCTTTTAAGGTTCCAATCTGTTGGGCATTTTCAAAAACTGTAATCTGAACGGGTACTTTGTATTGAGTTTTGGTGCCACTGTTCTTCACCCTTGCAATGAGTTTGAGGCTGCCAGTATTTTGACAGAAATTACCCACGGGAGTGGAGATACTTGCGGCTTCAATGTCGTTGGAAGCCTGTAAAATTTGAATGCTTGTTTCGAGGATATTTCCATTCGAAATGGTGCCACAACTGCCTGATATCGGATCGTTTGATGCCAATATGCGCACCTTATAGCGTTTGTTGACCGACACACTACTAGGTGGGGTAATGGAAAGGTTAATGCTGTTTGCACTTAGGTTTGTCGACGCATTGATTAATTCATCCGCATCATCAAAATCTCCATCCTGATTCCAATCAGCCACTGCTCGTAAGTTTTTGGCTGTTGAATTGCTGAATAGGATGTTGGCAATTTTCGTTTCTCCTATTTCAATTGGAATAGCTGTTCCTGTACTGTCTACGGTATTTGCAACAGATTTACTATCCACCAAAACTTGCGAAATCAGTAATTTATTTGTGCTTGTCGTTACGCTACAATATGCTTGGCCCGCTATGCCAGAAAGGATTAAAGAAAAGTCTTGCAAATTGTTTTTCAACGTCCCTTTGTGATTAATCGATAAGGTATAAGTTTCTCCTGGGATGCTTTGGGGAATTGTGATTTTTTCAACGTTGTCTAGATTGTTTACCCCGGTCTTAGCAAGAGCGCTCGGATTTTCAGGGTCTAAGGTAAAGGGCAAGAATGCACCCTTGCTATCCTGAATTTTGATATCTAAATCATTGACGAGCCGAGGAGTTCGGTTATTCAAACTACTCGCCAAAAGAGGCAAAACGCTGCCTTCTGGATCAGTCCAAGATAGCGTAACGTTAATATTCCCTGCTCCAGAAGCTATGAGCTTTTCCGTATATAAAGTACCATTGCTCAAACTTAGCTCACGAATCGCTTGTGTTTTATCCGTGTTTTGAATGACTTTTGCAGCGCTTTCTGCATTCAATAATCCCCACCCACTTTGGTAGTCGGGCCCCACAGGCCCAAAATCCATCGCTGTATGAATGACCAATCCTTTCAGCGTTGCGGAACGCATGAATTTGCCATTATTTAGACGATTGTATAACTGCTGAAGTAAAAACAGGGAGCCAGCCACCTGAGGGGAAGACATCGAGGTGCCGTCGAGGGTTGTGTAGGCCGCATTCGATGTATTACTGCTGGATAATATGTCGGTGCCTACGCCCATAATATCCGGTTTGATCCGACCGTCGTCGGTTGGCCCCCAACTCGAAAAATTACTTACTCGGAGATCAGAAGCAAGGTTTGGCGTTTGTTGGATTGATTCAATGGCTCCAACGGTCAAGATGTTTTTGGCAGTACCCGTCGTGGAGATGATGTCATAAGCATCGTTTTTTGAACGAATGACATTGCTGGAATCTTTTGTGTTTTTGAGGTAATAATATTCGCCTTTGGTGAAATCTGGGCCATTTTCGGAACGACTATTTCCTGCTGATTTTGTAATTAGGTAGTAAGGGGCATTGAAGGCAATCTTGTCCAAGGCTTGCGCGTTGCTGTCATAATACCCGAACTTATAATCTTCCAGTGTGCTGATGGCATCATTTCCCCACCACTGCCATTTGTTTTTCGTCGAGTCATATACCCAGCCCGCCTGATACCCATAGGAATGATTACTGATTAATAAATTCGGTGATGCCGAACTAATTTCTGAATTGTCATTATTATAATCCCAAACCCTTAAATCTGCCCCAAAAGCCATTCCGCGTGCCGAGGCGATTACGCCGCTAGCAATCATCGTTCCCGCAACGTGCGTTGCATGCAGGTCGGACGTTAATGCACTCTCTTGTGATTTGATGCGACCACTTAATTCCTGATGCGTCGTCATTGCACCTCCGCCATCCCAAAGCGCCATCTTGCCCGCTAATGTGTCAGATTTTCCCGTCAAAGAAAGGCCTAATCCACCCGTGCTATATAACTGATCTGTTCGTGTGATTTGTGCCGACCGGCGATTCGACTCGACCCCAAGATATAGGGCTTCTCCAAGTGAATTGATCTGTTGTAAGGTGATTTTTTTATCCCCGATTTGGTCTTGAAGTTTAATGCCCTTCTGTTTGGCGAGGGCTTGACTCTGTAAATACTGCTTGTTTTGCTCCCGACTGAAATCATCCGCAAATTCTTGCATGCGTTGTTTGTTTTCACCCCTGTACAATTCATGTTGCGCATGAATGCTCATGGAGAAAATAAGCATCAAGAAAATGATATTTAGCAGTTGTAGGGGGCGCATTGCATAGAGCTAAAGCACTAATTTAGGCTTTTTCCTTTAATTCTACACGAAAGGTTTTTCGGTGGATTTCCGTAGGGCCTATGCGAAGTACAGCCTTTCGATGTTCCAAGGTCGGATAGCCCGCATTTCGCTCCCATCCGTAGCCTGGGAAGCGTTCTGCCGCTTTTTGCATCCATTCATCTCGATATGTTTTGGCTAATATGGAAGCTGCCGCAATGGAAAAATACTTGGAATCCCCTTTCACAATGCAGGTGTGCTGGACAAATGGGTAGCTGATAAAGCGATTTCCGTCGACTAATAAATGATCAGGAGTGGTTCGTAATTTGTCTACAGCTTTGTGCATCGCCATGACACTTGCTTTGTAAATATTAATCTGATCAATCGTCTCATGGTCAACTTCTGCAATCGCATAATCAATGGCGTAGGTTTTGACGACTTCGATTAATTGTTGCCGCTGTTTGGCATTCAATTGTTTGGAATCAGTCAATAATTTATCGTGAAAATCTTTGGGTAAAATGACGGCAGCAGCAACTACGGGTCCTGCCAAACACCCCCGACCGGCTTCATCTAGGCCAGCTTCTATTCCTTCAGGCTGGAAATAAGGTAGTAAAGCGTGTTTAAATATTGACATTATTCCGTTGCGTACAATAAATTTTGTTGGTGTTTCCACAAATATGGCTTAAAATTGCTAATTATTTCCAATGATTCCACCTATGATTAAGCACCTAGTTTGTAGTTTTTTGTGTATTTCGCTACTTGTAAATACAGCATTTGCTCAAAAAAATCGCTCTAAAAAGATTTTCCATATCGAAGCGAAGTCGGCCCGTTTCAGTGGTGATGGTGTAGGAGGGGAAACCTATTTTTTTAAACCCGCCTTCGAAGTTGGTTTCGGTATGCAATATCCACTGACATCCCGCGTCAGTTTTAATCCCGAATTAACCTTGTCCCAAAAAGGATTTCACGGCAAAACGAATTTCTCGGATTCTACATATACAGAACGAAACTTATCTTTAAATTACCTAGATATTAGTCCCAATTTCGAGATAAAATTAGGTTCCGTTTCCGAATATGCGAGTGGGTTTTCCGTTTGGGGAGGTCCTTACATGGGAATTGGCCTATGGGACAATGCAACTTACAATATCCGCTCAGCAAATGTGCAAAAACCGGGGACTTATGTGTTGACCTCTACGACGGGTGAAAGCTTTTCGCGTGATGTTCGCCGACTAGACCTAGGTTTTAAAGTGGGTATCGGTGTTATTTCCCAAAACTTTGTATCGGTAGGGTTAACGTACCAAGCAGGATTAATCAACATAGCGACTGATACAAAATCATTGTATAATCAGTCGCTCGGTTTTTACATGCGCGTTTTCTTTGACGAGATTCTCTAATCCTAACGATTAAAAAGTAATCGTTCCCCTTTTTTACTCATATCAAATTGGCCATTTGCATAGGCCAAATGTCCTGAGACAAACGTGTGTGTAATGCTCGCTGGGAATTTATGTCCTTCTAAGGGTGACCAGGCACATTGATAATATAGTGATGATTTTGTCACTTCGTGCGATTGCTGTAAATCAACAATTGCCAAATCTGCCCAATAACCCTCTCTGATATATCCGCGATCTTGAATTTGGAAGCATTCGGCCAAATTATGTGCTGTTTTTTCAGCAATTTGAGTAAGGCTCAATACGCCCTCTTGGCTCATTTCTAATAACATCAATAAGGGATGTTGAACCAAGGGCAATCCTGATGGAGATTTCCAATAGCCTTGTTGTTTTTCTTCCCACGTGTGAGGAGCATGATCCGTGGCAATGACATCAATAGCTCCTGTTTGAAGCGCTTGTCGAATCGCAGCACGATGTCTTCCATCTTTGATGGCAGGATTACATTTGATTAGATTTCCTAACGTTTCATAGCTTGTGGCATCAAACCACAAGTGATGTACACAAGCCTCTGCTGTAATTCGTTTGTCTTTAACAGCCTTCCCAGTTTCGAATAAGGCTAGTTCTTCCTCCGTGCTAATATGTAAAATGTGTAATCGGGTATTGGATTTTTTCGCCAAATCTACCGCCATCGATGAAGATAAATAGCAAGCTTCTTCATTTCGAATTAAGGGATGAATAAAAGCGGGTGCATCTTCCGTTGGGTATTTTTCTCTGAATAATTCCAAGCGCGCACGTACTGTTGCTTCATCTTCGCAATGCGTCGCAATCAATAATTCGCTGGAATTGAAAAGGGTTTCTAGGGTTTTGGTGTTATCCACTAGCATATTACCCGTGCTAGAGCCCATGAATATCTTGATGCCACAAACATTGTTTTTATTCGTCTTTAATACTTCTTCCAAATTGTCATTGGCAGCGCCCATGAAAAAGGAATAGTTTGCCAAAGAGTTCTCGTGTGCGATGTGGTATTTGTCTGAAAGTAATTCTTGCGTCAGTGCATTCGGAACGGTGTTCGGCATTTCCATGAAACTCGTTACACCGCCGGCTACTGCCGCGCGCGCTTCGCTGGCAATGGTTGCCTTATGAGTTAATCCAGGCTCTCTAAAGTGGACCTGGTCGTCAATCATACCCGGAAAAACATGTTTACCTTGTAAATCAATAACCTGTTCGTTGCCTTCAGGGCTAATGCTCGTCCCGATTTTCTCAATCCGGCCGTTTTTTATGCGAATATCACTAGTCGTGATTTGCCCTTCGTTGACGATTTGACCATTTTTCAATAAATAAGCTGACATATTATTCCTGATTGATTTGGATGATTTTAAACTCCGTCCGACGGTTCTGCTGATGCATTTCCTCTGGGCAATCTACCCTGTCTGAACATTCATTGATTAATTGACTCTCGCCATACCCTTTCGGTTTGATTCGGTCTTTGGCGATGCCACGCTGTAAGATGTATTTTACCGCAGATTCCGCGCGGCGTTGTGATAATTTCTGATTGTATCCGGCCGTTGCACGGGCATCTGTGTGGGCGCCTAATTCTAAGTTCACTTGAGGATTGTCTTGCAAGAAATTGACAATTTTGTCTAATTCAACAGCTGCGTCTGGTCGGATATCTGCTTTGTCTAAATCGTAGTAAATGGAATTCAACTGGTAAAATTGGCTGATTTCTTTCCCGATTTCCGGTTGGTCCATCACGATTTTAAACGCAAATGTCGTGTCCGTCACTTCCTTCTTTAGCAAGGCTTGTGGGATTTCCCGACCCTCTAACGAAAAGCTCGAGCGCGCCGAAATATATCCGTCTTTTTCAAGTTTGAACTGAATCTCATCGCCGGAGTTTAAACTGATTTGTTCGATTTTTCCCAGTTTATCCGTGGTAAAAACTTCGCTAGATTCCCCATTTCTTCGGGCACTAACTTGAACCCCAGGTATCGTCTTGCCATCCGGTTGAACGACTTGTACAGCCAAGGCGTAGTTGACTGTTTTTAATGCTTCTGGCACTTGCGTTGATGTGGTGTCATTTGACCACCAATGTTCTTCGCTTCCGGTGGACTTGAAGAAATAAATGTCGTCATCTCCTTTGCCGCCTGGACGGTTGGAGCTAATATAACCCGAAAGCGGGTCGGATAAATTAATCGCAAAATCATCGCCAATCGAATTCATCGGGACGCCTAAATGCTCAACGCTGATTTCGTTTTCGTTTCGACTTGCTACGTAAAGGTCTAATCCTCCGATGCTCGGATGTCCATCTGATGAAAAGTATAGTTTTCCGTTTTCACTCACATAAGGGAAAATTTCATCCCCTGGAGTATTGATGATGGATCCAAGATTGATGGGTCTACCAAAACGTCCTGAATTGTCAATGGGTACACGATAAAGATCCAGACCTCCTTTGCCGCCTCTTCTATTTGAGCTGAAATAGAGCGTTCGGTCATCAAATGAAAAACAAGGGCTACCATCCCATGCAATGGAATCTGAGATGGCTAAGCGTTCTGGCTCCGACCAATCATTTCCATTTTTTTTAGAAATGTATAAATCTACATCCGGCGATGGGTCCTTGCTTTTGCCGGTATTGCCGCGCGCAAAAACGACCGTTGTTCCATCGTGTGAAAATGCGGGAGTTCCGTCATTGACATTTTCCTTGTAGAGCTGAGTGCTGAATAAATGTGGTGTGGTGATTTCGTTCTCTTTTAACAATGGGGCACTATAAAGTCCTAAAAATGGAAGTCCATTGTTTTTGTAAATTAAGGGTTTGCTTGAACTGGTGAAGAGCAATTCATTCCCAATTTTTTGCGCGGCAAATTCCGTTTTTGGGGTATTCCCCATTAATGGAAAGAGCGTAACCGGGCTTTGTTTTTGAACAAGCGATGGGATTTTATCCAAATTCTCTAATTCAATTTCGGCCTTAATTTGGTAGAAACGATTCGGCTTACTTTGAAGGAATTTAGTTAAAGAGGTTTTGCACAAGGTATAATCGCCGAGTGATTTTGCTGCTAGTGCAATGTGGTAATTGACTAAAATGTCATCGATTCCTTTTGATTGCGCTTTTTGGTAATAGGGGAGTGATAGTCCAATCCGGTTGGAGAGTCGGTAAGATTCCGCCACATAATAGGCGCTTTTATCTCCTTCGATACCTTGATCTGCCAAAGGCTTTAGCGCTTGAATGGCCCATTCGTATTCGCCTCGTTCAAAATATTTCAAGCCTTTTTTGCTTGTTTGACGCGTAGGATTACAGCCAAATATCGTTATGAGAACGATAAAAAAAGCGAGTAAACGGACGGATTGACTGGATTTTGCTAGCATGGCCCTTAAAGATCTTTCAAATGTAATAAGCTATGCTCGTTTTTTTGATGTACCTTTGCATAAATTATCAATCAGTCAAGGAAATAAATCCTTGTCAAATCCAGCAGTGATGTTGCATATTTTATGAGAAAAAGAATTCAGAAAGACGACAATCGTCGTTCAGATGCGCCACGTAGTAATTCAGGTGGTCGCTCAACAGCAAGAAATTTTAGTGATCGTTCTTCAGGGCCTAATCGGGCATCTGCAGGAGACCGTAAACCTTTTGAAGGCGGCGATCGTCCATACACACCACGTGCTCCGCGCGAAGGTGGTGAACGTCGTCCTTTCAACCGTGAAGGATCTAGCGATCGTCCATATACACCGCGCGCACCGCGTGAGGGTGGTGAGCTTCGTCCTTTTAACCGTGAAGGATCTAGCGATCGTCCATATACACCACGCGCACCGCGTGAAGAGGGGGAGCGTCGCCCTTACAACCGTGAAGGATCTAGCGATCGTCTTTATACGCCTCGTGCACCTCGTGAAGAGGGTGAGCGTCGCCCTTACAACCGTGAAGGATCTAGCGATCGTCCATATACTCCGCGTGCACCTCGTGAAGGTGGTGAGCGTCGTCCTTACAATCGTGAAGGATCTAGCGATCGTCCTTATACGCCACGTGCACCTCGTGAAGGTGGTGAGCGTCGTCCTTACAATCGTGAAGGATCTAGCGATCGTCCTTATACGCCACGTGCACCTCGTGAAGAGGGTGAAGCTCCTCGTGCACCATTTAGAAGAACGGGAGGTGATTTTTCACCACGTCCAGCACGCGATGAGGCTCCACGTAATATTGAAGCACGTGAGGAACGTAAATTTACTCCGCGTGAAGATGATCGCGGGCGTCCAGCCAAGTTTTCGAAACGTGATACATTCAAATCGCGTAATCGCCATGATCAGGCACCTGCCTTTTCTCCGGCCTATAAATTAGACCGTTACAAAGAAACGGCACCTGCCAAAATTCAAAAGAGAATTGCGCAGACAGAACGTCGTGGAGATGATGTTCGTTTAAATCGTTTCATCGCGAATGCGGGCATTTGCTCTCGTCGGGACGCGGATAAGTTGATCGAAGCAGGTGAAATTAAAGTAAACAATAAGGTTGTTACGGAAATGGGTTACCAAGTGGGCCCAACGGATGTCGTGAAATACGGTAACCGTCGTTTGAATCGCGAGAAGCCTGCTTATGTTTTATTGAATAAGCCTAAAGATTTCTTAACAACAACGGAAGATCCTCAAGATCGTAAAACTGTTATGGAATTAGTGAAAAATGCTGGCGAATCACGTATTTATCCCGTTGGACGTTTGGACAGAAATACAACAGGCTTAATTTTATTGACAAACGATGGCGAATTAGCAGATAAATTGACGCACCCATCGAATGAGATTGAGAAAATCTACCAAGCAGAATTGGATAAGCCATTGACCGACGAGGATTTTGAAAAAATCGTTGCGGGCTTAAAATTGGAAGATGGTGAAATTAAAGTCGATGATTTGGCCAAAGTAACTCCGGATGGTTATGTGATTGGGGTGAAAATTCACTCAGGTAAGAATCGCATCGTTCGTCGTATTTTTGAACATTTGGGATACGAAGTAACGAAACTAGATCGGACAACCTTTGCGGGTTTGACCAAAAAAGATTTGCCACGTGGCAGCTGGCGTTACCTAACGGAGCGTGAGTTAGTGAAGTTGAAATACTTGCTATAGTGTTAGCAAAAGAAAAGGCCCAGTGAAAACTGGGCCTTTTTTATGTTCAGAGCGGAATCGCTTAGATGTTCATCAACGATTCGCGACGTCTCATTTTTCCTGCTGGGATACCAAACATCATTTTGAAACGACGACAGAAATAGGCGGTGTCTTTGTAGCCAACTTCTGAACCAATCGCGCGGATTGATTTTTTTGTTGTACGTAATAGACCTACAGCCGCTTCCATACGTTGGTATTCGATGTAATCTTGTGGATTAATACCAGTCAACATTTTGAAATATTGACCTACATAATCTTCGGATACATTTGCAACGTTAGCAAGAACCTTATTTGATAAATCGCCACCGATATGATCTTTGATGTAAGCAAAAATGTCAATTAAGCGAGGGTCTTTGAAATATGTACTGTTTGTCGCTAATTGCTCAACGAATAAACGATTTTGGATAATGTAACGAATGACTTCAATGACAATTTCTTCCGTTTTAATCTTAATGATACGACCTTTGCCGATCTCCTCCGACATGTCTTCTAATAAGATTTCTTTGATCGTCTGAGCGAGCTTTTCGTCCTTTTTAATTAAGAAAGGAGGGATATCTAAGGAAGTGAAGAAATTCACAGAATCGAATACTTTAGCTTCGAAAGCCACCATGCCAAATGAATTGTCATGCGCTCCGATGTTCTGTGGCTCCATATTCAAATCAAAGTACAATTCGCGGTGCGTCATGAACTCTTCATTGTTAACAGCTTTAGGTTTTTCTGCGTTTCCGTAGGTAACGCTGACCATTTTTCCCCCTGGGATAAAAAGCATGTCGCCTTCCTCTACTGGGGTATCTTCTTCGCCAAATGAAACTTCGCCTTTGTACAATATCAAGAGCGAGTTTTCCACATCGTAATAATTCTTAATGCGAATAGGTTGTAATATTCTTATGTTTCGTGCTTTGATGAATTTGACCCCAAGGGACTCAATGATCTTGTTGTAATCTTCCATTTTATTGCTGATTATCCACCGACAAACACGGTTTTAACTTTTTAATTTGGACAAAACTAATAAATCAGATAATAATTCCAAATTATTTTATGTTAATTTTTGTCCATTTGTTGAAATTTGTCGACCACTTTTAATTGTAATATACCTATAAATCCCGCTGGCGGGGTGGGATCGGTTTGAATTTCTGTGCTAATCTGTTTTTTATAATTATTTTTAGGGTGACTCAAAATTTGAAATAAAATCAATCAATAGGTCATTTTTTATCTGTAAATTTGTTTTCTAGAGCATGTATAGCTTTATTATTTCCCCTATTTGAAACACCATGGGACTATTTAATTTCCTGACCAAGGACATCGCCATTGATTTAGGTACAGCGAATACCTTAATTATACACAAAAACCAAGTTGTTGTCGACGAGCCGTCGATTATTGCTTTAGACCGGACCACAAATAAAGTGTTAGCCGTAGGTCGACAAGCCATGATGATGCATGAAAAGACAAATGATAATATCAAAACGATTCGTCCTTTGAAAGACGGGGTAATCGCCGACTTTACCGCAGCGGAATTAATGTTGCGTGGTTTGATTAAAATGTTGGATCGTGGAAATTCATTTTTCTCGCCTGCACTTCGGATGGTGATTTGTATTCCCTCAGGAATTACGGAGGTTGAGAAACGTGCGGTTAAGGATTCCGCGGAGCACGCAGGTGCTCGTGAGGTTTACATGGTGCATGAGCCTATCGCAGCTGCAATTGGTATTGGAATAGACATCGAACAACCTAATGGTTCATTGGTCGTTGATATCGGAGGAGGAACAACCGAAGTTGCCATCATTTCTTTGAGCGGTATCGTTGTTGAAAACTCGATTCGTGTCGCAGGTGATGAGTTTACGCGTGACATCAAAGATTATTTATTGCGCGAACACAAATTGGTGATCGGTGAGCGTTCTGCTGAGCAAATTAAAATACAAGTTGGTGCAGCCTTACCAGAATTAGAAAATCCTCCTGCGGATTTCGAAATTCGTGGTCGTGATCAAATGACGGGTATCCCGAAAGAAATTTTGATCAATTATTCAGAAATCGCATACGCTTTGGATTCGTCTATTACGAAGATTGAAGTAGCGATAATGGAAACCTTGCAACGGGCTCCAGCGGAACTTTCAGGTGACATTTTCCACAACGGTATTCATTTAGCCGGTGGTGGTGCGATGTTACATGGTTTAGATAAACGTATCGAAAAGAAAACGCAATTAAAAGTTCACGTGGCTGACGATCCATTGAAGGCCGTTGTTCGCGGTACAGGTGAAATCTTGAAAAATCTTGAGAAGTACAAGCCTGTTTTAATTACCTAGTTTTCAATCGCGATAAGCCATGATTCAATTGTTCCAATTTTTAGCGCGCCAAAGGGTTATCCTTTTGTTTTTGTTGCTGGAATTGGTCAATGTTTGGGCAGTATTCAAATACAATGCTTATCAGCATACGCTTTATTTTAATACCACTAATCAGTGGGCAGCTTCTATTCTATCTACAACTCAGGAGGTAAAAACCTATCACCAACTGCGTATTGTGAATGGTACGTTGGCACGTGAGAATGCCCAATTGCGGACAGAATTGTTGCGCTTAAAAAGCCAACAGCAGCCTCTAACCAAACTTCCTTATTATGTGAGCGAAGCGATGCTAAATCGCTATCAAGCCGTGGCCAGTAAGGTGATTGACCAGTCTACAAGTATGTCCCAAAATTATTTAACCTTAGATAAGGGAAGAAAAGACGGTATACAGCCAGGCATGGCCGTTATTTCTTCTACAGGGGTTGTAGGGAAAGTGATGTCTTGTACTGATAATTTATCCTTGGTTGTGTCGGTATTACACACAAGCAACTCTGTTTCTGCAAAATTGAAACGCAGTGGGGAATTAGGTTATATCAAATGGCCGGGTTACCAAAGTGAGGTAGCTGATATGATGGATGTCTCCAAATATAAAAAGGTTGTTAAAGGAGATACCGTTGTGACCTCAGACTACAATGCCGTGTTCCCACCAAATATTCCCATTGGCATCGTCGCGAAAGTAGGTCTCGAAAAGGATGATACATTTCATGATATTAAAGTTATGTTATTCACGCAGTTCGCTACGTTGCAATATGTCTATGTAATCAAGAATCGTTTGGCTGGCCAACAAGCGCAATTAGAAACGACTAAACCGAAAGCAGAATAAGATGAACTTCACATTTAATTTTAAATGGTTTTTCTCGGTCGTTTTCGCCATCGCGATTCAGGTATTGTTTTTGCGTGATATTGCCATTGCAAACGTGGCTTTTTGCTTTATTTATACTTGGTTTCTGGTCAAAGCACCGATGCAGGTAAACCCATTGTTATTGCTTTTAGGGGCTATGGCGGTAGGCTGGGTTATTGATGTATTTTACAATACTCATGGGATGCATGCCTTTGCCTGTGTTCTTGTGGCATGGTTGCGTCCTGTTTATTTTCGAATTCTTACTCCGGCGAATGGATACGATGAGCGTTCCAGCATTTCATTAGCTGAAATGAAGTGGCTTTGGTTCTTTTCCTATTTATTCCTCATGTTAATGTCCCATCATTTGCTACTTTTTATTTTAGAAGCTGGCGATTGGTCCTTATTGGGCTATAGTGTCTTGAAGGCGCTTTCTTCTACGCTGCTAGGGATGGCCGTTTTTGGAATTTTGGAATTTTTCAACCGATCTGAATAGGTCTTTTTGGCAGATTTATTTGTGGTCTTAAATTTGTAGGCATACCTGCGCACATGTCATATTCCATGTGCAAATTGCCTACCCATGGAAACATCTACACAATCAGTTTCGATGCCTCGATCCAATGCACAAGTGCTATTTGAGAAGGAGTTTATGCCGCACCTTGATGCGATGTACAACTTTGCACTACGCTTAACCAATGACGAGGATGATGCACAAGATCTTGTACAAGATACGTGTATGAAAGCGTTTCGTTTCATCGATTCTTTCGAGCCTGGTACCTATGCCAAAGCTTGGTTATTTCGAATTCTTAAGAATAATTTCATCAATGATTATCGAAAAAAATCCCGTGGCCCCGCGAAAGTGGAGTTTGAATGGGTTGAACAATCCTTTTCGGGTGATGAAGATCAAGAGCCTGCATCACATGCAGACCTGCATGCTGAGACTGTCAATGAGATGTTGGGGGATGAGATTACTGCCGCCATACAAGCGTTGCCTGTCGACTTTCGAATGATTATCATACTCTGTGATTTAGAAGAATTTAGTTACGAGGAAATGGCCCGTATTTTGGATATACCCATTGGGACTGTTCGTTCACGTCTGCATCGTGCACGTGCTATCTTGAAAGATAGTTTGGCCGCCTATGCAAAAAGTAAAGGGTATCACTGACAATGTGTCACTCCTTCAAAATGAACTTTATTCCCCGTCCCCGTTGTTAAAAAAATAGTGCATTAAGCATGTAATCTCATGAAAAAGACTTGTACCCATCAGCCCGATTGTTTAAAGTTAATTCAGCGTATCATCGATCGCGAGGCGACTCCTGAAGAAGAGGCAGCTTTTCTTGCCAATAAAGAGCAATGTTTGCCATGCCAAGAAGGATATGAACTTGAGCAATCGTTGCGAAAGGCTATTAAATCGAACTGTTCAAGTAAATGTCCGGAAACGCTTTTCGCTCGGATTAAAGCAAAACTTTTCGTCGTTTTAATCCTTATTTCCATACTTATTCCGTTATTTTGCTAGCTAATTAAATCAAGCAGCACTTGGAAGGTAAACTCATTATTTTTTCTGCTCCATCCGGATCCGGTAAAACTACGATTGTAAAAGAATTATTAGCGAATAACCCGAATTTGGGTTTTTCTATTTCAGCTTGCACGCGTGATAAACGTGGTCGCGCAGAAGCGAACGGTCAAGATTATTATTTCATGACGCCGGATGAATTCCGTGCTAAAATTGACGAAGATGCGTTTGTCGAGTGGGAGGAAGTTTACCCAGGCGCTTATTATGGTACATTAAAATCTGAAATTGAGCGTATCTGGGCATCAGGAAAACATGTCATTTTTGATGTGGATGTGAAAGGCGGTCTTGCGTTGAAAAACTACTACAAGGAGCGCGCATTGGCCATTTTTGTGAAAGTCCCTACACTTGAAATGCTCGAAGAGCGTTTACGTGCTCGTGGTACCGAAACGGAAGAATCACTTTCCAAGCGAATTTTCAAGATGAAATTTGAATGGGCATTCCAAGACAAATTTGATGTGATTCTCGTGAACGACAAATTGGAAGATGCGGTCCAAGAGGCACAAAGTTTATTCGATAATTTTACCCGATAAGATGAAGATTGGCCTATTTTTTGGATCGTTTAATCCCATTCATCATGGCCACCTCATTATTGCTCAAGCGGTATTAAATCAAACGGATGTAGACCAAATCTGGTTCGTTGTTTCTCCTCAAAATCCTCAAAAACACAGCAAAACACTTTTGCATGAATTCGATCGACTGGATTTAGTCGACCGTGCCATCGCTGATAATTATCATTTTAAGAGCTCGGATATCGAGTTTCACTTAAGTAAACCTTCCTACACGATTCATACGCTGACGCATTTGTCGGAGAAATTTCCCAACGATTCTTTTCGCTTAATTTTGGGTGGAGATAACCTCGAGCAATTCAAAAGTTGGAAGAACTACGATAAGATACTTGATTATTTTGGCCTCTATGTTTATCCGCGCGGAGAGCAAAAACAGAGTGATTTGTGGCAGCACCCACAGGTTACGCGCATTGAGGCGCCATTATTGCAAATTTCGGCAACGTATATTCGTCAATGTATCCAACAAGGGCAGTCGATAAAATATCTAGTTCCTGATACTGTCGAGGAATTAATCCAATCAAAAAAATTCTACATTTAGGCCTTTTCGCCTAACATGTGTTTTCATTTTTTAGTCCTTTCCCTTTTCTGCGAATTTTAGGCCTATGGATCATCGGCTTTTTGGTCGGTCCTTATGGTTTGTTGGCATTGGCATTTTGCTTAATGCTTGTATTCCGCCAGTGGAGAATTCTTAGCCTTATTTTTATCATGGGCTTATCCTCTGTTCGATTTGCTCAAATAGCAAATGAATGGACAATCGTTCCGAGTCATAATGCCTTTGTATTTCAAGTTGACCAAGACCCGGTTGAGGGTGCTAAATCCTGGAAAATTCGTGCCAAAGTGATAGCTGTTCGGCAGGAAAATCATTGGATTCAAGTTCACGCAGCTGCCAGCTTATATGTACCGCTTAAGGGGATTTCACCTCGGAATGGTCAAGTTTATCAAGTTTATGGAAGCTTAAAACCCATACGAGATGCATTGTTGCCAGGAGCATTTGATTGGAAGGCCTATTATGCCCGACAAGGAATCTATGCTTCAAGTTTCGTTTCAAGGGAAAGTATGAGCTTGATGGTCGATGCAAAAAAATGCACCCATTTTATCGATAAGCTACGAAATCAGGCAGTATTTTATTTACATCAAGCATTGCCGATAGGGGTTCATCGCAATGTTGCTGAGGCAATGTTTTTGGGAATTGGTGGTAGCATCGATTTTGAAACGAGACAGTCTTATGCAGCTTTAGGGGCTATTCATATTTTGTCGGTATCAGGCATGCACGTAGGCTTACTTTACATGGGTTTGCAGTTCTTATTTGGGTTCTTAAGGCGTTTTCGACCCTATGGCCCACAATTATATTTTGCGCTCATTATGCTTGTCTTGTGGACTTATGCCACGATGTCTGGTTTTTCTGCACCCGTATTGCGTTCGGCTTGGATGTTTTCGGTATTGCTCTTTGCGCAGGTGTTCCGCTTGCGATCGCATCCGTTGAATATTTGGGCTTTTTCTTGTTTTGTTTTACTCGTGATTCAGCCGAATGAATTGTTTCAAGTAGGCTTCCAGCTGTCTTATGCAGCTGTGCTTGGGCTTATCTTATTTCAGAGTAAACTCGTTCAATTATGGAAGCCAAAAGCCTGGATAGCCCAGCAAACATGGGAGTTGACCTGTGTCGCCATCAGCGCCCAAATTTTTACCTGGCCCTTGATTATCTTTTACTTTCATCAATTCCCCAATCCTTTTTATTTCTTTTTGCTCAACCCTGCTTTGGTTTTGCTTTCGACTTGCACTTTGGGTATTGGCTTTTTGTATCTGATTTTAGCCCCTCTGATTAATTATACGCCATTCGTTTTTTCAGCCTTTGGACATTTGTTATTATTCAGTTTTGAGCTTTTACATGGCCTCATGTTTTATACCACGGGGCGCTTTCAGACGGTGATTCCCTTTGTTCGAATGAATGGATTTGAATTAGGAGCCTATTATTTGGGTATCGCCTTGATGTGGTATTGGTGGGCAATGCGTAGGATATGGGGGCTTTACCTTGGAATAGGACTCTTGAGTTGCAACATGATTTATCGCTTAATGGAGCCCTGGCAAGATGAAGCCTATTTAACAGTGGCAGAAAAGCAGTTGGTATTTCTAAGAACCCAAGGGATATTTGGACAGAGCTATGGTGCGGCGAGTGAAGCTTGGGTACAAGCGAATGTCAGTCCTTGGTGGGCAAAGAATCAAGTGGTTGACACCCTGTCGCGTGAATGGCCACAAGGTAGTTTTCAGTGGAAATATCAGGGGAATGAATTTGTTTATTTGGCGAAACCGAGTGTCCAACGTATGCCTCAAAATAGTCATCTGATTTTAGCCGCATATTTAGATTTGAGAGATCCTCGATTTTTGACTTCGTGGCGGGGTTCAACTTGGTATTTTATTCGCAAGCCGAGTGCGTATCGATTGAGTAAACTAAAGCCTTTTTGGCCTAAAAAAGTATATTATTTAGCTGAGCAAGCCGCCGTTCATTTTCCATAAAAAAAGGCTGCCCGTTTAGGCAGCCTTCTAGAATTAGCTTGGTTTCTTCTCGTTACGCTTACGCTCGTTTGGATCTAACCAAATTTTACGCATACGCAATGATTTTGGAGTGATTTCTAAGTATTCATCCTTTTGGATAAATTCCATACACTCTTCTAATGAGAAGTTTAATTTCGGAGCAATTTTGGTATTTGAATCCGTACCTGACGCACGCATATTCGTTAATTGCTTCGCAGCTTGAAGGTTCACTTCGATGTCGTTTTGGCGATTGTGCTCACCTACAACCATCCCTGTGTAAACCTCTTCACCTGGATCGATGAAGAACACCCCTCTGTCTTGTAATTTATCAATTGCATAAGGAATTGCAGGACCTGTATTCATCGAGATCAATGATCCGTTGATACGACCAGGAATAGCTCCTTTGAACTCTTCGTAAGCAATAAAACGGTGTGCCATAATCGCCTCACCAAATGTAGCCGTTAACACTTTCGAACGTAAACCAATCAATCCACGTGATGGAATGTTGAATTCTAAGTGTTGTAAGTCACCTTTCGGTTCCATGATCAATAATTCACCTTTACCTTGTGTTGCTAATTCAATTACTTTACCAGCAACTTCAGCAGGAACGTCTACAACCAAAGATTCAATTGGCTCTAAACGCTCGCCGTTTGGACCTTCTTTGAAGATTACTTGTGGCTGACCTACTTGTAATTCGTATCCTTCGCGACGCATGGTCTCGATTAATACCGACAAGTGAAGAATACCACGTCCAAATACTAAGAATTTATCTTCGCTTTCTGTTGTAACAACTTTCAAGGCTAAGTTTTTCTCTGTCTCTTTGAATAGACGCTCACGGATGTGACGAGATGTTACTAATTTACCTTCTTTACCAAAGAATGGAGAGTTGTTGATTGTGAACAACATGTTCATCGTAGGCTCATCGATTGCGATACGCTCCAATGCTTCTGGATTCTCAGCATCTGCGATTGTATCACCGATTTCGAAATCTTCGATACCTGTTACCGCACAAATCTCACCACACTCTACTTTGTCAACTTTTACTTTACCAAGGCCTTCAAATACTTGAAGTTCTTTGATACGCATTTTCTTCGTCGAGCCGTCTGCTTTACACAATGAAATTTGCATTCCTTCTGTCAAAGTTCCACGCTCTAAACGTCCGATCGCGATACGACCTACGAATGAAGAGTAATCCAATGACGTAATCTGCATTTGTGGCGTTCCTTCTTGAACTTTAGAAGCAGGGATGTGCTCGATGATTGCATCCAATAATGGGATGATGTTGTCGGTTGGTTTTTTCCAATCGTCACTCATCCATCCTTGTTTCGATGAACCGTAAACACATGGGAAATCCAATTGATCTTCCGTTGCATCTAAGTTGAACATCAAGTCAAATACACTTTCGTGTACCTCATCTGGACGACAGTTTTCTTTATCTACTTTATTCACTACTACGATAGGCTTAAGACCTAAAGCGATGGCTTTTGATAATACGAAACGTGTTTGTGGCATCGGACCTTCAAAGGCGTCAACCAATAAAATAACACCATCCGCCATACGAAGTACGCGTTCCACTTCACCGCCAAAGTCGGCGTGACCTGGTGTGTCAATGATGTTGATTTTTACTCCATTATAACGAACCGATACGTTTTTAGAAACAATCGTAATACCGCGTTCACGTTCTAAGTCGTTATTATCTAGGATCAAATCTCCAAATTCCTGGTTCTCACGGAAGATTTTAGAGGCATGAATAATTTTGTCCACAAGAGTCGTTTTACCGTGGTCAACGTGGGCAATGATGGCAATGTTACGAATGCTTTGCATAAAAATGTAGGCGTTGAATGAATTAAAATTCTCCCAAGTCGGGGAATTTAAGGTGCAAAGGTACGGATAATTTCTTTGAAAAGTGCTAATTGATTAAAAATCAGCTGCGGGGAATTTATTCAGTCAGGGCTCTTGATGCCTTAGCCTTCGCTTTTGAGCCTAATTGCTCAGCTATTTTTTGTGCAATTCCGACCGAATCAATCCCACAAAGTGCATATAATTCACTTTGTTCGCCATGTTCCACAATGTGGTCTGGGATTCCCAAACGAATCATGTTGGCCTGATATTGATGATCCACCATGAATTCCGCAATGGCAGAACCGAATCCGCCAACGATCGAGGCGTCTTCTACTGTTAAGATGGTATTAAATTTAGCGAAGATTTCATGTAAAAGCTTTTCATCCAGCGGTTTTGCAAAGCGCATGTCGTATAAAGCCGCCTGGATTCCTTGGCTTGCTAATAATTCAACGGCCTTAATCGCTTCGTTCCCAATATGACCTAAACTCAAAATAGCCACATCTTTCCCGCTGTTGATTTGAACGCCTGTCCCTATTTCTATTTCTTCAAAATTTGTACGCCAAGCGGGCATGACCCCTTGACCTCTTGGATACCGAATGCTGATCGCTTCACCGCGTTCTTTGAATGTATCCAAAGACGCTGTATACATGATGTTTCTTAATTCTTGCTCATTGCGTGGAGCTGCCACAATCATATTGGGAACGCAACGCATCATTGCAATGTCCAAATTTCCATGGTGCGTAGGACCGTCTGCTCCCGCCAAACCCGCACGGTCTAGGCAGAAAATCACCGGTAACTTTTGCAAACACACATCATGTACAACTTGGTCATAGCCCCTTTGCATAAAGGAACTGTATATATTACAGAATACGGTCAATCCTTGCGTAGCTAATCCCGCCGAAAATGTAACGGCATGTTGTTCGGCAATTCCCACATCAAATGCACGGTCAGGCATCGCCGCCATCATGATATTTAATGATGAACCCGATGGCATCGCAGGGGTAATTCCCATGATTTTGGAATTCTTTTCTGCGAGCTCAACTAATGTATGTCCGAAAACTTCCTGGTATTTAGGTGCTTGTGGATTGTCGTAGGTCTTTTTTTCGATTTCCCCGGTTAGCTTATCGAATTTACCTGGCGCATGCCAAAGTGTTTGATCTTTTTCGGCCAACGAATATCCTTTGCCCTTGGTTGTGACGCAATGCAAAATTTTAGGGCCGGGAATATCTTTTAAATCACGCAAAACAGTGGCTAGGTATTCCACATCATGTCCATCAATCGGGCCAAAATAGCGTAAATTGAAGGACTCAAATAAATTGCTTTGCTTCAACAAAGTGGCTTTTAGACCATTCTCGATTTTGGAGACAATTTCTTGTGCCGACTTCCCAAAGCGGGACATCTTTCCTAGTAGGTTCCAAACATCATCCTTCACCTTGTTGTAAGTATGGGATGTCGTGATGTCGGTTAAATATTCTTTCAAAGCACCTACATTGGGGTCAATCGCCATGCAATTATCATTCAAAATGATAATCATATTATTTGGGATATCTCCCGCATGATTCATGGCTTCGAAAGCCATGCCCGCCGTCATGGAGCCATCGCCTATGACAGCAATGTGCTGACGATCAAATTCTTTTTTATGACGTGATGCAACAGCCATCCCTAAAGCAGCTGAAATGGATGTGGATGAATGTCCTACTCCAAATGCATCATATTCACTTTCGGATCTTTTGGGGAATCCGCTGATTCCGCCCAACAAACGATTTGTGTGAAAAACGCCTTGTCGGCCCGTTAATATCTTATGCCCATAAGCCTGATGTCCCACGTCCCAGACTAATTGGTCATAGGGCGTGTTAAACACATAATGCAAGGCTACCGTTAATTCGGTCACACCCAATGAAGCGCCAAAGTGTCCGCCATTGACCGAGACATGGTCGATGATGAATTGACGCAATTCCTCGCAAACAGCTGGAAGCTGATTGGCTTGTAACTTACGCAGATCGGCAGGTGCCTGAATCTTGCTTAGTATGGGGCCGGCAGGGAATTGAGTTGACACAAATAATTTATTCAAGTGAAAGAAAAACTCTACAAAGGTAAAAATGTTTTTGACGCTTACTCATTTTTTTGACTCGCCTTGAATAATCTTCTTTTTTCGGTTTTGCTGAGGCTGTCGTAGCCCGACTTCGATATTTTGTCTAAAATCTGATTCAGTTCTTCTTCATCGATGTTTTCGGCTTGTTTTCTTGGCTTTTTTTCGCGCGTTAAGTCAGCATGAATGAATGGGCTTTCTTTTTTTCTAAATCTTTCCCAATTTATGGGATGTTCGTGCAGATAACCCATGAAAAAGCCAACCATTGCACCACCTAAATGGGCAATTTGACCTCCTGCGTTTGTACCTACGGTCTCTAAAAGTGACCAAATTAAATAAAAGCCCGCGATGTATTTGATGCGAACGGGACCAATTAAAAATAAATGGACCTCGAAATTCGGTCGGAGGGTGGCAGCAGCCAAAACGATAGCAAAAACCCCTCCCGAAGCACCCAATAAATAACTCCCACTTTGGTGCTCAAAAAAAGGAATGAAATTATAAGCCAACAAAAAAGCGATAGCCCCCATGATGCCACCCAAGAAAAAGGTTTGCACACTTTTATTGTTCCCGATGACCTCTTGTAAAATTTTACCGAACCAAAAAAGGAACATCATATTAAAGGCCAAATGGAAAATTTCCACATGCACAAAAAAGTAGCTGATGAATCGCCAAGGATGTAAGAGGTTGGATTGGATGTTGGCGGATAGTGTCAATTGCTCCAATAGCAATTCATAAACATAGGCTTTGCCGCTGATAATCATTACGATCCGGAACAGCATCAAGGCAAGAAATAGCAAACAATTCACTGCAATGATTTTCAACAAACCCTCGCCGGGCTGCTGAATTAAGCGTTGAAAGTCTTGCCAAAATCCGCGCATATCAATAGAAATGATTGCGTTTGGTCTTCCAAACCATCAATAAGATGACAGCAAAAATCATCCCGCCGATGTGCGCGAAGTGAGCAACATTATCCCCTTGATATTGTTGAATCCCTTGATACAATTCATAAAGACCATAAAAACTTACAAAGTATTTTGCCTTGATGGGAATAGGGAAGGGGAAAAGGAACATTTCCGAATTAGGGAACAAATAGCCGAAGGCCATTAAAATGCCAAAAATGGCACCGGATGCTCCTGCCAACTGACTCCGATTCACATATTCGGCATAATTTTCACGCGCCCATTCAATGTTAACATTGCCATCGGGCAAGGAAATAACCTGATAGTGTTGTGCATAATCATAGAGATGCATAGAACTTGGGTCGCTTAGTACGATTTCAGTCGCCCGACGAAAATCCGCAAAATCAATAAAATGCTGAATGCCCATGTACAATAAGCCTGCACCAATTCCACAGAAAAAATAGAAAAATAAAAATCGCTGAGCTCCCCACATCCGTTCAAGCAAAGAGCCGAACATGAATAAGCCAAACATATTGCCCAACAAATGCATCAGACTTGCATGAACAAACATATAGCTGATAACTTGGTAAATATGGAAATCCTTGGCTTGGAAATAGTGCAAACTCAACAAGTCCGTAGGCAAAAATCCACCAAGTGCATAAACAGCGACGTTGATGAAAATCAAATTTCTTACAGTAGGAGTTATATTTCTAAACATAATTTTATTCTTCGTATGCCCAATCAATGCGCGTTTTCATGTCTCTAACTAATAGCCCCATCGCTTTAAAACTTGCGCGAATTTCGTCTACCTTGTCATATTCCCGCTTCTCTTTGAAGGAAGCATATAATCCTAACATCCCCTTGATCAACGATTCTTGGTTTGCAGGAAACTCTTCTTGAAGGCCTAATACTTGTTCTAAAAACTGAATATAGTTTACCTTCAAGCGATCAAAAACAGCTTGGCCTATCTGACCAAATGCCAATTGGCCCGTATGCAATTGATTGATCTTTTTTAATAACGTAAACAAGTGTGAAATTGTTACTGCCGTATTCAAATCATCATTCATACCATCATAGCAACCTTGAATGGCTGCGTCGATTTCGCCAACTTGTAATTCATCGATGGCCATCGCCTCACCTTCAAATTCCATCCCTTTGATGATGCGTAAGCCATTGGCAATACGCTTATAGCCTTTTTGAGCCGCTTTTAAGGCTTCATTTGAGAAGTCCAAAGTGCTACGGTATTGCGATTGCAACATGAAAAAGCGAACGGTCATCGGGCTGTAAGCTTGCTCCAAGAGCGGGTGAGCTCCAGCAATTAATTCGCTCGGTAAAAAGGAGTTCCCTAACGATTTACTCATCTTTTGACCGTTTACTGTCAACATATTGGTGTGCATCCAATAACGAACGGGTGCGCGCCCATGTGCTGCTTTTGCCTGTGCGATTTCACATTCATGGTGCGGGAATTTCAAGTCCATTCCACCACCGTGGATGTCAAACGTATCGCCAAGGTATTTATGGCTCATGCAAGTACATTCCAAATGCCATCCCGGAAACCCATCTCCCCAGGGGGATGGCCAACGCATGATGTGTTCTGGAGATGCTTTTTTCCAAAGCGCAAAATCCAAAGGACTGCGTTTTTCCCCTACACCATCTAAATCACGGGTTTCAGTCAATAAATCGTCTAATACGCGACCTGATAAATGGCCATAGTCGCCACCTTGTTTGTTGTAAGTTTCAATATCGAAATAGATCGAACCATTCGATTCGTAGGCTAAGCCTTTATCTAATAAGATTTTAGTCGTTTCAATTTGCTCCACAATGTGTCCTGTGGCTGTTGGTTCAATACTTGGAGGCAACAGATTAAATTGAGTTAAAACGTTATGGAAGTCGTTTGTGTAGCGTTGAACAATTTCCATAGGCTCTAATTTCTCCAATTTGGCCATTTTGCCAATTTTGTCTTCGCCTTCATCCCCATCTCCTACTAAATGGCCAACATCCGTTATGTTTCGTACATAGCGAACCTGGTAACCGATGAATTTCAGATATCGGTGTAAAATGTCAAAGGATGTAAATGTTCTAAGGTTACCCAGATGAACAAAATTGTACACGGTAGGTCCACAGACATAGAGTCCAACATGCGGGGCGTTGATGGGAGTAAATACTTCTTTTTCTCGGCTGAGCGTATTGTAGATTTTTAATGGCTGCATGAATCCTAGGTGCTTTTGTAGAGTCCTCAAAAAGGAATTAAAATTACGCTGATTCTTTTAATTCACCAAACATAGCATTTTGACAATTTCAAACGATTCTTTTCAGATTGTGTTATCTTTGTGTGTTTTTTGAAAATCCATCATGGTGTTAAAGGAAGTAGGCGAGGATAAATCGCTTCAACGTGTTTTTTTGCAATTCCCAGTTCGTTTGTACGCGTCGGATTCTAATTGGATTCGCCCCTTAGATAACGATGTGGAATCTGTTTTTGATCCGAAGAAGAATGGGCATTTCAAACATGGCGAGGCAATTCGTTGGGTTTTATTCGATGATGCAGGTGAGGCGATAGGTCGAGTGGCGGCATTTTATGAAACGAGTAAGGACGAAGTTCCAGTTGGAGGAATGGGCTTTTTTGAATGTATTGAGGATGAAAAAGCCGCTTTTTTGCTATTTGATGCATGTAAATCTTGGTTGATTTCCAAAGGCATGCAAGGCATGGATGGCCCAATTAATTTTGGTGAGCGCGATAGCTTTTGGGGATTAATGGTGAAAGGGTGGGAATACGAGCCAACTTACAAGATGCCATGGACCAAAGCTTATTACATTCATTTCTTTGAAAACTATGGATTCCGGGATTACTTCCAGCAATATGTTTATGTCTCTTCGATTACGGGAGCAAACGTAACGCCTGCCATTGAAGAAAAGGCCAACCGTATTTATCAAAATCCGGAATATGTTTTTAGGCACATTGAGAAGTCAAATTTGGCTAAATACGCAGAGGATTTTAAAATCATTTTCAACGCAGCATGGGCCAAATTCCCAGGCGTGAAGGAAATGAGTTCAGAACAAGCTCAGCGCTTAGTGAAAACCATGAAGCCGATTATCGATGAGCAATTACTTTGGTTTGCTTATACGCAATCGGGTGATCCTGTAGCCTTTTTTATTGTCATCCCTGATTTAAATCAAATTATCAAACATTTGAATGGTCGCCTGAACTGGTGGGGAATGATTAAATTTTTATTGTTGAAAATGCGTGGTGCATTAACGCGTGCATGTGGGGTGATTTTTGGCGTAGTGCCTGATCACCAAGGACGGGGCGTGGAATCAGCAATCGCCCTCAGATTCCGTACAGCAGCTCGGGAAAATCCATTTTATCCTTATGAAACAATGGACATGAATTGGGTGGGCGATTTTAATCCCAAAATGCTACGATTTGTTTCCCAGTTAGGGGCAACAAATGAAAAGACTTACATTACATATCGTTTATTTTTTAATCCAGACCAAGCCTTCACGCGTTGTCCGAAGGTTGGTTAAATCTTTATTTATGAGCTTATTAACAATTGGAACGGTTGCGTTCGACGCATTGGAAACTCCTTACGGAAAAACTGATAAAATTATTGGAGGTTCTTGTACCTACATTGCCCTTTCTTCTGCGTTTTTCTTGCCTAAGGTGAATGTTGTTGCTGTTGTAGGGGATGATTTTCCACAGGCTTACATGGATACGTTGACTTCCAAAGGCATTGATTTAGAAGGTCTTCAGATCAAGCAAGGTGAAAAATCCTTTTTCTGGGCTGGCAAATACCATAATAACATGAATTCCCGTGACACCTTGGTGACGGATTTGAATGTGTTGGCTGATTTTAAACCGGCTATTCCTGCTTCTTACCAAGATTGTGAATATTTGATGTTGGGAAACCTAACTCCACAAGTCCAAATTGAGGCAATTGAAGGTTTAGCGAAGCGTCCCAAATTAATCGTGATGGACACCATGAATTTTTGGATGGATGTAGCGATGGATGATTTGAAGCGCGTCTTGAAAATGGTGGATGTGCTTTGTATCAATGATGAAGAAGCACGTCAGTTATCTGAGCAATACTCATTACGTACAGCAGCGAAGTTAATTATGGCTATGGGACCTAAGACTTTGATCATCAAGAAAGGGGAGCATGGGGCATTATTATTCCAGGATCAAAATATGTTCTATTGTCCTGCACTGCCATTGGAAGAGGTATTTGACCCAACGGGAGCGGGGGATACATTCGTTGGCGGATTCATCGGTTATTTAGCCAAAACAGATGATACCTCATTTGAAAATATGCGTAAGGCAATTGTTTATGGCTCTGCCATGGCATCTTTCTGTGTAGAGAAATTCGGCACGGAGCGTTTGCTTGAAATTACCGACCAAGATTTAGAAGGTCGCGTAAATGAATTCCGGGAATTGGCTCGTTTTTAACGACCTCCCACAATAACTTCATGGAGATTTGTTGGGTCTAGGTATTTATTAGCTAGTTCCAGCAAATCTTCGGAAGTACATGCGAGAATTTGTGCCTGAAACTGATCATAAAAATCCAAAGGAAGATTTTCCAATTGGATGACTTTAATCTTTTCAGCAATATCAAATGCTTGAGTAAGCTCGCCCGTAAAACTTCCCATCAGGTAATTTTTCACCAACTCAAGTTCATCTTGTCCCACTTTTTCAGATCGTAAGCGTAACATTTCTTTGCGAATTTCATCACAGGTTTCTTGCACATTCGTGTTCGCTACATCCGTTCCTACGACCCAATAGCCAGCGCGTAACATGGGTACAATGGAGGATGAAATGCCATAAGTAAATCCTTTCTCTTCGCGGATATTTTTTTGTAATCGAGATCCGAAAAATCCACCAAATAAGGTATTCAAAACACTGAATTTAAAATAGTCGGGGTTGCGCCGGGTCATTGAATGCATGCCCAAGCGGATGGAGGATTGCAGCGCATTGTCCCGGAATTCATGAATTACTTCTGGTTTATGAGCATGTTGCTTATAACTTGCCGCTAATGTTGCTGGCTTGGTTTGTAATTGCTCAAATGTTTGCTGTACCGCTGCTAATTCCTTGGGTCCAATATTTCCTGAAAGGAAAATTTGGGGCATTCCCCCGAGCCAGTTTTGTTGGTGAAACTGGATTAGCTCCGAACGTTGAATGGACTCAATACTCGCTTGAGTTGCAATGCGCCCGTAATTGTCTCCTTCAAATAGTTGTTTGCGTAATAATTGACTTGCAGAAAAGGCCGTTTTTTGCCAATTGAGTTTGTTTTTCTGAACCTCTATTGCGATTTCTTTCTCGAATTCTTCTGCTGGGAAAGTAGCCTCTTGAATGATTTCAAGCACATAAGGTAATAGTGATTGTAAATGCTTACTAAGGCCATATAGGACAAAGGTAGCATTGTCAAGGTTGGTTTGAACATCCCAAAATGCACCATAAAAATCAAATAACTTATGAATGGCAGTCGCATCACGTTGTTGCGTTCCTCGCTTCATAAGCGAACTCGTTAAACTTGCGATTCCTGCCTTTTCGGCCGCACTTGCTCCTGCTTGTACGGTAAATTCCAATTTAAAGACTGCTTGCTCGCCGAGTGACAAAGATTGGATTTCAATGCCATTAGACAAGCTAGTTGATGTGACATGTGGAAATTTAATGAGTTCAATCGGATAAGCCGCCGGGGCAAGGGTTCGATTCAGCATAAAATAGGTCTATAAAACAAATGACATTCCGCTAGGAATGTCATTTGTCAAACAAGAAGTCTGTTTAATTATCTTTTACCGTTGTCGTTGTTGATAGCTGCCAACAATGTAACGCGTAATGTATTGGCTAATGGGCTACTAGATCCTGTTGGTACTAAGTAAGCAAAGTCAAAGCCGTATTTTTGATCCAATTTGAAACCAACACCCATCGTGAAGTATTTACGATTTCCTTTCATTTCGCTTTCGTTGAAATAACCACCACGAACTGCAAATGTATTGTTGAATAAGTATTCAGCTCCTAATGAAGTTGTTATCTCTTTTAACTCTTCGCCAAAACCATCTGGAGCATCAAATAAGGATCCGAAAATACCACCGATTGCTGATGTAGTTGTTGGGTCCGTTCCCACTTTGTTTCCGTTCGCATCAATTGATTGTGGTGTAGGAACCATCAATTTGTTGAAATCTAAAGTCAAAGTCAATTTATTTTTGTCATCGATTTCTTTCACCGCTGCAACACCCGCACGCAAGTTTGTTGGGATAAAGTTTTTCTCTGCACCACCGTAAGAAACCTTACCTGAAATGTTAGATAGAACTAAACCGTATGTGTATTTCCAGTTTTTCTCAGAATTTGTATTCCAGTAAAGTGCGATATCAGCTGCAACTGTTTGAGCTGGCTTCATCGCAACACCTGTTCCTGAAGTACCTTGATAGTTACCCAATAAGTTCGAGTTAATATACTTCAAGTTGATACCTAATGAGAGCGTATTTGAAAGCTTTCTAGCGTGAGTTAACGAAAGTGCGTACTCTTTTGAATTGAAATTTCCAGCACTTGTTCCGTTCGCTAAAGTTGCTTGGAAAAGACCTTGATCAAAGTAATTGATTGAGAAACCAAAAGCTTGATCTTTAGCTGTTTTTTTGTAACCTGCGATGTTATACAAGGCCATGTCATTCACAAGGTTACGTAACCAAGGCGTGTATGAAATTGCGAATCCAAGATCTTTATCTGCACTTGCTAACTTGGCTGGATTCCAATAAATCGCATTGACATCTGACGAGATAGCTACACCCGCATCTCCCATCGCTGCTGAACGAGCATCTGGAGCCACATTAAGAAATAACATGGTTGGAGTTGGGATTCTGCCTGAATTTAATTGTCCAGAAACCAATGTTTGGCCATAAGCGACTGTAGCGAAGCATACAGTTAGTGCTGTAAATAGCGCTTTGTGGAAAATTGAATAATTCTTTGTCATTGTATATTAAATTATAAGAGAGTCTTTTTATTCAAAAATAGCTAAAGTCAAAAATAGGCAATTTTTAGTAAATTGATTGTTAGAATAACAAAAAAAATACGAAAACTTATTTTAGGGTACTTGTTTTTTGCCTAAATACTAAGATTTTATTTGTCATCGGGTCTTCAAGTTTAATTTGTAAAATCATATTGTGATTGAGTTTTTCAATTTCTGCCGTTGCCCATTCAAATTCAATCATACCTTGATTATCAATAAAATAGCTGCTAAGCCCTTTCTTTCGTAATATCTCCCTCCCGAGTAAATCGAAAACCTGAATTTCGTAAGGCATCGAATTCCAAGGCTTTTCCTGCCTAAAAACAAAATGAAATATTGAACCCAATGGGTTTGGATACATATATCCATCCAAAGATTCCCATTCATCTTGTTTAACCTGGAAACCTAACGATGCTTGGGCGTAATTATTGTAGATATCCCAACAAAATGCTTGAATTTTATGAGCTCCTGGTTTTAATGATTGGAGTTGGAGTTTCAAAGACCCCTTGGTCGGGTTGTTAATTTCGGGGACAAACTTTCCCCCCATTTCTACTTGAATGCTATCATCTACCATAATATAGGCTAATTTTCCTGCAGCATTTTGCCAAACTAATCCAGAAGAATCTGCCAACGAAACGCTAAGCCAAGGATTTCTGCTTGTCGCATTTACGTCTTCCCCTGGGAGCTCAATCTTGATTTCGGGAGCAACATTTTCGGTAGTCTGTTTGTTCCTCCACTGTTTGGGTTCGATTGCTGATGCATATTTTTCATTTCCATCCCCTGACCAGAAATGCAACTGATATACTTGACTTGGATTTAAGCTTGGCATGTTTTTGATACTAAGCGCTAATGAAGCACGACTACTTTGGCCTGCTGATTTCCAAATAAGTGAACTCATGACGGGATATTGGAATGCTGTGTTTTTGGTTCCTAATGTCTTCTGTACGTCACTTATGCGATATAGGCCCATTTGAATTTTAGCTCCTTGCACTAATCCCTTCAACAAAATTTCTTGCTTGCTGGTATCCATTTCCACCTGCAAATTTTTTGTTGTCCATGGTAAGGCAAGGGTAGGATCTCCAAGTAATTGAATGTTGCGATTGATAACTCCGGCTTGACTCGAATTTTTCGCGTCACGGAATAGGTCGCCAAGTCGATAATTTCCATTTTCTTTGTTGGCCAACATAGACCGGTAGAATGCTTGCCCAAACAAGTAATTGCTACTTTGAAAAACAGGTCTTGTTGTACTGATTAGTGCAATGGCACCCCCTTGATCCGATAATAAACTTACCTCTCCTCCTGATAATATATTTGGGTCGTCATAGCGCCCAAACTGACAAGTTGCAGTCAGTAATATCGGTAAATGCGTATTGTTTTTCAGTTTGACTAGTTCATTCGTCGTGAGGAGCTTTTCATCTGTCCAGCCGCTTTCCGATCCATGACCCATAAAGTGAATGAAATCTGCTTTTTCTTCGAAGAGATTTACTAAAGCTTTCGTACCTGCCGGACTTGTGTAAACGCCATTGCTTAATTGCATGGGGTATTGATCTAAATACAACTTTTCTTGTTGAATTGGGAACAAGGCTTTTTGGAGCATCGTTGAAAAATCTTCCGCATCCTGCATGTGGATATTGGAATCTCCATCATCGGCAACCCAGGCCAATCGAGGGGGAGCTGCTATTTGTTTGGATTCAAAATCCTTCAATTTATTAACAAACATTTCAGCCTCTTGTGGATTCTTTGCCGGAATTCGTCCGATGGCAACCTGTAAATTTTCTCCTTCTTTCCATGCGCCCGAACCTTCCGAAAAAATTCCATAGTAATCGTCTGATGCATAACTTAGTAACGGATGAAAAGATTCTTCACTTTGGTAGGTGGGAACAAAACAAGATTTTTCCAATGTTGTCGACACAACGTTTTTGCCTTTATAATCTATGGAGGCATCACCCAAGAGAATGACATATTTTAAATGTGATCCTGGTTTTTGGAATTGAAAACGAATAAAATTGCGGATAGCTGTAACGTCTTGTTTTCCCCCACTGAAATCGTTGAATATCGCCTGCGTGGTAATATTCTTTGCTTTAATATTTCGCTGCGAAGTTTTGTAATTCGCGAAATTGCTTGCTGCGTTTTCCAATTGTGAACTTGACAAAATGAGCAACTCCGTATCAGCAGCTATGTTGAATGAATTTTGGTTTCCCATCTGCCCGCAAAAAATAGGCTCATTCGCTTGATCTAAATTGGCAATGGCTAATTGACTATTCGGATGAAAGGAATAGTTGAAATTTACATTTCGTGCGAGCTTTTTCCAGGTAAGCCCTCCGTTATTAATCCAAATTTGTTGGCGCGATGTTAAATTCGGAATCGCGATGTTCAATAACGAATCTGTTTTATTGGGAAGGAGATATAAAGGATTTTCATAGTTGGCATCGAATCCTTTGGGGTACATGAAACTAATGTAATCTAGGTAACCTGTTCCGCCGGTGCTTTGGAAGTTGATCGGCCAAGTCCAGGATTTATTTGTTAAGATGGGGTTAGTCCAAGAGGATATTTCTTCGTTGAATGCCTTGATATCATAGCGGCCACCTAGAATGGGTTTAATCGAAATTGATTTATCAATAATCGGAATGGAGAATGTACTAGGAGAAATACTGCTAGCAAAAAGTTTGATATTCAAAAAGGCCGCTTGTCCAATCGCATAATCTGCTAATGTGTATTGCAAGATTTTACTCGAATTTCCATAGAACGCATCGCCTAACCAGGATTGACCAGATTGCAGAAGATTATAAGTTTCGGGCTCATAATGTTTTAACGACCAGGCGTAGGGTAAAAAGGGGCCATTCGCGGGATTGTTTTCAATTTCTTCGATTGGGCTTGTTTTCGCTGCATCTAGCTGAACGAAATAATACGTGGAATCACTGTAAAGATTCGTTTCTTGTTTCCATGTTTCTTGTTGGCGAAGCGCATGAGGGGATTCTCCCCAAAACAGGATACTCCAATTTGCCGTTGTTCCTCCTTGATAATAAGCTGGGATAGGTTTTAACAAGCCATTTTGGTATGGCTCATTTGGATTTAGCATACCTAAATTCGCGGAATAGATGCAAATTTTATCTGGTTGGGTATTTTCAATGTGATGCTTCGCTAACCAAGCTGGATTGATTGTATAGAACCCCGACTGTGTAACCGCGAGTTTAATCCATTTTCCTTGTTGGAGCGGAGTGTCTGTTTGCCCAAAGAGATTCCAAGTAAACAAGAAGAGCACCAACAAAAGCAGGAACGGTTTACGCTTATGTGTCGAGTGTTTGTACTTGAGCATTTTTTGCTACGAGGTATAATTTGCCGGTGTGTACTTCTAAGCAAATGTAGCGGGTTCTGCGTAGTTTACCTTTCTGTAGAATAAGGTTTTTTAATTTGAATGTCGTGCCTTCGGGTAAGTTGAATAATAAGATGGCCTCCGTTTCTGTTTGTATATCAAATTTCTTGAGTACCTCAACCAGAGGCGTATAGCCATTCGAGGTTGCTACAGGATTAACCAAATAGGCCTTAAGGACATGAACTAATTCTAGTGGCAGTAGCTCTACATCTAATAATGGATCAAATAATGCTAGGAAAGCATCCTTCCATTCTTGGCCGTGTGGATTTACCTTATTTTTGTATTTCTGATAAGTAACCAAATGCGCGACTTCGTGCAAATAGGTAACTAAAAAAGCAAAAGGGTTAAGGTTGTGATTAACCGTGATTTGAAATCCTTTGGAAGGCGAAAAACGGAAATCTCCCAATTTTGTGTCTCGTTTCTTGGAAACAATAAAATCAAATTGGTGCTCGTCCCATAAGTTAAAACAGTATTCAGCCACTTTTGGAGGAAAGTGGTCTAAGAATGAAGCTATTTTTCTGCTTTTGTTCATTGACGGGCATAAAAAAAGTCCTTCGCATGCGAAGGACTCTTTTGTGAGACTGGCTAAAATTATTTAGCAGCAGCAGTGTCAGCAGCAGCTGTATCAGCAGCAGCAGTATCAACTGGTGCAGCAGCAGCTGTATCAGCAGCAACTGAATCAGCAGCAGCCTCAGTTTTTTTCTCACCACAAGATGCTAAAGTTACCATACCAGCAACGAAAGCCAAAGCGAATACTTTCTTCATTTTTGTAATATTTTAAGGTTTGAGCTACAAAACTACGCGATATATTTTTAATTGCAAACAATCGAGTGAAATTTTTAAGAAATTTTTAAGAATTAGAGCGGTTTTGGGTAAAATCGCTTCATACAGCGCGTATTAGCATTGTGAATTCTTAAGAAAATTAAGATTACTCTAAGACCTAAACGTGATTGATTAGACTTATTACTTAATAAGATCCTTGAAACGGTCGTAAAACCCGCTACTTTTGAAGGTGAACGTTTTGTGCAAAACGTAGTTTGATACAAAACTGAATCCCATTCCATTTAAGGTTGTACTAATCTGCGTTACATTGACCTTCTTGAATGAATATGGAATTTGAATGAATAAATCCTGGTAGCTCGATTGAATGATATGGTAAGGAAGAATACTAAATCCCCAAGTGACAAAGCCAGAAAATGTTGCGACCATCATGAATTTGATCATTTCCCGACGGGTCTGTTGGGATTGGCGTGCATTAAATGCAAACAATTTTGTCAAGATAAATCCTGCAATTAACGAAATGAAATAAGCTGGTAAAATGCTTGATTCATAGGCTAAATGAAACCAGTCTTTCAACAAGGCACCCGCCAATAATTGAATCAAAGCCCCTGTTCCTGCAATGAGGAAATAGGCGATTAAATCTTTCCGATTAAAAAGTTCAGATTTTTTCTTCAATTAAAATAAGCTTTTAACTAGGTTGGGAAATAAGCCTAATACCAATGTTCCTAAGGTTGTTAAGCCTAATGCCACTTGATATAGTGTACTTAACTCTATTTTTTGAATATCCCCTTGTTTGAAATACACAGCAATAATTCCTTTGAAATAATAGTAAATACCTACGGCCGACATTAAAATGGCAATGATGACCGGATAGACAATATTGCGATTGAATGTATCCGTGAAGACGAAGAATTTTCCCCAAAATCCAGCTGTTAGTGGAATTCCGGCTAATGACAATAAAGAAACGGTAAAGCAAAATGCTAAGAATGGATTCGCTTTTGCTAAGCCTTCAAAAGATTGAAAATTATTTGGCTTCTCTGTTCTACCTGTTTGGTATTCCGAAACGATTTTAAATACTGCAAAGGCCGTTAATGTCGCCAATGTATAAGCCAATGAATAAAATAAGATACTCGATGTTGAACTTCCTTGTCTTGCCGAAACCGTCAATAACATGTATCCTGCATGGGAAATGCTGGAATATGCCAACATTCTTTTGATGCTTTGTTGGTACACTGCCGTGACATTACCGATTAATAAGGTCAACATGGAGATATAATAAACAGGCATAACCCAAGTCGAATATAAGCCTCCGAAAACTCCCGCGAAGATGTGATAAATGGCCGCAAATCCAGCCGTTTTCACGACCGTCGACATGAACATAGTAAAGATTGTAGGCGCGCCATCATAGACATCTGGCGTCCAAAAATGGAAGGGTGCTGCAGATACTTTGAATAGCATACCAACTAACATTAATAAAACACCGGCATACAAAAATGATGGCATTGACTCTGGCGCTGTGCTTGCAATAACATTTGCCATATTGGAAATGTAGAACGTACGCGTTGCGCCATAAACTAATGTCATACCAAATAATAGGATTCCTGTCGCAAATGATCCCATTAAGAAATACTTAATCGCAGCTTCGTTAGAACGTAAATTACGCTTGTCAGAACCTGTCAACACATACATTGCCACGGATAAGATCTCAAGGCCTACAAACAACATCATTAAGTGGTCGAAGGAAACCATGATAATGGCGCCCACAGTTGAAAATAGCATGATGGCGTAGTATTCTGCCGGATGTGTATGCTCATCATCTTGACCGAATGCATTCGAGAATGCAACAACAAAAAATGCTGCGAGTTGGATAATCACGCTGAAGTTGATCGACGTATTGTTCGTACGGAACATATTTCCAAACCACAAAAACTCATGATTCCAATCTGTCAACGTAATACCAATGCCTATTGCTAGAAAAAGCATCGTGATTTGTTGGATCATTTTACGCGATAACCAAAAGCCTAAAAATAGGTTAAGGATTCCAAATAATGATAGAGCAATGATAGCTGTCATAATTCTGCTTTGCTGTTGTTAAATTTCCGCTTAGTTTAATAATGCGACAAGTTTTTCTACACTTGCTGCACTATAGGATAATACATATTGAGGGAACAAACCTCCCAAAATTACCAAGAGGATTAAGGGTATTAATACAAGTTTTTCGCCTAACAAAAGATCTTCAAAGTCTTTTGTCACTTTGGATACATTGCCAAAGATTGATTTTTGAATCAAACGTAAGGTGTAAACGGCGCCTAAAATAATTGTGATTCCTGAAATGATTCCTAAGTACATTTCTTGATCGAATACACTTTTTAATAATAAGAATTCACCGATAAAACCATTCGTTAATGGGAGCGCAACAGAACCTAAACTCAAGACAATGAATGCTACAGTTAGTACATAAGATGATTGCGTAATGCCACCTAATTGTGCTAATTCGCGTGTTTTGGTGCGACGTTCGATCACTTCAATCACAAAGAATAGGCCAACCAAATTGATACCATGTGAAAGCATTTGGTATAAAGCTCCTTGAATTCCATCCACACTTTGTGTCATGATTCCAGCGGCCATTAAGCCAACGTGCGCAAAAGAAGAATAGGCAAGTAAGCGTTTCGCGTCTTTTTGTTGAATCGCAATCACCGAACCATAAATGATTCCGATAATAGCTAAAATCGATACGCTTAATCCCCATTGAGCAATTCCCAAAGGAAACATCGGGATAACTAATCGAATCATTCCGTAGGTACCCATTTTCAACATGATACCTCCAAGTAACATACTTCCTTGAACCGGTGAAGTCGTATAAGTATCAGGTTGCCAAGTATGAAAAGGAAATACGGGCATTTTAATCGCGAATGCGATAAAGAATGCTAAAAATAAGAACCCTTGATGTTCAGCACTTAAGTTACGTGCCGTCAAGTACAATGTTTCTATGTCGGCAGAATGCGTTTCTCCTGGCGTACGTAAATACACGTAGATCAAGGCAATCAATAAAAACAGGGATCCGAATAAAGTGTAGACAAAAAACTTAAACGTGATGGCTGTTCTGTTTTCTCCACCATATTGCGCTGCAAGAAAATAGATGGGTAATAATGAAGCTTCAAAAAAGAAATAAAACAAGAATGCATCTTTTGCTAAGAATGACCCCAATAATGCCGTTTGCATGGCCAAGATTAATCCGAGGTAAGAAGCATTTTCCGACTTATCTGAATTACTTGTGGATGCGATTATAAAGGGGATTAACAAGCCAGTTAATCCAATCAAAATTCCATTGATACCGTCAATCCAAAGGGTAAAGCTGATACCCGCTTCAGGAATCCATGCCTGACTAAATTGCAAGTTGGCCGACTCAGCCGGGCAAAGTGCATACGCAATGGCGGTGGCCTCGATAATGGAGCCCGCTAATGCGATAGCAAATGGCTTGCTTGGTTTTGCAAGCATTAAGCCTGCACCGAGTACCAACGGAAATAATAGGATAAATAGTAATAACATACCTTTTTGTTCTATTTTAAATTACAAGATCCAAGTGCGTAAACTCACAGCGAGAATGACCGCAATGGATAAGACCATGACGAAAATATAGTAGCCAACATTTCCTGTTTGAATGCGGCGGAACTCCGTAGATGCATAGGCTACAATTCTGCCTACACCTTCAACGATTAAATCGATTACCAAAAATTCTACAACTTGAGAACAGAAATTACCCAATACCGAAATCGGTTTTACAATAATTACATCATATAATTCATCGATGTAGAATTTATTGTAAATCACTTTTTGTATACCCGTAATAGATTCATCTGCAGCTGGAACGGATTTTTGTACACCAAATAAATAAATTGCGAAAAATGCCGGTAAGAAAGCAGCTAGCAATGGAGCGCCCATTTCTAAGCTTAACAATGAAACCTCAGCTGCTTCGCCCGTGGCAGGTAAAATTGGGGCCAACCAATGCGCTAGGAACTCATTGCCACCAGCGAAATGGGGAAGATTAATCAATCCACCAACAACCGATAACACAGCCAATACCATTAATGGAAATGTCATTGAAAGAGGAGATTCATGCAAATGATGCGCTTGAGCCTCCGTACCTCTGAAATCGCCAAAGAAGGTTAAAATAAATACACGGAACATGTAAAAAGATGTTAATGCTGAGCCTACAATAGCTAAGCACCACATCGCAAAATCATGGTGGTATAAATGGGCAAGAATTTCATCTTTTGAGAAGAAACCAGCGAACGGCGGAATACCTGAAATCGCAATAGTACCTAATAAAAAGGTAATGTAGGTAATCGGCATTTTGGATTTCAACCCACCCATTTTACGGATATCTTGTTCATCCGACATGGCATGAATCACAGATCCCGCACCTAAGAATAAAAGCGCTTTGAAGAATGCATGCGTCATGACATGGAAGAAGGATGCTGTGTAAGCCGAAGCGCCCAAGCCCATGAACATGTAACCTAATTGGGAAACTGTTGAATAGGCTAATACTTTCTTAATGTCGTTTTGGAATAAACCGATAGCAGCGCCTAATAAAGCAGTCGCTAAACCGATCCAACCTACAAAGTGTAAAACCTCAGGACTTAATTCGAAAATCACATTCGCACGAATCACCATATAGATACCCGCTGTAACCATCGTTGCCGCGTGAATTAAGGCAGAAACGGGAGTGGGGCCAGCCATCGCATCAGGTAACCAGGTGAATAATGGAATTTGCGCCGATTTACCCATTGCTCCAATGAACAAACAAAAGGCGATTAAGCCGACGTTTTCAGGAACGTTTCCTGCTGCAATTTCTTGGAAAATAACCGAGTAGCTCGTCGTGTTGAAGTTTTGAATCAACAAGAATATACCCACCAAGAATCCTAAATCACCAATACGGTTCATGATGAAGGCCTTTCGTGCCGCATCCCCGTAGCTGTTTTTCTGATTCCAGAATCCGATTAACAAATAAGAACAAAGTCCTACACCTTCCCATCCGATAAACAATACCGTGAAATTAGCTCCTAAAACCAAAATCAACATGAAGAATACGAATAGGTTTAAAAAGGCAAAAAACTTGCCAAAACCTGCATCATGCGCCATGTATCCCATGGAATACACGTGAATCAAGGTGCCTACTCCCGTGATGATCAATAGCATCAATAGGGATAATTGATCCACTTGGAACTCAAAAGGAATCGATAGGTTTCCTACCTTAATCCATTCTGCCAGGGTATAAATTTGCGCTTGACCATCAAAGTTCAAAAACAATTGAAGCGACAAGGCAAAAGCCACCAATGGTGGAATTGTACCAATGATACCCGCAACTGATTTACTTAGTTTTGGGAATGCTAAACCATTAATGGCGAAGCCAAGAAACGGTAATAAGGGAATTAAATAGAATAATGACATAGGAATTCTGATGGATTGTGGCGCTTAATTAATTTTTGATTTTATTAAGTACACCAATATCAATACTTTGAATATTGCGGTAAATCATCACGATAATGGCTAAGCCCACAGCTACTTCTGCCGCAGCAACCGCCATAATGAAGAATACGAAAATCTGTCCAGCTGGATCAGCATAATACGACGAAAATGCAGCTAACAATAAGTTGACAGCATTTAACATAAGCTCAATGGCCATAAACACGATAATCGCATTGCGACGTGTCAAAACCCCTAAAATTCCGATACAGAAAAGTGCAGAACTGAATAAAATGTAATGCGTGAGCGGAATCGTACGTAATACTTCTGGAATCGATTGCATAGTTATTAGTTGGAATGCATTTATGCGAGGCAAAAATACGAATTAAACTGAATTTTTATGTCCCTAGCGTTGAAAACCTTGTAATTTAATTTCGGTCAATTTTCGTTTCGTGTCCATCGGAAAATCGCCCTTCATCATCCAATCATAATAGGATGGGTCAGATTTTAAGACGTCTAAAATGGGCCGACCAATATGCTTACCGAAGTTAAACACAGCAACTTGATCTTTGTTATAAACCATGCGATTTGCAAAATCAATTGAGTTAGATGCGCTTAATTCATGTAATTTGTTGACATCATTCTGAATTGGGAAATATTCTTTGCCTTCTGCATCCTTCATCGCTGTTTCTGCATAGCGTTTAACTTGAGCGTTCAGTACTTCAAGCGTAGCTAAAACGTCAGCTTCAGCACCATGCGCTCCCACTAATTCTTTGTCACAGTAAAAACGATAGGCTGCCGTTAAATTACGCGGCTCCATCATGTGGAATATACGTTGGGCATCCACTAATTTTCTGTTTTTCATGTCAAAATCTACTTCTGCACGCAAAAACTCTTCTACGAGCATCGGCACATCAAAGCGATTTGAATTAAATCCTGCTAGATCACATCCATCTAAAAAACCGGCTAGCGATTTGGCTACTTGTTTGAAATTAGGTTCCTCTGCCACATCAGCATCATAAATTCCGTGAACCAAAGATGCTTCTAATGGAATCGGAATACCCGGATTTACTCGACGCGTCTTAATATCCACTGAGCCGTCTATGTTGGCTTTCGCAATCGATATTTCAACAATGCGATCCTTGTTGACTTGTATGCCTGTCGTTTCTAAATCGAAAAACGCTAACGGTTTTTTTAATTGTAATTGATGCTCCATAGCTTATCAGAAATTAATAGCGACAAAGGTAGCTTATTATTACCTTTGTTCGATGAAATTTAGTCCAAAAGCGATTTTTTTTGATTGGGACCATACCCTTTGGGACCATGACCGAAATGCCTCGGAAGTTATCCAGGAATTATTAACCGAATTAGCGCTGCTAGAATCTATTTCACATAGTCCCAAGGTGATTTGGCAGGAATTCACCCGAATAAATGATGCATTGTGGGATAACTATCAGCATGGACGCATCGATCAAAAAACCTTACGAGAAACTCGATTCGAGCGTTTTTTTGAGGCTTTAGGGATTCAAGGGGACGCTACTTTATTTTCAAATATTTACCTCGAACGAACTCCTCGGAAAAAGCATCTAATCCCAGATGCCTACCAGGTCATTGAAGAACTGGCCGCAAAATACCCGCTTTACATTTTAACGAATGGCTTTGATGATATTCAGCATGTGAAAATTGCCGGGGTTGGAATGTCGCATTTTTTTGAGCGTGTCATCACTTCAGAGCTAGCAGGTTGTAAAAAACCGGCAGCGGAATTTTTTGAATTTGCGCTGAAGGAAGCGAATTGTTTACCGGCTGAAGTTGTGATGGTAGGAGATCATCCCATCATCGACATACAGGCTGCGGAAGCCTTAGGTATAACAGCCATTCATTTAAATTTTCGCGAGGAAGATGTCCGTACCAAAAATCAAATCAATCAATTGGCAGAATTACTCCATTTATTCGAATAAGGATAATTGGTTGTCATTCGATTTGCGATCAAAAATCTTTTTGTCGCGAATGAATTTCTTATTTTCCTCCAAGAATGCTTGAAATTGTTCGATTTGGGTATATAATGGACTGAAGTCGTATTGATTTAAATAATACGTTTCCTTGTAAACCGCTTTGAAATCGGTAATCACATAGTCTAATTGTTCAATACCCAATTTTTGTAATCCCAATAGGTATAGGTTCTGGTGATTTTTGGCGAATCGACCCGGCTCATAAAACGAAGTACTCTTTAGATCAAAGGCTACATATTCTCCCACGCCATCCACATAACCGTAAATCAACGCATTTTTGTAGCGTGATTCTACATAATATTGTGTCTTGTATTTTTCTGGAATCAGTTGGCGAGCTTGGTCAATGATGCCTTCCGCAAACAATTCTTCATCTTCGCCCAAAATTACTGCACGCTCAAAATCCATCCCTTTTTGTTGGGCAGCGGTCGTCGGTTTTTTTACCCGATTAATCCGTTCGATCATCTCAATTTCATCCACAATAATTTTGCCTGCTGAATCGCGTGATTGTTGCAGGAATAAGGAAAATGAATTAAGTAGGGTAGGGTATAAACGGTATTGCATGCGTTTGGAATTATCCGATTTGTAGTCGATTTACAACTTCGCCTTCGATTAAATGTTTTTGAGTTATTTCTTGGACATCTGCTAGTTGGACATTGCCATAAAAGACCCCCTCTGGGTAAACGACCATGGCGGGCCCTTTGCCGCAAAAATCCAAACAACCCGCACGTTGGATACGGATTTTTTCAGGGCTTCCTGCTTCTGCGTAGGCTGCTTTAAACGCCTCGACTAATTCCATTCCATGGCCTGAACCACAGCATTTTTTAGGAGCGTCTTTGTCGTTAGTACAAATGAATACATGTTTTTCGAAATACATATTAAGCAGGATTTAGTTCAAGAACGATAGGGCAATGGTCTGAATGCATCGCATCAGGTAAAATATAGGCATTCGTAATGCGAGGTTTTAACGCTTCACTTGCCATGTGGTAATCGATACGCCAACCGAGGTTTTTTCCACGAGCTCCGGCACGATAACTCCACCAAGAATAAGCATGTGCTTGATCGGGATTGATGTGTCGGAACGTATCTACAAACCCACTTTGTACAAAAGACTCCATCCATTCGCGTTCCTCCGGCAAGAAACCCGAGCTGTTCGCGTTGCCTTTTGGATTATGAATATCGATCGCGCGATGGCAAATGTTGTAATCTCCGGAAATAATTAAATTGGGTATTTCTTGTCGTAATGCCTGAATGTACACATGAAAATCACTTAGCCATTCCATTTTGAATGCTTGGCGTTCATCTCCGCTTGAACCCGAGGGCATGTATACACTCATGACAGAGAAATTATCAAAATCCAAACGAATTACACGTCCTTCAAAGTCGTATTTTTCAATGCCACAGCCAATTTCAATATGCTGAGGCTTTAATTTGCTGAAAATGGCAACGCCCGAATAGCCTTTTTTCTGTGCAGAATGCCAATGAACCGTATAACCCAATTGCTCGATTTCTTTCGTGTCTACTTGTTCGAAATCCGCTTTTAATTCTTGAATGCAAATGACATCAGCTTGCTGTTCAGCGAGCCACTGGGTAAAACCTTTTTGAATGGCAGCGCGAATTCCGTTGACATTATAACTGATGATTTTGATCATGGCTTAAAATACTTCTGTTTCGAAATAATGGATGATATGGGCTTTTAAAAGTATGTCTTGTTCTTTTAAGTTTAGTGAAGGAACGGGCGTTACTAAATTCCAATGCGGCCATCCCGCCTCATCGAGTCCTTCCAGTTCGTAAAAGCCGCTAAAGCTTAAAACCTTACAGGTTGCAATATGCATCAAGTCTTGTTTTTCTTCTTTGGTAAAAACACGGTGACCAATCCCCAATTCTTGAACGCCTATCAAGAAGAGTATCGATTCTAAATCACTCGGGCGTTTGTTGAATTGTTTTTCGAAAAAATCTAGAACATTTTCCCAGGCGGCTTGAACCAAGCCCGGTTCGAATTCGATCATGTCCATTAAGGATGTAGGTTTACTTTGAATTTTGCCGCACCCAATATGGCCTGCTGACCTGCTGGATTGTTGCCTATGATTACTAAATCCCCCATAATCACATCCGATGTATATGAGGTTATATTTACGCGGCCAACCCCGTTAGATATACCATTTGCATTGGGTTGAGTGGCTTCGTAAAAGTTATTTTTATTTTGAAAGTCCTGTAAATTTTTAATCAAATTTCCGATGTTCGTTGATTCTTGATCACCTGGAATAAAATAGGTACCTACCCCTTTGAAATTCTTAATCTTCGTGTAAACGGTCGCAGAGTCACTTGTGCTCGTTGCTGTAATTTCCAAGGTGGCCAATTCGTTTTCTTTGGTAATATTGGCCGTTATTTTTTGTGTATTGATTTGAAATGCGGGTTGCTTGTCAAACTCGATAGAACCGGAGAAATAGCCAGACTGCTGAATAGATTCACTAAATGAGTGCTCTACATTTATTAAAACGACAAAAACAAAGAGCCCTATGTACAATATGCTGATAGGATTATGGAACAACGAAATCATTCCCCTGCTGAGAGGATTTGATAAAACATAACGCCAAAACCGAAACCTGTCAGTTGTAGACTTGTTCATTTTTTTCGTATTGTGTTGTTGATTTCGTTGAAAATTCAAATGTAAAATTAACACAAACAATCCATTCCTTCACAACTTCTTGTCAAATCAATTATTTAAAGGTAATTATATGGGACATGCATTTTTCCAAACTGAGTTTTGTAAATTTGAAAACACTTATGCCTAATCTGGGTTAGGTGTTCGATTTTTATTGTTTTAAACCTCACGATGAAGTCTTTCTCTATTCCAAGTTTATTTAGTAGTTCTTTGATTAGTTCCGTCAAAGAAAAAAGACGCATACACGATAAATTAAAGAAGGATTATCGCCCATCTCATTTCAATTTTGGACCGGTTGAAATCTATTTGTCTAGGCACTTTGGCTTCTGTTATGGGGTAGAGAATGCGGTGGAAACAGCTTATAAAATTATTGATCAGAATCCTGGGAAGAAAATCTATCTGCTTTCTGAAATGATCCATAATCCAGCAGTTAATGCTGATTTATTGGACCGTGGCGTTTCGTTTATTCAAGATACGAAAGGGAACCAAATTATTCCTTGGGATGCGCTGAAAGCCAACGACATCGTTATTGTTCCAGCATTTGGAACCACCTTAGAAATTCAAGCCAAATTAGCTTCGATTGGAATAGATACCTATGCCTATGACACCACCTGCCCTTTTGTGGAGAAGGTTTGGAATCGCGCCAGCGCCATAGGTCAAAAATCTTATTCCGTCATTGTTCATGGTAAACCAAGTCACGAGGAGACAAAGGCAACTTTTTCGCATTCTCAGTCGGTTACGCCTACTTTGGTCATTAAAGATCTCCAACAAGCGCAACAGTTGGCACATTACATTCGCAAAGAAAAATCTGCGGAGGATTTTTTCGATGAATTTGAAGGACAATTTTCTAAAGGATTTAATCCGGAAACGGATTTGGAGCGAATCGGCGTTGTGAATCAAACGACAATGTTAGCGACGGATACACAAGAAATTACGGATTATCTACGGGAGGAAATTGTCACTTTTTATCAGTTAGGTCCCGATCAAGTAACAGAACATTTCGCAGATACGCGTGATACGCTGTGTTATGCAACGAATGATAATCAAAGCGCAACTTACGGATTATTGAAAGCGGATGCCGATTTTGCCATTGTGGCGGGAGGGTATAATTCATCCAATACTGCCCATTTAGTAGATCTTTGTGCAGAAAAATTGCCAACTTATTTTATTAAATCTGCGGATAAATTAATTAGCCCTACGGAGATTTGGCACTATAATAATCGTCGAAAAGAAGAAATTCAAAGCCTTGACTTCATTCCTGCTCAAAGACCTGTTAAAATTCTTTTGACTTGTGGAGCCTCTTGTCCTGATGCGGTGATGGAAGAAATTTTACGCAAACTGGTTTCTTTTTTCCCAGGTGCATCAGATACCGATGAGGTAATTCAAGCTTGGTTAGCTGAAACAGTTTAGTAACTAGTTAAGATTTTGCTAACAGCAGGTAAATAACCTTCGCCAAACAAATTCACGTGCACCATCAAGGGGTACAGATTGTATAGCGGTATACGCTGGTGAAAATCTTTTTCAATCGGGAAAGTGCGATGATAAGCTTCGTAAAACTCCTTTGGAAATCCACCAAACATCGTTGTGAAAGCCAATTCAGCCTCCCGAAGTCCATAATAACAACAAGGGTCTACCAACGTTATTTCTCCTTGCGCATTTACCATTGCGTTTCCCGACCATAAATCACCGTGCAATAATGCGGATGATTCATTTGGAATCAATTGAGGTAATTTCTCGTACAACGCATTGAATTTTTCTTCCATTTCAGCCGAAATTTTTCGGTGATAAATGGCCGTGTCCACTTGTTTTTTCAAGCGATTTTGAATGAAAAATTGCACACCATCGGCTTGCCAGGCGTTCTCTTGTTTCGCTGCACCTAAAAAATTGTCATAATCAAGTCCATGACCTTTGCTGGCCTGTTGTTGATGTAAATGGGCTAGTTTGCCACCGAAATCCGACCAGTAATCAGCCGATTTTTCAGCGGATTGAATGCAGTCCATCATCAAATATTCCTTCTCGTCTAAGGTTCCCACACCGAGCACGCTGGGCACATCAATCGCACCTGTTTTCTGAATCAGTTGGAGGTTTTTGGCTTCCGCCTCAAAGAGACCTTTATGTTCTCCTTGTGTCCATTTGATGAAATATTCAGTGGCCCCTGTTTTTACGCGGACCGCAAGATTGAAGTTTCCGCCATAAAAAAACTGAAGGTCGTCAATGTTTGTTCCGGCATCAATATGCTTCGTTAATATCGCAGAAATGAATTGGTATTGTTCTTGAGATTGTTGGGACATACGGTTCGGGGAAAGCGCAAATTTACGAAATGCGAAGGACTATTTTGCTTTTTTATAAATGGGTACCGTGCTGCAAGGTTCCCCAAAAAAGAGGCTTCTTGCCAGTGGACGCAAGCGATTTGTTAGGCTAACATAAGCATCCAAAGGAACAGACTCTTTGGAGCAACCTTTGATAACAATCTTCGCATCGTCATAAGGAACTAAATCCATATCTTGAATCACTTGTTCGAATAAATGTTTTTCTAAATCTGCTAAACTTCCATAAACAATGGTCGAAGCCTTCCCACTTAATTGCGAGCTAATGAGCATGTAGGCCCAAGTGGGAATGATCGCATCTGCCGAACATGCAATTGCTACGTGTTTCCCTTGGTATTGTGACCAGTCATGTGTTTGAATAAACGTGCGAAAATCTTTTTCACGAAGCGCTAAACCCATAAACAGCTGTGGTGCAATGTCAATAAACACGCGTTCACCTTTCGGCCGTAAATCTTCCAAGTCAATTTGGATGAGCCCACTTTGCTTGACTTTATTGATGATCTCTTCCATGTTTACAATGCTTTGATTTTGGGTTTTGTACCCATGAATTCTTTTAAATAGGCGGGCTCAGTTAACACGAGCGATGCAAATTTCTGGTTTGCAAAATCACTCGCAGCATCTGCTCCCATAAATTCGGCATGTGGATAGGGGTGGTCTTCTGAAAAGGAAATTTGCGAATTTTCGCAAGCCTCTTTCCATTTTAATGCACCATTTCCAAATGCAATCGTGGGTTTACTCAGCGATTCAAACGAGTTCGATTCTAAAATAATAGGACACGTTTCTGTCATAGGCTCTTTGCTCTGGCCATCAAAAACGGCTGCATAAACTTCCATGCGGCGGGCGTCCAACATAGGTAATAACAAGGTATTTTCAGGCAATCCTGTCCATGCATTCGCCATAACCTGCAAGGTGTTCATCGTAATTAAGGGAATATCTAATCCAAAGCATAGCCCTTTTGCTGTTGCTAAACCTATCCGTAGTCCTGTGTAAGATCCTGGGCCATTGGATACCGCAATGGCATCTAGTTGGTTCATCGAAATTCCAGCATCAGCACAAACCGATTCAATCAATCGAGTTAGTTTTTTCCCATGCCCACCTTCTTCTTGTGTTTCCCGCGTGGCAATTAATTCCCCTACCCGATGAAGAGCAACGGAACACAAAGGTGTGGAGGTTTCTATGCTTAAAATCAAACTCATGGTTTCTCTTTACGACTTAATATACTTGCAAATTTAGCCGGTTTGCCTAACAAATCTACGGCTGCCAAAATGCTCGGATCTTTTCGTGTTGACCAAGTATTTAATCCTTTTTGCAAGTAATAATGCATGATCATTTCCTGTTCAAGCAAGGGTGTGATTTCCTGGGCATGAAGCTTTAGTTCACGTTCCAAATTTGTTTTCCATTGTGCCGCTTGTTTTTGAAGTAGCTCACTAAGTTCAGCGTATTCTGCTTGTTCGCGTGTTGATTCCAATATTTTTTTTACTTGGGTTTCCACAGGTGCCTCGTAATTAAAATTCGATTTGCCTAACCAAGTAGTAAATTTTGCCATAATATCTGCATCCACCGCAAAGTTTTCCGCCGGAGCAATATTGATTCGCGATCCACGATAATCGCTGGCAAACAAAAAGAGCATATCTTTCGTTAATAAGGCCTGAGAAAAGCCAGATAAGGGTTTTTTGTCGGTCAATTGGTCAGGGACAATTCCGCCACCATCGACCACCTTACGGCCATTTTGTGTGTAGAAAATTTTAGCACTAGAATCTTGAAAAGCCTTAGCAGATCCGTCCGCATTTTTATGTTTGTAGTCTAAGGCTTGAATACATCGGCCACTTGGGATATAATATTTGGCTGTGGTAATTTTCATTTTGGTTCGATACGGTAAGTCGCGCGTTACTTGTACGAGACCTTTCCCAAAACTCTTTTGTCCCATAATCACTGCCCGATCATAGTCCTGCAAAACGCCTGCTACAATTTCCGCCGCTGAGGCACTTCGGTTATTGATCAAAACAATTGTGGGTGTTTCCGTGTCCACAGCTTGATTGAGCGCCTGGTAACTTTTGTTCCATTCTTCGACTTTTCCACGTGTTTCTACGATTTTTGCTCCTTTGGGAATGAACAAATTGCAAATATCAATGGCTTGTGTTAGCAGACCGCCGGGATTGTTTCGTAAGTCCAAAATCAATTTTTGCATGCCTTGTTTCTTTAACTCAAGCAAGGCTGTTTTGACTTCCTTCGCCGCGGAGGCATTGAAATCTTCAAGTAATATATAACCCACGCCTGGCCGAATGATGGATGCGTTAACCACGTTTTTAATCTGAACTGTTTCGCGTTTAATCGAGAAGGTTTGTGGGGCTGTTTTCCCTACTTGCATGACTTCAATATTGACAACAGAACCGGCACTTCCTTTCATCAGTACGGATGGGTCAGTTTCTGGCGTTTCACCTAATTTCGTTCCATTAATGCTAATAATTTGATCGCCTATCCCCAAACCCGCTTTGTGTGCAGGACTGTTTTCTTCAATGAAACTGATTCGATGACTTTGATTGATGTCAGATAAGATGATGCCAATTCCCTGGTATTTTCCAGTTGTCATCTGAAGAAATTCATCAATCTCACTCTCCGGATAGTAGACGGTATAGGGGTCAAAGCTCTTGAGCAATGCTTCAATGGACGTTTCGATTGACTTTTTTGGGTCAACTTCGTCCACATAATAGGTATTTAGCTCTTTGAAGACGGTTGCGTAGATGTCTAGGTTTTTAGCAATTTCAAAAAAACGATCACCCGGATTTGTGAAGGCAAGGAATAAGCCTGAAATGAGGATTAATCCTAGGAAAGAATGCTTAAATGAACGGGGATTTATTCGCATGGCTGAGGCGTGCTGAGTTCTTTTAAAATGCCAATGACTCTTTTTTCGATTTTCGAATAGGGTTCAATGACAGAACCAATATAGACAAAACCCAAGTAATCTGGTAATTTCTGGAATTCAGGTCCAATAAAATGGGGTTTGTTCAGTCGGTAAGCCTCCCGAATCCTTCTTTTCAATAGATTTCGGTCTACCGCTTTTTTGAATTTGCGCTTGGGAACTGAAATGATTATTTGGGGAGCTTGCAGATTTGCAGCTGAATTGGTCTTATACAAAACTCGAAAAGGATAGACAAAACGTTGTGAAACGCTTGTGCTATCCTTTTGGAATAACGAATCGATTACCTTGATTTGAGTTAATCGTTCGGATTTAGGGAAACTGAAATTCATGGCATAATTACTTATAGGATAAGTAAATGGCCTCAATCAGCTTGAACTAAATTATGGCTTATTTACCTCTTTTTTCGTCAGAAACAGACAACTTATGGCGACCTTTCGCGCGACGTGCTGTTAACACACGACGACCGTTTGCAGTAGACATACGCTCACGGAATCCGTGCTTGTTCTTTCTTTTACGTACTGAGGGTTGGAATGTTCTTTTCATTGCTTTATTAATTAAAATCCGATTTAGAATCGAATTGGGTTTGCAAAGGTACGGAAAAATATATTTTTGTCAAGTCTTCGCATAAAAAAATATTATAATGTTCGAATTAAGCATTGAGAGGGATTTTTATATCTTTGGTTTTTAATCGCATCAATTGAAAGTATCCATCATAACGGTATGTTACAATGCAGCGGCCACCCTCAAGCAAACGATTGAGAGTGTTCTTGCGCAAGATTATCCCAATGTCGAATACTGGGTGATTGATGGTGGATCTAAGGATGGAACAAAGGAGCTATTGGAGTCCTTCGGTTCACGGGTCAATTTTATTTCTGAATCAGATAAGGGAATTTACGATGCATTCAATAAAGGCTTGTCTCGCGTTTCCGGCGAAGTCGTGGGCGTAATTGGAGCAGATGATTTTTATCCGAGTAACGATGTAATTAGTCAGGTTGTTCAGTCGTTTGAACAAAACCAAGTGGATGCCGTCTATGGAGATTTGCAATTCATTGATCCTGTTAGCCTAAAAGTCGTCCGCCAGTGGAAGGCCGGTGCCTATAAGCGCTCAAGTTGGTTGTTGGGATGGATGCCGCCGCATCCTACTTTTTATGTGAAGCGAAAGGTTTACGAGGAGTTTGGTCATTTCAAGACGCATTATACCTGTGCAGGGGATTATGAATTCATGTTACGGGTTTTATACAAACATTCGATTTCGGTAGCTTATCTGCCCAAATTATTAATGACGATGCGCACCGGAGGGACGAGTACAGCTTCTTGGAGACATCGCTGGGTCGCGAACCGAGAGGATCGCAAAGCATGGCGAGAGAATGATTTAAGGCCTTATTTCTTTACCGTAACCTTAAAACCTTTGCGTAAGATTTTCCAACTATTATCATAAAAAAACCTCTTCGATTGCTCGGAGAGGTTTTTCTTTTGTGTTTGAAACCGAAAGTTAAACTTTAATTTCAACATCAACACCTGATGGTAATTCTAATTTCATCAAAGCATCTACAGTTTTTGCAGAAGAAGAGAAAATGTCAATTAGACGCTTGTACGTACATAATTGGAATTGCTCACGTGCTTTCTTGTTCACGTGTGGTGAACGCAAAACTGTGAATTTCTCAACTTTAGTTGGCAATGGAATTGGACCAGATACAACCGCTCCTGTAGCTTTAACCGCTTTAACGATTTTTTCAGCTGATTTGTCAACCAATGTATGGTCAAACGACTTCAACTTGATGCGAATTTTTTGATTCATCTTGTTTGGTTCATTAGGTGAATACATGTCGAAAGAACCATTGACTCCGCCATGTATGTAATTTTGGTCTGCAAAACTACGCGATAATTATCTGATACACAAGTGCTCACTAGAATTTTTGTCGGCGTATGGCATCTTGTAATGCCTTGTTGAGGATCGCCTGGTTAGCCTTATAGATGTTGGCGTTTCGTTTTTTCAACTCCAAGACCGCATCGTTTCCATAGGTGATTTCGCCTATTTGGTAGGCTTGCATGGCAAAAATCAAGTAGTAAACAGGTATATCTTCATTCCATTGAAGTGCTGCCAATGAAGCATCATAGCCGGCTTTTTCTTGCTTGTTTTTGTTTAATATGGGCAAGGCTTGTTGGAGAACATCCACCTGAAAGGGCATTTGTCTCAAAGCTTTTTGTGCCTCATCCAGCGTTCTGATTGTTTGAAATGCTTGAGGTTTTAATAACTTGTTTTCCAAAAATCTAACATGTTCTGAAGTCCAGTCGCGCCAGAAGCTGTATCTTTTTTGATCAATAAGTCGATTTTTTGTAATGCTAGCAGCGGTTTGCCCTGGTGATAGTTTTGCCAGGCCAACAATATACTTTGTTCTGGAAAGGCAGCTTCTGCTAAGGGATTTTTAGTCCATTGGCTCAAAGGATATTCAGGTGCTTGTTTTTTGGCGTACATCAGGTAATTATAAACATAGGCCCATTTTCGCAGCTCAATACCTGGATTTTGCGCAGTGTCTGGCGAAGCGATTTGAATGGATTTTCCTGATTTTAACGCGATAGCTAAATTGTTCGCCGCAACGGCTGGGTCTGAATCCTTGCTGTTTTCAATCACCGTTTTCGTGCTGAAAAGTATGTTCCCTTGGCTGATGGGGTTGTCGGGGTGTACTTGATATGCTTTTTGGTAATAATAAGTTGCTGAATCAAGACTCTTTAACGTTTCGAATTGTTTGGCAAGCGAGGTCAAGATTTCCAGGGATTCTGGAAATTGCTGTTGGGCCTTCTGCAACATAAATAAAGCCTCGAAAGTGTGATCATTTTGCTGATAAATGTTAGCGAGCGATAGGTAGGCTCTTTCGCTGGCATGCTTTTGTAAACTCGTTGCCAAATAGTAAGCTGCAGTTTCATGATCATTTGCTTGCAATGCCAAAGCAGCTAAACTTAAATTGCTTTTTGCGTTCAATTTACTGTGCAACATGGCTTGTTGGTAGGCAAATTCCGCCGATTTTCGGTTTCCCGTAAACCTGGCTAAGTCTCCACGCTCATTGTAGAAGGCCGCTTGAAACTGGTGAATCACACTCGCATTTTTGGCATATACCCAAGCAGAACCCAGGATGAAAACGCCAAGATACATTAATCGTAAATCCACATGTGGAGCTTTGTGAATGATTTTATATACGGGCAAGTTTTGCTGAATTGGGGTTTTGAAATTGCTGATAATGAATAGTGGGAATAATGCGAACATCACACATTGACAAATCAGCGACCAGTGGATAAATGCCTGGATGCCTGGATCGTTTCCGAATAAGAAAAAATACAAAAGCGTCATGAGGCTTAGTAAGCTGATTCCCCAGCGGAGTTGGGAATTCATTTGGCCCGTTTGGAATGCATAGGCAAACCAGGCAATATGGCTGAATAGTAAGCCTGGTATGGCAAAATGCAGGTCCCAACCAAGGATTTCATTTCCATACGTCAGCAATAAATTGAGTAAGAAGAGGCCAAATAGTATGAGCCAGTTTCGTTTTCCTTGATCGAATGAGTGGCTGAAACCTAATTGCAAAATTAGGCGAGGGACAGCTGCGGAGATGAACACGCTACTCGTGATAAGACTGATAATGCCCAAACCGTTGATTTGATCGAGGATAATCAGGCTGATTTCGGTTGTTGATTGATGTCTGTTTGTTACATATATGAGTGCTAACCAAATCAGGAAGCCGCCGATGAAATAGTTTCTGGGAATCTGCGCCCATTTTTTGAAACCGATTAGAATTATAAATATGGCTATGATGGATATTCCCGTGTAGAGATAGCTAGGCCAAAGGCTTTGGTCTTCCGAACCCGTCAAAAAAGATTGTCGGACGAAATAAATAATCCCCTCCAGTTTTGTGCTTCCGTTGTCATCTATCACTGCGCGATCGGGAATAATTTCGCTGATGGCGTGTAGGCTAATCGGTGAATAAGGGAAAAACAGCCACAATGCGATACTCGTCAGGCACATTAGGCCAATGAAAGCAGGAAAGGCAAAAGGCGTTTTGTGCATCAAGTCGTCATTTTTTTGGAAAGCCAATTTCTGCATAAACTTTAATTCATTCAAAGATTTGGGCTGATTTAGTTAAAAAAAAGGAGAAAAATACAATCTGCGTTTTTGTTTATTGGAAATTCCGAACTAATTTTGCAGTCCGAATGGATATCTCATTTTTATAAATTTAATTTTCAAATGGCAAACGCAGTTAATAAAGGGAGAGTTGCTCAAGTAATTGGGCCCGTAGTCGATGTGAGCTTCGAAGGAGAAGGATCTCATTTACCAGCGATTTTAAACGCTCTTTCTGTTACCAAATCAAATGGTCAGGAACTTGTTTTAGAAGTTCAACAACATTTAGGAGAGGATCGTGTAAGAACGATTGCGATGGAGGGAACAGAAGGTCTTCAAAGAGGTCAAGAGGTGATTGACAAAGGAACTCCGATGACCATGCCAACAGGTGAAGGTATCAAAGGTCGTTTGTTTAACGTAGTTGGAGATGCTATTGATGGTATTTCACAACCTAAATCAGATAAAGGTCTGCCGATTCACCGTGCTGCACCGAAGTTTGATGAGTTAGCGACAACGACAGAAGTTTTATTTACAGGAATTAAAGTAATTGACTTGTTAGCTCCTTACGTAAAAGGGGGTAAAATTGGTTTATTCGGTGGTGCCGGTGTAGGTAAAACCGTATTGATCATGGAGTTGATTAATAATATCGCGAAAGCTTACGAAGGTTTATCTGTTTTTGCAGGTGTTGGTGAGCGTACGCGTGAAGGAAATGACTTGTTGCGTGAGATGATTGAGTCTGGCGTAATTAAATATGGTGAAGAATTTAAGCATGCAATGGAAGCTGGTGAGTGGGATCTTACGAAGGTAGATCAAACGGAATTAGCGAAGTCTCAAGCTACTTTGGTGTTCGGTCAAATGAACGAGCCTCCTGGAGCGCGTGCTCGTGTTGCGTTGTCAGGTTTGACAGTTGCAGAACATTTCCGTGATGGCGATGGCGAAGGTCAAGGTCGTGATATCTTGTTCTTTATCGATAACATCTTCCGTTTTACACAAGCGGGTTCTGAGGTATCTGCCCTATTAGGTCGTATGCCATCAGCGGTAGGTTACCAACCAACTTTGGCAACGGAGATGGGAGCGATGCAAGAGCGTATTACTTCAACGAAGCGTGGTTCAATTACATCGGTACAAGCGGTTTACGTACCTGCCGATGACTTAACGGATCCAGCGCCGGCAACAACGTTTGCCCACTTAGATGCAACAACGGTATTGTCTCGTAAGATTGCTGAATTAGGTATCTACCCAGCGGTGGATCCATTGGATTCATCATCTCGTATCTTGTCTGCAGAAGTATTAGGTGATTCTCACTACGATACAGCTCAGCGTGTGAAAGAGATTTTACAACGTTATAAAGAATTACAAGATATCATCGCCATCTTAGGTTTAGATGAATTATCAGAAGAAGATAAATTGGTTGTATCTCGCGCTCGTCGTGTTCAACGTTTCTTATCTCAACCATTCTTTGTGGCTGAACAATTTACAGGTTTAAAAGGCGTTCTAGTAGATATCAACGATACGATCAAAGGATTTAATGCAATCATTGATGGTGAGTATGACCACTTGCCAGAGGCGGCTTTCAACTTGGTTGGAACCATCGAAGATGCAGTTGTTAAAGGAGAGAAATTACTAGCAGAAGCTGCTAAATAAGAAATCATATGTTTGTAAAAATTATTACACCCGATCGTAAAGTATTCGCTGGAGAAGCCTCAGTGGTGACTTTACCTGGCGTGGATGGTTCTTTTCAGATTTTGAATGATCACGCAGCTTTAGTTAGTACCTTGGAAAAGGGAACATTATCTGCTGATAAAGAGGTCTTTCAAATTGAAGGAGGAGTCGTTGAAGTGTTAAACAATAAGGTGTTAATTCTTGCAGAAGGCGTCAACTAATTCTATGAAAAAGCTCGTTTTTTTATTGCTAAGCGTAATTTTGTTGAGCTCTTGCTCAGAAAAGACGCAATTGACTGGTTCTTTAATGACGTTGATTAAAGAAAACCAATTGCCCTTGGATAAGATTCAGTTTTACAATGACAATGCGTTGTTTTTAGAAAGAGAATTGAATGCTTCGGATGCTAATGTGAAATCTGGGAAGATTACGATTGTTAATGGTAAGTCGATTAACCGCGTTAGCTTGGAGCAAGAAACTCCAGGTGTTTTGGTCAAAGAGACCAAAGATCAGTTGTTGATTTCCTTTGAAGCTGGAGCTGGCGAAGAGAAAAGTTTGCACTTTGCCCCTGTTTTGGGTGAGCGCGGCGAATATTATTACCAATTAGTTGACGAGTCAGGAAGTCCAACTTTCTCTCGTTTAATGTATGATGGCAACAAATATTTGCTTTACAACAAAAAGAAAGTTCGGTTATTGATTATGAAGTCATCATTCTCAGGCTTGAAAGTAAGTAGCAAGCGGATGCGTGGAAATCGAATCAAATAATTAGTCTTTTATAGAAATTTGAAAATAGGATGCTTGCATCCTATTTTTTTTTGTTTCAAATTTACAATGGTATGCCTGCATACCACTAGCCCTATGAAAGCAGAAAAAACCGTTGATTTCCAGATTAAATCCAGTTGGTATGCGATTAGTCGCATGTACAATACCTATTCCGCACAATTTGATATGACGATGGCCATCGGCTATGTTTTGTTGCATATAGACAAAGAGGGAACTTCTGCTACCAAAATTGCACCGTCCTTGGGGCTAGAATCTAGGAGTCTGACGCGGATGTTGAAAACATTAGAAGACAAGAAATGGATTCGTCGGGAAGCGAATTTTGCAGATAAACGAGTTGTTAAGATTTTTCTTACCGACTTAGGAAAGCATAAGCGTGATCAGGCGAAGCAGGGCGTGTTGATTTTTAATAACTTGATTTATCAGCGCATCGGAGAGGAAAGACTAAATGATTTTTTTGAAGTCATTGGGTCGATTAACAAAATATTAGACGAGGAGTCTGATACCATATTTGAATCAGTTTCAAACAAATTAAAGCAATAGCCATGAGTAGTTCAAATGCATTTAAAGGTGGTGAGTTTTTGATTCGCCCATTGTTGCCATCCGAAATATTTATTCCTGAAGATTTTACGGAAGAGCAGCGTATGATTAGTCAAACCTGTTTGGACTTTATCCGAACGGAGGTGAATCCCATTTTGGATGAGATTGATTCTGCGAAGGATGCATCTGTGATGGTAGGCCTTTTAGATAAGGCTGGCGAGTTAGGCTTGCTCGGGACATCTGTACCTGAGGAATTCGGTGGTTTTGGAATGGATTTTAATACCTCCATGCTCGTGGCGGAGGCTTGTGGTGGGGGACATTCCTTTGCTGTGGCTTTGTCGGCACATACGGGCATCGGTACGTTACCTATTGTCTATTATGGTACAGAGAAACAGAAAAAGGCCTATTTGCCTAAGCTCGCTTCTGGTGAGTGGAAGGCTGCATATTGTTTGACTGAACCTGATTCGGGCTCGGATGCGAATGCGGCTAAGACAAAAGCAAAATTGAATGAAGCAGGTACACATTATGTCCTAAATGGACAGAAAATGTGGATAACTAATGGTGGCTTTGCGGATTTGTTCATCGTATTTGCCAAAATTGATGATGATAAAAACTTGACTGCTTTTCTCGTTGAGAAATCCTTTCCGGGAATTTCCATGAATGAAGAAGAGCATAAAATGGGGATTAAGGGAAGCTCTACCCGCCAAATTTTCTTTACCGACTGTGAGGTGCCTGTGGAGAATTTATTGTTTAAGCGGGAAGGAGGATTTAAGATTGCCGTTAATATTCTAAATATTGGTCGGATTAAATTAGCTGCAGCTGTAATTGGGGGTTCCAAAGGGATTGTTGATTTAGCTGTGAATTATTCGAATGAGCGAAAGCAGTTTGGCAAATCCATTCATTCGTTTGGTGCTATTCAAGCAAAGCTTGCTAATATGATCGTGCGGACCTTTGCATCGGAATCGGCTTGTTACCGTGCCGGTCAAAACATTGATGAATCCATTGCAAGTTTATTGGCATCTGGATTGCCTGAAGCAGAAGCTAAATTAAAGGGAGTTGAGCAATTTGCTATTGAATGTGCGATTTTAAAGGTTCACGGATCAGAGGTTTTGGATTATGTAGCGGATGAAGGGGTGCAGATATATGGTGGCATGGGATTCTCTGCGGAGGCTCCGATGGAGCGTTCGTATCGTGATTCTCGGATTAACCGCATATTTGAAGGAACGAATGAGATTAATCGCTTGTTGGCCGTAGGCACGGTATTAAAACGCGCCATGAAAGGGGAGATTGAATTAATGTCTGCAGCGATGGCGGTAGGAAAGGAAATTTTGGGAGTTCCGGATTTCTCAACCGACGTGCCTGAAGGCGTATTTGGGAAAGAATATAAGGTGATTGTCAATGCGAAAAAGGCAATTTTGATGACAGCGGGTGCGGCGATTCAGAAGTTTACGACAGAGATTGAGCACCAGCAAGAGATTTTGATGGGAATAGCTGACATGATGATTGAAGTCTATGTGGCAGAATCTGCTTTGGTGCGTGTGGATAAATTAATTCAGCAGGAAGGTGAAGAAAAACATCAAATTGCACGTGAGTGCGCTTTGGTATATTTACATGAAGCCATGGATAAGATAGCCAATTCTGGAAGAGAAGTTATCATGGGTTTTGCCAAAGGAGATGAATTGAATGTCCTATTAATGGGGTTGAAACGATTTACGAAGATTGACCCTAAAAATTTAATCGAATCTCGTCGAATGATCGCTGAGGCGGCTATTAGAAAAAACGGGTATATTTTTTAAATTTTTCGTTATTCAGGACAAAATATCTATTTTTGATTTTTACTTTTGTTAAAATACTTATTTACCATATTCCTTTAATTATACGTTTATGAAAAAATTAATTTGGGTACTGGCGATGTTGCCATTTTTGTTTACCTCTTGTGCGAGCAAGAAAAAGATGACAGAATTGCAGTCGCGTTTAACGGAATTGCAAGCGAGTAGTGATCAAGCTGTTGCACGTGCAAAATCTGATTTAGCTGATTGTCAATCATTAACAGCGAGTTTGCAAGGAGAAGTTAAGAAGCGTGATGCGGATTTAGAGGCTAAAAATGGTCAATTGAAATCTTTGCAAGAGCAATTAGATTACATGAAGAAAACGAATACGAACTTGTTAGATCGTTTATCTGACTTATCCGTAATTAATAAATCAGGTGCTGAAAGTATTCGTAAATCATTGGATGCTTTGAATGAGCAGGGTAAATACATCAAAGATTTGAACTCATCGATTCAAAAGAAAGATTCAGTTAATTTATCATTGGTGATGAATTTGAAGCGTTCTTTGGCTGATGTGAACGATGAAGATGTTTCTATTGAAGTTAAGAAAGGTGTTGTTTATATCTCAATCTCAGATAAGTTGATGTTTGCTTCTGGTTCGGCACGTGTTAACACGAAAGCTGAAGCTGTATTAGCGAAAGTTGCGAAAGTGGTGAATGATCACAAAGGTTTAGATATTTTGGTTGAAGGTCATACTGATGCTGTGCCAATTTCAACGCCAGAATTCAAAGATAACTGGGATTTAAGTGCGATGCGTGCTACTGCTGTTGTTCGTGTGTTACAAACGAAATTTGGCGTAGATCCAGAGCGTATGACTGCGGGTGGTCGTGGTGAATTTGAGCCACAATCAGGAAACAATAGCCGTGCAGGTCGTAAGCAAAACCGTCGTACGGAAATTATCGTAACTCCTAAATTGGATCAATTCTTTGATTTGTTAGCTGCTCCAGCTGGTAAGTAAGAACTTGATTTAACAGCATAAAAAAAGGGCTTCCAATTGGAAGCCCTTTTTTTATAAGGATTTTTTTATCTGTTCTCGTTTGCGTCTTGAAACGGGAAGTAAAGTTCCGTTGGATAATTGAAGCGTATTATCAGGACTCAGTGTTTGGCTGGCCAATTGGTCTTGATTAATTAAATATGACTTATGAATACGTAAAAAAGGATGAAGTCTCAACTGCGACTCAAATTTCTTGAGCGTTTTGGCCATCGTAATGGGGCCTGCCGTTTTGGTGTAAATAATACTGTAATTGCTTTTTCCTTCGATGTAGATGACATCTGAGATTAAACATGTTTGTAATTCGGGTAGTTTTAGGGTTGTTTTCATACGCATTGAATAATCAAATCCATGCAAACCTATGAAATTGAAATTCACGCGTAAAGAAAGATTTATTTAGTGGTCGTTTATTTTTAAGGCATTGTGTTCGTGTAACGCTGGGGATGTTTTTGTGAGTGGACTTTAAAAACAAAAAGACAAGCCTTTCGACTTGTCTTTTATCTAGTAGCGGGGGCCAGACTCGAACTGACGTCCGTCGGCCGACGGATATGAGCCCAACGATCTTATAAGAGGCTTCTTAAAAAAGTTCTTCCCTTACTAGATTTTAATTCTTTTTCTCTTTTCATTGCAGTCGATTTCAGTTCGAAAAACTCGACATAAATAACTTTCCAAGGGCGAAATCGAATGGTATATCCACTTTTAGCAAGCGAGTTGTGTGAATGAAATCTGCTTATTAAATCAGATGTGAAGCCGATATAAATTTTATCGAATTTAGCTGAATATAAAACGTAGGTTACGAACTTGATTCAGTGAGTCGTGGCTTATAAAACAAAAAGACAAGCCTTTCGACTTGTCTTTTATCTAGTAGCGGGGTGCCAGACTCGAACTGACGTCCGTCGGCCGACGGATATGAGCCCAACGAGCTTATAAGAGGCTTCTTAAAAAAGTTCTTCCCTTACTAGATTTTAATTCTTTTTCTCTTTTCATTGCAGTCGATTTCAAATCGAAAAACTCGACATAAATAACTTTCCAAGGGCGAAATCGAATGGTATATCCACTTTTAGCAAGCGAGTTGTGTGAATGAAATCTGCTTATTAAATCAGACGTGAAGCCGATATAAATTTTATCGAATTTAGCTGAATATAAAACGTAGGTTACGAACATGATTCAGTGACTAGTGGCTTATAAAACAAAAAGACAAGCCTTTCGACTTGTCTTTTTTCTAGTAGCGGGGGCCAGACTCGAACTGACGACCTTTGGGTTATGAGCCCAACGAGCTACCAACTGCTCCACCCCGCGATATATTGGAGTGCAAATATGCAGGGTTTTTTCGGGAAAAACAAGTATCTTTGTTAAATTATTCACAATATCCCATTCGGGGAACTTATTATTTGACATGGCCCAACAGCATAAAGCAGGTTATATAAGTATCATTGGTAAACCCAATGTGGGCAAAAGTACGCTAATGAATGCTTTGGTTGGGGAGCGATTGTCTATTGTAAGTTCCAAAGCACAAACAACCAGACATCGTATTTTAGGCATGCTGAATGGTGAATACCAAGGGGATGAGTACCAAATCATCTATTCCGATACGCCAGGTGTTTTAATGCCCAAATATGAATTGCATAAGTCGATGATGGCTTTTGTGAAGAATTCCTTGGAAGACGCAGACGTTGTTTTGTATGTGACGGATGTTTTTGATACCTATGAGGATTTGGAATTTCTAACAAATTGGAAAGACCACACCGAAACTCCCATTGTGGTATTGTTGAATAAAATCGATTTGGTAACTGAAGAAAAGCTTCAAGCCTGCATGGAATATTGGCAAGGTATTTTCCCTGGAAAACCTATTTTGCCCATTTCAGCCCAAGAGCACGTGCATCTTGATCAGATCTTCAAGCACATCGTAGAGAATTTACCGGTTCATCCTCCGTTTTTCGATAAAGATGAACTTACGGATAAGTCGGAGCGTTTCTTTGCTGCCGAGATTATTCGAGAAAAGATATTTTTGAATTATAAAAAGGAGATTCCTTATTCTTGTGAGGTGGTTGTGACATCGTTTAAAGATGAGCCAACTATTTTGCGAATTGCATCCGAGATTTATGTGGAACGTGTTTCTCAGCGGGCGATCATTATTGGGCATAAAGGAGAGAGTATTAAGAAAGTGGGTATTCAGGCGCGTGCCGATTTGGAAGCTTTCTTTGGTAAAAAAGTTTTTTTAGAGCAGTTTGTGAAGGTAGAGCCTGATTGGCGTGCAAAAGCAGATAAATTGCGATCATTCGGGTATTCACCCGATTAATTTATAGGACAGATGTCAAATATTGTAGCCATTGTAGGCCGCCCCAATGTGGGCAAATCAACGTTGTTCAACCGTTTAATTGAACAGAAAAAAGCCATCATGGATAACATGTCGGGCGTTACGCGTGACAGACATTACGGATATGGCCAGTGGACAGGTAAATTCTTTTCTGTGATTGACACAGGTGGATATGTACATGGATCCGAGGATATTTTTGAAGGTGCTATTCGCGAACAAGTAGAATTAGCGATTGAAGAATCAGCTGTGCTTTTGTTTGTTGTGGATTGTACAACAGGTTTGACGGATTTAGATAAGGATTTTGCGAATGTATTACGCCGTTCTAAAAAGCCTGTGATTTTGGTTGCTAATAAGGCTGATACCAATGAAAAAGCCATGGCAGCTGCCGAGTTTTACGAATTGGGCTTAGGTGAACCTTTCCCAATCGCTGCTGAAAGTGGTAGTGGAACTGGTGATATGTTGGATGAAATGATTTCTCATTTCAAAGATGAAGGAATTGAAAATCCAGAAGCGGGTGTTCCACGTGTGGCTATTTTAGGCCGACCAAATGTAGGAAAGTCGTCTTTCTTAAATGCTTTATTAGGCCGGGATCGTTCGATCGTGACGGATATGGCAGGTACGACGCGAGATGCGATTCAAAATCGTTACACGCTTTATGGTAAAGATTTTATTATTACGGACACGGCAGGTATTCGTCGGAAAGCGCGTATCGATGATAACATTGAGTACTATTCCGTTCTACGTTCGATTAAGGCATTGGAAGAATGTGACATTGCGATCATTTTGATTGACGCAACGACCATTGATCCATTGACTGGTTTAGAAGCCCAAGACATGAACATTGTCAGCATGGCAGATAAAGCGAAAAAGGGAATTGTATTGATGGTGAATAAGTGGGATTTGGTAGCAAAGGATACGAATACAGCCAACCAACTGGAAAAGGCGATTAAAGAACGTATGGCGCCTCTAAATTACATGCCAGTGATCTTTACTTCTGTAATGGAGAAGAAGCGTATTTTCCAGGTATTAGAGATGATGCTTGAGGTTTATGAGAACCGTTCTCAAAAGATTTCTACTTCTAAGTTAAACGATGTGATGTTAGAGGTAATTCAAAACTATCCGCCACCAGCATGGAAAGGTAAATACATTAAGATTAAATATTGTACGCAGGTTTCTACTCCGTATCCAACGTTTATATTCTTCTGTAATCTACCTCAGTACATTAAAGAGAGTTATGAACGCTATTTGGAGAATCAAATGCGTAAGAATTTCAAATTAGACGGGACACCTATTTCACTGTTCTTTAGAAAGAAATAGTTTCTTGATGGACGAAAGGCTGATATATGCAAGTTGGCCTTTCGCTCCAATTCCCCAAATCTTGTCCCCAACCTGAATGATATTGTGGAATGAGCTTTTGCCTAAGCTTCTCCATTGTTTAGTCTTTTCAAGATAAGCGGCACTTTGACTTGGCCCTGTGACAATCCAATAGGGTTTTGCCCAAATGACCTTTTCCATGTAAAACGTAGGAGTTTTAGGTAAAGCCTCCCAGTGATTTCCGCTATCCTTTGTACGAATTAAGGGTATTTTGAGTTCATTCAATTTTCGGTAATCTCCTCCGACAGCCCATAATTCCTTTTTATTTTTAGCTCCAATCGAAAAATATCCTGTGGCTTCTCCGGAAGGGATACCAGGTTCGTTAACCCTCCAAGTGTTTTTTTGGGTATTGTAGGTATAAATCCGAATGGAATCAGCGCCGCCACCTACAAAGTGGATATTATCTTCTGAAATGATCATACTAGAACCACTTGCCGCAAAAAATGCCTCCTTATTTTGTAACAAGGGCATATTGGTCGAATCTAGCTTCTCGAATTTCTTTTTCGCATAGGAAAATAAGGTCATTTGCTGGTTAATCGGATCAGATAATAGCCATGCCCGTTTATTTTTCTCATCCCACTGCAAGCAATCAAAGAAGTAGCCAGCTTCATTCAATTGGAAAAGGACTTCCCAATGCTTACCGCCATCTACCGTTTGGTAAATACAGGCTTTCCCTTCCTCTGATGGGCCCGCACTCATTAATATGACTTCTTGGTTGTTTATGATCGCAAGATCTCTAAAATCAAGTTTCTCTGCTTGTGGGACTTGTTGGAATTCCCATGTTTTACCGGCATCATTTGAGTGACCAACTGTTCCTTGCGTTCCGCTGGCCCATATATGCAGTCCATTTGACTTTAAGGCTCTGAATGACGCATTTGTTGGTATATCAACCTTAGTCCATTGAGCGAAGCTAGGGAGGCTAGTGAGTATAAATAGAATTAGAGATTTATGCATCATAAAAAAAGCCGATCGTTTCCGATCGGCTTGATTTAAAGGTGTTTGAGATTATTTGTTTACAATCACTTTACCAACGAAGGACTTACCGCCATCAGCTTTGATTTGTAAAATGTAGATTCCATTCGCTAATCCACTTACTTCTAAGATTGAAGTTCCATCCGTGTTTGCAATTTTACCTGCATATACTGGACGCCCAACCATATCAAATAATGTAATCTCTCCATTAGTCCAATCTTCTAAGATTTGAATTTGAACCTTAGCTGTCAAGTCTGTGCTTGAGGTAGCTGTTATTGGATTAGGATAAACTGCTACTCCAGAGAAATCAGGATCAACTGCATACGTATATTTAACCGCATCTGTGATACAAGTTAAAGGTGTTCCATCGATTGTATACAGATATTTACGAGCAACAGTATAATCTCCTGCTGTTTTAACCTTTGTAATGTATGTCTTCGATGTTAATAATGCCGAACCAAATTTCCAAACATATTCACCTGCGCTAGTAGAGTTTACGGTAGCGGAAGATGGGAAGTTAGTTGCCTTCAATGTGTAAACACCTTCTTTTAAAATCTTAGTATCAGATCCCAATGCTGGGTTTGCTTGTGCTACAACCTTAATTCCATTTGAATTAAGTGAAATACATCCATTAAGATCACGTGCAGTAGCTGTATAAGTACCGCTCGTTTTAACATCAGCTAAAACTTTTCCTTCAAATTTAGTGCTCCAAATGACATCATTCGTAGATGTTGCAACTAAGCTTACCGCATTGAAAGTTCCTGTTTCTGATTTAACACAAAATACAGAAGATGCTCCGTTTAATGTCGCAATTGTTGGAGCTGCTGGTAACGGAAGTACTGTAATTACTGTAGGTGTAGAAACTAATGAATAACAACCATCAGTATTAATTGTTCTTACGGTGTAGCTTCCTTCTTTATCTAAATTAACAACTTTGGTTGTCGCTTTGTTGCTCCATTCATATTTCGTCGTCTCGCCATTTGGTAGAGATGATGATTCTAAAATTGCTGCAATTGGTGTTCCGAAGCACCAGCCTAATTTAGTTTTTGCTGTAATGCTTGGAGTTTCAGGTCTTGGGAAGTTCGTTACAACCAATGTGTCTGACTTCTCAGATGAACATTCATAGTTTGTTACATAAGATACCTGAACTGTTGTGTTTTGGCCTATCTTGATAGATGGCTTATTGCCAAGTGAGCTTGTTTCTACTCCATTTAAGTACCATTTGTAACTTACAGGAACTGTGTATGGAACTTGAGGTTTCTTATATCCTTCAGCAATAACATAGGCTGCTGAATCGATGCTGAGCTCTGTTACGCCGTCTAAACAATATTTGTTTTTACCAAGAATTACTGGCTTTTTCAATGGAACAATGTTCACGAAAAATTGTGCTGTTTTGAAATCACAAACATTCACTCCTCCTCTTGAATGAACACGAACTACATAGGATCCAGGTGATCCAGATGTAATAGATGGGCTAGTAGTTGATAATAATGTACCATCTTTATACCATTGGAATCCCATTTTGCCATCATAAATTGCTGGTAAATTCGTTCCGATTGAAATTTGTTGACCTGCACAAATTTCGCTCCAATCTCCAGCTCCCATACCACTAGGCGAAGTCAATTTAACTACCGATGGTGGGTAGTATTCTTTTTGCTGCCATGAGACAGAGATAGCAGAAGTTGGATAATTGTTGTTTAGAGTAGGCCCACTCATGTAGCGCCCTAAGCTTGAGAAAGTACATTGAGCTGAATAAGTACCTTCTTGGTAATTACCATTTAAATACAAAATGCCGTTATCTGAGGCTGGGCGTGGAAGGGATGAACCATCAGGGTATGTCCAAGTAACTTGATCATAACAACCAGCTGCTTGTAAAACTAAGGCACCAGAGTTTACATCCTCTGCATATGAACAAGTTCTATTCGCTACGGTAACAGTAGGCTTGTATGATGCTGCAGTGTTAATCATGTAAATATCAATCGACGCTTTTGGGCTTGATGTTCCTCTGCAAACCACTTCATAGTGATATGGCGATTTTGGGTCCTGAATCCAAAGACCATTTTGATCTGCACCCAATGGTACAGTTTCAACGCTCGTTGTTCCAGCACCTCCATAGGTAACATCCCAAGATGCACTTAAGTTATCAGTTCTACCCTGATTATCTGAGTATGACCAATCATATCCATTGGTACATCCCGACACCGAAAACAGTGCTGTATACCCATTGACACCATTGATTTTTGCTGCAGACGTACCATTAATCTGTGGTGTACCTTGCGCAAAAGCAAGTGTCCCAACAAGTGTTAGGCAGGCGGCGAGTGAAATTTTGATAAATTTGTTCATTATTGTAAGGAATAATTGAGTAGATATTCTAATTAAAATCTATTAGTTACTTTTTCAATTGCCAAGTTAAAAATTATTTTTCACAAAATGGATAAAAATTATTAATTGGTCGTTGTTTTGAGTTTTTTTTAGTAACGTTTTATCTCCGATTTTAGTGTGTTTGATAGCTAAAATATGTTTATTTTTGTTTTTACATCAGAAAAAAGAGTAAATCATACGCCTACATGGAAGAATCCAAATCCAAATCGTTAAACTTTTTAGAAGAAATTGTGCAAGCGGACATCGCTGCTGGTAAGTACCCGCAAGGGATTTTTACGCGATTCCCTCCAGAGCCCAATGGTTATTTACACATTGGACATGCCAAAAGTATTTGCTTAAATTTTGGTCTAGCTCAAAAGTTTGGAGGTAAGACAAATTTGCGATTTGATGACACGAATCCGATGACGGAAGAAACCGAATATGTGGATTCCATTAAGTCGGATGTTGCTTGGCTTGGGTTTGAATGGGCGAATGAACTCTATGCCTCAAACTACTTTGAGCAGATTTATCAATTTGCTGTATCATTGATTTCCAAAGGCCTTGCTTATGTCGATGATTCTTCTGCCGAGGAAATTGCGGCATTAAAAGGTACCCCAACTACTCCTGGAACGAATAGTCCATTCCGTGATCGTTCCGTTGAGGAAAATTTAGTGTTGTTTGCAGCCATGCGAAATGGTGAGTTTGCTGATGGCGCCAAAGTTTTGCGCGCGAAAATTGACATGGCGCATCCCAATATGCACATGCGTGATCCATTGATGTATCGTATTCGCCACGTGCCGCATCACCGCACCGGAAATCAATGGTGCATCTACCCGATGTATGATTTTGCGCACGGCCAAAGTGATTCGATGGAGGGTATTACTCACTCTATTTGTACTCTAGAGTTTGATGTTCACCGACCACTATATGATTGGTTTATCAATAAATTGGAAATTTTTCCCTCTCATCAATATGAATTTGCGCGCTTAAACTTATCTCACACGGTGATGAGTAAGCGTAAATTATTGCAAATGGTGAATGAGAAAGTCGTTTCAGGCTGGGACGATCCTCGCATGCCTACGATTTCTGCACTTCGTCGTCGTGGTTATACGGCAGCTTCTATTCGTAACTTTTGTGAGCGAATTGGTGTTGCAAAACGCGATAACTTAATCGATATCAGTTTGTTAGAATTCTGTATCCGGGAAGATTTAAATAAAATTGCGGACCGTGTCATGGCTGTGATGGATCCCGTTAAATTAATTATTACAAATTATCCGGAAGGTCAGACCGAAGATTTATTGGTCGAAAATAATCCGGAAGATCCAGAAACGGGCAAGCGCGTCGTTCCTTTCTCTCGCGAATTATACATTGAGCGAGAAGACTTCATGGTGGAGCCACCGAAGAAGTTTTTCCGTTTGGGACCTGGTTTGCAAGTTCGTTTAAAAGGCGCCTACATCATTACCTGTGACCATTTTGAGTTGAATGCTGATGGATCTGTGAAAGAAATTCATGCCTCATATATTCCTGAAAGTAAATCAGGGCAAGATACCTCTGGAATACATGTAAAAGGAACAATCCATTGGGTGTCTATTCCACATGCGATTCAAGCGGAAGTTCGACTTTTTGATCGTTTGTTGATCGTAGATGACGCCTCAGAACTAGGGGATGATTTTGTCAAATTCGTTAATCCAGAATCTTTACACATCATCGAAAATGCTTTCGTTGAGCCTAGTTTAGCGCAAGCAACTATCGGAGAAGCGGTTCAGTTTATACGCAAAGGATATTATTGCTTAGACCGCGATTCGAAACCAGATCATTTGGTGTTTAACCGCACTGTAACCTTGAAGGATACTTGGGCAAAAGAGCAGAAGAAATAATTATTTTTTGGCGAAAAGGGAATCGACAAAGCTTGTTTTGTTGAATACTTGCAAGTCGGAGACTTTTTCGCCAACTCCAATATACTTCACCGGGATTTTGAATTGATCCGAAATTCCAATCACAACACCACCTTTCGCGGTTCCATCCAATTTGGTAATGGCTAATGCCGTCACTTCGGTGGCTTTAGTGAATTCTTGTGCCTGAATGAAGGCGTTTTGGCCTGTTGATCCATCAAGTACCAATAGCACTTCATGCGGTGCTTCTGGGATGAATTTTTGAACGACACGCTTCATTTTTGATAACTCGGTCATCAAATTCACCTTTGTGTGTAGGCGACCAGCCGTATCAATGATGACAATATCTGCCTCCATATCAACCGCTTTTTTTACGGTATCGAAAGCAACTGAGGCTGGATCCGTATTCATACCATGATCAATCACCGGGATTCCTACACGCTCACCCCAAAGTTTCAATTGGTCCACTGCCGCCGCACGAAATGTGTCTGCTGCACCTAGAACAACCTTCAGTCCATTTTGATGAAATTGAGAGGCTAGTTTGCCGATTGTAGTCGTTTTACCTACACCATTAACCCCCACCACCATGATGACATAGGGTTTTTGTTTAGGCTCGGCAAACGCATTTTCAATGTCGTAAGATTTGTTTTCGTCAAGCAATGCCGCGACTTCCTCGCGCAAAACTTGATCTAATTCTTCTGTGGATACAAACTTGTCGCGTTCCACGCGGCGCTCGATGCGCTCAATGATCTTAAGTGTTGTCGCAACCCCTACATCCGAGGTTAATAGGATTTCTTCTAACTCATCTAGGACATCGTCATCCACTTTGGATTTTCCCAAAACCGCACGACCCATCTTGGAAATAAAACCTTCTTTGGTTTTTTCCAAGCCTTTTTCCAAGGCCTCTTCCAGGTCTGCTTGCTCCTCAGGAGCAGGTTTCTTTTTGAGAAAATCAAATAATCCCATTCGTGTGCGTGTCTTTTGCGTGTTGAAGGTAAACAAAAAAAAGTCCCCGAAAAAGGGACTTCAATATGCTAGCGATAAATTGCCGACGAAAAAACTAGTTTTTCAATGCAGCGTTAACCTCATCTTGAAGAATGATTTCTTCTTTGAAGGTATAAGCTCCTGTCGTTGGGTTTTTAACCGCCTTGATGATTTTAGCGTATTTTACGCCGCCTTCTTTCTTTAGTGTTGCAACTACTTTCTTAGCCATGATTCGTGGGTATTAAAACCTTATTTAATTTCTTTGTGTAGAGTAACTTTCTTCAATACTGGGTTGTATTTTTTCAACTCAATACGAGCCGTTGTGTTTTTACGGTTCTTCGTTGTGATGTAACGAGACATCCCTGGTAGACCCGACTCTTTGTGCTCTGTACATTCCAAAATTACTTGGATGCGATTTCCTTTCTTTGCCATAATTGTAAAATCTGTTTACGCCTCGATTCGAAACGGAATGCAAAGGTATAAGAAATATTTTTTTTGCCAAATAGTTTGCCCAAAATATCTGATAAATAATTGATAATCTTCGCCTCCTCAACTTCCGAGGCTTTTAAATGTGAGATACTTTCTTCATTTTTGTTCAATGAATTCCATTCAATACGAATTTCTTCCCCAGAATTTTCAAGATTCCGACCCGAATCAGTATCAGCTTGCTGATCTGAAATCAGAGGAAATGTTGATTTCACTTGGTCCGCAGCACCCATCTACGCATGGTGTTTTGCGTCTGGAAGTTATTTCGGATGGGGAGTTGGTAGTCGATGTGGTTCCACATTTAGGATATCTTCATCGTTGTTTTGAAAAACATGCCGAAGCTTTACCATTCAATCAAATTATTCCTTACGTTGATCGCCTCGATTACATGGCTTCCATGAATTCTGAGCATGCCTATGTCATGGGAATCGAAAAAATGCTTGGAATTTCGGGTACGCTTCCCAAACGTATTGAATACATACGGGTTTTGGTTGCAGAATTGAATCGTATCGCGTCTCATTTTGTGGCGATTGGAACTTATGGGTTGGATATCGGTGCATACACGCCTTTTTTATGGTTGATGCGTGATCGTGAACATATTCAACGCTTGTTGGAATGGTTGTCGGGTGCCCGCATGTTGTACAATTATGTGTGGGTTGGTGGATTATTTTATGATCTTCCAGTCGGCTTCGAGGAGCGTACAGCGGAATTAATTCCGGTGATGAAAAATACGATTGAAGAGGTTCAAAAAATCGTTGAAGAAAATTCTATTTTCATCAAACGTACTGCGAATGTTGGTGTATTACCTTTGAATTTAGCAATCAATTATGGTTGCACCGGTCCCGTATTGCGTGGATCAGGTTTGGCATATGATTTACGAAAAGTAGATGCCTATTCCGTTTATCCGGAATTGGAATTTGATATTCCCGTTGGTGAAGGTTTAAAAGGCCAAACGGGCGACTGCTGGGATCGTAACCACGTGCGTGTTCTCGAATGCATTGAGTCAATTCGAATCATCGAACAGTGTTTGTCGGCATTAACGGGCGAACATGCCCGAACGAAAGCATTTGACCCGCAAGAATTTGTTCCGAAGAAAATTAGACCTGCCGCGCAAGATATTTATGCCCGAGCTGAAAACCCGAAAGGGGAATTAGGGTTTTACATACGTGCCGATGGCAAATCAGATATCCCGACGCGAATGAAAGTGCGCGCATGTTCCTTTCACCATTTGTCGGTGATTCCTGATTTGGCAAAAGGTGCTTATTTAGCCGATTTGGTGGCTATCATTGGTTCCATGGATTTAGTCATGGGCGAAGTAGATCGATAATTATGATACAACATTTTTTGCCTGCACTCGAAGCTGAAATTAAACAACAACGTTTAGGGGAAGCGCCTGTAGAACTCTATGAGCCTATTCGTTATTTAATGCAATTAGGAGGCAAACGTATTCGTCCGGTGCTTTGTTTGTTGTCTTATTCGTTGTTTAAAGCTGATTGGGAAAAGGTTGTACCTGAGGCTCTTTCGATCGAAATTTTTCACAACTTCACCTTGATGCATGATGATATTATGGACAAGGCTCCGCTTCGTCGGGGTAAGCAAACCGTTCATGAAAAATGGAACGATAACATCGCGATTCTATCAGGCGATGTGATGCTCGTGAATGCCTATCAATATTTGAATCAATGTTATCATTTGTCATTAGGGGAATATCAACATTTGATTACCCGGTTTAACCGAACTGCTGCGGAGGTGTGTGAAGGCCAACAAATGGACATGAATTTCGAAAGTCGGTCTGAAGTTAGCGTCGAGGAATACATCGAAATGATTCGATTAAAAACATCTGTTTTGATTGGTTTATCCATGGAAATGGGGGGTATTTTGGCAGGTGTTGAAGCAGAAAAAGCGCGAATACTTTACGAGATCGGAGAATGTATCGGTTTAGGATTTCAATTGAAAGATGATTTGCTCGATGTTTATGGGGATCCTGAGAAATTTGGCAAGCAAGTGGGAGGCGATATTTTGGCCAACAAGAAAACTTATTTGCTAATACGTGCCTTGGAAACAGCGGAGGGGGATGACCTTCAGCAATTGCAAGCTTGGTTAGCCATGGAAAACCCGAACCCCGTTGAAAAAGTGGCCGCGGTCACGCAGCTTTACACAGAATTAGGAATTCGCAAGGAGACTGAGGCGAAAATTAATCAGTATTTTGATCAGGCATTTCTGTCGATAGATCAATTAAACCTGCAAGCAGCGCAAAAAGAAGCCCTTGGTAAATTTTTGTCAGGGTTGGTTGATCGGGAAGTTTAATGTAGTTTTGTAGGCTAAATTTTAAAGGGCTTTGCCCGATTTTCATGGGGAATTCAAATTCACTCAGTTTTTTGATTATGGCTGTTACGGTCGGCATTTCGCTCCTTGCTTGGCAAAAGCCGTCTTGGATGGATGCGATGACGATGTCGCCTTATCGAATCAACAAAAAACAGGAATATTGGCGGTTCTTGACGTCGGGGTTTATTCATGCCGACTTTACTCATTTGTTCTTTAATTTGTTTTCCTTTTACTTTTTTGGAACGCAATTGGAGTATATTTTCTCCATCATATTTCCGGGAATTGGGGGATATGTATATGTGGTATTTTATTTACTAGCGATACTCGTTGCCGATTTGCCAACGTATTTCAAGCAACGAAATAACCATTATTTTAATTCTTTGGGAGCTTCGGGAGCTGTTTCGGCGGTTATTTTCGCGGGGATTATGTTCTTTCCGACTGAGAAGATTTACCTGTTTGGTGTGGTGGGAATTCCCGGTTTCATCTATGCTGGTTTATTTACTTGGTATTCCATTGCGATGGATCGTAGAGGACGCGATTATGTGAATCATTCTGCGCATTTATATGGGGGACTTTTTGGTGTGCTGTTTATTACGCTGACTAGACCTTCCACGTGGATTGAATTTATTCAACAAATAATGGCCATGCTCGGATGAAAAGAATAGCGATTTTAGGTTCGACGGGTTCCATTGGGACGCAAGCATTGGATGTGATTTTGCAGCATCCTGAAGCATTTTCAGTGTCCGTATTAACAGCGCAATCGAATGCAGATTTATTAATTGAACAAGCTTTGCAATTCCATCCTAGTCATGTGGTGATTGGGGATGAGCAAAAATATGAATTCGTTAAAAATGCGCTTTCCGGCTCAAGTATTACTGTTTTAGCCGGAGCAGAAGCGTTACAAGAGGTCGTTTGCTTGGATAATGTCGATATCGTTTTGACCGCTTTGGTGGGTTACGCAGGTTTATTGCCTACCGTGAAAGCGATTAAGGCAGGTAAGCCGATTGCACTGGCCAATAAAGAAACGCTTGTGGTTGCTGGATCATTGATTATGCCTTTGGCGCGCGAAATGGGTGTTCCTATATTGCCTGTGGATTCAGAACATTCGGCAATATTTCAGTGCCTCATGGGCGAGTCACATAATCCCATCGAGAAAGTTATTTTAACCGCATCGGGTGGACCTTTTCGTGGGAAGAAACGGGCGGATTTGGAGCAAGTAACCAGGGCTCAAGCATTAAAACATCCCAATTGGTCGATGGGAGCGAAGATTACGATCGACTCGGCTAGTTTGATGAATAAGGGTCTAGAAGTTATTGAGGCAGCTTGGTTGTTCGATGTGAAAGCTTCTCAAATCGATGTAGTGGTACATCCGCAATCCATTGTTCATTCTCTGGTGCAATTTGAAGATGGGTCGATAAAGGCTCAATTGGGATTACCCGACATGAAATTGCCAATTCAGTTTGCGTTGGGTTATCCGAATCGCATGCAGGCCAATTTCCCTCGCTTTGATTTTCGGGATTTTGCTTCGTTGACATTTGAACAGCCGGATTTGGAGACATTTCGGAATTTGGGACTGGCATTCCAAGCCTTGGATCAGGGAGGAAATATGCCCTGTATTTTGAATGCCGCCAATGAAGTAGCGGTGGATGCTTTTTTGAAAGATGAAATTGGCTTTTTAGCTATGTCCGATTTACTAGCGGATTGCATGGCGAAGGGAACTTTTTTGCTTAATCCAAGCTTAGAGGACTATATTACAACAGATAAATTAACGAGAGAAATGGCCCAAATGTGGGTTAAAAAGCAAAATAAATAAGGTATGGAAGGTTTGATTATGGCAGGACAGCTAATCTTGGGGCTGTCGATTTTGGTGACATTACACGAATTTGGTCACTTCATTACGGCCAAATGGTTTAAGATGCGTGTGGATAAATTTTATCTGTTTTTTGATTTTTTATTCCCTATCCCAACGGTTTTGAATTTCGCTTTGTTTAAGAAAAAAGTGGGCGATACCGAATACGGTTTGGGTTGGTTTCCACTTGGAGGCTATGTCTCGATTGCCGGGATGATTGATGAAACTCAGGACGCCGCGACTTTAGCGAAAGAGCCTGAACCTTGGGAATTTCGGGCGAAGCCTGCTTACCAACGACTTATCGTTATGTTGGGAGGGGTTATTGTTAACGTCATCACAGGTGTAGTTATTTTCATTGCTTTGACATTTTCGAATGGGAATAATTTCATCTCTAAAGAGGAGTTGAATAAAAATGGAATTGTAGCCTTGGAATTAGGTAAGCAAATTGGCTTAAAAACGGGTGACAAGGTAGTGAAGGTAAACGGCGCCGATTATAAGTCATTAGCCGATTTACGTACATCTGATGTCTTATTAGGCGAAAATTCGTCTTATACGGTTTTGCGTGATGGGCAAGAAATTGTGGTCAAAATTCCTTCAAATTTTATCGAAAAATTAAGTGATAAAAAAGCTGCTTTCATTGAGCCTATGGCTGCGTTTAAGGTAGCTGAGGTTGCTGCGCCAGAAGAACCAGGAAGTCAAGATGGCGAGTTGTTGCCCGCGTTTTCAGCGGGTTTAAAAGCCGGAGATTACATCACTGCGGTGAATGGCCAGCCGATTCGCTTTTATCATGAAATTAAAGAAGTGCTATCGAAGGAAGCTGGGAAAGCAATTCGTTTGGCGATTAGCCGACAAGGCCAATCGGATACCTTATCGATGGTCGTTTCAAAGAGTGGTCAAATCGGATTTATTCCTGAATTACTGATCAAGACGAGCCATGAGGATTATACGTTTGCGCAGTCACTGAGCATTGGAACGGGTCGTGCATTCTCTGTTATATCTGATAATATTCGTGGTTTTAAGAAAATTGCCACGGGCGATGTCTCGGCATCAAAGGCATTGAGTGGTCCGATTGGAATTGCTCAGATGTTTGGTGGTGTTTGGGATTGGACGCGTTTCTGGATGTTGACGGGTTTATTATCGATGGCTTTGGCATTTATGAACATTTTGCCAATCCCCGCATTGGATGGTGGCCATGCGATTTTCTTGATTTATGAGATGATTACGGGAAAGCCGGCATCAGAAAAAGTATTGGAGCGTGCCCAACAAGTGGGTATGATTATTCTACTTGCCTTGATGGCCTATACTTTCGGTAACGACTTATTTAAAGCATTTTTCTAGCATTGAAAAAAGGGATTTTCTTGTTGCTTTTGATGGTTTTGCCTTTGCTCGGGCTTGCTCATCCTTTCCACTCCAGCGTGGGAGAATGTGTCTACAACGCCAAAGAAAAAACTTGGGAAATTAGCATTCGCTTGTTTCAAGACGATTTAGAACAAGGGCTAAGTGCTTTTACGGGCAAACGATTCGTGTTTCAAGAAGGTCCTCAAACCGATAAGGTACTTGATGCATATTTGCGGAAGCATTTGGGAGTACAAGTAAACCAACAACTCACAACGCCTTACCGATATCTAGGCTGGGAGGCAGTCAAGGATGTGATTTGGGTGTACGTGGAGATTCCAACTGAACAAAACTTGAAAGGGATGTTTTGGGAAAACAGTTTGCTTGCAGATACTTTTCCTGATCAGACCAATCTCTTTCATGTTGCCCGTGGGGAACACAAGCAATCGTATTTGTTTCAAGCAAATAAATGGATTCAAGTTTTTGAATAAGGCAGTCTGCCAAAAGGTCATGTGGCATGATATTTGATTATATGCCCATACTTTTAGAATAAATTACGAGGGGAATATTATAAATTGTGTGCATGAATAATTCAAACGACCTTTTTAAGCATCTGAGGTTGTCAGACATGTCTGACTTCGAGAATATTGAATTGATTCCGATCGGTGGTGAAGGAGCTGGGAGTGATGACAAAATGGGCGTTTTGTCAGAGGAGTTGCCTATTCTGCCTATTCGAAATATTGTTTTATTTCCGGGTATGGTGATTCCAATTACGGTTAGTCGGCAAAAATCCGTTCGTTTAGTAAAGAAAGCCTATAAAGGTGACCGTACCATTGGGGTGCTTGCGCAAGCGAATCATTCCAAAGAAGAACCTTTGCCTGAAGATTTATATAAGATTGGAACCGTAGGACACATCGTCAAAATGTTTGTTTTGCCGGGTGGAAATACAACGATTATTGTGCAGGGTAGAAAGCGTTTTGAGGTAAAAGAATTTATCAAAACAGAACCTAATTTGATTGCGAAAGTTAATTATTTGGAAGACACATTCCCGAAGAAACTTAATCGTGAGAACAAGGCATTGATTTCAACCTTGAAGGAAAATGCATCAAAGATTCTGAATTTAAATCCTGAGATTCCTCGCGAGGTTCAAATTGCGTTGGATAATATTGAATCTCCATCTTATTTGGTTCATTTCTTGTCTTCCAATGTGAATGCTGAATTGCCTGAAAAACAAGCATTGCTTGAACAATTGAATGGATTAGAGCAAGCGACAAGTTTGTTGGAGCACATGATGAAGGACATTCAATTATTGGAATTGAAGCGTGAAATTCAAAGCAAAGCATCGAGCGATATTGATCAGCAGCAGCGAGATTATTATATCCGCCAACAAATTAAAGTGCTTCAAGAGGAGCTAGGTGTAGAAAGTCCAGAGCAAGAATTGGATGGCTTGCGTGCACGTGCAGCTAAGAAAAAGTGGACGAAAGAGGTGAATGATTTTTTCCAAAAGGAGTTGAGCAAATTGCAACGCACGAATTCGATGTCGCCGGAATATCCGATGTTGATGAATTATGTGGAGCTATTAGTAGATCTTCCATGGAGCGAATATTCCAAAGATAATTTTGATCTGATTAAGGCGAAAAAAGTCTTGGATGCGGACCATTTCGGTTTGGAAAAGGTAAAAGAGCGTATCATTGAGTACTTGGCAGTATTGAAGATGAAGGGCGATATGAAAGCTCCAATTCTATGTTTATATGGCCCTCCGGGTGTAGGTAAAACATCTTTGGGACGTTCGATTGCAAAGGCTTTGGGACGGAAGTATGTGCGTATGGCTTTGGGTGGTTTACGCGATGAAGCGGAAATTCGTGGGCATCGTAAGACTTACATCGGTGCCATGCCAGGAAAAGTGATTCAAAATATTAAGAAGGCGGGGTCTTCAAATCCCGTATTTATTTTAGATGAGATTGATAAAGTTGGTTCAGATCAACGAGGCGATCCCTCATCAGCTTTGTTAGAGGTTTTAGATCCCGAACAAAACAATAGCTTCTTAGACAATTACATGGAGGTTGAATATGACTTATCCCGTGTGATGTTTGTGGCAACTGCGAATAATTTAGATACGATTCATCCAGCATTACGAGACCGGATGGAGATTATCGAGGTGAGTGGCTATACGATGGAAGAGAAGGTTCAAATTGCCAAAAAGCATTTGCTTCCAAAACAGAAAGCGGAACATGGCTTGGATAAAATTGCCTTTACGATGACAGATGCCGCGATTCAAAAGGTCGTGGAAGGATATACACGCGAATCAGGTGTTCGGAAATTGGAGCAAGAAATTGGTCGTGTGGTTCGCAAAATGACCAAGTCAATTGCGATTGGTGAGGAATACCCGAGTAAAATTCAACCTGCGGATGTCGTTCGAATGTTGGGCCAGGAGGTCTTCGACAAAGATTCTTATGAAAGCAATGAGTATGCGGGTGTTGTAACAGGCTTAGCTTGGACACCGGTAGGAGGAGATATTTTGTTCATTGAAACCTTGTTGAACCGAGGTAAAGGTCAGTTGACTTTATCGGGACAATTGGGGGATGTCATGAAGGAATCAGCGATGGCGGCTTTAAGTTTCTTGAAGGCCCATGCGGATGATTATCAGATTGATTATCGGATTTTTGATCAATACAATTTGCATATTCACGTGCCTGCGGGTGCGGTGCCAAAAGATGGCCCTTCGGCTGGTATTACTATGTTGACAGCCATAGCATCGGCATTAACCCAACGGAAAGTAAAGGCGAATCTGGCGATGACAGGAGAAATTACCTTGCGCGGAAAGGTTTTGCCTGTGGGGGGTATTAAAGAGAAAATTTTGGCTGCAAAACGTGCTGGAATTAAGGAGATTATTATGTGCCACAAGAATCAAAAGGATGTGGAGGAGATTGAAGCACATTACATTTCCGATTTGAAATTCCATTATGTGGAGCATGCAACGGAGGTGTTGACGATTGCTTTGCTGGGCCAACAAGTAAAGAATCCGGTCAAATTTGTTTTTCAGGACGAGGCTAAGGCCAAAACGTCTGTGGATTGATAAACGATATCGCCCATTTCGAGGCAATATTGAATCATTTTAGCTGCCTCTGCCTGGGTTAACGGGCGGAGGCATTCTATTAAGTCTTGTAGACTCATCGCCCCATTTTTGAGGTAATTCAAAATTAGTTGGCGTTCTTTTTCCATCCCTTCCGGATAGGCTTTGCCTGATGCTTCTTTTTTTCGCTGAACGCAATTGTCACAAATACCACAATTTGCTTGGTCGGCTTCTCCAAAATATGCTGTAATGAGTCGATTTCGGCAAGTTTTTTTCTCGCGGACATAGGTTTCTATGGCCTTGATTTTGGTTTGACTCCGTTCTTTTTTCTTTAAATATTCACTCCAAATAATCGGTAGATTTTCCGTATTTGCACGAGGAGTAAGCAATGTTAATTTGGGTAGTCCGGATTGCTTTTCGTATTCGATTATTTCGAATTTGGTTAATAAATTCAGTATTCGTTCTACATCTGCCAAAGGCATTTTAATTAATTGGCTTAGATTTACTTCGGAAATCGAAATAAACTGGGTGTACAAGTTTCCTCCAAAATGTCTTAACAGGAATTTGATGAACGTCTCAAATTTCTCATTTCGAATCATGAAATCATATACCTCTGCTGCCGTGGCTTGAATGCGTATTTTGGACGGATTTTGGAAAGAGTCATTTAAGATTAACAATCCTTCGCTTTCCAAAGTCTTGATGGCAAAAAAGGTTTCCGATGCTGGTAATTGGAAGCGTCGGGCCATTTCGGTCCAGTCAAAATCATAGGTGCTTAATTCTCCACTTCCTTCAGCAATCTGAAGGTAATTGCTAATGACCTGGTAGGTTTTACGCAGGACTTCGGGAGTAGGGAAGGTTTTCTCCCAATTAGCGTGTAAGTCTTTGATATCTTGCTCCTCTACGAGTACTACAGCATAGGCTTTTTTCTCATCCCGACCAGCTCTGCCAGCTTCTTGATAGTATGCCTCGAGTGTATCAGGTAGGTCCATGTGCACGACGAGTCGAACGTCTGGTTTATCGATTCCCATCCCAAAAGCGTTCGTTGCGACGATGCAATGTGTCTTATTTTGTATCCAATCTTGTTGTTTCTTTGTTCGTACATCTGTCGCTAAACCTGCATGGTAATAGTCGGCCAGTATCCCATTTTGTTGTAACAATTGTGCGATTTCTTGCGTCTTGCGTCGATTACGGGCGTATACGATGGAGCATCCGCCAACCTTCTTAAGCATTTGAACGAGTTGGGGATCTTTATTTTCCTCCCAGCGACACGAATAAGATAAGTTTGCCCTTGTAAAGCTTTTTTGAAATACCTGCGGTGATTTAAATCCGAGTTTTTCAATGATATCAAGCTTAACTTCTTGATTGGCCGAGGCGGTCAAAGCGATGCAAGGAACCTTGGGGATAATCTCTCTGAAATTATTGATTTCAAGGTAAGGAGGTCTAAAATCATACCCCCATTGAGAAATGCAATGTGCTTCGTCGACGACCAATAAGGAAATATTCATTTGTTTGGCTCGTTCGATAAATAGGTCAGTTTTGAGCCTTTCGGGTGAAATGTAGATGAATTTTACTTGGCCATATATGCAATTGTCGAGGGCGATGTCAATTTGTTTTTTCGACATGCCAGAATAGATGGCAATGGCAGGAATTCCTCGTTTTGATAATTGTTCCACTTGGTCTTGCATCAAAGCAATGAGTGGAGTGATAACGATGCAAATCCCGTCGGTTGCCAGTGCAGGAACTTGAAAGCAGATGGATTTTCCTCCTCCTGTGGGTAAAAGCGCTAATGTGTCTTTTTTTTGAAGGACAGATTCGATGATATCTTGTTGCAAAGGGCGAAAGTTGGTATAGCCCCAGTATTGTTGCAATATGTTTCTCGTTTGGATCATTAAAGGGCAAAACTATATGAATTTTACAGAATGCATGATTATAAGTTGATAATTCAAAAGATTAATTAATGTTATTTATCTTGATGCTACTTTATAACCGCTAATGAAACTTAAACAAAACGAAATTATTGATTTTACGAATCGTGAAATTACTATTATTCGATTATCAAAAGATAATTTTACATGCAAAGAAATTGCAAACGAACTTTTTATTTCAGAAAAAACAGTGCGAAAGCATAGGCGGAACATCCTCCAAAAGGTCAATGGTGTAGGAAGAAAGGATTTTCGAGATTTTCTACGTAATTTTTCTGAGAGTTAGATTAACTTCTTTGTTTTTGTTTTATACTACTAAAATAGTACTAAAAGTAGTATTTTATGATTATACAAATTGCATTTACTTTGGCTAAGATTACAGCTATTTGTAAAACTTGTATAACCACTAATTAAAATGAAAACGCGCAGTAACCTAGGTACAAAAATTGGACTTATTGTAATTGTATTGATATTACCCATATTCATTTATGCGTATGAGCCTGAAGTAAGCTGTGAGCCAGATTGGAAATTCTTTGGGTGGAGTCGATCGGTTTGCGGACTGAATGGAGGGTCTCAAGAAGTAGGACACAAACATTTGCCTGATGGTTCAGGGTGTGTTTACTTTTACAAAGAGTATAACTATTTTTTTGGATTTCGAGTAGATGAAAGAATAGCGCAAGTTGTACAAACTTGCCCTGATTAATCAAATTTATGTGGATTATGAAAAATATAATATTTCCTAAATGCCTTGTCTTTAGTTTACTTTTTCTAAATAGTACACTTGTGGTTCCTAGTGGCTTGTCTAAAATATTGAGCAATTTAAATGACTCAACTTATTCGATACTTCTTGATGAGGTAAAAGTATTACCTTCAAGGTTATCAAAGATTGAAACAGAGAAACCGAATCGAAAACGACATTTTTCATTCATAACAATAGCGCCTTGTCAAATTGGAATGATGTTTGACGATGTCAACTTAGTTGGAAGGAAGCTCACTAAATTGGAGATTTATTTTGACAAGCGGTATTCACCATACTATACTTTTCAATTTCAAATTTTTTCGATTGGAAAAGATATGCTTCCCTCCGATTTGGTCAATAAACATGAACTTGCTTTTTCTGCGAATAAAATCGGATGGAACGAGTTTCCAATTCTTTTGGAAGATTTGGTAATTCCTAAAAATGGAATCGCTGTTGTTGTGAATTTTTTTGCAAAATCAAATAAAATCACGGGAGAAACAGATAGGGTTGCTATGGGTAAATATTCTGACATAAAGCGGTTTTTTGTTCGACCAACTAGTCGGAATGACTGGACCGTCATTTCGTCATTTCAAGGAGGTAGAATTGGGCCGATGATTCGATTGGAAGTACAATAAGTAAGTTTTTTGTTGATTCCCAAACGTTGGATTGTTCATACATATAAATGTTTGATAGGATGACACATTCATTGTTATCAATTTACAGGTCGATTATTTTTGATTACAAGGATGTCTTGTTTACTTACTGAGAAAGTTGAGGTTTCGTTTTGGTTATTTTAAAAAATAATCTCTTTGATTATGCGAGAAAATTCAGCGCAAACTGTATTTTTATTTTTTTAAATCAGCATTATGTTAACACCATCCGATTTATTGCAATTATCAGCACGGGGCATTCGTCCTGAAGAAATTAATCAACAAGTTGAATATTTTAAACAAGGCTTTCCTTGGATGAATTTAGAGAAGTCGGCGACAATCGGGGATGGCATTGTCCGTTTCTCGGAGGCGGATTTGGCTTCGCATATTGAACGGTTTGAATCGAGGCGTTCGAGTTTGAATTTGTTGAAAATGGTACCTGCATCCGGTGCTGCGACGCGGATGTTCAAATCCCTATTTGAATATATTTCCTCGGGTCAGCCCAATAAAGAGTCTGATTTGTTTTTTAGCCAAAAAGAGTCTTTTGCTTTTTATGAGGAGTTGAAGTCTCTTGCACCGGAAGGTACAGCGGAAGTAGAAGTTTTGAAGCAATTGCTCGGAGCTTCTGGGATGGAATATGGTTCCTTGCCAAAGGGTTTATTGAAATTTCATAAGTATGCCTCTGGGGCTCGAACACCTTTAGAAGAGCATTTGGTCGAGGCGGCTGAATATGCATCCGATGGCCAAAAGGCGCGCTTGCATTTTACTGTTTCTCCTGAACATCGTGGGCGTTTCGAGGCTTTAGTGGCACGACTATCTCCGATTTGGTCTTCGCATTTTGGGATTGAATTTGAGGTGACATTTTCAGAGCAGAAGCCGGCTACGGATACCGTGGCGGTGAATATGGATAATAGTTTGTTTAGGGAAGCGGACGGTTCTTTGTTGTTTCGACCTGCTGGCCATGGGGCTTTGCTAGAGAATCTGAATGATTTATCTGCAGATATTATTTTTATTAAGAACATTGATAATGTCGTGCCGGATCATTTGAAATTGGCAACCATTCAATACAAGAAAGCTCTGGCGGGATTGTTATTATGGATTTTGGAGGGGATTAATTATCTGGAAATGCGTTTGAAGGGGGAGTTGAAGCCTGCTTTGATTGAGGAGGCATTGTTGGAGATTAAGACCTATTTAGGATTCGAGGTTTCAGCTGATTTTCAGTTTTTGTCAATTGAAGCTCAGGCGGCTGAGTTATTGAAAATATTGGCTCGGCCTACGCGTATCTGTGGGGTGGTTAAGAATACGGGTGAGCCGGGAGGCGGACCATTCTGGTGCCAGGATGCTGCGGGTAATTTGACATTGCAATTGGTTGAATCTGCACAAGTTGATATGTCTGATGCAGATCAAAAGGCATTATTTGCTGGTTCGACGCATTTTAATCCGGTGGATTTGGTTTGTGCAACACGTGGATGTGATTTGATTGAGTTTCGGGATATGTCGACGGGTTTTATCACTGAGAAAACAAAGGATGGAAAATCGTTGAAGGCGCAGGAGTTACCAGGATTGTGGAATGGTGCGATGGCATATTGGAATACGTTGTTTGTGGAGGTGCCTTTAGAGACCTTTAATCCGGTGAAAACGGTGACTGATTTATTGCGTCCGGCACATCAAAATAGTTAGGGTTTTTCTCTTTGTAAAAAAACCACTAATTTTGCACCTCTTCCAGCAGATTTTGAAGGAAGTATATAAATGCTTGATTACAAAAACCTTGTTCGTTTTACGGGCAAGGTTTTTTATTTTATCAGGATTCTGATATTAATTATCAAGTAAGTTTTTTCTTTTTCTGGCTTTGTGAAGTAGTTTTAGGATTAGCGGGTTTTGTTTACGCTGTAGGGGATTTACCCCCGGCAGCGGTAGCGGGGACCCTTCTGACGTAAAGAGTTAAAATCGAATAAATATGGCATTAGAGCAAACATGGCGGTGGTTTGGGCCGAATGACCCCGTCAAATTATCTGACGTTCGACAAGCAGGTGCAACGGGAATCGTAAGCGCCTTGCACCAAATCCCGAATGGGCAAGTTTGGGAGTTGAAAGATATTTTAGAACGCAAATCAATCATTGAGGTGGCTGGATTGAGCTGGTCGGTGATTGAAAGTATCCCCGTACATGAGGATATTAAGACCCGTTCAGGAAATTACAAGCAATACATCGAGAACTATAAGACTTCATTGCGCAATGTCGGGGCGGCAGGTTTGGATTTGGTGTGTTATAATTTCATGCCGATTTTGGATTGGACGCGTACCGATTTGGATTTCCGTTTCCCAGATGGGAGCACGGGGTTGCGTTTTGATGCGGCTGAGTTTTGTGCATTTGAATTATTCTTGTTGAAACGTCCAGGTGCGGAGCAACATTATACAGCTGAGCAGATCGAACGTGCAAAGAAATGGTTTGATGCATCTACACAGGCGCAGCAAGATAAACTCATTCGCAATATCATTGCAGGTTTACCGGGCTCGGAAGAGAGTTTCACCTTGAAGTCTTTCCAGGAGGCTTTAGATACCTATGCCGAAGTAGGGGAGAAGGAACTACGAGAGAACTTATATGATTTTATACGAGAGATAACGCCAGCGGCTGAGGAAGCAGGGGTAATGCTGTCGATACATCCGGATGATCCTCCCTATCCGATCTTGGGCCTACCACGCGTGGTCAGTACAGAAAGCGATGCGGTGCAATTATTGGCAGCTTATGAAAGTAATGTTAATGGATTGTGTTTTTGCACGGGAAGTTATGGCGTTCGTGCTGACAATGATTTAGTAGGTATGGTTGAACGTTTGGGACATCGCTTTAACTTCATTCATTTGCGTGCGACACGCCGTGATGAATATGGCAATTTCCATGAGGCGGATCATTTGGATGGCGATGTGGATATGTTTGGCGTGATGAAAGGTTTGGTTCAAGAGCAAAGGAAGCGGATAGCGGCTGGTCGGAAGGATTACCGACTTCCATTCCGTCCGGATCACGGCCATCGCATGTTGGATGATTTGCAGGAAGGAAAGAAAACGAATCCAGGCTATACGGCGATCGGTCGCTTGCGTGGATTGGCTGAATTGCGGGGATTGGAAATGGGCATCGAGGGGTTTTTGAAATAATTTTCTGCCAAACCGTTTTGTTTTGTCTTTCTTATTGTTAAATTTGCACCCCCATTAGTGTGGGATAACTCAATTCAATTGGGTTTACTACATGAAAGAAGGGATTAAATGAATTTATAATTAAACAGGTAATTACGCTAAAATGCCAACTATTCAGCAATTAGTGCGCAAGGGACGTGAGCAAATGACTTGGAAATCTAAGTCACCTGCTTTGGATTCTTGCCCACAAAGAAGAGGAGTTTGTACTCGTGTATACACGACGACTCCAAAGAAACCAAACTCAGCGATGCGTAAAGTAGCGCGTGTACGTTTGACAAACCAAAAAGAGGTGAATGCCTACATTCCAGGTGAAGGTCACAACTTGCAAGAGCACTCGATCGTTTTGATCCGTGGTGGTCGTGTGAAGGACTTACCAGGGGTTCGTTACCACATCATTCGTGGAGCATTGGATACTGCCGGAGTTTCTGGTCGTTTACAATCTCGTTCGAAATATGGTGCAAAACGTCCTAAACCAGGTCAAGCAGCTCCAACAGGTAAGAAGAAATAATTTATTAACAGAAAGATCCAGTATGCTTCGTTAAGGCAGAAGGTTGGGTCGAAATTAAAAAACTAACAACATGAGAAAGGCGAAACCAAAAAAGCGCTACGTATTACCAGATCCTAAATTTAAGGATGTATTAGTAACTAAGTTTGTAAACAACTTAATGTACGACGGAAAGAAATCAACTGCATTTACAATTTTTTATGATGCATTGGACAAGGTTGAGGAGCGTACAAAAGAAAACGGTTTAGAAACTTGGAAAAAAGCATTAAACAATGTGATGCCATCTGTCGAGGTTAAGAGCCGTCGTGTGGGTGGTGCAAACTTCCAGGTACCAACAGAAGTACGCGCTGAACGTAAAGTTTCATTGGGAATGAAGTGGTTAATTGGTTATGCACGTAAGCGTGGTGACAAAACAATGATGGATCGTTTAGCGAATGAAATCATTGCAGCATCTAAAGGAGAGGGAGCAGCTGTGAAGAAGAAAGATGATACGCACAGAATGGCGGAGGCGAACAAAGCGTTCTCTCACTTCCGTTTCTAATTCAATCGAATTATGTCAAAAGGCTGTCCAGCAATGGGCAGCCTTTTTTTATGACCTTTGTTAGTTACTCGATTGGCTTAGTGGAGTATTTGTAAAAAATGAGTAGCTTTGATTAACAATCAACATTACTATGATTTCGAAGAAGGCAAAATATGCGTTAAAGGCGTTAAAAGTATTGGCTCAGGCTTATGAAAAAGGGCCTTTATTGATTTCGCACATTGCGGAGTCAGAGCATATCCCCAAGAAGTTCTTGGAAGCTATTTTGTTGGAGTTGCGTAATCATGGAATCTTGCAGAGCCAGAAAGGCAAGGGTGGCGGCTATTATTTGCGTGTTCCGCCGAGTGAGGTAACTTTTGCGAAGATAATTCGGATTGTAGATGGACCTATTGCGCCGGCATTATGTGTTTCCTTGCATTTTTATGGCAAATGTGATGATTGTGCAGATGAGGAAACATGCCAATTGCGTACGGTATTGGCCAAATGGCGTGATGCCAATTTATCTGTTTTAGAAAAGACAACACTTGAGGAGCTTATTTAAGCTCCTTTTTTTATTCGTATAGGTAATCCAAATTTTTCATTTTGAAATCATCGGGATCTAATTCCAAGAATTCTTCCCAGAAAGGGTTTTCGGGAACAGATGCTTTGCAGATGATCGGTGTTTTCTTGATCGGGTGGATGAAATATAGCCGACGGGCATGTAGGTTGATGCTTGCGTCGGGATTGGGTTTATCGTATCCGTATTTAATATCACCACGAATCGGGCAGCCCAAAGAGGCTAATTGCACCCGAATTTGATGGGGTCTACCGGTGATAGGTTCCACTTCAACTAAATAGTGTAAGTTGATTTTTCCTAAAACTTTGTAGTTCAATTCTGCTTTGAGGGCTTTGTCCTCTGGAAAGTCGTAAGCCGTGGTGGTATTTTTTGCTTCGTTTTTCAAAAGCCAATGTGTAAGCTTTCCTTTTTCTGGGTAAGGCTTTTTGCGCGTTACGGCCCAATAGGTTTTTTGGATATCACGTTTGCGGAACATCTCCATCATGCGTTCAAGCGCTTTGGAAGTACGAGCGAAAATGACAAGTCCACTAACCGGACGATCTAGTCGGTGAACAGGGTGCAAGAATACCGCACCTGGTTTTTGGTATTTTTCTTTGATATAGTCTTTAAGCACATCGGTTAATGTTACGTCGCCTGTGCTGTCGCCTTGCACGAGAATTCCTGCCCTTTTATTTACTATTAGGAGGTGATTGTCTTCGTAAACGATGTGATAGTCTTTCATTGATTCTGTATTTGTTCCCCTAAAATGGGGGCGTATTTGCGTTTACAAAGGTAGGATTATTTCGCGATAAGTCGAGTTTGTTAAATTTTTTTAATTTTTTTTCGATGAAGTCCTGCTTGATTTTCAGCGAATTACGAATTATTGTAAAATATTTTTGTGGAGTGTGTTGGTATTTATAAATTATTCCTACATCTTTGCACTCCCAATCGCTAGGAAAAAGCTTCTAGCACATTAACGGAAGGGT
>Ga0228700_1000034_pt1 | contig 159550 bp, 154 predicted proteins | sample McNCre317_Aug_MG_FD_178019 | JGI IMG/M metagenome (GOLD analysis project Ga0228700, IMG submission 178019) | Freshwater microbial communities from McNutts Creek, Athens, Georgia, United States - 3-17_Aug_MG | ecosystem: Environmental > Aquatic > Freshwater > Creek | place: USA: Georgia...
CCCACAAGACCCGAAGAGAATACAACCCCCAAGTTGGCGGGACTAATACTCCAAGCTTTCGCAATAGCAGGAGCGGCATAGGAAATGATGAGCACGTCCATGCCATCCAACATATTCATTAAAAAACAAATGAAAATTGTGAGGTATTGCTTAGTTGACATATCCAAAAGAAGGCTTCACGCCCGTTTTAACCCAGTTACGCAAGGCATCAAAAGCCTCACCCGTTTGTTTATCTGTAAATTGGCAATGTGCCTGTCCATTCGTGTATTTGACCGTAAAATATTTCCCACGACCCTGCGCATGAATCATGTTTTCGAGATTCGTAACCGCATAAGAAACAGGAATCAATTGATCATAAATTGTGTGCATTAGCACGATTGGCTTATCGATTTTCCCAGTCCGATCGTAGCGCGCGAAAAGTTTCTGCGGATCCTGCGTGGATGCCAAACGCTCTGCTTTTCTGTTTACTTCCAGATTATCCGGAAATCCAGAATAGACCGTTTGCGTATTGTCAAATGGGTTACCATTGAATTTTAATGCCAAATCACGCAGTACATTTTGGTTGAAAAATAAAGAACCTGGTAAATCAGCTAATTTCAAATCAAAGCGTTTCGCAAAAGCGACTGCTAGTACGGAATCTTTAGCTAAAATGGCTTGTTTGATGGCCGCCATGCGCGAACCTGCTTGGGCAAATGAAACAAATTGTATCGCGCTAGTTGGGTCAAAAATTTCCTTCAAGCTAGGAACAATCCCCGGAAAAAGGCCATTAAACGTCGCATACATGTCATATTCTTTACGGCATTGCAGATATGGTCTTGAAGCTAGAGGGCAAAGGGGTAGCCCACCTTGGTAATGCTGCCCAAAATTTTCCAATGTCGCAACCGTAATCCCGCCCCCCATCGAATGCCCAACCATAAATGTGGAATCCGGTTGGCCCATCTTTTTGACAAACGCTTGGCGTAATTCTTCCGTAGCATCAACCCCTTCCGGCAGTGCGAAACCTTGAATGGGATAATCCGATGCCGCAATCGCAAATCCGCGATCCAAAAAGGGTTTTAAACGCTGTGCCAACTGGGCATTTGCGCTAGCTGGCGGGGTGCCCATGAACTGGTAACCATGCGCATACATGATTAGCTTTTTATTCCAGTTGGCCGGAATATGTACTTGATAATCGCCTCCCTTGAGAACTCCCAGGTCAACCGCCTTTTGTGCGTGTAGCGAAAGGGCCAGCAGGCATAAAATTGCTATTTTCTTCATTACAGTAATTTATAAATTCGGATTTTCACCGCATCAGGCATACGTTCGCCAGTGCAAACAAAAATGGTATCATTGATCCAAGCATATTTGCTTGTTAAAGGAGCTTCTAATTTGGGAATCGCGCGGAAATAATATTGACTGGCATCTACTTTTTCGCCTTTGGCAATACGCGCCGCTACTTCTGGCGTCGCAACACGAACACCGATATTTTTCACATAAATAATAGATCCGTCATCTGCCTTGAATTGATAATGCGCTTCCAATTCTGCTACGCCATCTCTCCGAACAACTTGCCAGTCGGCACCTCCATTAAAAATCTCTCCTTTAATTCCTGGGCCATCCACTGTCCCACCTATTATAGGAATAATCCGACGCGTTCCGTGTGCGGTTTCGCCAACAGTCAATGCGGGACTAAGTTTTACTTGTAATTCGCAGAAAAATTCGAGTTTGGGTGCTTCTTGAGCGAAGGCTGTTGTTATGCTGAAAAGCAGCAATGTGAAAATTTTTTTCATAGGTTTAGATTTGTTCCCCTCACTCAGCTTTGGCAAACCTTGGAGGATTGCCAAAGCTAAAAGGAATTTAGGAAATTTACACGCCCTACATGCATTTTATCAAGAATTTGAAGGCTTAATTTCTCCGAAATCCACTAACTTCGCGATACGCTGACGGGGTCGGTGACCACCGGCAGCGTATAAAACTCAATGAAAAAGAAACTACGTATTCGTTATTGTCCACAATGCCATTGGTTATTACGGGCAACGTATGTTGCTCAAGAACTCTTAACTACATTCGAAAAAGAACTTGGTGGCATTTGCCTCGAGCCGAGTGATACAGCTGGTGAATTCGCCATCCTTTGCGAAGACGATGTCCTCTTTGACCGAAAAACAAATGGGGGTTTTGAGGAAATCAAGATAATCAAACAACTTGTTCGGGATTATGTTTGTCCGGAAAAACCCTTAGGACACAGCGACAAATGATAGGTCTCGTTTTAGCTGGCGGCAAGAGTTCTCGAATGGGACAAGACAAAGGCCTTATGCATGACGAATGCGGGAATTCCTGGGCTAAAAAAGCACAGCAATTATTAATTGAATCCCAATTAACTTGCTACATCAGTATAAATACGAGACAAAGGAAATCATACTCAGAACTTTTCCCTCCAAAAGACTTGTTGGAGGATCTCGAAAATATCTATGTTGAGGGCCCACTAAAAGGTCTTTTGAGTGCACATGTCCGATTTCCAAGCGAAAATATTTTGGTAATTGCTTCTGATCTTCTTCACCTACAAGTTATGCAGATCTCACACCTCATTTCTTTTCAAGCAAATGATACAAAACATGAGATATGGGTGTATGGAAATCAAGCCAAACCAGAGCCCCTTTGTGCAATCTATTCAGCACATATTTTAGCCAAAATCATAGCGAATCCACCTGAAAAATTTAGTTTAATGAGTTTGCTTAAAAGGCACAAAACAGCATTTCTAAATATTCCGAAAGATGAAATTGCATGTTTTACCAACTTTAATTACCCACCAAGTGAAATGCTGACTTAGGCGATTCACATAATTCACAGCAATAATCCGAAGGCAAATCTTCAAAAAACGTACCCACCGTAATACCTTTGCCTATATCGCCATAGGCTGGATCGTACCGGCTTAAACAATTCTGACAAAAATACCTATCCTCTTTTAAATTTTCGTGTATACGTATATCGGGTAAAAGCGATTGTTGAACTTGGGAAGTTCGAAATTTATAAAATGACAAAATTGCACGACGCAATTGTTCTCCCAAAACAAATTTAGGTACTCCCTTGCAAAACAAAGAGCCCGTACGCTGATTTGGATTAAAATCATGTGCGCACATGATATCATAAACCTGAAATAATCCCCATAAAATGGGTCTAGATCGAATGACAATGCCACCAAATACCTCACTTTTCGGTCGAGTTTTGATCCCAATGCTCAGGCCGAATGATCGTGTATCTTCGATACTCAATTGGCGGACCAAAAACTGTTTCAAATCCAAACCTGCAGGGCTATGATCTTCTAATTGAAAATTTAGCTCATTTGCGGCATGTCGCATATTAATTTGATGCTTTTCAAGCAATAAATTCCATGCGCCTTTATCCTTTTCCTCTATCCCCTTAATCATTAATGTTTTCCAGGGTGTAGATCCCATTTGGCCAACTTTTGTATCCAAACACAATTGACAAGCCTCCCTTAAAAAATCACAACTAAACAATTCTTTTCGCCTATAAATCCCTAACCAATATCGATTATTGTATCGATTCAAGCCCTCATAATAAGGCAAATTAAATGCTGGCAATTGAGCGGGCAAAATCGCCGAACGAATGACAAAATCTTTCAATTCCATTCGTGACATTAATTGCTCTCCATTTGCCTCTACCTGATCATAAAATGATTCACGATCAGCGAGTATTAATTCCTCTAAATTTTTCGAAAAGCTTGCTACATCCTGCGTATATACAATTGAGGTCCATTCATAAATCACATTAGTTTTGGGAAATCGAATAAACAAATGCCAAAAATGTGCTTCAGTTGCTGACGCTACCCAATTTATATTTCCAGTCAATAAAGGTGTAAAACTTTGATTACTATCTGAAATATTGATTTTCAAAGTGGGTAAATAATCAATTCCATCCAATATGTCTCGGTAAACACCTTCACTAAGCCAAGTATCCTGAATAAAAACTTCTTCAGCTGGATAAGAACTTACAATATTTGGATATAATTCCTCGTTGATTTCAAACCGAATTTCTGTTTGGTCTAAAATCGACACTAAATCACCTACCATATCTGCTTCCAAAGGTATCAAAAGCTGCTGACGCAAACCAAAGCGAACCTGCCGAATTTTCAATCGATCCAGGATGTTTAATATTTCCAACAAATCCCCAGGCGAAATAATCCCCCCAAGAAAATTAATCTTTACATAGCTCATACTAATCCAAATTCATGCATCGCAATGGGAAAATTTTTATTTTCATGACTGGGATTTGTCAATTTTAATAAACTGAATCGTTGCAAATTACTCAAGCCATTCCAAGCACCTACCGATATTTCCCAACCGAACTCACGAGCTTTGGCAGCCATCCTGATAGGCACTTCGGGTCCTTGATGCCAAGCATCCAATATTTTTTCAGCTGGTAACTCTGCTGCTTCTTGACCCGTATATTTTTCAATCAACTGAGACAAGTAATGAGCATAAAGTGCTTGATCTGCTTTGGATTCACATGCGTACAAGGCCAATGCTAACTTTTCGTCCGAGCTAAACTTTGCCCAAGCGGCTAATTTCAGCTTTATACGCACAGCGTCTAATTTAAAACGAACTGCCATGGGTATACAACGCATGTTCGCTTCCATGAAATCTTCTTCAAACATGAAATATTCTATACCTGATTTACCTAAGAAAATAGATGGTTCCATAAGATTACGATTGTTTCAAATTTCGTTGCAAAATTGCTTTAACTTCAGGCCGACAACTTCCACAACCCATGCCCGCCCCACTTAACTGACATAATTGCAGATGATCCGTACATCCCGCTTCAATTTTAGCGATCAAATTCCCTTCCCCGACCCCATTGCAAGAGCAGACCAATTTTCCTATGACAGGCTCAGATGTTTCACCTGATCGCAATAAAAGTAACCGCTTTTCGCTTAACTCAATTTTCTGCTCAATCAAATTTCGAAATTCCAGGAACTCTCTTTTATCTCCTATCAAAATGGCTCCAATTAGTCGGTCGTTGTGAATGATACACTTCTTATAATATCGTTTCGCCTTATCCACAAAAATCACCTCCTCATAAGCCGGGTCTTTAGGACATTCAACTACCCCCATGGAACATAAATCCGTCCCCTGCATTTTCAAAATATTCATCAATAATGATCCCGAATATTGCTTTGAAATATCTCCACTGAGGTAACGAGCAACCACTTCTGCTTGTTGTTCTGCGGCCGCAGTAATCCCATACAACGAGCCGGCACATTCTGCAATTTCACCAATAGCAAAAATAGAAGGATCACTCGTCTGTAAATATTCATCCACACATACCCCACGTTGAGTAAGTAAATCCGCCTCTTTTGCCAATTCAATATTAGGAATTGTACCAATTGCAATTACAATTCCCTGAGCTTGTAATGTCAAGCCACTTTTTAGTCGGACACCTTCTACGGCATAGGTACCCAATACGCGTTCTATTTCGTCATTGTAATGGATAGATATCCCTCGATCTACTAATTCTTCATGCAACAATTGACTCCCCAATGGATCCAGTTGACGATCCATAAATCTTGAATTTCGGTGCACCAAAATTACAGGTATCTGCATTTCCTCCAATGAAGCTGCCAATTCAATACCCAGCAATCCCCCACCAACAATGATAACCGGGCCCTTCGTTGGATCTATATGCGCTCGAAAGCGGTCAGCATCCGGCCTACTACGCATCGTAAAAATTCCTTGTAAAGGTGGCAAATCCTTTAGTATTGCAGGCCGACTTCCTGTCGCTAATATCAGAATATCATATGCATGGATATCCCCGTTCGAGTCAGTTACTGATTTATTTTCGCGATTAATGGATTTGATTGCTAATCCCCGATGCAAGGTAATGGCATGCTCAACTTCCTCATCGTCCGACATCTTCACTAAATTCATCCATGGTAATGTCCCATTGATATAATCGGGTAATAAAACCCGATTATAAAATGGCAAATCCTCTTTACTGAATACAACTATTTCGTCTTCCGAATTGGCTAATCGATACGACTTTACAAATCCGCATGCTCCAGCACCGGCCCCTATAACGACTATTTTTTGCTTCTTTTTAATGAAGGCTTGAACCGAAACAGCCGAAAATTTAAAATCAGGCTCTTTACTTTTCGGATCCACAAGTGAAGATGTCAAGTTATTCACGCGATTATCATCTCGACCCGCAATTTTTCCCCAGTGCATAGGCATAAAGACACCTCCTGGTTTTATATTCTGACTAAGCTTGGCTTTAACCCGAACAAATCCACGCTTATTTTTAACTTCCACTAAAGTCGCTTCATGAATCCCAAGTCTAGCTGCATCCGTTGGATGTATTTCCAAAAATGATTCAGATAGATGTTGTTTCAATTTGTTCACTTTCCCAGTTTTTGACATCGTGTGCCACTGATCCCTTATCCGACCTGTATTTAAGATAAATGGATATTCTTCACTACACTTTTCAGAAGTATTTTCATCTGATACGGCATGGATTTGGGCTTTACCAGAAGGAGTATAAAAGTGATGGTCTGTAAATAAACGAGGTGTTCCCACTCCTTTAGAACCGCTAGGGTATGGCCACTGTACTGTTCTTTTTTCTTTTAAGATTGTATAGTTCAAGCCACTTATATCGATGTGTGTCCCAGCAGTTAATTGAGCATGTTCATCATAAATCTCACGAGTTTGATTAAAGTCGAAACCAGCATAACCCATTTCTTGGGCAAATCGGCAAATAATGGTCGCATCTGGGAGTGCTTCCCCTGGTGCATCAACTAGTTTAGGTAAGTAGGAAATACGCCTTTCTGCATTAGTCATCGTTCCTTCTTTTTCGGCCCACGCAGCCGCAGGAAAAACTACATCAGCATATGCTAATGTTTCAGCACAATTCGATATTTCTTGCACAACAACAAATTTGGCTTTTTTCAAACCAGCCTCAACAAGATGCACATCAGGCATACTCGTCAAGGGATTAGTACATATAATCCAAACAGCCTTCAAGGTCCCCGCTTCTAAAGCACTGAACATTTCCGTTGCACTTAAACCTGGTTTCGATGCAATCCGACCTGAAGGTACGCCCCAAAATGCTTCTACCTCTTCCCTGTGAGCTGAATTCAATAAATCACGATGTGCAGGTAATAAATTCGATAAACCACCCACCTCTCGGCCACCCATCGCATTAGGCTGACCCGTCAATGAAAGTGGTCCAGCCCCGGGCCTGCCTATTTGCCCCGTAATTAAATTCAGATTAATCAACGAAAGATTTTTGTTCACCCCCACAGCACTTTGATTGAGGCCCATAGTCCACATACTCATATAAGCCTTTGCTCCAGCTATAAAACTTGCTGTCTGTTTTATAGCTGCTGTTGAAACTCCACAAATCAAAGCCGCCTCCTCAATAGTTCGCAAAAAAACAGATTCGCGATATGCTTCGAATCCTTCCGCATGTTGCTGGATAAAATGTTGATCAACCGCCCCCATTTCGATTATTAGTCTACCAATCGCATGATGCAAAACAATATCTGTTCCAGGATTGACCTGAAGGTGAATATCAGCTAGTTCACAAGTTTGCGTCTTGCGTGGATCACTGACAATGATTTTAAGTTGAGGATTTCGTTCCTTGGCCGCTTCAACGCGCCTCCAAAGTATGGGATGACACCAAGCAGGATTTGCCCCTGCTACAAATAGTACATCCGCGAAATCTAAATCCTCAAAAGAAACAGGCACAGAATCCTCTCCTAAACTCAACTTATACCCAACAACTGCAGAACTCATACAAAGGCGTGAGTTAGTATCAATATTATTGCTACCAATATACCCCTTAATCAACTTATTAATCACATAATACTCCTCGGTAAGACATTGTCCTGATGCATAAAATGCGACAGAATCAGGACCATATTGCTTAATCAGAGCCTTAAATACGGCAGCTGTGCGTTCCATGGCTTGATCCCAACTAACCCGCTTTCGGGCTTGGTTTTTGCCATATCGAATTTCTGGATAAAGTAATCGATCAGAGGAATCGTTAACGGTATAATGTAAATTCATTCCTTTACTGCACAGTTTGCCATCATTGACTGGATGACCTTTTTCCCCTTCTACGTGCAGCCGACCTAATGGATCTTTTTGAATAGATACACCACAGCCAACACCGCAATAACAACAAGTGCTTTGGTGCTGTGTAAAACCGGCTTTCAGGTGTTTTTCCATCGTTTTATATTTAAGCCAATTGTAATTCTACCGACTTTTTGGATTCCGAAAAACGGGTAATAAAAACAATCACCGAAACAGCTATAGCAATAAGACCGATGTACCCAAAGGCTTGCATATAAGTAATGGTTTCACTTTTAAATAAAAATCCAAATAACATACCTCCAACATTTCCGCCGGCCCCTACCACACCACTCACCAGTCCAACATTTTTTGAGTTAATAAAAGGAGTAATAGCATAGGTAGTTCCATTAGCCATTTTTAAGAACAAGGCAAAAGTGACCATTGACAAAATTGCTAATGTCATATTTCCTGCATTAGCAAAAAGTAGCAAACCTAGACCTTCCAACAATAAAACAGATGCTAACAACAAACCTTTTCCTCGCATTCCATAGCTTCGTCCCACCCGATCAGCAAATATGCCCCCAAGTGCGCGAGCAAAAATATTCATAAAACCGAAAGCCCCAGCCCAGAAACCAGCAGCGCTTTGACTTAGATTATATTCTTGAACAAAATGCAATGCTGCCACATTATCAAATGTAATCTCCATACCAAAACAAACAGCATAGGATAATGCCAAAGCCCAAACTCGCCAATCCTTAAGTACGGAATAATCTGTTTTTGTTTTCGCTTGAACTTCGCGCTCAATCTCATCGTAATTCCCTGCTGGTGTATCTTTAGTGAAATAAAAATAAACAAAAGCCATGATAAGCATCATCACACCAGGCAAAATCATCGCATACCTCCAAGCATCCGCTTTCACAAATCCAAAGCCAACAATCACTGAAAAAACGATTGGCATTAACATGTTTGTCACCCCACCACCTAAATTTCCCCAACCACCAGCGACTGCATTTGCTGTTCCTTTCAATGCAGCTGAAAACATCATGGAAGTATGAAATTGCGTAATAACAAATGATGCGCCTATAATGCTTATGGCTAATCGAAACAATAAAAAACTCGTGTAGCTATCTGCTAATCCCACGCACATGACAGGGATAGACCCGATTAACAATAATGCAGTGTAGGTTTTCCGAGGTCCCCATGTATCACATAACCGCCCTATAAGCAACCGTGCTATAATAGTTCCCGAAACTGAGGCAATGATGATATTTCCGATTTGAGGTTTCGTCAAATGCAAGGTTTCTTTGATTGTTGGCATCAATGGTGCTAAACCAAACCATCCAAAAAAACAAACAAAAAAAGTCATCCAAGTGATGTGAAACGTGCGCATTTGTATGCCACGGAAAGAAAAAATACTTAATTTTTCGAGAGGTTTAATCGTATTCATCTTGTATACATTTAGGTGGATTAAAAAATAACATTCAATTGTAGGTAGGCCCAAGAGGCCTTTTTCTGTGCGGTGCCAGGATTTAAGTCCTTCGCAAGGACCATAGAGTCACTAGCATGTAGGAAGGAATAACCAAATTCGAGTGTACTGAATTTATTCAGGGAATAGGTACTTACCCAATCCATCTCAAACCCGAGATAAGGATCTATTTTCTGTCCATCCATGGCTTTTTGATCTGCCGCCAAAGCGAAATAATGGAGGTCGATTCCTGAATTAAATCGTTTATTCGAAGACTGATATTTGACCTTTAAATATGCATCAGATAACCCTCCTTTGGGAGAACCTGTTCCTGCATAGAAATAATCCATCAATCCCCAAAACTTATGTGGAGTTCCGTACAATGGGTCAAATCTCCGATTCATTTTCGAGCTATCAAATGCATCATTACCCGAAACCAAATCCCAACCCGCTACATATGCTATCTGTTTTGGCTGATATGTGAGCACGAAAGAAGAAGTGTACGCATTCAAATTAAGTCCATCCTTGTCATGACCCGTTTGATAATACATCGCAGCATAAAGCTGAATGACTTTTGATAATGGAATCGTTAGTGTTGAACCCAAAGTCCATCTGGCATGAAGGGTGTTCGAATGGTAACGTCGCCCATATACATATGCCGTATCTTTTCCTGCAATTGTACGTAAAGAGTCCACTTGAAAAGCACCAAACTGGTCGCTAACGACTAGCCCAGACCACTTGGCTTTTGCAATATTTTTAGCCAAATGTAGAAATTGAAGCGATTTATAATTTTGACCTAATGCATTTGTCGAAGGAGGATTTATTAACCCGGCAGAACCTGTCTTGCTAGATATACCATTGGCTGCAATCAATGGAACAAAACCCGACGGGGTTGGAACTAAATTACCTTTACTGTCCTTGACATATGGCAAGACATTTCCTGGTACATAATAGGTGCCATCTGTTTGAAATGCATCAGTATTTTGATTATATGCAATACCAAAATCAACACGCCAACCTTTGTGAAGCATTTTGAAGACCATCGCATCATGTCGGCGAGCTTGTTGCAACCAATCCAGATTACCTAAAAGTCGGGAATCGTCATAGACTAATTCTTGCCGGCCAATCTTCAGACCCAAGTACTCTACGAATCCCGGCAAACTAGTGTCTTTTTTGTTCATCAAGGAAATTTCAGCCCATGCCTCATGGATACTTAAACGAGCACCTTCAGCAGTAGAAATTGTAGAGGCATCTTGACCCCATACACGCACGTCCTGAATTGATGCTTGAAATTGCACTCGATTACTTTTAAATGCACTTGTCACCCTAGCCCGCTGTGATATAAAAAAAGCCGGTTCATTCGTATTAAGGCGCAAAGTTCCAAACCCATCGCGGTATTCAGCACGGTTACGAAGTTGGCCCGACCAGGTTAGCTGTCCGAATGCCTGGCATCCGAAAAGCAGAAATATCCAAAGTAATTTATAGTTCATCATCCGTAATACTTAGGAAAACTTGATCATCATCCACACGTACTTGATAGGTTTTAATGGCGCATTCATCACCACTCAGACATTCTCCTGTTTTTAAAGAAAAGGTCTTTTTGTGAAAGGGGCATGCCACTTTGGGCTCATCTCCTTGGGATCCTATCATCCCTCGACTTAATGCCATTTGATGCCGGTGTGGACATTCATTTTGTGTTGCATACCATTCACCTCTTCGCTTAAAATGGAATAAAGCGATTTGTAAGTCAGCTACTTTAACACATACGCCTCCATTCTCAGGAACATCTTGTACCGAACAAGCGTGAATCCACTTGTCATTCATTGTATCTACCATAGCGATATTATTTCCAGGCTTTCGCCATTTTTTGTTCACGTAATTCGTCAAATTGTACTGTGGGGTCTTTTTCTTCAGGTGCGTTCACAAAGTGACTGAAGCGTTTTCTGAATGCAGGATTTTCAACTGCGGCCTTCCATTCACAGACATAATTATCGACCAATGATTGCATCTCAGTTTCTAGTTCTGCCCCTAAGCCTAAGCTGTCATTGACTACTACGTTACGCAGATAATCCATTCCACCCTCTAGTTTATTTAACCAAGTAGCTGTTCGGGTAAGAGGGTCAGCCGTCTTAATGTAAAACATTAAGAATCGGTCGATGTAGCGAATACACGTTTCACTATCCAAGTCACTCGCTAATAAAAGCGCATGTTGCGGCTTCGATCCGCCATTCCCACAAACATGTAAATTCCATCCTTTTTCTGTGGCGATGATTCCAAAATCTTTACTTTGCGCCTCAGCACATTCGCGAATGCAACCAGAAACCCCACCTTTAATTTTATGCGGAGCACGGATGCCTCTGTAACGCTCCTCAATTTGAATGGCGAAGGAAACGGAATCATGTAAGCCAAAACGACACCATGTACTCCCAACACAACTTTTTACGGTTCGCAAAGCCTTACCATAAGCATGTCCACTTTCAAAACCAGCAGCAATTAATTGTTCCCAGATTGTAGGCAAATCTGACAAGTGAGCACCAAATAAATCGATTCGCTGACCTCCTGTAATTTTGGTATATAAGTTAAATTCTTTGGCAACTTGACCTATGACAATCAACTTATCAGGCGTTATTTCACCACCAGGGATACGTGGAACTACGGAATAAGTGCCTCCTTTTTGAATATTGGCTAAGAAACGGTCATTACTATCTTGCGCAGTATCATTGCCTTTATCGAGTATTAATTCATTCCATAGGCTAGCGAGAATGGAAGCTACTAATGGCTTACACGTCTCGCAACCATCTCCTTGACCATGCACAGTTAATACTTCATCATAGGAACGAAGGTCATGTAAACGAATAAGATCCATTAATTCTTGCCGACTAAACTCAAAATGTTCACAGATCACATTTCGCACATATATTCCTTGCGCCTTCAAAGTATGATTAATAATATCTTTGACCATAGGAACACAACCACCGCAGCCGGTTCCTGCCTTACAACATTTTTTAATATCATCTAACGTGGCAGCCCCTTCAAGCACATGACTGGAAATATCTCCTTTGCTCACAGCTTCACAGCTACAAATCACGGCCTCATCAGGCAAACTAGTAACACCTGCCCCTCCATCGTGCTCTCCCCCACGCGCCCCCAAAAGAATATCCTCCGGATTAGGAGGCAACACCACTTTGTTTTTACATGTTTGTAACAACATGTTATATTGGTCTGCATCTCCGATTAATATACCACCTAACAATTCTTTCCCATCAGGACTAATATTGACACGCTTATAAATACCTTTATTTCTATCTTCAAAAACAATGGTGTGAGCATCATTACCCGTTACAAAAGGATCACCAAAACTGGCCACATCTACTCCAATCAGTTTAAGTTTTGTACTCATATCAAAACCCTGGAATGTCTTTTCTAAGCCCAACAAGGTTGAAACTGCGGCTTCAGCCATATCATATCCTGGGGCAACCAAGCCGTAAATCATCCCTTCATACAAAGCACATTCGCCTATTGCTAATATATGATGATCAGACGTTTGCATATATTGATTAACAACAATTCCTCCTCTAGGCCCCACTTCCAGCCCGCATGCACGTGCTAGCTCATCACGGGGTTTGATCCCAGCTGAAATCACGAGCATGTCCACAGGAAGAATACTTTCATCCTGAAATTGCATGCCAGAAATAGCGGATTCCCCTAAAATTTCTTGGGTATTTTTAGACGTATGAATGGTTAAACCGAGTGATTCCAGCTTACCCTGCAACAGAGAAGAGCCCGCATCGTCGATTTGCCTAGGCATTAATCGAGGGGCAAATTCAATCACGTGCGTATCGCAAACACCCAAGTCAATCATAGCTTTTGCTGCCTCTAACCCTAATAATCCACCTCCAATCACTGCCCCAATTTTTGCTTTAGGAGCCCAGGATTGCATCAATTCTAAATCTTCGATAGTACGATAGATAAAGACACCCGCTTTTTCAACACCGGGAATCGGTGGAACGAAAGCTGCGGAACCAGTCGCAAGGATCAAATAATCATAATATGCAACTCGACCTAGATATGAGCGCACACTTTTTGCTTTACGATCAATTTCTAAAATAGGATCTCCAATAATTAATTCGATGCCCTTATCTGCATACCAAGAGGAAGGAGCCAGTTGGAGTTCTTCAGCTGACTTTCCATTAAAAAATTCACTGAGGTGAACGCGATCATAAGCAGGCCTCATTTCTTCTCCAAAGACAATAAGATCTAGTGATTTTGTGGATTTCGCAACCAACTTTTCACAAAGTTTAAAGCCAACCATGCCATTTCCAACGATGATAATTTTCATAATGCTAAATTTTAGGAACAATAATTGTACTATTCAAATATATATTTCAATCGCACAAATAAATTCAAGCTAAATGCAAAATGATAACAACAAGAATGACTCCTGATTTTGCTCCAATAATGTATTTATATGCTTGATTACGGAACAAATATCTATGACAAAAATTTTACAAACAAGAAATATTGGATTTATTTTAAACCTATTTTTATCAATTTTGCAAAATTTATTGCAAATTAACTTAATTTTTAAACCTAAAAATGAAAGTTTTTTAAAAAATTTCAAAATATATTACAATAATCAATCTTCAATGTTTAGATTTGCTCGACACCAAAAAAATTCGACTTAAATAAAATTGAACAATACCAAGATTAGCCCAATAACCATCATGAAGAAATCACTATTAACCTTGGTCGGAGCAGGTCCAGGAGACCCTGAATTAATCACATTAAAAGCTATTCGCGTAATCGGTGCAGCGGATGTAATCTTACATGACGCACTGGCAAATGTCGAATTACTAGAATATGCTAAAGCTGATTGTATTATTGAATTTGTTGGAAAACGATTTGGTTGCCACTACCTATCTCAAGCCGAAATCAATGATCGCATTGTTGAGTTAAGTAAGCAAAATAAAAACATAGTTCGACTTAAAGGAGGAGACCCCTTCGTTTTTGGTCGAGCGCAAGAAGAAATTGAAGCTGCCGAGTCCGCGGGGATGGAAGTCCGAATTGTACCTGGCATCTCAAGTGCACTAGCTGTAGCTGCATCAAATCGAATACCATTGACATGCCGCGGAATAAATGAAAGCTTTTGGGTGACAACTGGAACTACTGCCAATGGTGACATATCGACAGATATTCAATGGGCTGCACGTTCCACAGCAACCGTTGTTATATTAATGGCGATGAGTAAACTTGAAGGAATCATGGATATCTTTCGGTCTTGTGGAAAGCAAGATACCCCCGTGGCCATTATTCAAAATGGTACGAGGCCGAATGAAAAAATGGTCATTGGAACTGTGAAAGATATTCTTTTTCGCAGTGAAGCTGAAGGCTTAAGCAATCCAGCCATCATACTCATAGGCGATGTCGTATCCTTGTATCCAGAAAAATTAAGCCGCATAGTCCAACAAGAAATAGCCTCAATTTAAGCCATGGAGATTAACCAAAAAAGTGCCCTAGATTCAGAGACAGAATACACGGAATTAATGATTCCAAGTTATGCTAATTTTGGCGGCAAAATTCATGGTGGAATCTTGCTTTCATTAATGGATAAAGTCGCGTTTATTTGTGCGTCTAAACATAGCGGACAATATTGCGTTACCGTAGCAGTCGAAGGTGTTGAATTCAAACAAGCTGTCGAAGTGGGAGAGCTCGTAACAATTAAAGCGTCCGTTATTTTTGTGGGCAAAACAACGATGATTGTAGGCATGAGGGTGGAATCATTTAAACCAACTGAAGGCATTATTCGTCACACAAATTCATGCTACTTTACAATGGCAGCCAAAGATTCAGAAGGAAACCTAGCTGCTGTTCCAGGTTTGATTTTGAAAACAGATGAGCAGTTACGACGCTATTGCAAAGGTAAAATTATTCGCAAATTGTCATTGGAAAAACGAGAACTACTGAAAAGCGCAGTCAAAGATCAACTTATTCAGGATTTACGCCAAGAATGCCAAGAAGTGGATAAGTGCTTCATAGCCTAGGTAAAATATCAAATACCTAAAGACTAGTTTTCTCCGAAATCCACTAACTTCGCGATACGCTGACGGGGTCGGTGACCACCGGCAGCGTGTAACCTACTATGAAAAAACTGATTTTCGGAGCGCTGCTCCTCTGCCTATCGTTAACTGGATTTGCGAAAGGTAATCTCCCGCGAACTATCGTAACAACCGACGGCGAAATTGACGACGTAGATACATTTATTCGGATGTTGATGTATTCCAACGAATACCAAGTTGAAGGACTCATCTATTCCAGTTCCATGTGGCATTACAAAGGGGACGGAAAAGGGACCAAATTCACTTCGGAAATGGAGATGACGCGCAACATGTATGGTGCTAAAACGGATTTGCGTTGGCCGGGCGTTCAGTGGATTCAAGACCTTCTGAAAGCCTATGCACAAGTACATCCCAATCTAATCTTGCACGACAAAAACTACCCATCGCCCGCTTACCTTAACAGCTTAGTTAAAGTAGGAAATATTGATTTCGAGGGCGAAATGGAACAAGTCACGGAGGGTTCCGAATGGATTAAAGAGAAATTATTGGACAAAGACCCTGAACCGATCTATTTGCAAGCTTGGGGAGGAACGAACACCATTGCGCGCGCTTTAAAATCGATTGAAGAGCAATTCGGTGCCGACAAAAATTGGCCTGCCATCAAAGCGAAAATTTCGAAAAAGGCCATCATCTATACGGTCATGGATCAGGATGCCACGTATAAAAACTACATTGGAGGTCATTGGCCTGAAATTCGGGTTTTCTACAATGCCCATCAGTTTGCGAGTTTCGCCTACCCGTGGAAACGCATCATGCCAAAAGCAACACAGCCCTATTTCGAAGGTGCTTACATGGCAAATAAGATTATTTTGGACCACGGACCTCTTTTAAAAATGTATTATTCCTACGGGGATGGCCAAAAACAGGCGGGCGATGATGAACACATACACGGGGACATCACCAAAATAAAAAATGCGCAATGGGGTGATTTTAATCAATACGATTTTATTTCCGAGGGAGATTCCCCGGCCTTTTTGCACCTCGTCGACGTAGGCTTAAACAACTTGAACAACCCATCGTTTGGCGGATGGGGCGGTCGCTTTGTGCAAGCAAAAGACAATCCATTTCGATTCGAAGACAATGAACAAGCCGCTGATTTCAATCCAGAAACAGGAAAAATGGACATCAATTATTCGCAAACACGTTGGCTAGTTGCAGCACAGGAGGATTTCGCGGCACGTGCCGACTGGTGCGTAAAATCCTATGCAGATGCAAATCACGCGCCCCAAATCACGGTAAAAGAAGGCATGAATTTGACGGCTAAGGCAGGTCAAGAGCTCATATTAACAATAGAAACACGTGACCCAGACCGGAATGGCATTCAATTGAAAGCTTGGGCCTATCCAGAAGCAGGATCCGGAAAAGCAGGGGTTAATATTGGGGGAAAACAAGCCATCGTATCCATTCCGGATTCAGCGAAAAAAGGGGACACTTTTCACGTGGTGATCGAGGGAACGGACAATGGAATGCCAGCCTTAACTCGCTATCGTCGGGTAGTCATTACTGTCCGCTAAATAGCTTCAAATTCTCCGCGTTCGAGGTTTTTACGAACTTCTCCTGCCTTAAAATATTTGCCATTCATGGAAATGTATACCCCTGGGGAGAGCACTTGCACAAAAGCGAGGGCACTCCCGAGGTTAAACATCCCATCAGAGGAACCAAATTTATAGGGAATCATCGCACCCGTTAACACGATGGTTTTATCGGAAATTTTTCCTGCCAAATATTCGGCCGTTTGGGTCATCGTATCAGTTCCATGGGTAATTAAAATTCGATCAGCAACAGTCGAAAGACAGGCATCACAAATCTGAATTCGGTCGGTATCCGTAAATTCGAGGCTATCCTTCATAAAGAGCGTATCCGTTTTGACATCGAGTCGGTTCCGACCTTTGGTCAACATTTCCTGCAAATGCGTCTCCTTGAAATACAAGGAACCATTTAGTTCATTGTATTCCTTATCAAATGTTCCTCCGGTAACATAAATCTGAATCATATTTTTTAATTTGTCGATGAATGATTAAAACTACATGGTCCAAATACAATTAGCAAAAACAAGGGAAGAATTAATTGAAGTATTAGCACTCCAACAAGCCAATCTGCGGAAAAACATCAGTGATGAAGAGGCGATGACACAAGGATTTTTGATAGCAGAATACGACTTGGCCTTTTTGGAATTGCTACATAAAAACAGCCCTGGCATCCTAGCGAAAGTTGGCGAAAAGGTCGTTGGCTATAGTTTAGTCGCATTACCCGATACGGCACGCCATCATCCTTTATTGGCCGATTTAGTTGAAAACATTGAAAGATGCTTATACAACGGTAAGCCTGTTACTAATTACGCGATTGTCGCACAATTATGTGTTTCAAAGGATTATCGTGGCCAAGATTTAGTCCAAAAACTTTATGGGGGATTTCAAGAGCACTATGCCTCTCGTTTCGACTTTTGCGTAACCGATGTCGCACAGGCAAATGCGCGATCACTTAAAGCACATCAAAAACGCGGATTTCAAGTCATCGACACGCTATCTTACGGCGGAATCGGATGGGATATCGTTTTATGGGATTGGAACAAAAAATCAGTTTCTTGATAGGTCAATCCGTGCCATAATAGGCTCTAGACTAATTTTATCGAAAAACTGATTGAAAAATGCGTAAATCGGTAGACGCTGCCAAGGTTAGAAACCCCGGCAGCGTCACCAAAAAAATCTTTTAAAGTGCGTGGCGCAAAGTGATGCCATACGTTCTTGGATCGCCCAAAACAGCCGCATATTGCCCAGCGTTCCCTGCTCCAGGTAACAATTGCTCAAAATAGTTTTGATTCAAGACATTTCGTCCCCAAACCGCGATGCTAACTCCCTTCACAGATCGGAAGCCAATGCGACCATTCAAAAGTGAATAACCCTCAATGTTTAAGTATTTCGATGGAGATGGGCTCGACGAAAATCCGGAACGGAAATAATCATCGACGGCAATATAAAACTCCCCAGTTTGGCCTAATACTTTAGCCACCGATGTAAATTCTGCACCGAATGAGCCTGCCCATTTAGATACGCCTGGCAAATCTCCTCCAGAAATATCTTTAAATGAGGCACCACCCGTTTCTTCCAAAGGTACCGGTGCATTTTTGAACGACGTATATATCGCGTCCGTATAGGCTAAATTTCCATAAAACGAGAAATGTTTCGTCAAACTCCATGTTCCATCTGCCTCAATACCACGCACCCGAACACCCTCCGCATTCGCTAAATATCCACGATTTACCGCCAAATCCGCCGTCTGCACATTTGTTTGGTAGTCGGCAATTTCTGTCTGATACGCCGTGATATTAAATGTTGTATTAATATTAGGACGGGATTTCAACCCGATTTCCACATGTTTGGTCGCCTCAGGTTTAACGGTCGCGAGCTCCAACATTGGTTTCCCTCCCGAAGATGGCAAGCCTCCTAAATTAATCCCCACCGGCTTATAACCCGTAGAAAAAGTTGCGAACGAATTGAAATTCTTCGATGCCTTATAAGCCAATGTCACTTGTCCCGAAAAATTACGGTCATTCACATCCGCCGTAAAGGCCTGATTTGTATAAATCAAATTCTTCAAGGCTAACAATGCCGGATCTGTCGTTTGAAGACCGCCATATGTCGTCCGACTGAATTCAATGTCTTTGGAATCATAATTGTAACGAATTCCGGGCATCAAGCTCAAGCGATTTGTTAAGGCAATGTCCAACTGCCCAAATACAGCAGCAGATAATGTATTCAAGTTTTGACGCGTTTTGATACCATAACCTTCAAATAATCCCGGCGTTTTCCACAAAGCACTTGTTGTACTTTGCGAGAACCTCCAAGTTGCAGAACCAGACTCCTCGGTTTGATCAGGAGAAGATTTCAAGTTTTGGCCAAATACAAATACACCAAATACCGCACTCAATTTTGATGAGAATGTTCCGGCCCAACGAATTTCCTGAGACCATTGCTGGTGTTTAGATGGCGCCTGCGATAATTTCAAGGCCTGTAAACCCGTGAAATCACGGTCACTCGATGGATCCCAATTCCAATAACGCCATGCAGAAGTCGCTGTCAACGTTCCAGGTCCCAACTGAATATCCGCATTTAAAGAAAGACCACCCAAGTCCTGATTCGAACGCCATTGGGTATCCGTATCGATCAAACGATCGAAAGGGTTCCGGCTTGGTAAATCGTAATTTAAATCCTTGATAATATTTTCAAATTGACGGTACGGAGCACGTAAAGTTGGCGCCACCCCCGCAAAAACCTGAGCATATCCATTCGGTCTTTGCTCCGTAAAATCCCCAATCAAAGTGAATTTCACATGCTCCGAAGGAACGTATAACAATTGCCCGCGAACACCTAAATTATTCAAGTCATTCACTTTTTGTTGGGAAACAACATTGTACAATAAACCATCCCGCTGCGTACCAGAGAAGGAAATTCGCGCCGCTAATGTTTTGGCAATTGGCCCCGTAATACTCGCTTTCGCCTGAATGAAGCCATAATTACCATAACTCATTTCGAAATTTGCCCCAGGCGTAAAACTTGCTTTTTTTGTCGTTACATTAAAGTTACCCGCTGTAGTATTTTTACCAAAAAGCGTTCCTTGTGGCCCACGCAATACTTCAACTTGTTCGATATCCACAAAATCCATCGTCGTAGCAGCTGGTCTGGCATAATAAACCCCATCCACATAGAATCCAACACCTGGATCAATACCATCATTTGTTAAACCAAACGTTGTTCCCAAACCGCGAATACTTAAAGAAGTATTACGTGGATTCGATGAATATAATTGCACGGAAGGAATGAATTCCTTTAAACGATTTACGTTAAAAGAACCCGTCTCCGCAACTTTAGAACCACCTATCACCGTAATGGGGATGGGGACATCTTGTACAGTTTCTTTTCGGCGGCGGGATGTTACAACGATTTCCTCTAATTCCTTCGCTTCTTCTTTCAAGTAAATCGTCACCGGCGTTCCTTCTGCGATGTAATCTTGTTTTTGATAACCCACAAAACTAACGATCAGGGTATAAGGAAATTTTTGACCCGTCTGAAAATAGAAATGCCCTTCCACGTCCGTAATAACTCCGTGCGTTGTCCCCTTGATGTACAAAGAAACACCTGGGATCGGCTCCTTGGTTTTTTCATCCAAGACTTGACCACTTAAGGTTGAATTGATTGTCGATTTAATTTGTTGGCCAAAAACCGTGCCCGAAAAGGCGAAAATCAAGAGAATGGTAATAAACTTATTCATATTTAGCGGATTATATTTTGAATTACACTATAAACTCTACCGATTTGATAGATTAAAAGACAAAAGTATGCCGCATATTATTTAAATGCAAATTCGCATTTGAAAATATTTTTCAGCTATTGGGATTTACTGTCGAAAATAGGCCAAATTTTAACATATACGTAGATTAATAAATGTCTATAAATATTATAGACTTTATAGGAAATCAATTCATCTATGATAAAAATGCTATTAAATTTGAGCGTCTTTTTTACTTGAGACGGTGATATATCATCAAGCTAATGATGCTTCGGTCGTAATAATCCAAATTGGGACGCTGCTGAAAAGCATGTAAATAACCCATATCTACAGTCAAATTGGACCTTATGGGGATACTAATTCCAGCAAACATGCGATGTTGGTCCAATACATTTTCTGGATTTTCTTGAGCGGCATTGAGCAAAATCTCTGTATTTATTTTGCCTTGCACTTTTTTAAACAAGGGAAATAAAGCCTGAATACGATAGCGAAACCGGTAATTACTAAAATTTACGGCATCAATTAAATGTGTTTTAGCGGCATCCGTTCCTCGATTAAAGCGCATTTCAGCGCGAAATCGGTGATCTAAGCGAAAAATAGACGCGCGTTGTTTGTAAACTATATCAACATGCGGTCTATATTCTGGAATCGAAAGACGATTACTAGCGAAAGGATCATTAGGCGTATTTAAAAAAAGCGCTGCTCCTGCTGAAATATCCCATTTTTCGCCGAATGTCCGATGTATATGGGACCGAAACGCACTTTGATGATGCAAGATTGGATCTAAAAAATGACGCTCGTGTGCTTCGCCCTGTAAATACCAATTTGTATTGATTGGATAGGTCAAAAAGTATCCGAACCAAACGATGTTTTGATGCTCAATCTTAGATTGGCTTGAGGCTGGAAAAACTGAAAAAATAAAAAATAACAGGTAGCACTTTCTTAATAAATACATACTACAAATGTATTCAATTATCCTTTCTAATCCCTCACACAGCGAAAACCCGTGTGTTGCAAGCCAGAGTCGGGGCTTGACTTCATCCGCGCGGAGCTGCGGTAGCTCGAACAATAGCCATCATTACATAGAAAAGAGCCTCCACGCATGACGCGTTTGGCGATGCCGGGTTCATCGGGATCGTGACTGGAATTTGGCCCTGTAGGATTCAGAACAGGACTCTTTTTGTAATAATCATTTCGATACCAATCCGCACACCACTCCCACACATTTCCAGCCATATCATATAAGCCAAAGCCATTCGCTGGAAAAGATTTCACAGGCGCTGTAGTCGTTTTGTATCCATCCAAGGCCTGGTCATCATCAGGAAAATGGCCTTGAAAACTGTTGGCTTTGTAGGGCGTTTGATTCACCGACTCGTCTCCCCAAGGGTAAATTTTATCCTTCAATCCCCCACGCGTAGCCCATTCCCATTCCGCTTCCGTAGGCAAGCGTTTGCCCGCCCAGCGCGCATAAGCGGCCGCATCGTCCCAGGAAACATGAACGACGGGGTGGTTTTGCCGACCGCGTATATCGGAGCCTGGACCTTCTGGGTGTCGCCAATCCGCGCCTCGTTTAAATGCCCACCATTGCGAGTAATCATTCAAATCAACGGGGCCTGAAGTAGGAACAAATACCAAAGAACTGGGTGCCAAAAGGGAGTCGGCAGGCTTAGGCGCTCCTATCGGAACTTGTTTAGAAAATTCTGCCCAATCGATCGCCTTCTCCGCTGTGGTTACATAGCCGGTAGCTTTAACAAAAGCAGCAAATGCCGCATTTGTCACCTCTGTTTCATCCATCCAAAAAGCCTTCACCTGAACTCTGTGCACCGGATACTCATCCGGGCGACCCTGGGCATCGTGCGAACCCATCGCAAAGCTCCCGGCGGGAATGCGTTTCATGCCCACATACGATTTAATGACCGTTTTGGGCTTAAATGAGCTGACCCGTTGGAGTCGATTAGGTGTGGGTACGTGACAAATCGGGATTTTGGCCTGACTGAAAACAGACAAACTAAAAAGCAAAAAAAGGCTAATTAAATAATACATAGGCCACCGCCAACGTCACAAACACGTTAAATAATTGCGCAATCAGGAAGGCATATAAAGGTTTTTTCCCTTCTTTGGAAAACAAGTCAGAAAACTTCGTTTCCAGACCAATACTCGTAAATGCCAAAGCAAACCAAAGTCCCTGCAAGGATTTGAATCCTCCCTTGACTGAATCAATCGTCTCAGCGGGAACGACAAAAGAAAAGAGCAAAGAGGCGGCAATGAAACCCAACACGAATTTGGGAAAACGTTCCCAGATGACAGAAACAGTAGGTTTGGCTTCCTTCGCCGTTGCCGACTGGTTATTCGTCACCGTCCAATAGATCGAGATCGCAAATGCGGCGAAACCGAGCAAGACATTTTGAGAAAATTTGACAATCGTTGAAATCTTCAATGCCTCTTCGCCCACCATCGTTCCCGACGCAATCACCGCGCCCGTCGTATCGATCGTGCCGCCCAACCAAGCGCCCGTCACCGCCTGGGAAAGACCCAACGCATTCGCGATAAAAGGCAGAAAAATGATCATCGGAATCGCGGTAATCAGCACAACCGAAATCACATAAGATAATTTTTTCGAATCCCCCTTGATCGCTCCTGCCGTTGCAATCGCCGCCGAAACACCACAAATAGACACAGCACTCGAAATCATAATGGCGAACTCCTCGTCGACACCCAGTTTTTTGGAAACCCAAAACGCAAAATACCAAACAGAAACGACCACGACTAAGGCCTGAATTAAGCCCAATGAACCTGCCTTCAAAATATCACCGAAAATCACACTCGTTCCTAAAAGTATAAGGCCAATTTTCACAAAAAGCTCGGTGGACAGCGATTCCGTCAGCCACCCTGGCAGCGTGAAAAAATTACTCAACAAAAGTCCAATCGTCAAGCTAAAAATCACCGCCTCTAAATTCCAATTTTTCAAAAATGCATTCCCCGCTAAAATCAACGCAAAGGACGTCAGCACGAAAACAATGGGAAATCCTTGCGCAGTGGCCTTTATTGACTTGCCGAGCAGTCGGGCGGCGAATATCGCTATGACATATGTGAAGGCAAAAACTTGCGCCAACTTCAACAAATTATTGCTCGAAAAAACCTTTTCTACTAAATCAATTTGACTTTCCCAAGCAAAACTGGGGGTGGGGATCAGAATACCAAGAAGTGCGGTAATGATGAGTAAAAATCCAAGAAAAACGACCGTCCAGTCTTCTGAGAGCACTTGTTTATTATTTATCATGTAATTGGTATAGAAAGGTGGTGGAGGTGACGCTGCCGGGGTCTGCGACCCCGGCAGCGTCTACCCCGGAGCAATTTCCAATTTTTTTCTAAAAGTTTCCTGATAAAATTACTTCGCTGGCGTCAGCAAGATATTTCGATATTCCACCGGACCATGATCGCCTTGAAACATAATTGGACCCGGCTCGCCTTCATCACTATCCATTGCGCCTCCTGTGACACCCGGAATGTTTTGTTCCACAATCACTTTTTGGCCATTCAAGGTCACAGATACCTTACGTCCCACCAAGGTAATATCATAACTTTGCCATTCGCCAGACGGTTTTGCCGCTTGGAATAATGGGTCGATAAATCCATAAATACCCCCTAAATAGATACTAAATGGTTCTTTACCAAAGCTATCTTCCACTTGCACCTCGTAACGTCCACGCAAATAAATACCACTATTACTCGATGGCGGCAAACGAAATTCAATATGTAATTTAAAATCCGTGAATTTTTGTTCTGTGCATAAATTCGCTCCAGACGCAGGACTTTTTAATACGCCATTCTCCACAATCCATTGATTTTTAGGCCTTAATGCCTTCCAACCCGTTAAATCTTTTCCATTGAATAATTTGATGGGCTTATCCCAAACCGGTTCCGCCGATCTCCACAAGGAAGGTGCACGAACTCCCGTAAAGGCCATCGACTTGCCATTGGGTTTAACGATAGTCCCCGACAATTTTCCATCTTTCAAGTCTCCATCAAAACTCATGTACGCCTCATCCTTTTCCCATTGTGGCGGAATCTTAAACGACACATGCCCATCTTTGAAAAACACTTCCGAAATCGGTCTTGCTGAACCGCCATCTCCCACAAAGCGACCCGTTAAGGTCTTTAAACCGGAATGACGAACCTCTAACCAGGAAGGAGCCGTCGAAACTCCTCCATTACGATTTTCCATGGAAACATGTAAATCCCAAGCTCCTTCCAATGGATAATGCGATTCCTGCGCGAATACACTCGTTGAAAGTGCCACTAATGCAATCAATAATTTTTTCATAGGTCTACGATTTAACCGCCTCCATTTTGGGCGAAATAACATGAATCAATAACCACGCAAATAAATAGGCGCAGCCACAAGCCACAAAGATAACATTATATCCGGCCGACAAAGCCTGGTCTGCCTTGTATGCATCCAAAACAACGCCGATAATGTAAGGAAAAATCACCCCGCCCAGCGAACCCGCCAAACCACCAATCCCCACAACGGAAGAAACCGCATGTTTCGGAAACATATCGGAAACTGTCGTAAATATATTCGCCGACCACGCCTGATGGGCCGATGCCGCAATGCTAATTAAAAATACGGCCTGCCAAATGTCCGTCGCCCAACGAGCCCCGATAATCGGCACCGCGCAAAGCGCAAAAAAGAACATCGAATACTTCCGCGCCTTGTACACAGGCCAACCTTTCTTAATGAAATAGCCCGAAATATAGCCTCCGCCAATACTACCAATCGACGTGCAGGTAAACAATATCGCCAAATGTAAACTCGGCTTTTTCAAGTCCAAAGCAAAGGTCGTTGAGAAATAAGAGGGCAACCAAAACAAGAAAAACCACCAAATCGGATCCGTGAAGAACTTGCCCACGATGAAAACCCAGGTTTGGCGGTAGCCAAATAATTTTCCCCAAGCGATGGGTGCAACTTCCGTTGCCTCCTCTTCCTCCGACTGAATATGAACCAACTCCTCAGTCGTAACCGACGGATGTTTTGCAGGAATCTCATAAAACACCCACCACAAAATCAACCACACAAATCCGATTCCCCCCGTAATGATAAAGGCCTCTTGCCAACCGTACGCACCTAAAATCCAAGGTACCATGATGGGCGCCACCATGGCTCCGATATTTGCCCCGGAATTAAATATCCCCGTAGCTAATGCTCTTTCTCTTTTCGGAAACCACTCGGCCACCGTCTTAATCGCCGCCGGAAAATTCCCCGCCTCGCCTGCTCCCAATGCCGCACGTGCCGCACCGAAACCAAACGAAGTTTTCGCCAAAGCATGCGCCATCGCCGCAAAAGACCAAATCACAATCGAAATGGCATAACCCATTTTGGAACCAATCTTATCGATTACCTTCCCGAAGGCCAACAAGCCAATCGCATAGGAAGCCGTGAAACACATGACGATGAAACTGTAATCGGTCTCCGACCAGTTCAATTCCTTCTCCAGCGTAGGCTTCAACAAACCGATCACCTGGCGATCCAAATAATTAATCGTTGTTGCAAAAAACAAAAGAGCCACTACGACCCAACGGTAATTTCCTTTCATTAGAAACCGATTGAATTCCCGCCGTCAACCGGGATTGAGACGCCTGTCACATAATTTGCTGCATCCGAAGCTAAATAAACCGCAGCCCAACCGATATCCTCCGGCTTCCCGAAATAACCCATCGGCGTGCGATCCATCGCTTTATGTTTACGATCCGGATCCGAATTCATCGCGGTTCTACTCATCGCCGTTTCAATAAATCCAGGTGCAATCGCATTCACACGAACGCCTTTGCCAGACCATTCAGAGGCAAGTACTCGAACTAATCCATAAATACCTGTTTTGGACGAAGCATATGCCGCAACGCGATCAATACCATAATAAGCTGCCATCGAAGAAATCATGATGATAGATCCTTTACCTCGTTCCAACATGTGTTTCCCCACCTCACGTGTCAGCGCAAAAACAGCATTCAAATTCACATTAATAATATTCGCAAAATCATCATCCGAAACGTCTACTGCCGGGCGTTTCATGTTGATGCCCGCATTGTTGACAAGTATGTCTATTCCTCCGTATTTCGCCACGAGTTCCGTTACCAGTTGTGATGTTTTGCTCAAATCGGAAACATCATTCACAGCATAATGCGCCCCTGAACCTAAGTTGGCAACCGCCTCTTTCAGCACATCTTCCCGCCGACCCGTAATCACGACCGTGGCGCCGGAGGCTAAAAAACATTTGGCAATATCGAATCCAATTCCGGTTCCGCCGCCCGTGATGAGCGCCACGCGCCCTTGCAATGAAAATGGTTGTTGCATCTTATTTCAGTTGGTATATACGTACAATTTCTTTTATCTCGGCCAAAGTCCGCTCAGGCGTCCCATAGCTAATCGGTAATTTTGAATAGGTTTGGAAGTACAATAAATGGGCGTCGCGCCACAAGACCGACTCTCTTTGCTGCGCCGCCAATCTCCCACGAACATCCGCGAAAATCTCCGCATCCACCTTGCCTTGCAGCGAATCCCAATCCTTTTGCAAATCCTTCACTTCCTGTAAACCCGTGTTAGAACGGTAACAGAATTCATCCCAAAGCGTGCGGCCGGTAGACAATTTCTCCTGCCAGCCCACATGGTGGAACCACAGTAAATAATTCAAATCCGTTTTCGCTGGATCCATCCACCGTTGCGCAACCGACGGATGGTATAAACTCAAGGCATTACTTCCCGATGCTTTTCGGTCGAAACCCAAGCCTACCGAATCTGCTCGGTGATAATAAATTGATGTCCAGTCGGGACGTTGACTGCGTTCCAACCAAGGCTCCGGTCCCCAGTGAATGCTTTGGCCCATCACATGATGCAAACCTAAAGGCGTCGTAAATTTCACATAAGTATCGCGGGATTTCATCAGGATATTGACTGTCGTTTTTGCTGCTTTTTCATCACGGGTCAACGTCTGTTTCACCCACTCATCCGCAATCTGCTCAGAACTCAAGGTATGGTCCCATGCCAAACGTCCGAACGCATACCAGTTGGCCTGCGACAACAAATGCCCCGTCCAATTCCGATCCGATCCCGTATTCGCGACACCCGCCATCATGGTAATTTGTTCGTTTCCGAGGCTGCCGTCGATGACTTTGGCCACGGTAGAACCCTTTCCATTTTGGTAAGTATCTGAATCCAAACATTCCTTGAATAGGATCGATTGATAGAAAACGTTCGTACTAAACCCTGTGTATTCTTGGGTGATTTGAAATTCTAGTGCCAAAGGCGTCTTGGGCATCGAACCGAATAAAGGATGAAAGGGTTCCCGTGGCTGAAAATCGATCGGTCCATTTTTCACCTGAACAATCACGTTTTTTGCGAAGGTTCCGTCCAAAGGTTTGAAGTCATTATAAGCTTCTTTGAATCGGTCGCCATTCGGATTTGGTGCGTAAACAAAGGCTCGCCAGATGATGATGCCGTTGAAAGGTTTCACCGCCTCCGCCAACATATTCGCGCCATCCGCATGTGTCCGCCCGAACTCCTGTGGACCTGGCTCTCCCTCCGAATTAGCCTTCACTAAGAATCCGCCAAAATCCGGAATCTGCGCATAGATCTCTTTTGTCTTCGCCTGCCACCAAGCGCGCACTTGAGGATCTAAAGGATCGGAAGTTTTCAATTTGCCTACCAGTTTTGGCGAGGCAAAATTCACGGATAAAAATAACTTAATGCCATAGGGACGAAATACGTCGGCAAGCACTTTCACCTTCGCTAAATACTCCGGCGTCATAAACCGAGCTGAGGCATTCACATTGTTAATCGCCACGGAATTGATCCCGATGGACGCGTTTGCCCGGGCATAATCCGTGTAACGCGGGTCGACCGTTTCAGGCAATTCGTACCATTTCCACAGTGAAGCGCCAGCATACCCGCGTTCGATCGTGCCCATCACGTTGTCCCAGTGGTTCAACATGCGGAATTTGACTTTGGGAGATGAGCTGGTATTTGCCAAAGCTTTCTCTTGCTGAATCATCCGCAGCAATTCAAAAACACCATATAAAATTCCGCGGTCGGAGCTAGCTTTGATTTGAATTTGCGGGCCTGTAACGATGCTAAAACCCTCTTCTTTAATACTTGAGTCATTTACGAATTGAATAGAACCTTTATTCGCGCTGACCGGCGACACCCCTGTCAAGCCCTTCAAACCATTTGTTAATTCTTTCTTCGCCGTCTCTAAAATAGGCGTCGAGGCAAACTCAGACGAAATCGATTTCGCATACGGTGTATAGCGCGGCGCAGATCCTACCTTGTCAAATTTCAGCCACAAACGATAGCCATCATCCGCCTTCAACGCAAAACTACAAACGACAAAAAACACGGCTAAAAAAGAGCGAATCGCTAATTCAAGTCCACGTATTTCGGCCAATCCGCGCAGTCGGCCGATCGCCGAATAACCTGGGTAGGTTTTCTTATTTAAATCGTCCAACATCTGATGTCCGTGATCTGGGCGCATCGGAATCTCCTCGCCTCCGCGTCTTTTTTCTTCTTCGACAACCGCTTTGACCACTTCAAACATATCTACATCACCCGTTAAATGCGGCGCTTCATGGAAAATCAATGGATCATTTTGCTCACGGAAAGTCGCACGCAAATGCAAGAAATGAATTCGGTCAGCGAAACGACGAACCATCTGCGGCAAATCATTATCCGCCCTCACCCCTAAAGAGCCCGTGCAGAAAGTGATACCGTTCGCGCGTTCCGGGGAAGCATCCATAAGCGCCGCCAAATCCGCTTCCGTACTTACTACACGCGGTAGGCCCAACAAAGGGAAAGGAGGATCATCAGGATGAATACATAAATTAATGCCCAATTCTTGAGCCAAAGGCGCGATGGAACGAATGAAGTAATGCAAGTTTTCACGCAATTGACCCGCTGAAATAGCCTTGTATTCATCTAAGAGACTTTGGAAATTCTCTAAATGAAAAGCCTCCTCGGAACCCGGAAGGCCTAATAGTGCGGTGTTTTTTAATTCCTCTTTTTCTTCCGAAGACATCGTCGCGAAACGCTGAGCAGCCGCTGCTTGAACAGCCGGCGTGTAATCTGAAGCAGCACCCGGACGCTGCAATATATGTAAATCGAATACGGCAAAATCTGTCCAAACAAAACGTAAGGCTCGCGCGCCATCTGGCATCTCGAAGTTTAATTTAGTCCGGGACCAATCGAGCACAGGCATGAAATTATAGCATACGGTTTTGATGCCGCAAGCCGCTAGATTACGTAATGAAGTCTTGTAATTTTCAATAAGCTGCGCGCGTGAAGGCAAGGCTTTCTTAATTCCCTCGTGAACAGGCAAAGATTCTACCACTGACCAATGCAAGGGCGTCCAATCCTGATTGCCCGCTTCGATGATGGAAATGCGTTCTTTGATGGCTTCTATCGGCCAAACCTCCCCCACGGGAATTTGGTGCAATGCGGTTACGACTCCTGTGCAACCGGCTTGACGAATATCCATCAAAGAAACCGGATCGTTTGGACCGAACCAACGCATCGTATGTATCATGTAAATTTGTTTAGAGGCTTACGCTATATAAAGCGCAAAATGCACAAAAAATACTGATTAAAAAACCAACTCATAGCGCGCTGACCTACCCGCACCTACTGGCATAAAAACTTGCAAAGTAACGAGCTCTTGAAGATCACGCGATGCCGTGGCTCTGGAGGTTCCTGTTATGCCCACATATTTTCGCACATTCATGCCCCCATGAAATGAATCTGGTCCATCGAGCAACATTCGATTAATGACTTTACTTTGGCGAATATTTAGTTTGTGTTCAAATACCGCAAAAAAATGCCATTTGGAAATAGTAAACTGAATCATTTTGTCGGCATAAGTTTGCGCCTCCAACAACATCGTTATAAACCAAGTAACCCAATCCGTAATATTAAGACTCTTTTCTGCTTGTTGAAGTCCCTGATAATAAGCCTTTTTATTTGCCTCTATAGCCTTTGAAACACTAAAAGGCAAAGGGCATTGCAAACCCTGAGAAAGTGCTTTCTCTACGATGGCCCGACCGATTCGCCCATTCCCATCTTCGAATGGATGAATTGCCTCAAAATACAAATGGGCCACAGCCGCCTTAACAGGTGCAGCTGTAATATTGCATTCGTTAAACCAAGCAATAAACTGTTTCATTTCTTTTGGAACACGAATGGAAGGAGGTGCTTCGTAGTGAACCTTGGGCTGGGCAACTGATCCTGAAACAATTTGCATGGGCGCTTCATCCGTTCGCCATGCTCCCGCTTGGATCGCGGGAAAACTTCCCATCAATAAACGATGCCAATGTTTTAAATGAGCTTCCGTCAATGGTTCATTGTAGGTATTTCGCACATCCATCAACATGTCACTAAGCCCGATGCTATGTTTATTTTTGATCTTGTGTTGAGTGGCTAAGCCTAAATTTCGGCGAACCGAAGACATGATATCCAACTGGCTGTAATATTCTCCCTCAATCTCAGCAGTCTTCAGCGCCTCTGAAACCATCAGTTGTATCATCATTTCTGTCCGCTCAACTAGAGGTAAAGCGGCTAATTTACCGCTCAATTCCCCCGATTTCTGCATAAACGCGAAGATTTGCGACTCGATAGCAGTCGTGTCAAATTCAAAATGAGGCCAGGAATCTCGTTGCCAGTTGTACATCGTGAGGCGATTAATAAGTATAATCGACTCAAATATAGTTAAATTTTGAGTCGATTAGCTAAATTAATCGCCTCATTTTTACACCGCCTGACTGAAAGTCTTTTTCTGAACTTCGGCCGAGAGTAATTTGAGGTCAAAGGCCTTGCAGATATTTCGAATGAAATGTTTTCCTAATTCCGTGACGATCAAGCCATGCTCCCCCCAAGTCACGAGCTCATCCAAGGCCAATTCATCAAGTTCATGAAACGTATATTGGCGGAGTAATGCTAAATCCGCTTTGGCAAAATGAGTTTTTCCCCGACAAGCCACATCGAGAATATATTGCCGCATTTTTTGATCAACTTCATCCAAGAAATAGCCCTTAAATACGGCTAACTCGCCCTGATTAATCTGTTCATAATATTCTTGAATCGTCTTTTTATTTTGGGCAAATCCATAATAGATATCGCTGATACTCGAGACGCCTAAACCCAACAGCATGCCGGTTTGTTGGACCGTATAGCCCATGAAATTGCGATGCAAATTTCCTTCCTCATGTGCCTGAACCATCAAGTCACCAGGCAAGGCAAAATGATCCATCCCGATATCCGTATAACCTGCTTCCATGAAACGCTTTTTCCCCACTTGATAGAGCTGCATTTTCTCATCGGCCGACGGCAAATCATTTTCGTCAAAGAGCCGTTGTGCCTTGCTCGTCCAGGGCACATGTGCATAGGAATAGAAAGCAATGCGATCGGGTTTGATTTCCAAAGCATCTTGAATCGTATTTTCCAAACGCGGCAAGTTCTGCAAGGGCAAGCCATATACCAGATCTAAATTCACGGATTCATAGCCAATCTCACGCGCCCATTGAACCACTTGGACGACATGTGCGTGTGGCTGAATTCGATTAATGACTTTTTGAACCTCCGGATTACTGTCTTGCATACCAAAACTCACCCGATTAAATCCGAGATCAAATAAGGTTTGTAAATGTTCGCGAGTCGTGTTATTCGGATGGCCCTCAAATCCAAACTCATGATCCGACGGAACCACGGCATCCGCCAAAATACATTCAATCAAATGTTTTAAGTTTTCGGGCGAGAAGAAGGTAGGCGTGCCTCCACCCAGATGTAATTCACGAATCACAGGTTTATGAGGCATCATGCCTCGGTAAATTTCCCATTCCTTCAACAAGGCTAACATATACGTTTCCTCGACCGAATGATTCGTCGTGATGCGCTTGTTACACCCACAAAAAGTGCATAAACTTTCACAAAAAGGAAGATGCAGGTACAGGCTTATCTCACCGCTTTCCTCAAAGCGTTGGGTAAATAAGGATTTCCAAGTAGGAACATCCAGCGTGTCATCCCAATATGGAACCGTCGGGTAGGACGTATACCGAGGGATGGGAACATTGTATTTTTGAAGTAAGTCGAGAGATACCTGTTGCATAGCATGCAAAGGTAAAATCAAGGCTTGAACGCAAAAATGATATAGGTCAGTTATGGGTTCCGAGACTATATCTTACGGTGGGAAGCTTTAAGCAAAGGCCTAAGCTTATCAAGTAAAAAATTAGGGCGAACCTTTCGATTCGCCCCAAACCTTATTTCATGTATTCTTTATCCAAGAACAGGTAGCGCGCATCATTTTGCGCCTTTTCTGCTTTGGAATTCGTATCCAGAATCATCACAGGAGGTGTTACATCACCCGCTTTGGCAGCTGGCCATTCTGGCAATTTATCGCCATTAGGATTAAATGTCTTGACGAAATTTGTAAAGTAATTAAACATGGTGTCAGAGACCTTGAAGTCATCTGAAGTCCACGCATATTCTTTCACTAAATGCAAATTGCCCATCGCGTATTCAATCTCACATGCGTGCGGCGCACCTACTGCAGGCGGAGGAGTTTGTACAGGTCCTTCACGTCTAACGGTACCTCCGGCTAAAGCCGAAACGGTATTTTGATCGACCAAAGGAGGACGTAATTTGCTATATAAATAACGGTATACCGGTTGGCTACTATTATTGCGGTGTAGATCAAACCATTTCCACGTCGAATAAACGATGAAACGATCTGCGGCTAAGGCAGTCGCCGACAACTCTACTTCTTTTTCAGAATGTGCAGGGTAAAGGCTTAAGACTTTATCCACATCATTTGGATATTCCTTTTTCACGCGCTCGATGTAATTTTCAACTGTGTAAGGTTTGCCTTGCATGAAAGCGCCACCTGGGATTTCAGCTGAATTCCAACCGACCAAAAGAGGAATTTGATGTTGTTCTTTAGCAGCAAAAATTTCAGGTAATTTCTTTGGCAAGAAGTTTCCGTCAACAACTACAGGGAAACCGAAACGCTTCGAATCTTGGTATAGCTCGAAAATGTCTTTCGTCGACATAGCGCGCATTTCCTTCATGGATTTTACACCAGCCTTTTGCAAGAATTCAGCTCCATTTTTCTCTGCATCTGCTAATGAAACTGGTGCCATGGTTGGGTTAATTCCGCCACCACTTTCGCCAATCGCGGCATGAATTAAACCTTTGGAAAGCGGAGAGGACATTTGATAACTCACGGCAATAGAACCCGCTGATTCACCAGCAATGGTTACGTGATTAGGGTCTCCACCAAAAGCAGCAATGTTCTTTTGAACCCATTGCAATGCCGCTAATTGATCATAATATCCATAGTTTCCAGATCCTTTGTAAGAAGTTTCTGAACTCAATTCCGAATGCGCCAAGTTGCCGAAAATATTCAAACGGTAGTTGCATGTCACAACAACGACACCTTTTTTCGACATGCTTTCGCCATCATAACGAGGCTCAGAACCGTCCCCAGCAACATTACCCCCACCATAGAAGTATACTAAAACAGGTAAATTCTTTGTGTTCTTTTTTGCTGAAGTCCATACATTTAGATACAAACAATCCTCGCTCAATCCTTCTGAACGAGACATCATATCTCCAAATACAATACCCTGCATAGGACGAGGACCGAATTTCTTCGTTTCCTTCACACCTTTCCAAGGAGCTAAAGGCTGAGGAGCCTTCCAACGCAACTCACCCACCGGTGGTTTTGCAAAGGGAATCCCGAAATACTTTTGAACACCTGTTTTGGTATCAAAATTTCCTTCGATCACGCCATGTTGGATCGTCGTTTGAACCGGGAAAAGATTAATAGATTGAGCAGATGCCCAAGAACACAATAGGCCCAAGCCCACTGATAATAAGGTTTTTTTCATGTGTAATAGGTTTATATTGTCACAATTTGATACAATAATACAAGATTAGCGGAGTGTTTCCAATTTTTTTAGTGCATTTGGACCTATGCCATGAATTTTCGATTTTGTACGAATTTAGCCAAAAAGCCCGTAGCTTTGCAAACGACTCTTGCCAGCATGCGGATATTAATCTTACATAATTTATTGTGGTCTCAATACAAGTCGGTGGTTTTCGAAAAAATCGCTCAGACCTGTTCCCCAGATGACGAAGTATTGGTCGTTCAAACCGCCATTACCGAAAAAGGTCGGGAAGATTTAGTGGATTTTGATGTGTCAACTTTTCCCTATCAATATCCCTTCCAACTGCTAAACACAATTCCACTCCAACAAGTATCCCCAGTTAAAACAGCCATTTCCTGGTTAAAGATTGTCTTTCAATTTAAGCCCCATGTTATAAATCTTACAGGCTATAATGAATTAGGAACCTTACCAGTCATATTATTCTCAAAATTCCTGGGTATAAAAACAATTATTACGATTGAGTCTGTGGCTCACCTAGGAGGTCGACTTAGTGCATTAAAAGGAATTTATAAGAAACTCGTTTACTTCCTGATTGATGGAGTATATTCATATGGCTTAAATACAAATCGGTTTCTATTCGAACAAGGCGTACCTAAATCTAAAATACTTGCTTTCTTGAATGCGTTTGATCAAGCCAATTTTAAATTAAGTGGACATCCGAAAAAAGAGGAGAAGCCATATTTACTTTATGTAGGAAGATTGTCTCCCGAAAAAAATATCGATGCTTTAGTTGAGTTGATGAATGAAATCAATCAAGAATTAATCATCATTGGAGATGGCCCTGAACGTAAAAGGCTAGAAAAAATAAGTGGCAAAAATATCCAATTTCTAGGTGCAATTGCTTGGTCTAAACTTCCCGACTACTATGCCGGGGCCGCATGTTTATTACTACCATCTACATACGAACCTTGGGGAATGGTAGCAAATGAAGCGCAAGCCATGGGAAAACCTATTATATGTACAGCAGCTTGTGGATGTGCAAACGACTTAGTCATCAGTGGATTTAACGGACTTGTAGTCTCTGATTTTAGGGCTGATAAAAAGCAGATCATTGATTTTATACATCAGCTGCCTGAAAATAAGTTGGCCTATGAGCAATTCGCCCATCGAAACAATCAGGTGTTTGCTGTTGACCGACTTAGCAGGGAAATGCTAGCAGGGATGCAAAAATTAGTCAACCATTAAAAAGGGGCGTAACTGCGCACGAACAACCTCTTCCGAATAATTATCTTTCGCAAATTTTGCACCTGCCAAACCAAGGGTGAGCCTTAATTTCTCATCTTTCAATAAGGACTTTAATCCATCTAAAAGACCGTCTGTTTCGGAAGAAAAAACAAGTGCACATTTTGCCGCTTGTAATTCTGAGGAAATCCCTACTTGGTCTGAAATTAGAACTGCAGTTTCGCAAAGCATTGCCTCAACAACAGCCATACCAAAATTTTCGGAGAGCGAGGGTAACACAAATACATCTGCATCTCGCATGAGCGAAATCCCATCTTCCTGATTCAATAGGCCCGTAAAAATCACATGTGCACCCAAGCCTTTTTCTTTGATCGTATCAAGTAATACTTTGGCATAATCAGCATCTTCTCCTCCCGCAATAACATAAATAAGCGATGGATATTCCAATACTAATTGGGGCAAACAGGAGAGGACAAAGTGGATCCCCTTTTTAGGGCTAACTCGACCATAATGAACAAGCAGTGGTGCATCCTGTTGTATTTGATATTTACTTCTAAATAACCCTTTTTCAGGAAGTTGTATAAAAGGTTTTACATCGACAATGTTGGGCAATACTTCTGCACGCAAAGGCAACTTTAAAAATGCGACAACTTTTTCTTTTTCATCGTAGGTACTAAATAGCACATGGGATGCACGCTGCAGCATTTTTCGAACGTATACGGCTAAAAAGATTCGTTTGATTTTAGACGATTTAAGACCAATCGTTTCCGGATATATACTCCCATGAGGAATTACAACAAAGGGCTTGTTGTACAAGACACAAATCAAATAACTTATCCAAATTGGAAAGTTCCAAACGGCTTGCAACACCACCAAATCAAATCGATTGATATGCTTTAATAACCAAAATATATGTCCGGGAGCAAAGGTAAAATGCGAATATCCAAAATAACGAAATCGCCATATAGGGTAAGAAAATTCTGATTGATCAGATATTCCTAATTGCATATCCGCAATTTGAGCGGGTTCCAAGCCCTGGGTTGTTGTTAGTACTTCTACATCACAACCTAAATCTACAAGTGCTTTTGAAAAAGTAAGATTGGTGAAAATAGGCCCCCCAATGGATATTGCTGGATAATAAGCGGGCGAAACCTGAAGTACCTTTTTGGCCATTTTCATAGCCTAAAATTAGTTTTAATTTAGGATATTTCAATTCGCTTAATTTTAGAGGCCACATTTATTTCGCAAAAGGGTCCGACCACTTTTTATCCAGATAGACATTCTTGCCAGCCAGCGTACGTAAAAATTGAACCACAGCTGTCATTTCTTCTGTCGTCATCAAAAGCTTTTGACCGATGTTATTCGGTTTCAATCGGGGATCCAAATTCGTATTCCGAGGAGGCGTGTTGATGACATTGTAATGGTTGAGCATATTATTCAAGCCTTTTACGCCTGCTGTATGCATCAGCGGAGTATTTACGGCCCCTTGTGCGTTCGTTAAATCCCGTAAAGAAGGCGCGCGCGTCACATCTACATCAAAATCTGTACTTCCAATGACCGCGATAATTCCATTGTTCCGGCTGTTGGGATCGATGTCAAACTCGGGTGATTGATGACATCCTTGACAACCAAAGCCCCCTGACACACGCTCGCTATTCGCATTAAAAACGGGTGGAGTTAAAAACAAGGCTTTCCCTTGGTTTTCCACGGCGGTAAAATTGGGAAAAGGAGCCTGGTCATTTCCCGTGATGGCTCTCCCCACATCGTATTTGGAATCAAAAGACTGAATGCTTCTAACGAATTGCGCCAATGCACTTTGCATGCGTGTTTCTGTGACGCGATTGTCACCGTAGGCCCAGGTAAACAATTCAGGATAATACGGAATGGCTTGTAATTTCGCTAACAAAGTCGTCAGATTCCCCCGACCCGATTGTCCGCTAAAACCCATTTCCAAATGGTCTTGGATCGGCATCGTCGTTTGAGCTTCTAGACTATTCGCCCGTTCATTCCAGAAAAATTTGCTTTCATTGGCGAATCGAGCATTAATCAAGCGCATCGAATGCCGAATTGTTTTTCCATTCGAAACGCCTGCACTTTGAACGGCTGTATCTCCAAAAGCAAAAGTTTGTTTGTGACAGGAAGCACAAGAAATGCTGTTATCAATACTTAAATTTTTATCATAAAATAGGATTCGCCCAAGTGTAGCTTGTTTATCGATGATGCCGTTTCCCCCAATGTTATCTTTCGTTACGTAGCTGGGTTTCGGTTGGTTCGCATAATTATCCAATGCATTAAAATCAATGGCATTACCAAAGCTTGATTTGGAAGAAGTCATGGGGTCAAGCGTCTTTCCGCTTTCGTTCACTTGGGAACAACCATACAGTAAAATTGGAACGATGATCAGAATAAAGCGCATAGATGAATTTTGAAAGAAAAAAGATAGGTATAAATACTAGATTTTTCCAACCTAATTCGACGAGTAGCGTTTAATCGAAGTTTAAAGCTTAATGTTTGAAGACAGGTCCGTTTGATTACCCCGAGCGCCTATCAAAACTTAAACAAAGTGATTATCTGTAGTTGTCTTAATAAAACAATGACAAAAAATGAATAAATTGAAATGGGAAACATTCATCATTTCAATATTACACAATGAAAAGTCCGCCAAGAATAATATTGATTGAAGACGACTATGCAATTAGTCAAAATCTAACTGATTTTTTAATAAAGGAAGGATTTCACGTTGAAAATGTATACACGGGTAATGATGCCATTCAAGTACTCGAAAAAAATAAGTTTGACTTGCTTATTTTAGATGTGAATTTACCAGGTTTTGACGGATATTATATTTGTCAAGAATTCAGAAAAAACAATACGCAAATACCGATTTTAATGTTGACGGCCTATGATGAGTTAGAAGACAAAATGAAAGGATTTGATGTAGGAGCCGATGATTATTTGACGAAACCCTTTTATATGGCAGAAGTGTTAGCTCGGGTGAAATCACTTTTAAAAAGATCAAATAAGCAGCCTGATTATCAAGCGCCTATTTGGGTTGAAGATTTGTCCATTGACATTTCTACAAGCAAAGTTTTGCGCGCAAAACAAGAAATTAATTTAACCCCACGCGAATTTAATTTACTGTTGATGCTTGTAAAAGCGAAGGGAAAAATTGTGACTAAAAAAGAATTAAACAAAGAGATTTGGGGTGGTTCATTGGACGAACATAACAATACAATCGAGGTATATATTAATTTTTTGAGAAAGAAAATTGATAAGCCCTTTTCAAAACAATTAATCAAAACAAAAATTGGTTTTGGTTATTATCTAGACATCTTATGAATATTCGCCAACGCATTCTTGTCTATTTTTCAGCCCTATCCATCTCCGTGATAGGTTTTGCATTTTCATTGATTTTCACTGTATTTTCCAATTATCGACGAGAGGAATATCAACAGCGAATAAAAGATCATACGATTTCTACCATTACAGAGCTTTCAGAAGCAAAGCACTTGAATCATGATGTGTTGCAATCAATGCATTTATTGAACATAAATAAGCTATACCAGCAAAAAACGCTACTTTTTAACTCAAAAAAACAATTAATTTATTCAAGTTTAAACGATACAAAGATTCAGTTTTCAGCTAACTTATTGCATAGTTTAAGTCCTGAAAAATCGGTTTTAGAAAGTCGAGAAGGCGATACAGATGTTGTTGGAGTTTACCTTAAGATAAATAAAGAGACATACTATGGCATTACTAAGGCATATGATGTCTTTGGTTATTCTAAACTTGAATTTCTAAAATACACTTTATACGTTTTATTTGGAATAATCTCCGCGCTAATCCTGATAACATCCTTTGTTTTAGCAAATCAAATATCTAAGCCAATCATATCCATGGCCGCTGCGCTTAAAATCATTAATATGGAAACGGCGAATCATTTGCTGCCAATTCCCGAAACAAAGGATGAGATTTATTTATTAGCGATCCGATTCAATGAATTGATGAAACGCTTGCAAGACTCCTTTGCTTTCCAGCAGCATGCCATTCACCACATCTCACATGAATTAAAAACCCCTATTTCAATTTTGGTTTCTAATTTAGAGCGTTTAGAAAAAGAGTCAAATTTAGAAATATTAAATCAAGGAATCATCGAACAGAAAGAGGGTACCAAACTCTTGGGTGACATGATTAATGCTTTACTCGAAATCGCGAAAGTAGAGACGCATTCTAACTTGACATTCCAAGAAATAAGGATGGATGAGCTCGTGTTCGATTGGGTATCCGAAATCAAAAAAATACATCCAAAATTTAAATTTGCCGTAGAATTTGATGAAAAAATTGAATCTGTAAACAATCTTGCCGTACAAGGAAACTTACGTTTGCTGAAAATGGTAATTCAAAATTTATTATTGAATTGCGTAAACTACGCCTCTGATAGTCAGGCACAAATCTATTTTAAAAATCAACGCGGTAAGCTCCTAATCCAAATTTCAAATAAGGGAAAAAGCATATCTACGAATGAAATGCCATTTCTTTTTCAACACTTTTTCAGGGGAGATAATAGTCAAGGGAAAAGAGGATTTGGCTTAGGATTGGTTTTGGCAAACAAAATAATGCTGTTACACAATGGTGAAATTCAATACGATTCACCCGAAAATGGCTTAAATAAATTTACCCTCTATTTCCCGTTGAGTAAATAAATAAAGGACTTTAAGGCCTTTTTAAGTTCGATTTAGTCAATTTCGCATATTGTACTAAAAACATTATGCGAATTACATTCTCCATTTTATTCTGTTTTAGTTTGTTTACGGGTTTTGCTCAAGGAGATACGCTCTCGGTAACGATTAACCAAGCTGACAAAATATTCATTGCTGCCAATTTTCAATTAATGGCCTCTTCAATGAACATTGAAGCACAAAAAGCACAAGAAATTCAAGCAAAACTTTATCCAAATCCTATATTAACTGCTGATTTTAATGCCATAGACCCCGAAAACAATAAGGTGTTTCATATAGGATCTGGTGGCCAACAAAGTGTACAATTAGAGCAGTTAATCATCTTAGGAGGAAAGCGAAAATCTCAAATTGACTTAGCTAAAACGAATACACAAATGTCGGAATTAGCCTTTCAAGATCTTTTACGTCAATTAAAATTTCAGTTACATACCGGTCTTTTCCTTTTAAGCCAAAAAAAATTACTTATCAGCAAATACGACAAACAACTAAGTCTCTTAGATGAAATTGTAACAGCTTATGAAAAACAGATTCCCAAGGGGAATATACCTCTCAAAGATTTAGTTCGATTGAAAGGAGTATACTTGAATCTGAGTAATGACCGAGCTACAATCTATGGTGACTATTTTGACCAAATGACAAAAGTTCAAACGCTTTTACAAACGAAAAAAATTGTATCTCCTATCGTATCAGATGCTGAAATTCGTGCATTTGTTTTACCTATAAATGTCGAAGATTTATATCAAGAAGCAATTGTGAATAGGCCAGACTTATTAATGAGTCAAAAAGACCTTGTTTTTGCTCAACAATATTTTTCATTACAACAAAAATTAGCGAAGCCGGACATAACCTTATTTGCTTCATATGATCAGCGTGGTGGAGCATTTCAGCGCCAATTCGATCTAGGATTTGCAATTCCTTTGATGTTTTGGAATAAAAATCAGGGAAATATTAAATCCGCTCAAGCACAAATTCAATTGAAAAATTTCGCATATGAGGGAATGAAGAGTCAGGTGTTGGCGGAAGTAAACGGAACCTATTTGCAATATCAACAAACAGTAAAAGAGTACACGAAGAACTCAAAACTTTACAATGACGATTTCGAAGTTACATTAAAAGGAATGACTGACAATTTTCAAAAAGGTAATGTTAGCGTATTAGAATTCGTCGATTTCTTTGAATCATACAACAATGCGCTCTCAGAAATGACAAGAACTAAAATTCAATTAGCGACCTCGATTGAACAAATAAAATTAAGCACAGGGAAAGAACAATTTTAAGCATGAAAAATAACACGATATATCTATTACTTGCACTAATAATTTCAAGTGCTTGTACAAAAGAAAAAAAAGAAAATGAACAAGCTTCTGCTTTTCGACTAAGCGACACAATGCTATCCAAATGTGAATTTTATCAGGCTTCCGAAAAAGAGGTTAAGAACGAATTAAGACTATTTGGCAAGATTCAAGCAGATAACAATAAGCAAGCTCAAATTTACTCTATAGTAGGAGGAAATGTAATCAAAATAAATGTTGAGCTAGGTGATTATGTTAAAAAAGGTCAAGTACTAGCCGTAATTCGAAGCGGAGAAGTGGCAACCTATGAGCGCGACCGCTTAGATGCCTACGGAAATGTAGCATTGGCAGAAAAAAATTTACAAGTCGCCAAGGATTTATTTAAAGGGAAATTGTCCTCGGAAAAGGATGTAATCGTTGCAAAAAGAGAATTAGAAAGACAGCAAGCGGAATTAGCAAGGATAAATGAAGTTTTCAGCATTTACAATTTGAAAAAGGGCTCTCTGTATAACATTACTGCTTCCATGAACGGGTTCATTGTAAAAAAAGATATCAATATCAATGAACAAATAAGAGCGGATAAATCAGATGTATTGTTTTCAATTGCAGAAATCAACGAGGTTTGGGCAATTGCAAATGTCAATGAGAGTGATATTCCAAGGGTTAAAGAAGGCTTTGATGCTTCAGTTTCGACATTAAGTTATCCTGATGATATTTATAAAGGGAAAATAGATAAAATTTTCACCGAAATCGATCCAGACACAAAAGCGATGAAAGTGCGCATTCGTATCCCAAATGCAAATTACAAATTGAAACCCGAAATGAATGCAACTGTCAATGTAGCATACTCCGAGCATGAACAAATGATTGCAGTTCCATCCTCCTCCGTAATTTTTGATAAAAGTAAGAATTGGGTCATGATTTTTAAAGATCGCGCGAATATTGAAACCCGCTTGGTCGAGGTTTATCGTCAGCTGGGAGATGTAACCTATATCAGTTCGGGCCTATCGAGAGGGGATAAAGTAATCTCTCGAAATGGAATGTTAATTTATGATGCGCTTAATGACTAATAATAAAAATCGATTCTCGTATGAATAAGTTCATTAAAAACCTATTGTCATTTTCGCTCAAAAACAAATTTTTTACCTTTTTCTGGGTGAGTATTTTGACATTGGGTGGGGTTATAAGCTACATAAACATTCCGATTGAGGCATTCCCGGACGTAACCAATACGCAGATCATTGTTGTAACGGAATGGAATGGTCGAAGCGCTGAAGAAGTTGAACGCTTTGTGACCACTCCCATCGAAATTGCGATGAATAGTGTTCAGCGAAAAACAAATGTGCGCAGTATCACCATGTTTGGCTTGTCTGTCATTAAAATCATTTTCGAAGATGACGTGGAAGATTTCTTTGCACGTCAACAGGTCAATAATTTATTAAATACCATACAGCTTCCGGAGGGAGTTGACCCAGATGTTCAGCCACCCTATGGACCAACAGGAGAAATTTTCAGATATACGCTTCAAAGTAAAGATCGGGACTCAAGGGAATTATTAACAATTCAAAATTGGACGATTGACCGTCAATTACGAGCTGTTCCAGGAGTAGCAGACATCGTTGCATTTGGAGGAAGAGAAAAGACTTACGAAATCGCAATTGATCCCGTTAAACTACAGAAATATGATTTAACTCCGCTTGAACTTTATAATGCTATTACAAAATCCAACTTAAATGTGGGTGGCGATGTGATAGAAAAAAATGGACAAGCTTTTGTAGTTAGAGGCGTGGGATTGGTTAAAACAATTGAAGATATTGAAAATACTATTGTGGATAACAACAATGGTAATCCCCTGCTAGTAAAAAACGTAGCGAATGTAATAATTAGTAACATGCCTCGTGTTGGTCAAGTCGGATTAAACAAAAACGATGACGTAGTAGAAGGAATTGTCGTGATGCGAAAAGGAGAAAACCCAAGTGATGTATTAGCTCGTTTAAAAGTCAAAATAGATGAAATAAATACAAAAATTCTGCCTTCAGATGTAAAAATGGTCACTTTTTATGACCGCGATAATTTAATGGCATACTGCACAAAAACAGTAATGCATAATTTATTAGAGGGCATCATTTTAGTAACACTGATCGTTTTTATTTTTATGGCAGATTGGCGGACTACAGTGATCGTTTCTATGATTATTCCTTTAGCCTTATTATTCGCATTTCTCTGCTTAAAACTCAAAGGAATGTCCGCAAATTTACTCTCGTTAGGTGCTGTAGATTTTGGAATTATTATTGATGGCGCTGTGGTTATGGTGGAGGGATTATTTGTTGCATTAGACCACAAAGCGAATCAAATCGGGATGCCAAAGTTCAACAAATTGGCCAAAATGAGCATCATTAAAAAAACCGGAACAGGTTTAGGGAAAGCAATCTTCTTTTCTAAATTAATCATAATTTCAGCCTTACTGCCCATATTTGCATTTCAAAAGGTAGAAGGAAAAATGTTTTCACCTTTGGCTTATACTTTAGGCTTTGCCTTATTAGGAGCATTAATTTTCACTTTGACTTTAGTGCCTGTATTGAGCTCCATTTTATTAAATAAAAATGTTAAGGAAAAGCATAATTTCTTTATCGACTTCATAAACAGAGTCGTAGGAAAAGCATTTACTTGGACCTTTGCACACAAGCAAATCACCATCCTATTTTCAATCATTCTTTTCGCATTTTCAGTATTTTCTACTCGCTGGTTAGGCTCAGAATTTCTTCCCCCATTGAACGAAGGAGCGCTTTGGGTGACAGCTGAATTACCTATGAGTACGTCGTTGCCCAAAAGTTTAGAAATGGCAACAATCATTCGAAAAGAATTGAATTCATTTTCTGAGGTTAATGATGTTCTCTCTCAAACAGGACGTAGTAATGATGGAACAGATCCCAATGGCTATAATTTCCTACAATTTCAAGTTGATTTAAAGTCGAAAGAGGAATGGAAAAATCACAAATCTGTTGATGATTTAGTGAATGATATGGATATTAAGTTAAAGCAATATCAAGGTATAACATACAATTATTCACAACCCGTAATCGATAACGTGGCAGAAGCCGTTGCGGGCTTTAAAGCCTCCAATGCGGTAAAAATTTATGGTGAAGATTTAGATAAATTAAATTCGCTCGCCAATAAAGTATTAGATCAAGTTAAAAATGTTGAAGGCGTAAAAGATGTTGGTATTCTAAGAAACATTGGCCAGCCTGAGGTTAGTATATTGTTGGACGAGGAGAAGATGGCAATTTACGGAGTGACAAAAGCTGATGCACAAGCCGTTATCGAAATGGCTATTGGAGGGAAAACAGCAACCATTAAATATGAAGGGGATAAACGATTTGATATTAGACTTCGTTATTTAAAAGATTATCGTAAAACAGAGGATGATATTATGCGATTAATGATTCCCACGATAAAAGGATCGAAAATCCCACTGAAAGAAATTGCCGACTTAGATCGATCAACTGGACCCGCTTTCATTTATCGAGATAATCTAAAACGTTTTATTGGTGTTAAGTTTTCAGTTCGCGATAGAGATTTAGGAAGCACAATAGCAGAGGCTCAAGAAAAAGTCAAGAATAATGTCAAATTACCGGAAGGATATTCCATCGGATGGGCTGGTGAATTTGAAAACCAAGTTCGAGCAACAACTCGATTAGGCCAAGTAGTTCCAATCAGCTTAATTCTGATATTTGTACTGTTATTCATACTTTTTGGAAATGCGAAAGATGCGGGCTATGTGTTAATTAATGTACCTTTCGCACTGATTGGTGGTATCTTTGCTTTGCATCTAACGGGCATGAACTTTGGTATTTCTGCCGGAGTTGGCTTCATTGCGCTTTTTGGAATTTGTGTACAAAATGGAGTAATTCTAATCTCTGAAATCCACAATCAATCCCTTTTGCAATCAGATTTAGCTACCGCGATTTTCAATGCTGTAAAATTAAGGACTCGTCCAGTAGTTATGACGGCAATGATGGCTGCCATTGGATTATTACCTGCAGCAATAAGCACAGGTATAGGCTCAGAAAGCCAAAAGCCTTTGGCAATCGTCATCATAGGTGGCCTCGTAACAGCAACTATTTTTATACTTTTGGTATTCCCTATTGTTTACTATAGTGCCTTGAAAAAACGTATGTCACGATAAATTAAAATTTATCCACCAGGAAAATTTTCCAAAATATTGGTAGCTCAGTTAAGAAGAATTACTTTTTCTTTTGAGCTGCCGCAGGAGTTGATGGTGCTACCGTACTATCCAAACGTGCATTTTTCGCCATGTCTTTTTGAAGGCTATCGATCGACGCAATGATGAATTTTACTTGTGCATGTGGCAAATTACTTTGATCAGCAATGGCCTTGATGTTATTCAAATTATTCCAGTGGTAGTTCACGGTAGGTTCTGGAATACGCATCGTGATGAATTTTTCAGCGGCGAAAGAAAACAATGCTACAGATGTAGCTACTAATAAAACCTTTTTCATAAATTGATATTAACTAGGATGAACTACCAAATGTACTAAAATACTTGAGTAAAATAATGCTTTTAAAGCCTTTAAAACATGTTATTTAGTTTGTTGATGAAGTGTAATACTGAAACGCCACCCGATATTCGCGTGGTGTTTTTTTATTTCAATAATTCGAAATACGTAGCAACAAAAAAGCCTTTTTCCACCTTGCCCTGAACACGAGCTTTTCGGACTGCCATGCAAAAACCATCCTCAGCATGAGCATCTCCATGATCATCTAATCCAGTCCCCTTCACCTCATAGGCAATGTCATCTTTTTTGACAGCTAAAAAACATCCTTTTTTCGCCATCTTGAAGTTACACGACCCACAGGATGCGGCTAAGGTATCTATCGGAAGACCCGAATTAATTTTCCCAAAAGGCTTTTGAGCTAAGCTCGAAAACGATAGCAATAAAAACCCGATTAAATAGTTTTTCATGATGTGTATTTTTGTGCAAAATAAGCGATTATCTTTGAGCGATAAATGATTTCTCGCATGAATTGGATAAAAGAGTTTAGGGCCTTCGCCATCAAAGGTAATGTCATCGAATTGTCAGTTGCCGTAGTAATCGGAGCTGCATTCTCCAGCATCATTAATTCCCTCGTTTCCGACATCATTACGCCGTTAATCTTAACGCCAGCGATTGAAGCAGCGGGCGTTGCCGACATCGACAAACTGTCTTGGGGTGCCGTAAAATATGGCAAATCACTCGCAGCCATCATTCAATTTGTCTTAATTTCCTTTGTTCTTTTCGCCATCATCAAGGCCATCAACAAAGTCAATTTAGTGGATGTACCCAAAGAGGAAAAGAAAAAAGACCCCCAAATTGAACTGCTCAAAGAGATACGCGATTTGCTGAAAAAGTAAATCTATTGAGCAATTAATTCAAGTGCTTTGGCATTTTTCAATGTGGTAGCCTTTGTTTCCACATCCAATTGCATCAAGGTATTTTCCGCTTGAAAACGTGGCCAAACCGGTAAACCTTGCCCATTCGGATTTCCTGTTTTAGCAAAATTGACCCAATAGTTTGACATGTAACTAGCGAGTTGTTGATCAATCGCCTGATATGGCCTCCGCACTTTAGCTAAGTTATCATAGGCATAAGGTACCTCACCCGTATGGAATGCACCATTCTGGGTTTCAGGCGTAACGCCAGGAATTTGCCGATTGAAATTATAGAGATAAATGGGTGATTTTCCGTGTTTCAACTGCGTTTTGGCCCAGAAAAATACGCCTGCTCCAAAGGTCTCATCCCGACTCAAATTTCGTTGCGAGATTGCGGCCTCCGCGTCATTTGTCGCAGGATAATAGCTTAATAGTTCCGTCGACTTAGCCCCATATTTTTTCGCCACATTTTGTAGATATTCCTGTGCCGGCAACCACCGATTACTTACGACATCTTCCGAATTCCACCCCACAAGTAAATCCACATCATTCGCCTGATGTCCTTCGTATGCCTGAACCATATTCAAGGGCTCTACATAGCCATCCAAATATGGGGACGATAAACCGCCTGGGGCGGCTAATATTTCATTGGCCGATTTAGCTCGCAAGGCTTGGAGATTTTCTGCTCCTAATTTTGTTGCAAACACTACACCTGTCGCCTCCGCTGTTGCTTGGTTCAAGGCAGGCCGTAAAGGACTTGAAAGCATGGCGCTTCCGCTCTCAGCTATGGCACGCTTAAAAAGCCCTTTGGCAAGTGGAGATGCGCATAAATAGTTCACGGCAAAGGCGCCGGCAGATTGTCCCGCAATCGTCACTTGGTTGGGATCACCCCCGAAAGCTGCAATATTCGCTTTGACCCATTTCAGCGCTGCAATCATGTCTAAAAGTCCATAATTTCCTGATACGCCAGCGGCTGACTCCTTGCTAAGCTCCGGATGCGCTAGAAAACCAAAGGTTCCCACACGGTAATTGATACTGACAAAAACGACACCTTTCGCAGCAGTTGCAGCACCATCATAAATAGGACAAGCAGCGCCTCCACTACGGAAACCTCCACCGTAAATATAAACTAGAACCGGCTTGGGGCCCCTTTCTTTTGAATCATTCCAAACATTCAAATACAAGCAATCTTCGCTAATGGGTTCCTTCGGAATTAAATATTCCTCCGACCAAACCATGAAAGGTTTTGGCTCCGCCTGCATGGGACTTGGCCCATAAGCTTTCACGAATTTCACCCCCTCCCAAGGAGCTAGTTCCTGCGGTGCTTTCCATCGCAAATCGCCCAAAGGTGGCTGCGCAAATGGAATACCCAAAAAGCGTTGTATGGATCCGAATTTTTCCCCTTCCACAATACCTTTTTGCGTCTTCACTTGAACCGACTGAGCCATGCCACTCAAGGCGAAAAGGCAAACAAAAATTAAGCTTAGTTTCATTTCTTTCTTTTTATTTTTCTTTCCCCAAAGATCCACAACGGCGCATCTGTATGCGCATGCTTTTCAGGAGATAGCTCGGTGAAATTTCGAATATGCTCAGCGGCTTCTGCCACATCATCCGTGAATAAAATATGTTGGAAATCCGTTGACCCAACGGTCTCTTCTTTAACCAAAGACTCAAAATAGCGCATTAATTTTTCGTGATATTCCAACCCCATCACCACCACAGGAAAATTGTTCATCTTGCCTGTTTGGATTAAGGTAATCACTTCAAAAAACTCATCCAAGGTTCCTAAGCCACCTGGCATGATGACAAATCCAGACGAATATTTTCGTAACAATTCCTTGCGCACAAAGAAGTAACGAATATTGACCATGCGGTCTAAATACGGATTAGGATGTTGCTCAAAGGGTAGTTCGATGTTGCAACCGAGCGACAAGGCACCAGCATTTTTGGCCCCTTTATTCGCCGCCTCCATAATACCAGGGCCACCACCAGTCATAATAGCAAAACCCTCCTTTCCCAACAACCCAGCAAGTTCCTCTGTTGTCTGATAATAAACATCATCTGGCCCAAACCGAGCGGAACCAAAAATGGTGATGCAGGGTCCAACAAAATGTAAGTTTCGAAAACCTTTGATGAATTGAAATAAAACTTCCAAGGAGAATAAAAATTCTTGCCATCGGGAACGCGGACCTGCTAAAAAAGCGTTTTCAGAATTGTTGTTCATTAGTTAAAATAAGTTTCCTCCAAAACTACGCCTAAATTCCACATTTTAAGCTTCCCAAATTAAATTAATACTAGCTTTGTTAAATATTAGAAATACGATATGAAATCCTACGAATTACATACAGCTGATTCCCGCGGAGCTGCGAATCATGGCTGGCTTCAAAGTTATCACACGTTTAGTTTTGCCAACTACCATAATCCTTCTCGAATTCATTTCGGGGCATTACGTGTCCTAAACGACGATACCGTTTCAGGCGGGATGGGCTTTGGCCAACATCCCCATGACAACATGGAGATTATAAGTATCCCGCTTGAGGGAGACTTAGAACATCAGGATAGCATGGGAAATAAGGCGGTGATTCGTCACGGGGATATCCAAGTGATGAGTGCCGGGACTGGAATTTACCACAGCGAATACAACCGGAACAAAGACGCAACTGTTAAATTTTTACAGATTTGGGTATTCCCAAACAAGAAAAATGTGACGCCTCGCTATGATCAAATTACGTTGAATGTCGCCGACCGCCACAATCAATTGCAACAAATTTTATCGCCGAATGCAGAAGATGAGGGCGTTTGGATTCACCAAGATGCTTGGTTTCACATGGGCAAATTTGACCAAAATGTTGAGACGAACTACGCAATCAAAAAAGCAGGAAATGGGGTATATGCATTTGTGCTCTCCGGAAATTTTGAAATTGATGGCCAAACCTTATCGCCGCGCGATGGATTAGGTATTCGCGGGGCTGAATCATTTGAACTTAAAGCCATGACAGCTGACGCAGAAATTTTGTTGATGGAAGTCCCAATGCAATTTTAATGGCCATGAAAACAGTCGCAGTCTTCGGGGGAAATGCAGATATCGTCGCCATATTGGTACGATTGATTAATCAGTATGATGCGGCTGAAGCGGTGTCATTTTCGACCGTTGAAGAACTGCTAGTCGGCAACTTTGATTTGCTCCTATTAAGTTCTCGTGTTTCGGAAACTGACGAGGCATTGATCCGCGCGCAAGTAAGCCAACCAGTCATCCAACATTATGGAGGAGGAAGTGGATTATTGCGCGCGGAGTTATTACCATATTTGGACTAGTTTTTTTGGATGCTCCAGGCGATGCCTTGTTCGATAAGTTTCAAGTAATCTGGATTTTTCCAAACGGCTGCTGAGTGACCCATGGACGTGTAAAAAGTTTTTCCTTTCCCAACTTCACGGTACCAAGCCACCGGGTGATTCGCGCCCATACCAAAGTTCTTATCAGTCGTCCAAAGAATATTTCCATTAGGAATAATCTTATCACCATTGATAGAGTATAGGACAGTCACACCTTTGGGTTGATTAAAAAACACATACCATTCATCCGTATTGCTCCATTGCTTCATCAAGTTTTTCGAAAACAAGGAATCGACATTTTCCGACATGCGCACATCGGCTTGTTGGAACTGTGGATTCAAGGGATGATGTGAGAATTTAGCCCCTAAGAGATTATTTTCATACCATTCCCAGCGGTGTGAATCATCCCCTGCGCCGTGAATTCCCATCAAAGAACCACCTTCTTCTACATATTTTTCCAGCGCGGATTGTTGGTCGTCATTCAACACGCGTCCTGTCGAATTATCAAAAATCACCAAGCTGAATTGCTTTAATTGTTCGGGATTAAAGACCCCGCCATCGGCCGTTTCATAAATAAAATAGTTGTGCGTTTTGCCCAGCTCTTTCAAGAGAGGAATAGAAGCATCGATGGATTCTGCGTGACGGAAGCCGGTGGTTTTGGTGAAGACCAAAATGGCAGGCTGATTTGCAGGAAATTGAATCACGGGTTTTTCTGTTTCATAGCTGACAGGGAAGCCGTACTTCACTTTGTACATAAAGGTTCCCATGGCAACGGAAAGCAATAGAATGATGCTGAGTAATGACCAGCCAAGAATTTTAAAGAATTTTTTCATGTGTTTATCAGTTTAGTTTTCAATCATGTCATTTTTCCCCTTTACCTTTGGCAAATCTTGGAGGATTGCCAAAGGTAGGGAGGTGGGGGCTAGCAATCCAATAGCCTACGATGGTAATTTATTTGGCCTAAATGATAGGCTAAATGTGTCTCCAAATGGATAAAAATATATCCGTTCGTTTTATCTTCATCAAAGATTCGAATCGGGTAAATATCTCCTAATTTTTCTACTGGGAAATCCTGCAACACCCGGAGAACGATGGGATGAATTTCATCCAACATCTTCAATAATGTGGTTCGAGGGATATCACGCGCAGTGAACTCCAGCGGTCGGTCGCGGACATAGCCGGTGTTCGCATAGACTGCGCCAAAAAACGTATTGAGATTCCCCATCAAGTGCAAGAATACATTTCCTCCCGGATTATGGATGCCGTCTGCTAATTGCCAAATACGGGCATCTTCACTATATGATTCAATCTCTTTTCGAAGGGCTTTTAAATCCCGATCGTATAAGGCAATAAGTTCTTGTAGCATGTTTTTTATCAGTTTATTAGAATGGAATTTATTCCCGCAGCGCTACCTTTGGCAATCCTCCAAGGTTTGCCAAAGGTAAGGAGGGTGAGCTTAATAGTCGACCGCATAATCTTTCGGAAATACCTGTCCCGTCCACGCCTTTTTCTGCGTCCAATCTGCATCAGGATCCGACCAAAATGCATGATTCGCAGATAATCCCAATGGCAAAAAGGCCGCAGAGGTCAAATACATACTGCCCGTATTGGAATAAGAATCTGCAAGATTGGCCTGATTCGCTCCCACCAAACCCAAGGTCAACCATCCATCACGGTCAAAGGTCGACGAAACAAATACCCGCCTGAACACCGCCGTCAAGGCCGAACGAACTTGCGCTAAACTGACGCCTTCTGGCAAGGCATTCTCCAATGCAAGTTTCGCAAGCGGTTGGAAAAGCCCCACCCGATAGGTCGACGAGCGGCCAACAACCAAAAATGTTCCTTCGGGGGAAATGTATCGTTCCTGAAAACTCGCATAGCGACGCATCCGCTTGTAGGCTAAATCAAAGTCGGCTTGAGATAAACGCCCTTTGGCCAAATTAACCCGCATGACATCGATCAACATGGGATGAATTACGAAGCCATTGTAATGATCAAAATGAAATTTCTCTCCATCCTTGTACCAGCCATCTCCTACGTACCAAGATTGGATTTTGGCAATCGCCTGATCGATGCGCGCGGCATCAAAAGGCTTCCCGATATAAAGTAAAAAGCTCTCAATCGTGGCGGCAAACAGGACCCAATTATTATTAGGCGGCGTGATTTGTCGGATCGTCGTAAACTCCCGAATGTAGTTCATTTTCGTCTCTGCAGAAAGCGGTTCCCATAAGGCTTCAGGTGCAATCAGAAAGGCTTGTGCGATAAAGGCCGCATCAACTAGCGGCTGTTTGGAAGTTGGCGAACCCCAATACAAATAATCCGGACTGAGCGGATTTGCGGCATGTGCGAGCGACGCTAAGGTTTGCTCCTTCATGCGTTTGCGGATATTCGTTTCTTCGCGTGCCGTGGCCGAACTAACATCGTCCGGCAAAGCCAAAAAAGGTCCTATTCCAATCAATAAACGACCAAAAGCCTCCATGTAGGCGACATCTGAAGTGCGATGATCCCAGGTTGGACTATAGGCAATGATCATGTTTTTGCGCAGTTCCCCTTTGGACATATTTTTCAAAATGGGGGCGGCGATTTTGTCGAGCAGGTTTACCCAATAGGCGCGTTCATTTTGCGGAATCGCTTGGGTTTCTGCTTTGGCAGAAAAAAAAGATAGGGAACTAACCAAGGATGACCATTGGATGAATTTTCTTCGTTGCATAAATAGGTTTTACCTTAACATGTGAATTTAAAAGGTTCTTAGCAAACATGAGAATATTTTCTCAAAAAGGATTTAGCTTTGATAAAATTCGAACGAATATGCAGTGGCCCCTGATTTGCGCCTGGCTCTTTTATTTCTTTGTCCATAGCTTTTTAGCAAGCACAGGAGTGAAGAATTATTTTTCCAAAAACTGGCCAAAATTTTTCGCCTATTACCGAATCGTATACAATATCAACGCCATTCTAGGCTTAGGCATATTACTCGTACTTAGCCTGCCAAAAGCTTCACAAGCCCCAAACATCTATCTGGGAATGACCCTTAGCGTCACGGGATTCATCTTGATTATACTCGCTTTCCGTGCGTTTAACCTAAAGGAATTTTTAGGACTTGAACCCGAAAAACAGACGACATTAGTTGTCTCAGGGATGAATCGTTATGTCCGACATCCGCTGTATTTTGGAACAATTATTTTCATCGCAGGACTTTACCTGCTTTTCCCATCTAGCAATATGTTGACCATACTCGTCATCAGCTATTCCTACATCTGGATAGGAAGCAGATTGGAGGAACAAAAATTACGCGAACAATATGGTGAATCTTACCAGGCATATTCCCAACAAGTAAAATCCCTCATCCCCTATGTTTATTAGAGAGGCTGTCATCACGGATATTCCTTACATGCACCGCATCCGCATGGCTGTGAAGGAAAATGTTTTGACGAATCCTTTGGCTGTACAAGCAGCAGATTACATCCCATATTTGACCAAAGAAGGAGCCGCTTGGGTATGTGAGGATTCCGATCAGATAATGGGTTTTGCGATTGTGGATGTAAAGGCGGGTGAAGTTTGGGCGCTTTTTGTTCATCCCGATTTCGAAGGAAAGGGAATCGGGTCACGCTTGCATGATACGATGGTCAACACGTATTTCTCACAAGGACAAACAGAATTGATTTTAGGAACAGAACCGGGAACGCGCGCGGAAGCATTTTACCGCCACAAGGGTTGGAGCGAAGCCGGCTATAAATCCAATGGGGAAATCATTTTTAAAATGCAGCGAAAAGACCTACATTTATCGTCCTAAACACGAAGCTATGAATCCTAATTTCAGCGCGTTTAAACGCATCATTACTACGCCTGTATTATTCAAGTTTTTTATCTTCAAAAATCTTTCCGCAGCTTTTTGGTCAGGTTTAAACATTCATCACTTTGATGAAGAAACCTGCACCGTACGGGTTAAATTATCCTGGTTTAATCAAAATCCTTTCCGCTCCATGTATTTCGCAGTAGAAGCGATGGCAGCTGAAATGAGTAGCGGAATGCTCGCTTTTGCCCAAGTATACAATCGGAAACCGGCTGTAAGTATGTTGGTCGAAAAGGTAGAGGCTACCTTCGTTAAAAAAGCGACGGGAACCATCTTTTTCACTTGTGAAGATGGCAAAGCGATGGAAGCTGCTGTGGACGAAACGGTCAGAACGGGCGAAGGAGTGAAGTTGACATCCAAGGCCATTGGCAAAAATTTAGAAGGCGTCATTGTCGCCGAATTTACATTTATCTGGAGTTTTAAAGCAAAAACAATATGAACCATCCCATCATGACTTGTTTATGGTTTGATAAGCAAGCCAAAGACGCCTTTACTTTTTATCAGTCTATTTTTAATGACATAACGCTCCTATCTGAGAATCCCTTTACGGTGAACTATACACTCGCAGGCAAACGGTTCATGCATCTAAATGGCGGGCCTGAGTATAAAATTAATCCATCGATTTCCTTTTTCTATAATGCAGCAAATGAGGCGGAGATTGATCGAATTTGGGCAGGACTAACTGTAGATGGTAATATTAGGATGCCATTAAATACCTATCCGTGGAGCAGCAAATATGGCTGGGTCGAGGACAAATTTGGTGTGAACTGGCAATTGATGTTGGATCATGTCAGCGGCGATAAAGTTTATCCTAGCATGATGTTTACGGGAGATAATAATGGAAAGGCGGCGGAGGCCATTGCTTATTACACATCAATTTTCCCGGACTCCAAAACCGTACACATAAGTCCCTATGGGGAAGGTGGCGCGGATGTCGCGAGTCATTTAAGTTATGCACAATTTGAGTTGAACAAGCAGACTTTTGGAGCAATGGATAGTTCGCATATGCATGCATTTTCGTTTTCGGAAGGGGTTTCGCAGGTCATCGTGGTTGATACGCAGCAGGAGATTGATTATTTCTGGGATCATTTGACGGCAGGCGGATCTCCCGGAAAATGTGGTTGGCTAAAAGATAAATACGGCGTTTCGTGGCAGGTAGTCCCGAGTAGTTTGGGTAAATTCATGTCGGATCCAGAGACCGCACCCAAAGCGACCTATGCCTTTCTGCAAATGTCAAAATTCATCATAGCTGATTTAGAAAAGGCTTGTGAAAAATAGCTAAATTTACAGCCCAAATAAACGCTTGCTCATGCAAAAACCCTATGATTTCCTGATTGTTGGCGCCGGCTTTTTCGGCAGTATCTGTGCGAGAGAATTGACTAATCAGGGCTATTCGTGTTTAGTTATTGAGAAGCGCGACCACATTGGTGGGAATTGCTATACAGAAAAGCGTGATGATATTCATTTGCATTTATATGGAGCGCACATTTTCCATACTTCGAATGAAAAGGTTTGGACATGGATTAATCAATATGCCAAATTCAACCATTACACGAATCGGCCAATTGCCAATTACAAAGGAGAATTATTCGCCTTGCCGTTTAATATGTGGACCTTCAACCAGTTGTGGAACGTAAACACACCTGCAGAGGCCCAACAAATTATTGCCGAACAGGGAAAAGACATCCAAGGTGAACCCAAAAATTTGGAGGAGCAGGCGATTAAGTTGGTCGGCAAAGACATCTACGAAAAACTCATCAAGGGTTATACCGCAAAACAATGGATGAAGGATCCCAAGGAGCTTCCAAAGGAAATCATCAAGCGCTTGCCGGTACGTTTTACCTTTGATACGAATTATTTCAACGACCGTTATCAAGGCATTCCGGAAGGAGGCTATACACAGATATTCGAAAAATTATTAGAGGGGATTGAGGTGCATTTAGGGGTGGATTATTTGGCAGATAAATCGACATATAATGCGATGGCAAATAAGGTCATTTACACCGGTCCGATCGACTCCTATTTCAATTACCAACACGGCGAATTAGAATATAAAACAACGCATTTTGATCATGTCAAACATGATTATCCGAATCACCAGGGTGTCGCGGTGATGAATTATACCGAAGAAGAAATTACCTATACGCGGATTATTGAGCATAAGCATTTTGAGTTCAACGAAACACCGAGTACCTGGATTAGTTACGAATATCCGGAGCCTTACAAGGCAGATGTGACAGAGCCTTATTACCCGGTGAATGATCAAGTGAATAATGATTTGTTCCAAAAATACCGCACCTTGGCGGATCAGGAAGCGCAGGTATTTTTCGGGGGACGCTTGGGAGAATACAAGTATTATGACATGCACCAGATTATTGAACGAGCGCTGACGATGGTGAATACGTTTACAAAAAAATCCATGAATGATTCTACTACAACCGGAATTCAATAATTTTTACCTTAGTCTTTTGTTGGCAATTGCACTTGTCATACTGTGCTACAAACGCCCAAACACTTCCATTTACTTGTTTGCGGGATTAGGCTTGCTCATGTTAATTTGCATGCGACTACCGGTGTTGATGTACAATAACCAACTGAATGTCGACGAGAGCCAAATGGTTTCTAATTTAAGAGCACTCACACAGAACCCCATTTATTGGCAATACGCAGATGGTGGGACAGTTGGCCCTGCAACTTACTACAGCGCACTTGTGGTGACCCTTTTTCAAGAAAGTATTGATTACCGCTCGATTCGTTTGGTCGGCTTTATTTTACTGATTTGTAACCTCCTGTTATTTTACAGAACCTCATGGATGTTATTTGGAAAGAAAGCTGCCTTGCAAGCATCTGTTTATCTGGCAATATTCTTTACGTTTGTGATTCATGCAGACTTCTTGCATTACTCCAGTGAGCAATTCCCTGTCTTCTTGTTAAACATAGCAATTTACATACAGGCTATTATGTATGTGAATAAAAAGTCGCATGGCCTATATTACTTTTTTTTAGGACTGATCGTAGGAATAATTCCCTTTGCAAAATTACAAGCGATACCGCTAATCGCAGTTATGGCGGTATTCCAGCTGTTTCAATTACGCCAAAAAACATGGGCCCAATCACTAATCGGGGGAATCGTGGGTGTGGCAACTTTTCCATTGCTTTTGCTCCTATTCTTGAACTATTTTAATCTATTTGAAGATTTTTGGACTTACTATATTGACGACAATATTATTTATACCGGGACGAATAAACGAGCCTATGGGATTATCAATGTGGTAAAACTATTGGGCAAAAGTTTTGACTTCTTTTTCTATTGGATAGGGATCATCGGGGCGTCCATGTTAATTGGAAAACGGAAAATGAAATGGCTAAGAAATCCCATTTTTATTTTCATTATTGGTTTGTTGGTAGCTGGCCTATATGCTGCCGTCGTTACAAAAAACAACTTTCCTCACTACCTACATTTCTTAGTTTATCCGTTAGGGTTATTGTTTGCGCAGGCGCTTTCCTCGCAATCAGAAAAAAATACCCGCATTGTACTATTACCCTTTATCCTGTTTTTGGGATGGACGCTGGTGGAGGAGGCCTATATGAGCAAAATTTCAGCCCATCTCAAGTTGATGAAAACAAACGCAGCGTTAAGCATAAGCCCTGTCTCGAATTACATCAAATCAAGGGCAAAAGAGGGGGACAAAATGAGTGTTTGGGGCTGGCAAGGCAAGCTTTATGTCGAGGCTGATGTACTTCAAGCTGTGGCCGAAAACCAAACATTGCATTGTATGCAGGAGTCGGTTTTAAAACAAAATCATATTCATCGATATCTTCAGGATTTAAAAAGAAGTCAGGCCCGTTTCGTTATTGATGCTTCGCAAGATGACCCTGGATATTTGTCACCTATCGAAAAAGTTGCGGAGGTAAATAATTACGTGTTAAAAAATTATACCCTAGATACGACGATATCTAACAATCGGATTTTCATCCGTAAATAACCCTCCCTTACCTTTGCCAATCCTCAAAGGTTTGGCAAAGGTATATAGGAAAAAGTTCAAGAAATTGATAATTATCCCAGCAGCGCCTTCATCTTTTTCGCGATGAAGTTTGTCGCATATTCTGGAGCTAAACGGCATAAAAAATCGAGGAATTTGGAATCCGAGCCAACCAATATTCGGTATTGATTCGTCTCCATGCCGTGCAAAATAATGTGCGCGGCTTCGTTGGCCGGTAAGGCACTCATCCCCGATGAACCCGAGGAAGCCTTTGGCATTTCAAGGCCCGAATTTACCGTAATATTCGTCGCGATTGCCCCCGGAAATACCACCGAAACTCGGACAGCCGTCTCCTTCAATTCTGCATATAAACCCTCGGTAAATAATTTAACCGCGGCTTTCGCTGCGCCATAAATACTTTGGCCCGGCACAGGTAAAAAACCACCCATGCTCGAAATATTCACGATGTGCGCCTCAGGACGTTCTAATAAATGTGGCAAAAAAGCCTTGGTAACATTCACGCATCCGTAAAAGTTTACGTTCATCACACGCTCCACTTGATCAAAACTCAAATCCTTCACCTTCACAAAAGGCTGAATGATTCCGGCGTTATTGATGATGCCATCAATCTGCCCAAAATGCTTAATCACCTGTTCAGGCAACGCTTGCACCTTAACGCGGTCCGTTATGTCCAATTCCAAAGCTAAAAAATTCGCTGCTCCTCCCGAACAAATTTGTTGGGTCTCCAATAATTGAGGCAAATGAATATCCAAGGCCGCAACCTTGCCACCTTTAGCAATTATTTGATGTGTCATTTCACGGCCCATGCCACTTCCGGCACCCGTAACTAAGAATACTTTTCCTGCGATTTTCATGGCTATTTCAGTTGGTGAATTTGAACAGGCCCCAATAATCCGGATGTCTCCAAGGACATCGTCGGCTGAATCATCATGGGCATTGAAAGGTACGTAATTCGCTTCACATTTGGCTGAGCATCACCGATCAAACGATTCACCCAAGAATTCACCACCTTCACCTCAAGCTGATTCGTTCCTGCATGCAAATGCTTACTAATATCAGCCACAAATGGCTGCTTCCAGCACGTCGCCACCCATTGCCCATTCACATAAATTTCTGCCAAATTCTTCACATCGCCTAAATCCAATTGCCACTTCGAACCCGCAGAAGTACTAGGCACCTCAATCGCATGTGAATAAGTAGCCGTTCCAGAAAAATACTTAATGCCTGCATCCGCATGCTGATTCCATGCCTGCAATTCCGACATAGTTATCGTCTCAGGGTCACCCCGATTTTCCTGAAATTTAACCTGCCAAGGTCCTGAAATTGTCATAGAAGAAACCAGGACTGGCTTTTTTACGACAAGTGACTTAGTTTTAGCATTGCCTTCAAACACAATAAATTTCGCATCCCAAGGACTGAATTCCATGTCTATCAGCGTTCTTCCTTCCTGCATCCGATACGATAACGCTGATATTTCTCCTGTCTCTGGATTGTACACCTGCGGAATCTTGCCGCTAACCCGGAATGATAACGAGGCTTTGTTGGCCTGATCCGACCGACTGTTCACCCAGTAAATTTCCTTGTCTCCTACCTGCCGGTGCTGAAACAATACTTCGGCGGAATTACCCGAAACTCGTAGATCCGTTGCCAACGATTTCGACGCTAAAACAGCATCAGCCGTTTGGCCAAAATGAACCGAAGGTAAGGAAATCAATTGCGTTAAAACCCGCTGAAATTCTTGTTCTGAATCTGCTAAACTTGGGCTAGAAATAGGTTTTGTACCGGCTATCCAAGCCCCTTTTTGTGCTAAAAAGAATATCCGCTTCAAAGTCACCAGCGTCATCTGTTTCGCCGTTTCATCTAAATGTAATAGTTGATAGCGACTACCCCCCCGACTAACAAATTGACCTTTTTCTACATCAATGGCATCGCGTAAGGCACTCGCGTTCACATAATCAAACTCAAAACCTGCCGGAATGCTAGGCAAGGATTTCATCGCCAAAGAAGTGATATTTTGGTTCTCTCCATAGTAATAAAGGATGTCTGCCACATTGTGACCTTGTTGCAACATATACGAACTCCGACCTAAATAATCCGCCCAAATCTTCGCTTGTTTCGCCCAGGTTTCTTGGCGCGTAAACCATTGTCCAAAGGGTCCTAAGGTCAAACCTGGAAACAAAGAATCCAAAGGCTGGTGCACTGAGGTATGTATCACAAAACGATTTAATCCGGAAGCTAATTCCATGTCGGCCGTTCGTTTCAATGTTCCCGGATGCGGACTGAAGGAATTCCCTGCTGTCGTCATTGACTCGCCCGCAACGATGTTTTGGCCATATATGTGTGCCACAGAAGCAGATTCACGTATGTCGGCCCGTGAACGCGGCTCTTCATCCTTCCCAGCTGCCAATGCCCCCGGCTGCCACATCGCCGCCATGGGAATATCAGCCTTCCGCTTCACATCCATGCCATCGGCTAAGTAAATTCGTCCATTTTCATGTGACTCTGTATAACGTTTCATGCCGCGTTTGGCTAATAAATCACCAATCAACTCATAATGATTCTCTACGATCAACTCCCCAATCGTCTTGCGAAAATCCCATAAAAAACGCTCACTCGCCTCCGCATCTTGGACGATCCGACCTGTCAAAACAGGCATCCAAGGCTTCAAATCGTAGCCCCTTTTCGCCTGAAAATCGGCAGCAAATGTAGGCGACCAGTTCATGTGTCCCGCCTCATAACTATCCAAAACCATATGACTCAAAGCACCAGGGCCTAGTTGGCCACCCGTCGCCTGCGCATACTGATCGAGGTAATTTTCCATGTAGCGCGTCACCGCTCCTCGGTCTAATTTATCCACTTCCAGACCCGTTGCTTCTGGCGAAGCTGGGTGATTTTTCTTTCCCGTTAAGGAATAACCAAAGCGCAAAATTTCCCAATTCCCCGCAGGGGCATCCCAAGACAAGGTACCATCAGCCTGTACAAATTTCGTCACATCAATCACCTGATTTGCTGAAGGCCCTTTGGAAACAGGAGTCCCTGAAACGGCTAATTCTTTATGCGCTTCGAAACCCGCTTTGGCCTCAAAAAGATGTACCCGCGGCGTAGTAAACACATCAAATTCCGAAATTTTCATCCCCTTGGGTTCAGTAGAGGGACGCATACCAAACATGGCAGCAATACCCACATCCCCCGGTTTCTCAGTTTGATAACATAAACGGATCGCTTTAACGCGCTGAGGAGCAAATGAGACCGTGGTTTGGGACGTGATGGTTGGTGGCACTTTAACCACTTCCGTAAAATTCACCCCATCTATACTTACTTGAATACTTCGATTATTTCCTCCACCATTAAATGCCGCTAATTCACCGTATGATTCATTGGAAAGCATCACACTCGAAATTTCGGTTGGCGCTTCAAACGTATATTGAATCCAAGCTTGCTCACCTATTTTCATCGGTGGCAAATAGCTCATGTGATGCAAATCCCCATCCGTTAATTCGGCCAAATTAAATTGCCCTCCACTAGAACTGACTTGTGGTTTTAAGTCGCGCGCCGACTGGATTTGCGAAGCGATAGGATAGGCCAAAACGGCGATATCTTGATAATGCTTGACAACCTTTTCGGCAGAACCTGCGGCAAATCCACCAGCCTCAAAAGGCACATTTTGCATGGGTCCTGTGATATCCGACGGATGCGGCAAAGCGACAGTAATTTTTTGCCCACCTTGAACGCGCAATTCAGACCAAACATATTTTTTCATGCCGTCTGAAGGCGCCACCCAGGGACCACCTGTCACACTCCAACCCGGCGAACCGGCGATGGCCATTTCTAAGCCTTTATCTTTGGCATAATCCGTTGCAAAACGGAACGCATCCTTCCAGGCAGGAGTCATGTAGACGAGTTTTTCTTTGACCGCTAGGGGTGTAAATAAACTCGCGTCAAAATTTTGAAACCCTCCGATACCCGATTGCTTCATCCAATCTAAGTCTTTTCGGATACCGTCTTTCGTAATATTTCCATTCATCCAATGCCACCAAACGCGCGGTTGCGCAGTGTGGGGCGGCTGAACAAAACCCTTTGATAAATCAGATACTTGCGCGTACGCAGTTAGATTCGCGACAACCAGTGCCGCGAATCCGAAATGCTTCTTCATGTGCTTGAAATTTATTCTTTAACGCGTGTTCCTTTTGCCTCAAACATCCCCATCAAGGTTCCTTTCAAATTGTCAGTATCAACTTTCGTTAGTTCTACATTGACATCATAACCTTGCGTAGAGAAATAGATAACAACTTTTTCGCTGTCGTCCTCTACTTTTGAAATGTCAACCAAAGGTAGCGAGTCATCGCCAACAACTTTTAATTGGCCCGTTAAGACACCATCTTTACGAACTAAGTTCGTCGCGAAAGTCGCATCGCCATTCGGCGTACCTACGACAACAATTTTCCACTTACCTGCGAAAAAATCAGTAGGATCCGGCTTCGAAGCGAATGCTGACGCTGAAAACAAAGTCGTCAAAACAAATACAAGTGCAAGAATCTTTTTCATAACAAATAGATTTTAAGGGTTTATAATGAGGCAAATATAGAAACAAATTTTACATTGTCTATTTTTTAGACAATAATTTCTATCTTTGAAAATCACTGAATTAACAGCAGCTATGTCGGGAAGCTTTACCCATCCAAGTCACCAGAATTACATTGCACAATTATCCATTGATTGTGTCATTTTTGGCTATCAGGACGCGACATTAAAGGTGCTCATTCCTAAACTCAATTTCAAGGGTGATTTTTACAGCTTGCCCAGCGGATTTGTTCGCCAAGAAGAAGATTTAGATCAGGCCGCACTACGTATTTTGGAAGAGCGAACGCAATTGGCAAACATCTATTTACAGCAATTCCATGTGTTTGGTAATGCCGACCGGCATAATGAACGCTTTATGCTGGATTTATTAGCCCAAAACCCACAATTAACCGGTCCGAAAGAAGAATATGATTGGTATGTGAGGCGCTTCGTTTCGGTGGGTTATTATGCGTTGGTTGACATCAATAAAGTAAAACCCCAATGTTCAGAATTGGATGAAAAAATGGAATGGATCCCCGTGCAGGAGCTACCCAAACTCATTTTGGATGGAGCAGAAATTATTGCCAAAGCACTAGAAGCCATGCGACTACATTTTGACGATCATGTCGTAGGCTATAACCTTTTGCCAGAAACCTTTACGATGAAGGAATTGCAACAATTGTATGAAACGGTTTTCGACAAACCCTACCGAAGGAACAATTTCCAAAAAATGATCTTAGATTTGAATATTGTGGACCGATTGGAAAAACAATTTACAGGTGCTGCGAATAAAGCACCCTATTTATATACCTTTAAACCTACCTCAAACGAATGAAAATTGCATTGTTTCTACTGATGAGTATTGCGGCTTTTGGCCAACAAGTCATTAAACTTTATCCGGGCAAGGCTCCGGGATCCGAAAACTGGAACTGGGAAGTAAAGGAGTTCACGCCCATGCCGAATAATCGGATGTTGTTCAATGTGACCGAACCGACGCTGACCATTTATCCTGCCGCGCCGAGCAAAGGAAATGGCACATCCATCATCGTAGCTCCAGGAGGCGCCTTCCATATTTTGTCCATCGATTCAGAAGGACATGATGTCGCCAAATGGCTTAGTGCACGCGGAATTACGGCTTTTGTGCTCACCTACCGCGTCGTAAAATCCAATGATCCAAATCCTTTCGCGGAACTAATGCCTTTGATGAATAACTTCAAAAAGCTCGACGAAATCAATGCCCCCGTCGTGGAAATGGCTACCCAAGATGGCATCGAAGCCATTAAATATGTCAAAGCAAATGCCAAAACACTCGGCATTGATCCGAACAAAATGGGCTTCATGGGCTTCTCGGCCGGCGGTACCTTAACCATGAATGTGTTACTAAGCGCTCCCCAAAACTTAAAACCTAATTTCATCGCACCCATCTACCATTATGCAGATGCGGTGACAGGTAAAGAAATGCCAAACGCGGTGACTCCGGCTTTCATCGCCGTGGCTGCCGATGATAATTTAGGCTTCGCGCCGCACAGCATCCGACTATTCGAACGCTGGACTGCCGCCAAACACCCGAGTGAATTACATGTATATGAAAATGGAAGTCACGGTTTTGGGATGCGAAAAAACAATACCGCGAGTGATAACTGGACGGTGGATTTTGAGAACTGGTTAAAGGTTCGCAAATACTTATAACCCCAGACTTTAGTCTGGGGCTCTACAGGTTTTAACCTGGGGGTTTGGTAGGCGGCCAACTATCCTATCCCGCCTAGGGATACTCCTTCTCGTTAATTTCCGTACATTCGATTTCTAAACCGATTGAACATGAAATTTGCCCAAATCTTTTGCTTGTCCTTGATAAGTCTTTCCAGCTTCGCGCAAGTCAACCTCACCAAACTCCAAGTAGAATACCAAAATCGTCCCTTAGGGATGGATGAAAGCAAACCGCGTTTCTCCTGGCAAATGCTAAGCAATTCCGCTACTCGGGGAGTTAAACAAAGTGCCTACCGCATTCAAGTCAAGGATGAAAAGCAAAACTTGGTTTGGGATAGCCAAAAAGTCAAATCGGATATTTCCATCGGTATTTCTTATGCCGGAAAAGCGTTAACAGCGCGCCAAAAATATACTTGGCAATTGCAGGCTTGGGACCAAAAAAACCGACTCATTTCCGCCAATTCATCCTTCGAAACTGGGCTATTAAACAGTGGATGGAATGATGCGCAATGGATCGGATCCAATGATTTGCCACTCTACAGCAACTACCTTTCGGTATATAAATTTCAGTACAAAGTTCAGTTGGATGAGGCTTCCCATTCGAAAAAAGCTTCCTTTGTTTTTGGTGCGAATGACCCTCGTTTGCAGAATAAAAACCTCAATATTCAAGGTGTGGCGAGTGCCAAAAACGAAGCCTACATTCGATTTGAGTTAGATATCTCAGATAGCACACAAGCCTTTTTCAATGTTTTTCGCGCAGGTTATGACCCAAAAGATCAAGCGAATAAGCCTTTGTATCGCTTCGCTATACCAACAAATTTGATTTCAAAAGCCAATCAATATCAAGCACATACCATCTTCGCGACTTGTAATTTTGGGGTGTATGATGTGTACATCGATCAGGCAGACAAGGACCATAAAATCAACCCGACACCCAAAAACGCAAGTCCTTTCGCCCCTGCTGGATTCAATTTAAATCCGGTCGGTGTAGGAAATAATTTCATCTCCTATCCGATGTTGGCCGAAATCGGCTTCCAGGTCCCAACAGGTGAAACGGCCTATTTCTCCGAGGTATTCATCAAGAATTTCCGCCAGCCGAGTAATACACTTTTTACGGCTTCAGAAAAACCTGAATTATGGCCCGGTTGGGATGGAAAACAGTTCCGTGTCAGTGGAACGATGGCAGTCGCAAATCCGAGCCAGCACGCCGCGCCAATGTTGCGAACCGAATTTTCCACACAAGGCAAAGTCATCAAAAAGGCGCGTATTTATGCAACGGCCCGGGGAATTTATGAATTGTACTTGAATGGAAAACGTGTGGGGGACGACTATTTCAATCCTGGTTTAACCCAGTACAACAAGACGCATCAGTACCAAAGTTTTGACGTGACCTCCCTTTTAAAATCTGGCGAAAATGCCTGGGGCGCGTGGTTGAGCGAAGGCTGGTGGTCAGGAAATATTACCTATAGCGGGGATAGTTGGAACTATTTTGGGGACCGACAATCCTTATTGGCCCAATTGATTATCGAATATGCCGACGGCAGTGAACAAGTAATCCATACGAATCCGTCGCAATGGAAAAGCTATAACGACGGTCCAATTCGTGTGGGCAGTTTCTTTCAAGGAGAAGTGTACGATGCACAAAAAGATGCCGCGATTGCGGGTTGGACAACAGCGGATTACAGCGATAAAAACTGGAAAGCGGCAGCTGCGATTACGCTGGAAGGAACAGCCTTTTTGGATAAATCCTTGGACTACAGCCACATGAAATTAAGTGGGCAGTTGGACGACCGCGTACAAGTTCGCAAAGTTTTGCAAGCGCAGTCGATTCAAGAACCCCGCAAAGGCGTTTTCGTTTATGACATGGGGCAAAACATGGTGGGTTTTCCCAAGATTTTCATTCCAAACGGAAAGGCTGGACAGGTCATAACCTTGCGCTATGCGGAAATGTTATACCCAGATTTAGCCGAATATGCTTCACAAAAGGGGATGATCATGTTGGAGAATATTCGCGCCGCTTTGGCACAGGATATTTATATATTGAAGGGTGGCGATGAATACATTCAGCCTCGTTTTACCTTCCATGGCTATCGTTATTTAGAAATTACGGGAGTCGATCAGGCACCTGCGTTGCCACAGGTGGCGGGCATTGTGCTATCGTCGATCAGCGAAATTTCTTCGTCTTACGAGACCTCAGACCCGATGGTCAATAAATTATGGACCAACATTACTTGGTCAATGCGTGGAAATTTCTTGTCCATTCCTACAGACACCCCGGCTCGAAATGAGCGGATGGGCTGGTCAGGGGACATCAATGTCTTCTCCAAAACAGCCACTTATTTAGCACCGGTCAACAATTTCTTACGTCGGCATTTACAAGGCATGCGGGATGTGCAGCGGGCGGATGGACGTTTTACGGATGTTGCGCCGATGGGCGGAGGATTTGGAGGAACGCTTTGGGGAAGTGCAGGAATTGTGATTCCGTGGGAAACTTATCAGCAGTATGGCGACAAGGCTTTATTGGCTGAACATTATGATGCGATGAAGCGTTATGTGGCTTTTTTGGAGACCAAACAGAACCCGGAAGGAATTTTGAATGAAGGTCCACTTGGAGATTGGTTGAGCCCGGAAGGAAATAAAAATGACAACACCGCATTTTGGATGAGCTATCAGGCCTATAATTACGAGATTATGGTGAAGGTTGCTGAGATTTTGGGCTTTGCGGAAGATGCAAAGAATTATGCGCAAAAAGCTGCTGCTCGGAAGGCCTTATTCAATGCCATTTACATGGATGCTACAACGCATAAAACGGTGAAATCAGGCGTAAAAGCGGCGACGATGGGACCACCAAATGCTGCAGCTGTTACGGGGAAAACCGACAAAGGCCAGTTGGTCGATACGCAAGCTTCCTACGCCATTCCGTTGGCATTAGGCATTTTCGATGCGACGAATAAACCATTCGCGGTCGCGGGATTGGTGGAGACGGTGAAGCGCTCGAATACGGATGATGGCGGTGTGGCGCGTCCACCCTATTCCTTGATGACCGGGTTTATTGGAACGGCCTCCATCAGTGAGGCGTTAGCCGCAAATGGCCAACATGCCGAAGCTTATCGCTTATTAACGCAAAAGACCTATCCATCTTGGTTGTATTCCGTTGCCAATGGGGCGACGACGATTTGGGAGCGCTTGAATTCGTACACAGTGGAGAATGGATTTGGAGGAAATAACAGCATGAATTCGTTTAATCATTATTCGTTTGGCGCGGTGGCGGCCTGGATGTACAATCATTCGTTGGGCATTCAGCGCGATATCGATTCTCCAGGATTCAAACATTTCTATTTACGCCCGATTCCTGATCCGACGGGCGTATTGACACATGCCAAAGGGCATATTTCCAGTATGTATGGGAAGATTGCTAGTGGCTGGTCGGCAAAAAATGGGCGTGTGACGTTTACATTTGAAGTACCTGCCAATACTTCGGCGCAATTGACCTTGCCTGTGAAAGTGGGCGCGCGCATCACAGAAGGAACACGTAAATGGAAAGCAACGAGCGATACGTTTGAGCAGGAATTAGCGAGCGGGAAATATGTGTTTATTGTAGAATAACCACCCCCATTTAGGAGGCCTCTAACCTTTGTTCCCCCCACTTACCTTTGGCAAACCTTGGAGGATTGCCAAAGGTATAGGCTAAGAATCATAATTGTGAACAGGAAACTGATAAAATAAATACCATGTACAGATTTATCACAATCATTTTATTTTCCATTACACTTAACACATTCGGCCAAATCAAACTCCCCGCTTTGGTTGGCGATAACATGGTGCTGCAACGCGACAAGCCCACGACCATCTGGGGCTTGGCCAGTCCAAATGAGAAAATCCGCATTGAGACGAGAAGCAAATTAGTTAAAACACAGGCCGATAAAACTGGAAAATGGAAGGTGGAATTACCTGCATTTGCTGCAGGTGGACCTTTCGATATGCGCATCAATGAAGTCCTTATTCACCATGTACTTTGGGGCGATGTGTGGTTGTGTGCGGGACAGTCCAACATGGTTTTGCCCATGGAACGTGTGAAAGAATTGTATGCCGAAGAAATCAAAAAGGCCCAATATCCACAAATACGTAATTTTTTCATCCCAACGGTCTCCAGCAAGATTCAAGAAAAAAACGATTTGCCTAAAAGCGTTTGGCAGGAAACCAATCCCCAAAGCGTCCTCAGCATGGGTGCGGTCACTTATTTCTTTGCCCAAAAACTATTTGAAAAAACGCACATACCCATCGGCATCATCAATGCCAGCGTGGGCGGCTCGCCCATCGAATCGTGGTTGAGCTTAGACCAATTAAAACAATTCCCAGCCTACGTGCAGGATACCACACGCATCCAAGCCGCGGCGGTAACCAAATCATTGCCCGACAAAGGATTAACCGAATCCATAAAATGGTTCGATACAAATTACCAGCCGCAAGGCTGGAAAAACTACTTCATTCCTGGATTTTGGGAAGATCAAGGACTCGGCAATCTCAATGGCGTGGTTTGGTTCCGGAAAGAAATCGAGCTGACGGCTGAGCAAGTCAATCAACCTGCCAAAATCTTCATGGGGCGGATTGTGGATGCCGATGAAATGTATGTCAATGGTACGCGAATCGGGAATATCACCTACCAATATCCACCCCGACGATACGAAGTCAAACCAGGTATTTTACACCCAGGAAAAAACATACTCGTTATCCGCGTGAGCAACCAAGCGGGCAAAGGAGGCTTTGTACCCGACAAACGCTATGAACTGCAATTAGGTAACGAATCCCTTACGCTGATGGGTCCATGGCAATACAAAGTGGGCACCGTGTGGAATCCCAATCCCGAGGTTTCAACCGCGCAGATGTATAGCCCAACGGCCTTGTATAATGGCATGATTGCGCCGCTTATTCCATACAGCCTACGTGGAATCTTGTGGTATCAAGGAGAATCCAATACCGGCAAATCTCAAGATTATAAAGAGTTATTAAAGGCTTTGGCCGTGAACTGGCGAACGAAATTCCAACAGCCCGAATTGCCATTTATCTATGCACAATTACCGGGATTTGGCGACCGACAATTTCTTCCGGTGGAAAGCAATTGGGCACAATTACGTGAAGCACAACGAAAGGCAGAAGCGGAAATTCCCAACAGCAAAATGGTCGTAGCACTTGACCTCGGCGAATGGAATGACATTCATCCTTTGCGCAAAAAGCCTTTGGGTGAACGCTTTGCTGACGCTGTGACCCAGGAGCCCGCAGGGCCGCAAATTGCAAAGGCGACAAGAAAGGAAAACAAAATTGAATTGGAATTTAACCCTGATGGAGGTCTATTGAATATCGACAAAAGCGCTGAAAACGAATTGCAATATTTCGCCATCGCAGGGAAAGACCGCAAATTTGTTTGGGCCAAAGCTTACATCGAAAACAACAAGGTCGTCGTTTCTTCCGATGAAATAAGCGAACCCTATTTCGTACGATATGCTTGGGCAGATAATCCCGAAGGAGCCAATTTGACCAACGAAACCGCCTTGCCGGCAGGACCCTTCGAGATTGAAATCAAGCCTTAATCATTCGAAAATTGATTTTCAAGCAAGGACTCTTTGAAGATGTTCGCGAAAGAATAGGCGAAGGTGATGAATACAGCGCGCGTATCAACTTTAAACGTTCGCTCCAACTGAAAATTCGATGCGGAAGCGATATTTCCACTTTTCTGCATGTTGAACACATCACTTATCACGATACCAAGTCCTCCTTTGCCTTTCAGTATTTTGGTTTGAAAACCTAGATCCACATTATAAACAGACATGCGCGTCCCTTGTGGCATGGCAGTTGGTGAATTATACGCTCCAATCACTTGCAGTTTTGTCGTCTTAGAAAGGGTGAAATTATGAATCATTTTCCCATACCAACTCACCACTTCATTCGCGACATCCATGCTGCTAACGTTGCCGTCAATCTTTTGATCAAAAATGGAAACACTAGTATTCACCGACCAAAATTTTGTTGGGAAATAATTAAAAATCTCCTCTAAACCATAAGTACTTCCATTACCAAAGTTTTGCGGTGTAGTCAAGGCAACCCCGTTTGCTTTCATCTCAATGAACGGTCTTATGATGTTGCTAGACAAACGATAAAATGCGCTGCTTGAAAGGCTCCAACCTTCCCCTTCCTTATTGTAACCTAATTCCAATGCATGCACTAATTCAGGTTTCAAATAGGGATTACCGCCGTGCTGGTTTAATGAATCCGTTATATCAATCATCGGATTCAAAGCCCCCAAACCAGGGCGATTAATTCGTCGGCTATAGCTGAATTTCACAAAATCCGAAGGATTCATAAAATAGGCCAAATTTGCCGTAGGGAATAAATTAAAATAATTCCGCTGGAACGAAATACTTGAATTGGAAACCGAAGATCCAGAATTATTTACCTGTTCCGCACGCAAACCGATATCGTATTTCCAAGCTTTGCTTGGCTCTGATTTGATTTGCACATAGGCCGCATGGACCTGCTCTTGAAAATCAAACACATTACTCAAGGCCGCATTTTTAACATAATTTCCCCCGACTAAAGTCTGATTTTGGTAATCAATATTCGTCGAACGAATAATACCTTTATAACCCGTTTCAAGTTTTACTTTTTCTGAAAGCGGTTTCACATAATCCACTTTAAGATTCGTTGTTTGCGGTTTTTGATAACTGTAAGTCCGCTGCATGAAGGGAATCCCTAAGGCTGAACCCGATTCGTTTTGTGCATTCGTGATGATGTCCGTATCCTGATTTTCTTTCCCAATCGACGTGCTCGCATTCCAAACAATTTTCTCACCCTTGCTTGCAAATTGATGTGCATAAGTAATGGCGAATTCCCCAACAAGGGCCTTTTCTACCTCAAAAGATTCCCGTCGATTGCGTGACGTAAACGAGCCCCATTGCGAAGCGAAACGTGAAGTCAAAGTCTCGTCATTATCTTGTCCTTCCAAATTTCCAATAAACTCCAGGTTAATCACATCGCGATCCGATGCCGCATAGTCAATGTTCAATTTAAGATTTTGCGTTTGTTCCGTCCGATTATCCTGACGGCCTTGCGTCAATAAATAGTTTAAGGGTTGATCAAAACTCGTCCGAGTCGTATTCGCGGCACGGGTTCGTTCCGAATATTTCATATCATAATTCAAACCGATGTTCCATTTCCCCGACTGGTGATTAATGCTAAACGCAGAACTTCCCCGAGCCTTCGCACCCATGCCACCCCCTATGGACGCCATCGCATTCGTCCCACCCGAAGTCACTTTTTTCAACTTAATATTGATGATTCCCCCTTCGGAATCCGCATCGTATTGCGCAGAAGGATTGTTGATGATTTCAACACTTTCCACGCTACTCGCCGGAATTAAATCCGTCGACGAGATTCCTGAGGTCCGACCATTTATTAAAATTAGTGGTCCTTTACCACGAACGGTAATTGCTCCATCTGCATCCACGACAACGGTGGGTACCGACTTCAACAAATCCGTAGCTGAACCGCCTGCTTGTGTCAAATTATCTTTGGCTTTGATGATAAAACCTTGTGTGGTTTTTTGAACGAGCTCTTTTTGGGAAACAACTTCTACGGAAGCGAGTAAGCGATTATCCTCGGTCAGCATCATCGTTCCCAAATCTGTATTTTCTTGAACGCGGAACGCTATACGTTTTGGTTCATAACCCATCATTTGAAATTTGATCAGGTAGTTTCCGTTGGAAGCTGTCAATTTGAATTGACCTAAACTATCAGAAACGGCACTTTTAAGCAATTTGACTGTATCGGATTGTGCATACAAAAGCACATTTGCAAATTCTACGGGCGCCTGTTTATCGCGTAATTTCCCTTGAATGGAAAAAGGAGATTGTGCAAAAATCGAAAGAGAAGTAAGAAGGGAAAGCAGTAAACCGCTGAAGGTTTTTTTGATTAACATATTTTGGTGGTTAGTATAACGACGTTCCAAATTTCAACAGCCGATTGAAATTAAAAACATTTAAGCGACAAAACTACGAATCTTCGAGACAAATTCGCCTATAAATTTATCAATGGCCGAATTCTTCCATCAATGGTCAAGCCTACCTTGCTTTTTAAACTGGGATGGCGACATCCCCAACTGTTTCTTAAACACCCGATTGAAATAGGACAGGTTTTCAAATCCCGATTCATAACAGCAAATGCTGATGGGTTTGTCTTGCAACAATAATTGTTTCGAATAATTGATCCGGTATTGATTGACAAAATCCGTGTAGGTCAACAAAGTCGTTTTCTTGATGTAGCGACAAAAAGCCGGAACCGTTAGACTCAATTCCTCGGCAATCAATTCCGTATTAATCTTGTCTTGAAAATGTTTCTCCACATATTGATACACCCGCGCCATCCGTTCCTGTTGCTTCAAAACTTGTTGGCTCGAAATCGGCCGAACGCGCAACGAAATCGCCGTTTCACTTTCCGCTAATAATTGGAAAATATGCAATAACTCCACAAATTGGTCAAAACGACTCAACGATGAAATCAACTTCATGCGCTCCCCGACCAAACGTTTCGTTTCGCCATCAAAGGCTAATCCCGAATTAGCCCGCTCCATCAATGCTCGAACTTTTTGCATTTCAGGAACCTGCCCCATGCGGATTTGAAAATAATCAGGAGGAAATTGGATCACGACGGTTTCCACGCGTGTTTTGGCGCCGTAATCAAAATTCAAATGCGGGATATTCGAACCAATTAATGCTAAATCCGATCCATAATAGGTCGAAACATGATCGCCAATGTGTCGAATTCCGCGCTCCGCTTCCACATAGACCAATTCGATTTCCGGGTGAAAATGCCAATAAAATACTTCGTTGAGCTGCGGCGTCAGCAACAAGCGAAACGAACTCTCCGAATCGGGTTGAATCTGTTCTAATTTTAATTTCATTGACATAAATACGCCTGATTTAAACCCAATTTATCAATAAATATCAATACAGTACAATTATTTATCAATAAGGGGTTAATCGGCAAGCAATAAAATGCAGAGATTTGTCAAAAGAATTTAACCTTACCCGCTATGCAAAACGAAACCATGATTCCGAACAATGCGCATTATGACATTCCCGGAAATCCGTCGACTGCTAAAAGCAGCCAACTATCTTTAAACAATCGCCCGAATGGCGAAGCCTTGCGCGTATTGAGCGAAGAGGATTGGACATTTTGGAAAACCAACGGCTATATCGTCATCAAGCAAGCCGTTCCACGCGAACAGGCGCTGGAGACAGCCAAGTTCCTTTGGGAATTCGAAGAAAAAGATCCCAATGATCCGAGTACCTGGTATACGGCTCCGCGGGCAGAAATGAAAATGAAGGAGCTAGGTGGAACGGGCATGGTGGAGTGCTACAACAATCAGCATCTTTGGAATAACCGACAAATGCAACGCGTATATGACGCCTTCGTGGATGTTTGGGGAACCGAAAAATTATGGGTAACGATTGATCGCGCGAATCTAAATTTCCCCATTCGACCTGGCCACGAATACAAGGCATTCATTCACTGGGACTACGATCCAGAAACTAAACCCGTTCAAGTGCAAGGCGTATTAGCGCTGGTAGACCAAACAGACGAAAACATGGGCGGATTCCAATGCATCCCGGAATTATTTAGAAGCTATGATACTTGGAAATTAACACAACCCGAAGACCGCGATCGTTTCAAACCGGACACGACAGGCTTTACCCCGACCAAAGTTAAAATGGAGGCTGGCGATTTATTAATTTTCAACAGCCTTCAACCCCACGGCATTCGGGCAAATAACAGTGATCAAGTCCGCTGTGCCCAATACATTTCCATGATGCCGGCTGAGGAGGATAATGCAGCTTTGCGCGAATGGCGCGTGAATTCCTGGAAAAACCGAATCGCTCCAGAAGGTTATGCCTTCCCGGGTGACCCGCGCAACTGGGAACAAACGAAATATGACACTGCCAAACTCAATCCTTTGGGAGAAAAAATCCTCGGACTAAGCAAGTGGTAATGAAAAGGCTCAAGAAATCTTGAGCCTTTTTTGTTTGATTTATATAAACATCTATTTGAATATTGTATATAATAACTGACTTGTGGCTCTTACCTTTGTTTGATTAATCCATAAATAAGCAAATGGAAAAAATTGAAACCTTAAAGGATTTCTACCAAAACAAATTCAATTGGATACCCGAAAACTTAAGCAAAGATTGGGGACATTTCAATGTATTTAAACTCGACCCATACATCGGAATTGGTGCGAAAACAGTGCCCTACCGTCGACGCGATTATTATAAAATCACCTTAGTCAAAGGCTCTGGAACGATTTATTACGCAAATAAAATCATTGAAGTCAAAGAGAATGCCATCGTGTTTTCAAATCCATTGGTTCCCTACAAATGGGACTCTACAGAGAATTTACGTACCGGTTATTTCTGCATATTCAACCATGATTTTTTCCAACAGTACGGCAATTTTTCAGCTTATTCACTGTATCAACCTTCGGGCACACCTGTTATTGAATTGAGCGATGCTGGGTATGAATCTTTCCAGGTAATTTTTGAAAGAATGTTAGCCGAAATCAATTCCACTTATATCCACAAGTATGACATGTTGCGGAATTTGGCCTTAGAAATGATGCATACTGCCCTCAAATTGGAACCGGCAAATTCCAGTCGATATGCTCCAGGCAATGCAAATCAAAAGATTTCGATGCTATTCCTCGAATTATTGGAACGGCAATTCCCCATCGAAGGGCCCCAAAACAAAATCAAACTAAAAACCCCATCCGATTTTGCAAACCAGTTGGCCGTCCACGTTAATCACTTAAACCGCGCGGTAAAAGAAACAACAATCAAAACCACGTCGCAACTTATCGCTGATCGCATCAGTCAGGAAGCCAAATTAATTCTATCACATGGAGAATGGACCATTGCTGACATTGCTGAAGCATTAGGTTTTAATGAAATCAGCTATTTCAATCACTTTTTCAAAAAACAAGTGGGCATCAGCCCCGCAAAATTTAGAAATAATATACATCATGGAAAAACGAAAATTAGGGAATAGCGGCTTAGAAGTTTCAGCCATGGGCCTCGGTTGCATGGGCATGAGCTTTGGTTATGGACCTAAAGCTGATGAAAATGACATGATCAAAATCATTCGGGCAGCTGTTGAAAAAGGCATAACCTTTTTTGACACGGCCGAGGTATATGGTCCCTTTATCAATGAAGAATTAGTAGGCAAAGCTTTAGCTCCATTTAAAGGTGAAGTGGTCATTGCGACCAAATTTGGCTTTCATTTAGACCCGAACCAGGGCTATAAAATGAACGGATTGGATAGTTCGCCAGCGAATATTCGCAAGGTTGCTGAAGCCTCGTTAAAGCGACTAAAAGTAGATGCGATAGATTTGTTTTACCAACATCGCGTAGACCTCAACATCCCCATCGAAGATGTGGCTGGTACGGTTAAAGATTTGGTCAAAGAGGGTAAAGTCAAACATTTTGGACTTTCAGAAGCTGGGACGGCCAATATCCGCAAAGCCCACGCCGAAATGCCGGTAACTGCCTTGCAAAGTGAATATTCCTTGTGGACACGGGAGCCTGAACAACAAATCATCCCGACCCTAGAAGAATTAGGCATCGGCTTTGTTCCATTTAGCCCGTTAGGAAAAGGATTTCTAACAGGAAAAATAGATGCAAATACGGAGTTTCATGAAACAGATTTCCGCAGAACCGTACCTCGTTTTACCGAGGAAGCGCGTGAACATAATCAGAAATTGATCAACGTTCTAGCAGGCATTGCGCAAGAGAAAAATGCAAGCCCAGCACAAATTAGTTTGGCATGGTTATTAGCTCAAAAACCGTGGATTGTACCCATTCCGGGGACGACGAAAATGCATCGTATGCATGAAAATTTTGATGCCATTCAAATGCAATTAAGTGCTGATGACATCAAGCAAATTTCCAATGCGACCTCCCAAGTAGAGGTTCAAGGGACCCGGTATTCCGCATCTGCCATGGAAGCTTTGGCCAAAAGTTAAAATTTTATCCTATTTCACGTACGAGAATCGTACCTTTGCATCTTCTTCTGAAAAACCAATCATGAAATTAATTATATCAATCTGTTTGATCTTACTCCTGCAATTCACGAGTTTGGCTGAAACAGCAACAGATTCCACCAAGAAAGAAATCCAATTCGCAACCTCTACCTTAATCACCAATAACGGAATTTCCATCATCCCTATTTTTACGTTAGGAAAACCTGCTGCCATCATCAACTTTACCGTTGGCCGCAAATTGACCTTTGAACCTGAATTTCGCGTTTCTTTAGAAGGAAAACCTTGGTCATTCATCTATTGGTTTCGCTACAAATTAGCCAAAACGCCCAAATTCACATGGAGTGTAGGAGCCCATCCTGCGATCATTTTCAAGACTATTCCCGTGACCATCAATGGAAACAACGAAGAGGTATTACGCGCTCAGCGCTTTTTGGCAGCTGAAATGTCCCAAAACTACCGCTTCAATAAACATGTAAATCTTGGCTTCTACTACCTAGTAGGCGCAGGAAGTGTGGAAAACAAAACCAAACCTACAAACCTGTTGACCTTGCGCGGCGGATACAATAACATTGACTTAGGCAAAGGGTTTTTAGCGGGTGTAAATTCCCAATTGATTTACTTATTTACCAACGGCGAAGAGGGCTCTTACGTAAACGCAACCTTTACATTGACGCATAAAACAAGCCCAGTCACGCTTTCTTACTTTTATAACCAACCGATTAATTCTGCCATTACGGGTGGAAAAGAACCGGTCTGGAATGTAGGCGCGACCTATGCCTTTAATAAATTATTTACGCTTAAATAAATTCATGACTCAAGCATCAAACCGAACCAAAATCATTTTGGTTCTTGGAATATTATCCGCGATTGGACCCTTGTCCATCGACATGTACCTACCTGCTTTCAAAAATATTGCAGCGGCATTAAACTGTTCACAGGAAGAAATGGGTTATACCTTATCGAGTTTCTTTTTTGGAATTTGTTTAGGCCAATTAATCAGCGGGCCATTATTGGATCATTTTGGTCGGAAAAATGTGTTGTACATCGGACTATCCATTTATGTGCTGAGCTCCATCGCATGTGCCTTTGCTCCATCGGTAGAAGCATTAACCATCTTCCGCTTGTTTCAAGCACTCGGCGGGAGTGTGGGAATGGTTGCCCCAAACGCTGTGATTCGCGAAACTTTTGAAGAGAAAGAACGTCCAAAAATCATGTCATTAATGATTTTGATTCTCGGCGTATCTCCCATTTTAGCCCCTTCTTTAGGAAGTCTTTTATTGACATTAGCGAGTTGGAAAGCGATCTTCTTAGTCCTAGCCGGTATCTTGTTGGTTATCATCTTCTTGATAAAATCTTGGTTGCCTGAAAAGATCAATCACGAAAAACGTGGACCATTTAAAATTGCAACGATTGCCAAAGCTTACCGAGCTCTATTCAAGGAAAAGGAATATTTGATTTTTGCCTTTACGGGTGCGATTGGAGCCGGAAGTATTTTCACTTATGTGGGGGGGGCACCCTTAACTTTCTTGAATTATTACCAAGTAAGTGAATCGAAATTCGGCTTGTTGTTTGCCATCGTTGCATCCGGAATTATCTCCGCGAGCCAATTAAATCACATTGTTCTAAAGAAATACAGCAGTTTGCAGGTATTACGTGTGACGTTGCCGACGCAATTAGGCCTGGCTTTGATTTTAGCCATCTTATCTAAGCTGAATTTGATGACCATGGAGTTGAATATCTTCTTGCTCTTTTTGATTATGGGCTGTCAAGGTTTCAATTTCCCCAATGTAGCCACATTAGCCTTGCGACCTTTTCACCAAGGCGCAGGAACGGCTTCTGCCATGTTAGGGTCGATCCAAATGGCTTGGGGCGCTGTTTGTTCGGTGCTTGTAGGTTTACTTTTCGACGGAACTCCTTTCACCATGGCGATTATCATTTTCGGATGTGCGGCGCTGGCAAATACGATCTTGTTTGGTTTGGGAAGGGGGATTGTAACAAGTCCGGAGGGAAATTAGTCCGGAGGAAATTGATTTAAGTCATCCCTAATTTTAATCAAAAGAATAACGACTCCGGACTTCGGACTACGGACTTTAGACCAACGTCTAAACTCAACATTCCCCACTTTCATCTATACATTCGACCGCTGAGCAGAAAAATTAACAGACTAAAAATTCATCAATGTATCTTTGAGGTACAATATTATTCAATCCGCCTAATGAAAAAATTCATTCTAACTACCCTTGTTTCGATTAGCACATTGTTTGCATTCGCACAAGTTCCTGGAGCTCCAGCAGGAGCCAAAATGCCCGACATGAATCGCGGCCACGTCTATGGAAAAGTCGTTGACGATCAAGGAAAGCCCGTCGAATTCGCATCGGTTGTTTTGTTGAAAACGACGATCGACCCGGCAACAAAAAAACCGAAAGATATTTTGGTGAAGGCCCAACAAGCCGAATTGAATGGGGACTTTAATTTCAAAGAGATTCCAATCAACGTTAAGTTGAAAATCAAAATCAGCTTTGTAGGTTTCACAAATTATGAGGCTCCTATCGCTTTCGCAATGCCTCCCATGGGTGGCATGAAACCCGGACAAGCGCCCGATCCAGAAATGATGGCAAAAATGATGGCTGCCTTCGAAAAAGATTTGGGAAATATCAAATTAGCAACCGACTCCAAAGAACTTGACGCTGTCGTCGTAACAGGTACAAAAGCGCTTGTTGAAATGGATATCGATAAAAAATCCTTCAACGTAGGACAAAACATCGTGACTTCTGGAGGTACTGCGATCGACGTAATGCGTAATATTCCATCTGTTCAAGTGGATATCGATGGCAACGTAAAAGTGCGTAATGCAAACCCGATTTTATTCATCGACGGTCGGCCTACCACCCTTTCCATGGATCAAATCCCAGCCGATATTATCGAAAAAGTAGAGGTTATCACGAACCCATCAGCGAAATATGATGCGTCGGGTAGCATGGCGGGCATCATCAATATTGTATTAAAGAAAAACAAAAAGAATGGTTACAATGGGATGGTGAATGCGGGCGTTAACCGTAGAGGGGGAACCAATTTGATGGGTAATTTCAGCTACCAACAAAACAAATGGAACTTGACGGCAACAATCATGAACATGATGGAGCGAAATGTTTCCAATGGATATAGCGATCGTCAGGCGAACATTGGCGGTATTCAATCTTCCATTTATCAAAACCTTGACAACTCAACGAAAGGCTTCATGCTTTTCCCACGTTTCTCAGCGGATTACGCAGTAACAAATCGGTCAACGATAACTTTAGGTGCATTCTTCGGTGGAGGTGGTCAATTTAGACCCAATGAAACCTTGGACATCACGAGCACCGTGAATGGCGTAAAATCATTCAGCAATCGTTACACGGAAAATTTACGTGAATTCAAACCACAAGGATTTCAGTTGGGCTTTAAACACACCTTCCCGAAAGCTGGCGAAGAATTAACGATGGACATGAACTTCTTTGGCGGAACGAATAAAGGGGAGTCGGTGATTACGACCAACTACCTTAATAACAACGCAATAACAGGTTCTCAAATCCAAAAGAACGTAGGAGATGGCAAGAACAAGTTCATCACGATTCAAACGGATTATGTAAAACCCATCAAAAACGAGGGTACGATTGAAATGGGTTTAAGAGCTCAAATTAATGAGTTGGCCAATACAAACACTAACACCTTAAAGCCCGTTGGATCAGAAATCTACAAAGAAATCACATCAGCATCCATCAATTATTCCAGTACAAATGATGTCTATGCGGCTTATGTATCCGTTTCGGGCAAAACAACGGCCTTCTCGTATAAATTAGGTTTGCGTGGCGAGAGTTCGAACTATTCAGGGGAATTATTAAATACCAAACAACAATTCAGCAACAAGTATCCATTGAGCTTATTCCCTTCCATCTTCTTGAAGAAGGATTTATCGAAAACGGATCAATTGCAATTAAGCATTACGCGCCGGGTAAATCGGCCTAATTTCTTCCAAATCATCCCATTTGTTGATTATAGCGATAGCTTAAATATCACCCGTGGAAATGCAAATTTGGTGCCTGAATTCACAACATCTGGCGAACTTTCTTATAGCAAGACAAAAGGGTCAGCAACATTCTTGTTCTCGGGTTATTACAAATACACGGACAATTTGATTACGCGTTATTACAGCAAAGAAATCAACCCGATCAGCGGCAAGATGGATTTGATAAATACATTTATCAATGCGAATTCGAGTATTAATTATGGGGCTGAGTTAACGTATACCAACAAGTTTCAAAACTGGTGGGATTTTACGGCTAACGTGAACGTGTATAATTCGAAGATCAACACAAGCAACATTGAAGGTTCAGGCGCAGTAGCCGATGGAATGTGGACAGCCTTTGGTAAGATCAACAACAATTTCATTTTGCCGAATAAATGGGTGATTCAATTATCAGGTGATTACCAAGGCAAAACGAATATGCCAGTAAGTCAAAATCAAGGCCAAATGGGCCCTCCAGGCATGCAAGCTCAAAGTTCTTCTCAAGGTTATGTTGAGCCGTATTTTGGAATTGACTTAGCGATTAAAAAGTCCTTCTTGAAAAACGATATGGCATCATTGACATTAGCATTCAATGACATCACGAAATCACGAGGAAATACACGCGTTTCCTTAGGAGATGGATTTACGCAGACATCGTATCGGATTTCAAATCCACAGCAAGTGCGTTTAACTTTATCCGTACGTTTCGGGAAGTTTGACATGAGTCAAATGAAACGAAATAATAACAGCGGGGCTGATATGCAACAAATGCAATAAGGAACAACTAAATAAGATTTAAAAAACGGCCCGAATGGGTCGTTTTTTTTTGAATATTTTAGAATTTAATTACCTTAGTAATCAATCTGTTAACCTATTTAAACGCCTCGGCTTTTCACATGCTAAAAGCTCAGAAAGTTGTCTTAGATGCGCCAGCTTTGACGCACGAAAAATCATTAAAAACATTGGTCGAAAATCGGACCATATACAACTTGGATCATTGTGAGCTTAACCTCTTTGAGACCTATCAACAGGCACATAGGGTTCCTTTGGCTTTTAATGATTTAGTTGTAACAAGCATGTTACGCGGCAAAAAGGTTATGCATTTATTCGAAGACCCAGCCTTCGATTACCTACCAGGTGAATCCGTTATTATTCCTGCAAATGTGGAAATGAAAATTGACTTTCCGGAAGCTGAGCTTAACAATCCGACCCAGTGTTTGGCATTAGCGATTGATAACAAAAAGATTGTGGATACACTCGATTTTTTGAATGAACGCTATCCAAAAGAAGGGAAAGCGAATTTTTGGCAATTAGACGATCGAAATTATTTCTTCTACAACAATGAGGACTTAGCACTGACAATTAATAAACTCATTCAAGTTTGTCAAAGTACCTCGATCACGAAAGATGTATTAGCCGATTTAGCCATTCAGGAATTATTGATTCACATTATTCAAACGCAATCGGTCACAGCAATCGAAAAAGGCTTCGATTTGACACCAAACCCTATTTTGAACAATATTTTACTGATCGTTCGTCAGAACATCGGGCAAAAAATAAATCTAAAATTAATTGCCAAACAATGCGGCATGAGTCCGGCGACCTTGTATCGGATGATTAAACGAGAATTAGGCATCAGCCCAATTGAATTAATTATTCTTGAGCGGATCAAGCTCGCAAAATCATTGTTGAAGGATCAGACGATGTACATCAAAAATGTCTGTTACGAAGCAGGCTTTGAAGATGCCAATTATTTTATTCGGGCGTTTAAAATGCACGAGGGAATCACACCCAAACAATACCAACAATTAAATCAATCTAAGTAGCGCAAAGGCGTTAAGTTCTCGCGTTCTTCCTCGGTAAACAAGCGCGATTGCGTGATAAAGCGTAAACCCATCGGGATTTCGAGTGAAAAGGATGAACCGCGACCTGGGACAACATCAATGGTCAATTGGGTGTACTGCCAATATTCCTGTTGGTCTTTACTCATCCAAAATTCACAATCGGCAATTTCACCTAAACAAACATCCGAATTGCCTATGATAAAATCGCCCTTTTCAAAGCACATGGGTTGTGAACCATCACAACAGCCCCCACTTTGGTGAAACATAAGCGCACCAAACCGAGCTTGCAATTGCTCGACAACGAGTTGGGCCTGATCAGAAATAATGACGCGAGGTGTTTTCATAAAAATAGTCGCAGGATAAGATACCCTGCGACAAATGAAATATAAGAAATCAAATTAAAAGAAACCTAGCTTTTTCTTATCGTAAGAAACAAGCATATTTTTTGTTTGACGGTAATGGCCCAACATCATTTTATGCGTCTCACGACCGAAGCCTGATTTTTTGTATCCTCCAAATGGCGCATGTGCTGGATAAGCATGGTAGCAGTTTACCCAAACGCGACCCGCTTGAATTGCGCGAGGTACTTGATACAACTCATGCGCATCACGAGTCCAAACTCCAGCTCCTAACCCATATAAAGTATCGTTAGCAATTTCAATTGCTTCTTCTGTCGTCTTGAATGTTGTTACACAAACCACAGGTCCAAAGATCTCCTCTTGGAAAATCCGCATCTTGTTATGTCCTTTAAAAAGTGTCGGCTGAATATAATAGCCATTAGCCAAGTCCCCAGGCAACTTTTGAACATCACCCCCACAAAGAACTTCGGCTCCTTCCTCCACACCCAACTTCAAATAGGATTGGATTTTTTCGTATTGGTCATTCGAAGCCTGTGCACCCATCATCGTACTAGAATCCAATGGATCACCCATTTTGATTGCCTTTGTTCGTGCGATAACCCGACTCATGAATTTTTCATAGATACTTTCATGTACCAAAATACGCGACGGACATGTACATACTTCTCCTTGATTCACGGCAAATAAAACAGCCCCTTCGACGGCCTTGTCAAAGAAATCATCGTCGGCATCTGCAACGGATGGGAAGAAAATATTAGGCGACTTTCCCCCTAATTCCATCGTTACTGGAATCAAGTTTTCAGAGGCATATTGCATAATTAAACGCCCGGTCGTTGTTTCTCCTGTAAAGGAAACTTTCGAAATACGGGGCGATTGTGCCAAAGGTTTTCCAGCCTCAGGACCAAACCCTGTCACCACATTCAATACACCTGCAGGAACAATATCTTTGATGATTTCCAATAAACACATAATCGAAGTAGGTGTTTGCTCAGCAGGCTTAACAACTGTACAACATCCTGCGGCCAAAGCTGGCGCAATTTTCCATGTAGCCATTAATAAAGGGAAGTTCCATGGTATAATTTGACCCACAACGCCAATCGGCTCATGCAAGCAAATACTTACCGTATTTTCGTCGTGTTCTGAAATCGTACCTTCCTCAGCACGTAAACACCCAGCAAAATAACGGAAATGATCGATAACAAGCGGCAGGTCAACATTCACCGTCTCGCGGATGGGTTTGCCATTATCAATCGTTTCAACCGTTGCCAAATAGCTTAGGTTTGCTTCGATGGCATCTGCAATTTTCAACAAAATTGTCGAGCGGTGATTGACTGAAGATTTGCCCCATGTTTCAAAAGCTTTGTGAGCGGCATCCAAAGCTAACTCAATATCTTCCGCACTAGATCTCGCGGCTTTGGCAATTAACTTCCCATCAACAGGGCTATAATTTTCAAAATATTCTCCTTTAACGGGTGGGACGAATTTGCCCCCAATGAAATTGTCGTAGTGCGACTTAAATGTTGGTCTTGCGTTTGACATAATTAAGGTATTTATAGGTTAACAGAATTTCGCGTTTGCTTGAACAAAACTACCCTAACCTATATACACCCAATAGTATTATTTCGTCAAATAATAGCACTTTGCAATCAGCGCCAGCAATGAACCATAATCAATATTAAAATTTTAAATTTTTTTGAAATCGGAAGGAATAATCTAATTTGACAATACCTTAAACAATAAGTCTTTTAAATATTGCTCCACAAATGATTCCTTAGGCAAGTCCTGTACATCCGTAAGCTTAGGCAAAAAGGTACTAAAAAATAGCTGTGAATGTGCAGTTTCGATCAGCGTTGTACTCAAAGAATGTGGAAATGGATATGTAGGCTGGTAGGCCTTAATTAAATCTGAAATCCGCGCGCACAAATCTTTATAAGGCTTAAATACCTCATTTTCATTGATTTCTTTGACCTCTTTCACCAAGTAAACTTTGCTACTTTCTGAAATAACAATTTGATGCAAGAAATTTTTATTGTAATCAGATTGCCCAAAACGTTCTGGCAATTCCCTGGTAAATAACTCCACCACACGTTCAAGTTTGGCTCGTAAATCTTGGATCGGTTCAAGCTGTACAACCACCAAATATTCCATATACGACCAATACCAATTTAGGATGTAAAGCAATAAACGATGCTTATTCGTAAAATAGCGATAGATCGAAGCTTCTGTCGTATTCATTTCCAAGGCCAATTTTTTAAACGTAAAATGTTCAAATCCAACCTTATGAATTAATTCAATCGCATGCTTGACAATCTGCTTACCCAATTCTGTCCCCTCCGGATCCCGTAAATAAATATGCTCGTTGACCTTAAAACTTAATGAATAATCCATAGTTGTAAACATTTAACCCGACAAAAATAGACGATAATAATACTACCACAAAATATATTTTAATTTTATTTACAATAGTATTACTATTATTCAAAAAAGTATTTTTAGTTTTGTGGTATAATCGAAAGAACATGACATATTCAAATCCATTATCGCGCATTACTTCGCTCGTGAATCTGCATAAGAAAGAGGTTACATCCATTTACCTCTTCTCCATGCTCAGTGGTTTGATCAACTTAAGTCTTCCGCTAGGCGTACAAACCATCATCGGTTTGGTCATGGGCGCGACGATGGTCAGCTCCATTTATGTCCTTATTTTCTTAGTTGTGTTGGGCGTGTTTTTAGTTGGCCTCCTGCAAATGAATCAAATGAAAATTATCGAGACGATACAGCAACGGATATTTGCCAACTACGCCTATGCCTTTGCAGATACGATCCCTCGTTTAGATTTAAAGCAGATGGATCATTATTTCATCCCAGAAAAAGTGAACCGTTTTTTTGATACCGTGAACATTCAGAAAGGCTTTGCCAAATTATTGCTCGACATTCCGATCGCAAGTGTTCAAATCCTTTTTGGTATTGTATTGCTAGCATTATATCATCCCTTGTTTATTCTTTTAGGTGTCATTCTGTTCATCCTGCTTGTGCTTATTTTAAACTACACAAGCAAAAAGGGGATTAGTACAAGCATCGAAGAATCGAATTATAAATATGAAGTGGTCGGCTTCTTCAATGAAATGGCGCGGACACTAAAATCATTTAAATTCAGCCAGGGGTCGGACCTAAATTTTGAAAAAACGAATTCACACACGCGAGGTTACCTACAGGCACGCACCCAACATTTCGAAGTACTGTTGTTCCAATACAAGTCGCTTATCTTTTTTAAAGTGAGTTTAACGATTTTAATGCTCACATTGGGTACCTATTTATTAGTCGAACAACAATTAAACATCGGTGAATTTATCGCTGCCGAGATTGTCATTTTGATGGTCATCGGGGCAGTCGAAAAATTAATCACAAGCCTAGATAGCGCATATGATGTTATCACGGGCCTTGAAAAAATCGCGAGTGTCACTGAGAGTCCAACCGAACACTCTGGGAAGCTTGATTTAGATGTCCAAAAAGGACTAGACATTCAGATGACCGGTTTTAGCTTTTCATTTGATGCTGATCACAAGGTGCTTGATTCGATTTCCTTACGCATTAAACCTGGCCAAAAGGTGAGTATCTCTGGTCCTGAAGGCTCCGGAAAATCAATTTTGCTTCGGATGTTGACAGGCAATTACCAAGACTTTCTAGGCAGTTTCCAAATCAACCATTTTCCAATTCAAAACTATAAATTACAGAGCCTACGCAAGTACACAGGCGTATTGTTGCATGGCCAAGAAATATTTGGCGGTAGCCTTTGGGAAAATATTAGCCTAGGCCAAAAAGAAATCACCCCAGCATCCATTCTTCAAAAGGCAAATGAACTCGGCTTTGACGACCTATTACACCATTTTCCGGAAGGATTTGACACAATCATCGAACCGATCGGAAAGAAGACACCCCAAACAATCATTCGCAAAATCCTAATCCTGCGCGCACTTTGTGGAGACAAAAAACTACTCTTACTTGAGGAACCTTGGGCAGGCTTACAGGTAGAAACCGCAGATAAAATCAAAAAATACCTACTCACACAACCCGCAGACACAAGTGTCATCGTTGTTTCGAATGACACTGAATTTAACAATTTGACAGACCAACAAATCAACATGCACCATGGAAAAATTTAATGCATTTGACCACATCTACCAAGAAGGCAAAAGCACGGCAATTAAACCTTGGCTGATTGCTTTGCTGCTCATTTCTTTGGGACTCATCTTCTTACCTTGGACGCAGAATATCCGAAGCAAAGGTCATGTCACAAGCCTCTACCAGGAGCAAAAACCACAAAAAATCTACAGTCCTATTGCCGGTAAAATTAGCCAATGGTGGGTGAAAGAGGGAGATACCGTACAAGCGGGAGATACGCTAGCGAAAATCACGGAAATCAAAGGGGAATACCTAGACCCGAATTTAATTTCCCGGACTCAAGAGCAACTCCAAGCGAAAAAGGAATCCATGCGTTACTATGAACAAAAAGTAACCGCCACGGACGCACAAATGGACAATTTGCGTAATGCGAAAAACTTTAAGCAAGAGCAATTACGTAACAAGGTAAAACAGCTCCAACAAAAATTAGTGGGCGAAAATGCCGAATTAGTCGCAAGCCAAAACGACTATAATTTAGCCAAAGACCAATTCGAACGGAATCAAAAAATGTTCCGGGAGGGGCTCATTTCGCAGACGCAATTCCAACAAAGAAACGTATCCATGCAAAACGCATTGGCAAAAAAAACCGTTGCTGAAAATAAAGTCAATCAAACCCAACAAGATATTACGAATACGCAAATTGAATTAAAAGGAGTAGACCAAGAATACAGCGAAAAAATCAATAAAGCGGAGAGTGATCGTTTTCAAAGTTTGAGCCAAGTGGAAAGCAACCGTGGTGACGTCGCAAAACTCGAAAACCAAGTAACAAATTACACGATTCGTAATGGGATGTACTACATCATCGCCCCGCAAGCGGGTCAAATTATCCAAGCACAAAAATCGGGTATCGGGGAAATTATCAAAGAGGGTGAAGATTTGTTGACCATCGTTCCCGACAATAATCATGTAGCCGTGGAGATTTTTGTTCGACCGGTGGACTTGCCTTTGGTGGCCTCGGGACAGGCGGTCCGACTGATATTTGATGGATACCCTGCGATCATCTTCGCAGGCGGATGGCCTGATCAGTCTTACGGAACCTTTGCCGGAAAAGTATTAACGGTCGAAAATACGATTAATGATTCAGGACTATTTCGCGTTATTGTTGTCGAAGATCCTAAGGTTAAAAAATGGCCCAAAAGACTTCGTATTGGAGCAGGTGCTCAAGGAATTGCCCTATTAAATGACGTACCGCTTTGGTATGAATTATGGCGAAACATCAACGGATTTCCGGCGGATTATTACAGCGGAAAACCAGCAAAAAAGCAAAAGAATGAAAAGTAAATTGTTCTTATTACTTATCGTCTGCTCGAGTAGTTTCGGGCAACAAAAGAGCCTGAGCTCCTCGGAATTTTGGCAAATTGTGCAGAACTATCATCCTGTAGTGAAGCAGACTCTGATTGACATTAAACAATCAAATGCGTCATTAACCATGGCTAGAGGCGCATTTGATCCTGTTTTACAGCACTACAGTACGCAAAAAACCTTGGATGGGAAAAACTACGTCGACTACCATGCCCCGGCACTGTCGATCCCAACCTGGTATGGAATTGAACTGAGCGCTGGAATCGAAAACATACAAGGTACACGTTTGGACCCAAGCCAAACCATGGGTCAGACAAGCTACCTGGGTATTCAAATTCCATTGGCGAAAAACCTCGTGATGGATAAGCGAAGAGCCGCACTCCAACAAGCCAAAATCATGCAGAAAATGGCCATTCAGGACCAGCGTGCTGAGCTCAACAAACTACTGCTAGATGCGATGGAAAGCTATATTGCTTGGGTTAGAAGTTACCAGGTTTTACAACTGGTCGAGGCAAATTATCAGAACGCTTCTAAGCGACTAGACTTTGTACGGAAGAGTGTCGAATTTGGCGACAGGCCCGCTGTAGATACTCTAGAGGCGCTGACACAAAAGCAGACATTTGAAAATATTCTGAGTGCGAAGGCGCTTGATTTCGCAAACGCCCGACTGAGCCTTTCTGCCTTTTTATGGACAGGAGACAATCGCCCCGTTGACTTAAGCGAAGAGGTAATTCCCGCGGCAAACGAAGAAATTCGCCTACTTGCAAATGCGGATCTTAACCTAGCAAGTCTGCTGGAAAAAGCAATGCAAAATCACCCAGAGATCAATAATTACCGAAACAAATTGGATGTCCTAGGCATCGAAAAGAAACTAAAATTTCAAAGCCTACTTCCTAAAATCGATGTAAGTTATAATCATTTATCAAAAGGCGGTCCCTCACTTTACGGCGCTACATTTTTGGAAAACAATTATAAATATGGCATCAAGTTTGAACTGCCCCTTAGGCTGTCAGAAGGTCGGGGCGCATACCAAGCAGCCAAACTGAAGTTGGAAGACGAACAATTAAACTTAAATCAAAAGCAGGTACAGGTCACAATCAAAGTGCGTAATTATTACAATCAATTTGAGGCCTTACAAAAACAAATTCGAACGCAAGAAGCTGCCGTGGCAAATTACCAATCACTTGTCAGAGCCGAAGAATCCCGGTTTGAATTGGGAGAATCTTCCTTATTTTTGATTAACAGTCGGGAAATGAAATCACTGGAAGCGGCAGAGAAACTAGCCGACCTGAAAGCTTACTTACAAAAAACTACTTTTGCTTTGCAGGCAAGTGCGGGAGTTCTGTATGAAAATTAAGATGTTCGACTTTTTACCTGTTCAAAAGCCTCTTCATAATCTGATCGCATCGTGCCCATGATCCGGTCCCAGAACAATAAGTATAGCCCGTAATTTCCAGTGAAATATTTGTGATGCTGGTTATGTGCTACGGCCGTATTCACCCAGCGTCCCACGCGTGTCGTGCTAAAGCCTTTGGGATACAATTCCCAGCCCAAATGTCCATATATGTTGTAAATAATGGAAAACAAGAAGAAAATGGGCACATGCGTTACGTGCATCGGAATGCTGAAATAAAACAAAATGATAATTCCATTTTCCAAAATCGCCTCCAAGGGATGAAAAGCATAGGCCGCCCACGGTGACGGATTCGTTGATTTATGATGAACTAAATGAAACCATTTGAATAAAACGGGATGATGCATTACGCGATGAATCCAATAAAAATAGGTGTCGTGCAGGACAAACATGATCGGGTAAGCTAGCAAATAATAAGTCCATCCGTAGGTGGCAATATCCTTGTAAATCGTCGTATAGGGACGAATGGAAGGGTTAAAAACCACAGCTGTCACGATACCTGCGAAAATGCACATGCTAGAAAAAGAGAAAAGAATTTCCCTGACATAGTCTTTCGTCGCAGGAAAACGAACTTGGATTTTCTGTGCTGCAATTCGATTCCGAAGGATAAAATAACAGAGTAAAAATGCCGCGCCTGCCAACAAAAAATAGCGACTTCCTACTTTGTTAAGAATTTCAAGAAATTTGTCGAGGAAAAAATTCATCATATTTAAGTATTGAATGGGGGGCTCCCTATTTTTTTCTACCCCACCAATTCGCTAAAATTGATGCGGTAATATTTTGCATCGAACCAAAAATTCCGGGTACCAATCCCATCGTGGCAATGTAACCCATTTTAGCTGCAATGCCTGAGGCTAAGCCCGCATTTTGTAGGCCAACTTCAAAAGCAATTGTTCGAGAGTCCTGCTCATTAATTCCCATCCATTTACTGATTCGGTAACCGAAAAAATAACCTAAGAGATTATGAATCAATACGATTAAAATCAGTAACCATCCAATGGACATAAGTGTACTGTGACCAGCTGAGACAGTCAATGCCACGATAAAAATAATGGAGGCCATTGATAAAATAGGCAATAATTCATCCAGCCATTTCTGTTTGCCATAGGCATATTGATTATAGACTAAGCCAGCAATAACCGGGAAAATGACGATTTCCATAATGTGCCAAAACATATCCCAAAAGTTAATGGGCACTAATTGGTTGGCAAGTAATTTCATCAATAAAGGGGTTAAAAGGGGTGCAAGCAGGGTGGAAATCGCGGTGACTGTCACCGAAAGCGCTAAGTTTCCCCCGGAAATAAATGCCATGACATTCGAAGCAACTCCGCTGGGCGAACAACCTACTAAGATAATTCCGGCGGCAATTTCAGGAGGAAGATCTGTCGTCATCGCTAGTGCCAAACCGATTCCCGGCATGATTAAATAATGACAAAATATACCAGCAAAGATGGGTTTGGGCGATTTGACAATCTCCACAAAGCGGGATAAATTCATGTGAATCCCCATGCCAAACATCGTTACTACCAACAAAGGGGTAACCAATTTCTTCAACGGAAATCCCTGATAACTAACCATGTTTTCAGGAAAGGTGAAGGCGTAGGTAGAAGCCGCAAAAATGAAAAATGTATACGAAAATCCTTTCAACAAGGGATAGGCTTGAAATCCTACAGCCAACAAGGCAAAAAATAAAATCAGTAAAATGGGAGCAACAGAAACGCCAAGCAAAAAGCAGGTAGCAGCACCGATACCCGCAAATAATCCCAAAGCAAGACTAGCTTGACAAAAAAGGTGTTTCATGTTTGATAGGTTTATTTTGATAAAAATAACAAAAATATAGTTGGGGCTCCACATCCTTCCCTAACTTTAAGGGAATAAGACCTATTTATGTTACAAACACCCAAAGTAGCCATCGTCACAGGTTCCGCGCGCGGCATCGGTTTAGCTACGGCACAATTATTTCAAAGCCACGGCTATCGCGTTGCACTCGTTGACCGAGATGAATCCGAGGTACGAAAAGCGGCTGCGGGAATCGAAAATTCGATTGCGATTGCTTGCGATATTTCGTCACCTGCCGACGTATCCCATATGATCGAAACTGTCATGAACTCCTTTGGTCGGATAGATGCATTAGTTAATAATGCCGGTGTAGCGGAATTTAAACCGCTCGAAGAAACCGATTTTGACTGTTGGCGTAAAATCATGTCCACCAACCTAGATGGCGTATTTCTCTGCACACAGGCGGCTATTCCGGCCTTGAAAGAAAGCCGAGGTGCCGTGGTGAACATTGGCTCCATATCGGCTGTTCGTGCGAGTACCTTACGCGTTGCATATGGCACATCCAAAGCAGCAGTTGTTCATTTAACCAAGCAGTTTGCCGTTGAATTAGGAGATTTTGGCGTTCGTGTGAATTGTGTCTCGCCGGGACCGGTAAAAACCCAACTGGCAGCTGCGGTCCATTCTCCTGAAATCATCACGGCCTATTACAATGGCATACCCTTAAATCGATCGGCAACGGTTGACGATATTGCCGAAACCGTCTACTTTTTATGTTCTGAAAAAGCGGGTTATGTGACGGGCCAAATGATAGCAGTCGATGGCGGATTTGATGCCGCTGGCGTGGGACTTCCAGCATTAAGAGCCAAGCGCGGACAATGAAACTCATTTGCTTTTTACTCCTTTCCTTCACTGTTTTTTCGCAAGAAAAATACCGCATTTCAGGCAGCATCAAAGACGCAAAAACGGGTGTAGGTATTCCTGGTGCCAGTATTTACCTAGAGGGCACCACTTTAGGGACTCAGGCAGATTCCGCCGGGAATTACCACGTGAATCGGATTGCCACGGGACGCTATCGTTTAGTTGCATCCTTTGTTGGCTATAAACCTCGCATTCAATTTATTGAAGTCCGCACAGAATCCAAGGTCCTGAATCTTACCCTGGAAGAAGACAACCAAACACTCGACGAAGTGCGCGTCAGCTCCACCCGAGACAAGACCTGGGAAAAGCAAATTCGCATCTTTGAAAAAGCATTTTTGGGGGATAGTTATAATCGCAAAGAGGTGCAAATTCTTAATAAAGAAGTGGTGAATTTTGAGGAAGATGACGACCGACTGATTGCCACGGCGATCGCGCCACTTGTCATCGAAAACCAAAGCTTAGGATATAAAATAACCTACACCTTAGACCGACTGGAAAAGACGAAGGATTTGACCTCTTTCCGGGGTTTGGCGCGTTATGAAATAATCCGGCCTACTTCGTCCAAACAAGAAAAACGCTGGGAAGAAAATCGGAAAGAAGCCTATTTGGGTTCACTCTCGCATTTCTTAAAAGCCTTGTTTGATAATCAATTGGAAGCCGAAGGCTTTAATGCCTACTTACTTAAACCTGGGATTCAAAATACCTCGGCTGGCAAGCGGGGATTCTTTTTTGACATTTCAACGAATCGACATTTTCCCTTTCAGGCCATTGATTTGGTCAAGCCCTATCGAGATACCGATTTATATTTTTTAGATACCCAAAATGCCATTGAACTTGTCTTTAATCAACGGCGCGTCCTCCGACCGGTCTTCCCAGATGCACCTTATCCCTATACGATTTTGATTCCTAAAGGTTTGGTATTGCTCAGCGCATCGGGAAATTTAATGGATCCATTTTCGCTTGAAATGCGGGGGGATATGGGCCGTATAGGCATGGCGGAATTGTTGCCCTTGGATTACATACCATAAAAAAGGGTGCCTTTTCAGGCACCCCAAAACAGAGAACTAGCATCACTAATCTTTGCGGCAACGAACAGAGAAACCATGCAAGCCTCCCTCCAAGGCATCTGGGTACTTATTGATATCATTGTTTTCGGCCTGCAAGTAAATGTAATAACGCATGTCATTATTACCTGGGTTCTTAATCCAGAAATAAGATTCTGTACTAACATTTTTAATATCAAACTGCCCTCTAATAATCCCTCCTGCAGGATAAGCGCTAAATCCCGTACGATTCGTTGCCACAAAAGGGGTCTTCCAGCCCGTAGTCGCTTTGATATTAGGTGCACCTGGCATACCAGCTGCGGTAATTAATTCCATCCAATCCATATCGGTCGGAATATGATAGCCAACGGGTGCTAAACCTCGTGGATCATCGACTGCATATTTATTATACAATTTACCCCAAACGGTTGTACCTGCATTTGATTCAAAATTGTAATAACACCAAGCTCCTGTCGTTGCCTTATTCCAATCTGCCAAATTTTTAATTTCGGGAATCACATCCCCATTTCGATATGTTGTCACGTCCAAATTCTTTAACATCCAAGTATGGCCGCTGATAGTCACCTCTTCGTATGTAGCCATTTTGAGCGTTCGTGCTTTTTGGGAAACCACCGGACTATCCCCGTAATTATTAAACCGAACAACTTGATATGTATATTCTGTATCGAGAAGAAGACCTTTATCGGTATAAGAATTGTCCGTGGCGCCCAAGGTAGCAATCAGGGTGAAGTTTGCATCTGCGGCAGACTTACGATATACTTTTGTTCCCACTACCGGAACTGTTGCTGTACTTGCATCATGATTTGACCATGTTACCAATATTGTATTGAGTGAGGTAACCTCCAATAGTACAGCCCCTGGTGAACTAGGCAATGGAAGACTTGGTGTTACTACAGTCAAGTATTTGGGATTCCCATTGGCATCTCCATTCCAACGATAAATGCGATATTCATAGGTAGTATTGGGTTTTACCGTTGTATCAACATAAGCCTCTGTAGGATATTTAACATTCTCCAAGTTCGTGTAATCTGTTTCATTCGGCCCTTTACGACCCACGAATGTACCACTAAAACTAACCGTACATTCCTTATTAAAACTATTGGTATTGGATTCTCCCCATTTTAGGGAAATTTGTTTAGGAAATTTGGGATCCGTAGAGTACGAGAACGTACCTATATCACAGGGTTGATCAGCAACCGGATCTTCTACCTTACAGCCTGAAATTAAATATGCGAACACGAGCGTGCCAAAAATAAATTTTAAACGAAACATTTGTTAGATGGGTTTGATTATCGATGACAAAGGTATTCCCAAGGTGATGCTCTAATCAACCAAAGCTTGTCGAAGCCCAACAAATGATGTCGCAAAAATATAGACAGCTCACTATCTGCGATTTACAGCTGTAATTAAATCAATTGGCGTTCCCCCATGAAACTTTTTAAACGGTTTATAAAGCGCCGTTCGAGAATTAAAACCCGATTCTTTTGCTAATGCCTCAATGGAATAATGGGAATAAGACGGATTTTTGGCTAAAGCAACAAAATATTCCACGCGTTTTTTATTCACCAGCTGACTAAAACTCATCTTGTAGCGCTGTATGATTTGCTCGTTAAATTGATCTGATTCCAAAATCTTGTTTTGCTTGCAATAATGCTCAATCGTCGCCTGCGTATTCAAATAATACATCTCCTGAAAAAAGGGAACAAAAAAATTTTGATCATTAAGGCTAAGTTGATCCGCTAAAATATAGCGCCTAAAATCAAATTTATTGACCTCGTGATTGTTTAAAAATTCAGGACGATAGATGACATTCAAAAATAAACCCGCGCAGAAAAAAGCATAGATACTATGGCTAAATTCAAAATAATAGGGCGTATCTACGACCCACCAAGCCACCACATTGTTACAAAAAACAACAAATATCACCAGAAACATGCTAATTCGCAGCCAACGCTTTAGTTTCATGCCATATAAATTGCGATCTGATTGTATTTTTTTCACCACTTGATACAGGCGAAAAACAGCAATTAACAAGATGATTCGTTGAGCGAATCGAATCAGTTGAACAAAGGGAAAGTCCTCAACAATTCGCAATAAAAATACAGCTCTGCGATCTAGGTGAAGGTTCATGTAGCCTCTCAACATATAATAATTGTAACAATTCAACAAAAAAATCATCACAACGGTCCAAGCAATCCATTTGGAAACACGTCCTTCCGTTATAATTGATAAGGTGAGTAAGCCTGTCACCCAAATCCCAAAATTGATTAATGGAGACCATGCAACTAAATCATGAAAAGATACTTCCGCCCAAAGCAGCACATCCAATCCCCACAATGTCACTAAAAAAAGAGCAAAAGTAATTTTAAAGTGACGCGGACGTTTAAAAAGAAGCAGAAAATCGAACAAAGCTAGCGCTCCTAAAACAATGGATGCAAAATATCCATAATCAAGCACTTGTTTGATTATGGAAAAGTCGGCCAAGAACATATTCATGATACAAATATCGAAAAAGGCGCTCATTCGAGCGCCTTTCTTCTATTTTAATTTCATGTTCACAGGATCCCACTGGATAATCTTCTTGCTGAAATAACTTTCATTACACGCCAATGCTGGCGCAGCCGCTCTAAATCCAAAAGTCGCATCTTCCACGACTTGTTTCCCCGTGCGAATCGCATCAAAGAAATTCGTGAAGTGATCCACATGCTCATCGTATCCTGGAGGCGCTTTGAAAATCACATCCTCCTTGATAGGACGCTTGCGTTGTGCCTCCGTCCATTTGGCATTGTATTCCTTCGTCATCTCATCTTGCATGCTTTTCGAGAAAGTGAATACGGAATCATATCCACCAAAACCCGGTGCCTCAGGCATAATGCTATGCTTCACAGAAATCGTATTTCCCTTCACATCCATCACCCCTTCCGAACCGATCAAACGAATCACTTCCTGTCCACCCGTTCCGCTGACAAAGTTTACCTGCAAGGTTAATTGGAATGCTGGATGTTCAGGCGTGTCGGCATATTGCATGACGCCCGACATCACATCTGGCAGGTTCCGACCGTCTTTCCAATGACTGAATTGGCCCGTAGAGAAAATCGTTTCGGGACCATTTGAGTTGGTCATAAAGTGCGTACCGCTCAATAAGTGAATGAATAAATCACCCGCAACTCCAGTTCCCACTTCTTTGAAAGCACGCCACCAAAAGAATTTTTTCGCATCAAATTCCATTTTGGCTGTAGCCTCGATGAAACGATTCCAATCACACGTTGACGCATCCGCATCCTTCGGAATGGTATATTCCCATGCCCCAATCGAACTTTGGCGATCGTACACGGCATTCACCATGTTCAGCTTCCCGATTTCGCCGTTGGCCAACATCTCCTTAGCCTTCGCCAAACCAATGCTACTCACGCGCTGAGAACCGACTTGTAATACTTTATTGTATTTTTTTTGCGCTTGAATCACGCGATGTCCTTCGTCGATTTTATAAACCATCGGTTTTTCGCAATACACGTGCTTGCCTTTTGCGAGCGCGTCGATCGTGATGCGTGCATGCCAAACGTCATGCGTGGCGATGATGACCGCATCAATATCAGGACGATCTAAAAGTTCTTTGTAATTACGTGTTGTGTACAAATCTTTGCCATAAAGTTCTTTGGCATTTTCAATGCGCCCCGTATATAAATCACAAATTCCAGCTAATTCTACGCCGGGAACTTTTAAGGCAGAAGCTAAATCGAAGTGTCCTTGCACACCAAAACCAATCACACCTAAGCGGATTTTATCGCCTACGGAAATCGGTTTTTCGTAAAGTAAAATACGCTCTTCGGCTTTTTGCTGAGCAGCGAATGATTGAAGTGGCGCCGCTGCTGCGACCATACTCGTTGCACCTATTTGCTGCAGAAAACGTCTGCGCGATGCGGAACTGTTATTTTTCATAATAGGTTATTTTTTCAAGCACTAATTTACAAATCTTCTAATGCGTATCGCACATACGCGAACTTTTTCCCGTCCGGGCTCCAAGAAGGCACATTAATCGTTCCCTGGCCGCCATAAAACGCCTCTGTCAAATCCCGAATTTGCTTCGTTTTTAAATCCAATAAACGCAATTTGATTTGTCGGCCAAAAGGGTGCGCCTGCACCTGGTCTTCCATGTAGGTAATTATTGTAGCCACTTGGTTGTTCGGGGCAATGTGTGCAAACCAGTTGGAATAATGATCAAATGTCATTTGCTCAGGCTCAGAGCCATCTGGTTTCATCCGCCAAATTTGCATCATCCCCGTTCGATAGGAATTGATGTAAATGTATTTTCCGTCGGGCGAATATTCTGGCCCATCGTCTAGTCCTTCTGTGCTCGTAAGGCGAATTTCTTCTCCGCCGTTTGTCGACATCGCATACACGTCATAATTCCCATTTCGCGCGGCGCAATACACCATCGTTTTCCCGTCGGGAGACACGCCATGCCAATACGATGGAGTCAAAGGCGTTAACTGAATCGGTGTTCCTCCTTCCGAAGCAACCTTGTAAATGAACGAAGTATGCTCTTTGATTTCTGCTTTTGCGCTGGAAATAAATAAAGTCTTTCCATCAAAACTATAGCCATGATCATTGTTGGCCTTCTGCACCTCCCCCGTATTCAGCTCACCCAATTTTGCTCCTTGGGGGCTGATTTTTTCAAGTTTTCCGTAGGCATTGATCAACAGGTATTTCCCGTCGCGGGACCAGTTGGGCGCCTCAAAATGCCTTTTTTCTTCCAAAATTTTCTCGGATTTTCCACTAGCCAAGTCATAGATGTACAAGGAACTGATGGCTTTTTTGCCTGCTGGCACTTGTGCCGAAAGCGAGCTGGCGATGAGCGCCAGAGCGAGTATTTTTTTCATGATAGGTTTAGATTCCTGTAAGTTTACATAGAATCAAAGAAGATTCCTATCCTGAATAAGCCGTTTACCTTTGGCAAACCTTGGAGGATTGCCAAAGGTAGCGGGGGTTGGGCGCATTCGAAACGCTAAAACTGATAATCAATATCAACTTATTGGAAAGAAAAAATCAAAGGAAAAACAAAAATGACTATCGCCGCCCAGAATGCATAATATGGTAAAAAACGCGTCATACTCTTCTCTACATCCTTAAGCGATTTTTGTCCATTCAATAATCCAAGCAGTTGGATTGTCACAAAAATCAAATTCAATAATACCAGCACATTACAGCCCAAAACCGCCAGTCGGTTAGGTGTTATCCCCATCTCCATCAAACGAAAGGCGATGGCCGTCAATGCAACGCAATTATTAATAATCGCTAAGAACGCTAAAATGACGAGTGTTACTCGGTGAAATTGTGAGGCATTTTCTTTGGTCGCTTCACTGACAGAAAACAACAATAGGGCCATGACTCCTAATAAAATGCCATTGAAAATCACTAAAAATTCCCGGTCATTGTAGGGATCTTTGCCATTAAACGTAAATACTCCCAAAAATATAAGCAACATCAAGGAGACCAAAGGTGTAAAAATCCGTGCAATAACTGGGGATATTTTGCTAACGAGCGTGGGGTTTTGTTGGACTAATACAGTCGCCAGCAAAGGCACGGATGGTAAGACAGAGAGAATCAAATAACGGAAATAAAAATCTTCAATTTTAATCCCAATCAAATTAAATAAATTAATCGTTAAGGCGGTAAAAAGGCCACCGGCCAACATGATTACGGCACACATCACCAACAAGTCTCCATGAAATCGCAAAAAATCGATTTGTTTAGCAGGCGTTGATTGCTTGCCCCCACTGTACAAATAACCCGCCATCAACCAAACTAAAATAGGCAAATGAAGGCATGTTAAGAGCAATGTGTCGCTCGAGGGATTATTCGGTAGGAGGTTGACAAATACAATTGAAACCACAAGTACACCAAACGGTACAATGGCATTTTGCCAGGTTAAACCTTGCTTAAATGCGAAATAACCAGCTAATCCAGGCATGACAATAAAAGCAATATTGCGAGGAAAATAGAAATCATGTGAGATGGAAAGCAGATCGGGTAGCTGCATAAATAATGCGGCAAAAACGGCAACAAATCCTACATAAGTCCAGTCTTTCCGAGTTCCCCAGGAAATTTCATCTGATTGAGACCGCAAACGCTCAGACCAAATTTGGGCACTGAGCTCCGACTGGATTTCAGGATAAATTTCATGAAAAGCACGCTTGAATGCAGACGGATTTGAGCGGTATAATTGCTCCAAAGATGCTGCATGATGGATGTTTTCTTTGATTTGATTTTTCATGCTACGATTGCATTTGTTTAATGAGTTTTTCCAACGAAAGTAAATGAGCAGAAAAGGCATTACGACCTAATTCTGTGACCGCATATTGCGTGTTTGGTTTGCGCCCAATAAATTGCTTGTGGACTTCTATATAGCCCAACTTTTCTAACGCCTGCATGTGGCTCGCCAGGTTACCATCGCTCAGTTGTAATGCTTCTTTTAACCGAGCAAAATCCATTTCATCTTGCACGACGAGTAAGGACATCAATCCCAAACGTACACGACTCTCAAAGGCCTTGTTCAGTTCGTCTATAAAATTATGCACGTTCAAATTTGATATAAATAATGAAACCGTAAATGACATGTACTAATCCGAAACCTAAAGCCCAAATCACTAAGCCATAATTCCAATAATAAGTAGCCACCAGACCTAATACCAAAAAGAGAATTCCTACCGTACGAACAGCCTCCAAGGTAAATTTGCTTGCTCCCCAAAGCCCCAAACCATAAAATAAAAGGGTAACAGGCGCCACAAATATGACAAATCCGATGCGAATCAAAAGGATCGAAAAGATACCACCCACTAGTACCGGAATCGCCAAACTAAGTGTTAATTGCCGCGCTGCGGGATCCCAAATCTGCTTGCCCTTTTGCCGCGCATTACGCCAAGCCATCAAAATTCCAAGCCCCAGACAAGTAAGAAGTAAACAGATAAAACCGTAAACAACCAGCAACTGATTAGGAGACTGCCACATCTGCACCAACGCTTCCGACTGGAATGGAGAAATCCCAGTAACAAGATAAAGCACATAAAGACAAAGGAACGTTAATAATCCAGCAACCATACCAGATATCCCACTTATCGACTTAAATCGGGTAGCCTGATCCATCATATTCCGCATCTCTTGGATGGCGGCCAACTGTTCTTCGTGATTTTTCATAATAAAAAGTACTTTGTGTTACAAAGCTAATTAGAAAAACCAAAAAATCAAGTGACTAGCCCAAGTGATATTGGACAATTTCCGTAATTTCCCTTTGTAGGCGGCGAATAATATTCCATTTGGCATACGGCCTGTAATAGCAGATACTCACTTCGCGACTTAATGTGCCATCCTCGAGAGCCAATAAATGTTGCCTTCTCTCATCATTCAATTGACGAACATACAAGGCAGGCACCAAGGTCATCCCTTGAAAAGTGTCCACGAGATTTAGTAACGTATCAAAAGTGTTTGATTCAACCGACAAATTAATCGGTAATGATTTATTCTTTTTCAGGTCACAGAGTTGTATAATTTGATCCCGCAAACAGTGTCCTTCCTGCAATAAAAAAATCCGTTGTTGGCTCAAAGCCGACTTACTCAGTTTTTTTTCCCCCGCAGCCAAGTGTCCATACAAACGCAGATCTTCCACATACAACAGCTCCGTCTCCAAATCTGTTGCCGCAATGGGTGTACTTAAAATTCCAACATCCAATTTCCCATCTCGCAAATCTTTCACTAATTGATTCGTGGTAACCTCATGTATCTCCAAATATAAAAGCGGATATTTTTCCACCAAGTATTTCATTATTAGAGGCAAAATCGAACTCGCAATCGTGGGAATAATGCCCATTTTAACACGCCCCTCAATTTTCTGATTTATAGCTTTAGACGAAGCGAGCAACGCATTTGCGTGTGCAACAACTTGTTGGGCCTGATCTAATATCGCACGTCCATTCTCCGTAGTCGCTATCGGATTAGCCTTGCGATCAAAAATTACGATATCCAGCTGCTCCTCCAACTTCTTCACCATCGCACTCAATGTGGCTTGAGTCACATGGCAATAATCAGCTGCCTTACTGAAACTTTTTAATTGGTCAACAGCCAATATGTACTCCAATTGGTGGATATTCATCTGTATAGATTTTGTCTATGTCAAATATAGAAAATTTCAGTTTTCTCTATTCAAATGCTTCACCTAATTTCGAGACCAAATCGGAATAAAATCAACACGATCATGAAAAAACTACTTATCCTTTGCGGCTTGTTAGCATCTACAGCTTCCATCGCTCAAGATTATTCGAATCCACATGGTGGAGGGACAAACCCACATTCAGCCAACCCACACGCGGCGGGCGGCGCAAATCCACATGCAGAAATCAACCCACATACGGGTATGAAGCCTTCAGCAACGACCAACAAAGACTGGTGGCCAAATCAATTGAACGTAGGAATACTTCGCCAAAATTCAGAAAAGTCGAACCCGATGGGTCCCGACTTCAACTACATCAAAGCATTTAAAAGTCTTGACTACTTTGCCTTGAAAAAAGACATCGCAGCGGTCTTGACTAAATCACAAGATTGGTGGCCTGCCGACTTTGGTAATTATGGCCCCCTATTTATTCGCATGGCTTGGCACAGCGCAGGTACCTATCGGACAGGTGACGGACGTGGGGGTTCGCGCGCGGGCCAACAGCGTTTTTCACCATTAAATTCATGGCCAGACAATACCAACTTAGATAAGGCACGTCGTTTACTTTGGCCAATTAAACAAAAATATGGCGATAAGATTTCTTGGGCCGACTTGATGGTCTTAACAGGAAACGTTTCTTTAGAACAAATGGGCTTTAAAACATTTGGTTTTGCGGGTGGACGTACCGACGTATGGGAGCCAGAAGCAAACGTATATTGGGGCTCTGAGAAGAAATGGTTAGATGATAAAAACCGTTATTCAGAGGGTCGCAAATTAGAGAATCCACTAGCCGCTGTGCAAATGGGCTTGATCTACGTGAACCCAGAAGGACCGAATGGCGTACCAGATCCTGTGGCATCTGCAAAAGATATCCGCGAGACCTTTGGTCGGATGGGTATGAATGATGAGGAAACTGTAGCCCTAATCGCAGGTGGTCACACGTTTGGTAAAACTCACGGTGCCGGTCCCGCAACCAATGTGGGTCCAGATCCGGAAGCAGCAGGCATCGAAGAGCAAGGTTTGGGATGGAAGAGTACCTACAAATCAGGAAAAGGAAAGGATGCGATTACTTCGGGTTTAGAAGTTACTTGGACGTCGACTCCGACGCAATGGGGCATTGGTTATTTACATTTATTGTTCAACAATGAGTGGTCGCTGGAGAAAAGCCCAGCAGGTGCAAACCAATGGGTTGCGAAAAGCAGTGCAAACATCATTCCAGATGCTTTCGACAAAAATACCTTCCACAAACCAACGATGTTGACAACGGATATCGCCTTGCGCATGGATCCAGCATACGAGAAAATCTCGCGTAACTTCTTAGAAAATCCAGAAGTATATGCAAAAGCATTTGCCAAAGCTTGGTTCAAATTAACGCACCGCGACATGGGTCCTAGCTCAACGTATGTAGGACCTGAGGTACCCAAGGAGCAATTGATTTGGCAAGATCCTATTCCTGCCTTGAACCATGAGGTAATCAACGCAACGGATATTGCGGCCTTGAAAATAAAATTGTTGAACTCCGGTTTATCAATCAGCGAATTAGTGAGCACGGCGTGGGCATCAGCTTCAACTTACCGTCATTCAGATCGCCGTGGTGGTGCAAACGGAGCACGCATTCGCTTATTGCCACAACGTAATTGGGAGGTTAATAATCCCAAGCAATTGGAAAAAGTCTTGACGGTATTGGAAAAAATCCAGCAAGAATTCAATGCAAAATCTGGCAAGAAAAAAGTATCCATCGCGGATTTAATCGTGTTGGGTGGTTCTGCCGCAGTTGAAAAAGCCGCTGCAAATGCCGGTGTTAATACAACGGTTCCATTTATTCCAGGCCGCATGGACGCCTCACAAGCGCAAACTGATATCGCGTCAATCGGCTTATTAGAACCGATGGCTGATGGTTTCCGCAACTACTTGAAAACACAATACACAATATCGACAGAAGAATTGTTCGTAGACAAGGCACAATTGTTAACACTTACAGCGCCAGAAATGACCGTATTAACAGGCGGTATGCGTGCGTTGAACACGAATTACAATGGCTCGAAACACGGAATTTTTACGGCCAAAAAAGATGCCTTGACCAATGATTTCTTCGTGAACTTATTAGAAATGGGTACAACTTGGAAGCCAGCAAACGCAACGAAAGAAGAGTTCGTAGGAACAGATGAGAAAACAGGTGACGTGCGCGCAACAGCGACACGTGCCGACCTAATCTTCGGTTCAAATTCTGAGCTTCGTGCCTTAGCTGAAGTCTATGCAACAAAAGACGCACAAACAAAATTTGTCAATGATTTCGTAAAAGCATGGACAAAGGTGATGAACCTAGACCGCTTTGACGTGACTTTTAAATAAGTAGATTTTAAGGTTTGAGTTAAAAGCCGGTTCCTATTGGGAGTCGGCTTTTTTATTTCCGCTTCGCCTTCATCTCTGCCGCCTTCGCTTTGGGAACCCCAAACACTTTTCCATCAGCAGCGTCTTTCAAAAACCGATCAATGTAGCCATTGCTAATCGTGCTATTGTCTTTGTATTTCAATCGCAAAGCCTCCAATTGTCGATGCAAGGTTTTGCGAATGGAAGCATAAGCTGGATCATTATAGAAATTTTTCAATTCCAACGGATCCTTTTCGCGGTCGATAAGTTCCCAGGTATCCGCTGAAAAATAATAATGAATCAATTTATATTTCTTCGTCACAATGGCATAATGGCGATTCACCATGTGTTCCGCTGGATATTCGTAATAATGGTAATAAACCGCATCGCGTGACCAAGCTTTGCCCGTCATCAACGGAATCAAACTTTGACCTTGCATGTCCTTAGGTGCCGGAATGCCCGCTGCTTCTAAAAAGGTTTGCGCAAAATCGAGGTTTTGAACCAAGGCATCTGATTTTTGCCCTGGCTTAATATGCTTTGGCCAAGACACCATCAACGGCGTTTTGAACGACTCATCGTAAATAAAACGTTTGTCAAACCAACCGTGCTCACCCAGGTAAAAACCCTGATCAGACGTATAAACAATAATCGTGTTTTCCATTAATTTGTTGGCTTCCAAATAGTCCAACAAACGACCCACATTTTCATCCAAAGCGCGAATCGTTCCCAAATAATCTTGCATGTAGCGCTGAAACTTCCAGCGCATTTTATCTTGTTCCGTCATGCTCGGATAGGCCTTTTTAAACTCTGCATTGATGCGATCATAAACCCGCTCAAAATTCGCTTTTTGACTTGGATTCAAGCGCCCCATTTCCGCAGCAAAACGTCGCTTATCAAAACCGATTTCCGGAATCTTCAAGGAGTCCATGGTCGCGGGATATACTTTGTTGTCGCCGGCCCAACTCATGCTCGTCAGGATATTCATTTCCGCTTCTTTGGCAGGTGCCGTCCGACCGGAATAATCGTCAAAAAGTGTCTTCGGTTCTGGGTAATTTTTCTGCGTCATTTCATCCAAATGCCGCTCGGCCATCAGCCACGAACGATGCGGCGCCTTGTGCAAATACATGAGCATAAAAGGCTTGTCGGCCGAACGCTCTTGCTTCAACCAATCCAAAGTCATATCTGTAATGATATCCGTCACATAGCCGTTTACCTTAATATTTCCCTCCTTTTTCGTGATGAAATCCGGGTTATAATAATTGCCTTGGTCCGGCAAGATTTTAAACTGATCAAACCCCTTGGGACTATTCCCAAAATGCAGTTTCCCAAACATGGCCGTTTGATAGCCATTCGCCTGTAAAATCTGAGGAAAGGTGATGTTGGTCGTATCAAACGGGAAATGATTATCCACCTTCCCATTCAGATGTGAATGTTTGCCTGTTAGAATTGTCGCTCGGCTAGGTGCACAGATGGAATTGGTGACACTGGCATTAGTAAACAAAATCCCATTTTTGGCGATCCGATCGATATTCGGGGTGGAAATAAGCCTTTGGTCATATGCTGAAATCGCCTGGTAGGCATGGTCGTCCGACATGATGAAAATGATGTTCGGGCGCTTATTCGATTGCGCAAACGCGGGTGATAGGCTCGCGCAAACAAGCAGAATAGGCAAAAGGCTTTTCATGGCAATAGGTTTAATTCACTCAAATTAGGGAATTAAACCTATTAGACCAAAAGCTATTGCTTCGCTTTCAGCTTATTGTATTCTTTCTGTTCCAAGGAATCTGCTTCGGTCACATAGGCTTTGGCATATTGAATACTTAAACCTAAACCCCATCCAAGCATTGGCCATACAGGCCAAGGAAGGTGATTCCATCTAATTTCACTCGGCATGATGATATACCAAATGATCCAAAGAAAAGAATTCACGATGACATAAGCACTCAGGCTTCTTTTAAATTTTGCCCGATTTTTGGCAATCAGCCATAATTGTTGGTCTGTACTTTCCATGATATTTCGTTTTTCAGTTTCGTCATCTGGAGCATACAATAAAGTCAAATTCACACCCAGTACTTCTCCGATCGCATTCATCGAATACAAACTGGGCTTCCCTTCATTGCGTTCCATACGTTGCACGGTTCGAAGGGCAATCCCGCTTTTTTCGGATAGCTCGTTTTGCGTTAAGCCCTTCGAGGTACGGATTTCCTTTAATTGTTCTCCAAAATTCATGGGCCAAAATTGGGTTTTAAAATGGTGTAAACAAACGCCTTTTCTATGACTTCTTTACGTCATCGCTTGAAATTTTCAATGGCACGATGCGAACCATCGCAGCCCGGTTTTTTCTTCGTCAAACCGCAAACACAATCTGTCAAGCCCTTTCCTCTTAGGATGTATTTCTCGTTTTTCTCAATGCGCGCGATGCGGGTCGCCGACTGCTTTCCATCGGAAAAATGCATCACATAGGCACGCTGTCGGCCAGGGCTAAGTTTTTCAAAAGCTGATTTTAGTGCCGGTTTTTCAACAAAAATCGATGTTAATTCTTCTGGGATCGGAAGCTCTTCTGCCTTCTCCACTTTTAATCCCAGTTTCTCCACTTCGATCGCTTCCAACACATAGGCACGAATGCTGGCTTCTTTGGCCTGAATTTCTTCCACAGAACTGAACTTCATCCAGCGGCCGGATTGCGTGTTTTCACCCGGTTTAATGAGCAAGCCCTCGGCGTCTTGCAAGAGCCCGCCTTTGAAAAAATTTAACGCGCAATGATCCTTGAGCGAGGCGATGCCAATGATGTTTTTGGAACCCCACATATAGACAGGCGTGGCCCATTTATAGGTTTCAATCAAAAGGCAGTCCAATAAAATTCGGCGCAAATAAGCCATTTCTTGTGGCCATTTTTTCGCATGTAAAATAAGTTCGTCTACCTGTGGATTTTTCATATTCATTAGAAATAGCAAGAAATTTGCTTTAGTCTACAAAGAAAGAAAAAAGCCATGAAATCTCGTATCCTTTTTGCCGCGCTTCTCATTTCGGGAAGTTTGTTTGCTCAAAACCAGCCCATCGTAAAATCGCAGAGCGCCGCTTTATTGCAATTGGGGAAATTGACATTCAAGGATTTGAATAAAAATCAAAAACTTGACAAATACGAAGATTGGCGATTGCCGGTTGCAGAACGCGTAAAGGATTTGGTTTCCCAAATGACGCTCGAGGAAAAATTGGGATTCATGTTAATCAGCACGACGCGTATGGGAGGAGATAATGTCTTCGCCAACGGCGTTCAAGGAGGCGGACCCAAACCTGTCATTACTGATGGATTCAATGAAGAAGATCTAGTCCAAAATACAAATATGTTTACCCGCAAGCCCCTCGGCGCGCCGAACATGTCGGCTGCCGGAACAACAAAAGGGGTAACCCAATTCCACCTACGCCATTTCATTTTGCGGGCAAATGCATCACCTGAAATTATGGCGAAATGGTCTAATAACTTGCAGGCATTATGTGAGTCGACACGCTTGGGTATTCCAGCCATCGTCGCATCCAATCCGCGTAACCACGTGACAACGGATGCATCCGTAGGTTTGAGCGTTGGACTTACGGCATTTTCGAAATGGCCCGGCGAATTGGGATTAGCGGCCATGCGTGATTTTCCATTAACGCGAAAATTTGCGGAAACTGCTGCTGCTGAATGGCGCGCGGTAGGTTTGCGCAAAGGCTATATGTACATGGCGGACTTGGCCACAGAACCTCGTTGGGGACGTGTGGAAGGGACCTTCGGAGAAGATGCGGATTTGACATCGAACATGATTACCCAAATTGTATTAGGGTTTCAAGGAAACAAATTGTCAAACACATCGGTGGCAATGACCACCAAGCATTTCCCGGGGGGCGGTCCTCAATTAGATGGACAAGACTCACACTTTGATTGGGGAAAATTTGCACACTATCCGGGTGGCATGTTTGACTACCATGTGAAACCATTTAAGGCTGCCATCGCGGCGGGGACTTCGGCAATCATGCCTTATTATTCCGCACCCAAAGGCAAGGAGTTCGAAGAGGTCGGATTCTCCTTCAACAAAGCGATGATTGGCGATTTATTGCAAGGCAAATTAGGCTTCCACGGAATCATCAATTCCGATACGGGCCCGATAGAAATGATGCCTTGGGGCGTGGAAAACTTGAGTATACCTGAGCGCTACCAAAAAGCTTTGAATGCGGGCGTAGATATTTTCTCGGGTGCAGCGGATCCAACAACCTTTATTGAAGTTGTCAAAAATGGCTTAGTCAAAGAGGAACGAATCAACCAATCAGTTGCCAAATTATTAACCGAAAAATTCGAATTAGGACTATTTGAAAACCCCTATGTGGATGTGGAAGCAGCGACGAAAATCGTAGGGAATAAAGAGGCAGTGGCAGCTGCGGAATTAGCTTTGCGCAAATCGATCGTGTTATTGCGCAACGATGACAAACGTTTGCCATTGGCGAAGAAAACCAAAGTGTATTTCGAGACCTATTTCCAGCAGGGACGCAATGCAGGAGAAGCGATTAAAGTTTCGAAACCTTCCTATCCCGGCTTAGAGTTCGTATCAACCAAAGAAGAAGCCGATGTGGTATTGCTCTGGTTGGTCCCTACGAGCGGCGGATTGTTCAGCTCACAAGGATCAAAAATCGATTTGAATTTGTCGGCCAATCGCATTGATGTGAATCACGTGAATGAAATCTTAAACGCGAAACCGACAATCCTAGCAATTAATTATACCAACCCGTGGGTGATCGAAGAAATCGATAAAGGAGCAGCGAAATCAATTATCGCAACCTTTGGTACGACGCAAGATGCCTTATTGGATATTGTAACGGGCGCTTATAAACCTACGGGCAAAATGCCATTTACGACGCCAAGAAGTCAAGCAGCTGTGGAAGCGAATAAATCGGATGTGCCAGGGTATATGGAGGGGCCGAATTATGGGTTATTTGCCTTTGGGCATGGATTGACCTATTAATGAAAAAGGGAGCGATTGCTCCCTTTTTTTATAAGTTATATTTCAAGCTCACCGTACCAATCACCTGTCCATCTGTTAGCGTATAATTGCCAAAGGCTTTGGCCTGGAAATGCGTATTGATATCATACGAAACGGTCTCCGCGACACCTGTCAAATCTCCCACAGTCAAATAATAGCCCTGCGTTAAAAAATTCCATTTCTTATGATGGTAATTGGTATTTCCTGACACCAATGTCACCTTAAAATCAGAATTCCGCGCATTGCCATTCAAGATAAAGGAGCCAACAGTCAATTTCTCGTTGACCGGATAAGACATTGTTAATTCCCGACCAAAAAAACTCGTGACTTCATAATCTTCCGTCATTTGAAAGGCTGGAATATGAATCCCCACAATCGCTTTAAACTTCTTGTCGATGAATCGGTAACGCGTAAACAAGGCCACCGTCGTAGGGGTCATACTTTTCATGCGCATCATGTACATCAAAGATCCCGTCAATCTTTTCTTCGGATTCGTACTCGCATTGATGATAATATTCGGCTCTTTCGAAGTAAAAGCAGGGATAAAAGAGAATCCACCAGTGCTTACTTCAATGCTACCAGTTTGGGCATTTAGCGAAAAAGCGGCGAGGATAAGGCAGATGGCCAACAATTGTTTCATTTTGATACATTAGGGGATTTGAAGGTGCAAAAATAGGTATTTCCCTTTCCGAAAACAACCACAGGCTTTTTTCAGTTACCTATGTATGTCCAAATCTCCCATCCATATTGTCTGGTTTAAACGTGATCTCCGCTTTACAGATCATGAACCTTTATACCGGGCATTGGAGTCGGATATCCCTGTTTTGCTGGTCTATTTTTTTGAACCTTCGATGATGGCATTCCCCGACAGCGATCTACGACACTGGCGATTTGTGCATGAATCTTTGATGGAAATGCAAGGGCGTTTGGAAGATCGGAACGGGATCCTGCATATTTTCCACAACGAAGTTCTGCCCGTGTTTCAGGCTTTGGCAGAACAATTTGATATACTCCAAATTTCCTCTCATGAGGAGATTGGGAATGATTTGAGTTTTCAACGGGACAAGTCGGTGGCGGCTTTTTGTAAGCAGGCCAACATTACTTGGAGAGAAACGCCAACCGGCGGAGTGATTCGCCGCTTGAAATCTCGCAAAACGTGGCAGGAACGCTGGGAAAAAACGATGCGCCATGAACCCTTTTTCGTTCGAGAAGACAATTGGAATTTAGCACGATTAGACTCGGCTTTTTATGACGCCTTTAAAGGTCCCGAACTTCCCATATCTTTTAAAACGCGGAATCCTATTTTCCAAGAAGGAGGCGAATACTGGGGTTGGAAGTATATGAAAAGTTTCATCGAAACGAGGCACACAGCTTACAGCTCCTCCATCAGCAAACCGGAGGCTAGTCGGCGAGGATGCAGCCGAATCTCCCCCTATTTAGCCTACGGAAATATCAGTATGCGGATGGCCTATACCTACACGATGCAGCATTACAAAACCGTTACGAATAAACGCGCGCTGCAAAATTTCATTTCCCGTTTGCATTGGCAAGGGCATTTCATCCAAAAATTCGAGGATGAATCGAGGATGGAATTTGAACCGGTCAACAAGGCCTATCAAGCGCTGGAGAAAGACCGCGATGAGCGTTTAATTCAGGCTTGGCAAGCAGGCCAAACGGGCGTTCCACTGATCGATGCTTGCATGCGCTGCGTGGTCGCGACGGGTTATTTGAATTTTCGGATGCGGGCGATGGTCGTTTCGTTTTTCGTCTTTAATCTCTGGCAGGATTGGCGGGATTTGGCACATTTTTTAGCCCGTCAATTTCTCGACTATGAACCCGGTATTCACTACCCACAAATCCAAATGCAAGCCGGCGTCACCGGCATCAATACGATCCGAATTTATAACCCAGTTAAGAATTCCTACGCACATGATCCCGATGGAGTTTTCATCAAAAAATGGGTGCCGGAATTAGCCGCGGTTCCAGCGACGCTAATTCATGAACCCTGGAAATTAAGCGACATGGAGCAGACTTTGTTTGGGGTGAAAATCGGTGTGGATTATCCCGCTCCCGTCGTGGATTTAAGTGCGACGAGAAAGACGGCGTCGGATCAAGTTTGGGCGATGCGGAAAACGAAAAAGGCCCGACAAGAGGGGGCTCGAATCCTCGAAAAACACGTGAACAAATGAGCGCATTCCTGATTTTTCCGCACCAATTATTTGAAGAAACAATCGCTCAAGAAGCGGATGTTTTCTATGTCGTGGAATCGGATTTGTTCTTCAAACAATATGCCTTCCACAAGCAAAAACTAATCTTCCATCGGGCCAGCATGCGGGCCTTCGCGGATCGCCTCCGCGCCGCAGGGAAATCGGTGGAATACATTGATGCGCAGGACCCTCGTTCTTCTGAAGTCGAACTTGTTTCGTCTATTTCAGACACAATTACCCTATTTGATCCCAATGATTATCTGCTCGAACGCCGACTGCGTCGCGCCGGAGATATTCACTTGTTGGCTAGCCCGAATTTCCTCAACACCGACACCTCCCTGCTCGGCACCCGTAAACCCTATTTCCAAACAGCCTTCTATACCCAGCAGCGAAAAGATCGCGGGATTCTGCTCGAGGCCGATGGAAAACCATTGGGCGGCCAATGGACTTTCGATGCGGAGAACCGGAAGAAAATTCCGAAAAACACCTTCATCCCGGCACCCTTTCCGGAGACCGTTCCGAATGATTGTATCCTTGAGGCCATCGACTATGTCGCTGCACACTTCACAAATAATCCGGGTTCTTCAGAAAGCCCCTTTTCGGGTGCTTATTATCCCGTGACGCATGGCGAGGCACAGGCTGCTTTGGACCAATTCATCAAGGAACGGATTCCGCTTTTCGGGGATTACGAAGATGCCATTAAGGCGAATGAAAAGACCTTGTTTCACAGCATCTTGAGCCCGCTGATTAATGTAGGATTATTGAACCCGAATCAAGTTATCGAACGTGTCGCTGCCTCCGCTGCACCCTTGAATAGCGTGGAAGGATTCATCCGACAGGTAGTTGGTTGGCGTGAATTTGTCCAATTGTTGTATCGGAAAATCGGGGTCCAACAGCGTACCACGAATTATTGGGGATTTTCGAATGAGATGCCCGCAGCCTTTTACACCGGGACCACAGGCGTGGAACCCATCGACCAAACGATACGCAAGCTCTTACAAACGGGCTATAATCACCACATTGAGCGCCTCATGGTGCTGGGTAATTTTATGTTATTGTGCGAAATCAAGCCGGATGCGGTCTATCGCTGGTTCATGGAAATGTACATTGATGCGTACGATTGGGTGATGGTGCCCAACATCTATGGCATGTCACAATTCAGCGATGGCGGATTAATGACCACCAAACCCTACATCTGCGGGTCCAATTACATCCTGAAAATGAGTGATTACCCGAAGGGCGGATGGCAAGAAATTTGGGATGGATTATTTTGGCGATTCTTGGATAAACAACGCGAAACCTTCCGCAAAAATCCCCGTTGGGCCATGCTCATCAGCACCTGGGACAAAATGCCTGTGGAAAAAAGAGACGCCCACCTCAAGCGAGCGGAAACCTTTTTAGCGCAATTGTTTGCTTAGTTTATTCCAAAACGAAAAGAAGCTATTGAACTCCCCTTGTAGGCCAGGAGCTAAACTCGGATGCACCTCACGGATACCTTGAAAATGGGCATTGATCGGGTGATCTCGGAAAACGCCGTGCACCTTTAGATCGGAATATTCGCCAAAGTAAACTTGAATTCCTGGAATGTTCTCAGCTAAGTCGAGTATGAACTGAATCGTCTTGGGAGCCATTGGATATTTCGCAAAATGGCTCGGTTCTAAGACCAAAATCCGGTTTCCTGCTTCCCCCTCATGGAAAGTCGGATCTAAGGTATAATGGGTATAAATGAAGTTGGGAATTCCATCGATTAATTCCAGCGGTTTCGTCTTAGGCGGGGTAAATGGAAGCGCCGCTTCAACTGAGCTCCGTAAATGTTCGGGAGGAGATTGCAGAGGTAAATCCTCGTATTCAAAATCCAAAAAAGTTCCTCGCTGCTTGCTACCCGTATAGCGATTGATATTTTCCTGATTCGCGTAATACAGCTTATTGCTGAAAGTGCCGGCGCACCATTGCCAACTCAGCGCATTACTCGCCAAATCGCCGTCCAACAAATGGTAATACATCCACTGGGCAGGTTCTAGCCAATGGTATTGGGCCACATTACAAATCGTGGCTGCGAGGTACATGCGCAAGTGATTGTGCAGGTATCCTGTTTCCGAAAATGTGGCGAGGTATGTATCCAATGCCTGGATTCCCGTGTTGGAAGCTAATACGGCACGCGGTATCCCGAAGCGTTCTATTCCCTCCTGCGGATGGCGAATGTCTTCAAAAATTCCATCGCCTTTTTGAAACCAAGTCCGTGTATAAAACTCCCGCCAGGCTAATTCTTGAATGAATTTTTCCGCTTGTTCCAAGCCGATTCCACGGTCTTTCAGTCGCTTGACAACTTGTGGAACGGTGATAAAACCGCGGGATAAATAAGGAGATAAATAGGATACGCCACCCGTGATAAAATTACGTGAACGTGCATAATGCTCAACGTCAAATCGATCGATCTGCGCATATACTTCTTCGCGTTTTGTCGAAAACTTCATTAGCGCTTACTGATTTTGTTCATACTAATGCTGCGTTGCAGTGTGCATTTGAATCGAGGATCTAGGGCAACGCGTTTTTGCAGGTGTTTGGTATTCCGACCGGCCATCCGCTTACGCCACATGCGGAAACTCGAATCTTTGCTATTCAGGCGCATGAATTCGATGACCTCTTTTTCCTTCAGGCCAAATTGAAATTCGATCGCCTCAAAAGGCGTGCGGTCTTCCCAGGCCATTTGGATGATTCGGTCGATGTCCTCGTCGGTAAATTTATTTGCTACGTCTGCACTTTTCACCACAATAGATGATTTGATCCCAATTCTTTTCCCACTTCTTGCGCCAGGCGAAAGGGCGGTTGCAAACGGGGCAGATTTTGGAGGGTAAATGTTGTTTTTTAACGCCTTGCATAAAAAAAGGGCTTGCCTATAAAAGACAAACCCTTTTCTACGGAAAATGTTTAGACTAGAACAATTTCTCTTGGGGAGGCGTCGCGCCAGCCAAACGGATATACACCGTTGCTTGTCCGCGGTGGTGTGTTTGGTGTTCAAAAGCTTTGTCAATCGCTTGGCCTTTTGTCATATCGAAACGTCCGAACAATTTTACCGACTCCGCTAATTTCGCATCCGGTACATTTTTGATCGCGTTGATGGCAAAATCATAGGCAGCTAACACTTTCTCGGTTACGCTTGCTTTCGCCACGTCATTCGATTTTTCCAAATCCTTTGCCGTAGGAGCTACGTCCGTTGCCGTTCCCACAAACATGTAAATCGCATCAGAAAGGTGAAGCATTTGGCCAGCAAAAGAACGCATTTCTTTCGTTGGCTTTAAAGCATAACCCGTTTCCGGCATTGCGTCTAAGTATTCTTTCGTGTAAGCACGCGCGCGCTCCCAATCTTTCAATAGGTTCGCTTTCGGAATTTGAGCAGTCAGGTTGCTGGCCATGGCAAGGATTGCCAAAAAGGTGAATAGTTTTTTCATGATCGTTTATTTTATAATGTTCAAATGTACGTAAAATTTAGATTTCAATCTCCCCTCGCAAATACAACACAGCCTCCCCCGCAATCTGTACCCGATCTCCAAGTAGTTTGCAAGTTAAATCCCCTGTTCTTTGGGATAATTGGCGGGCCGTTAATTCAGTCTTCCCTAGTACGGAAGCCCAATAAGGTGTCAACGTCGTATGGGCGGAACCTGTCACGGGATCTTCATTCACGCCACAAGCCGGGCCAAAAAAACGAGAGACAAAATCGGTTTTTTCTCCGGGAGCCGTCACAATGATGCCACGAACGGGATGGATTTTCAAGGCCTCAAAATCCGGATGGAGGGCGCGGATTTCTGCTTCCGAATCGTAGACAAAAAGATAATCCGTTTTACCTTTAAAAACGGCACGTGGTTTCTGAGATAGACCCATTGTATGTTCGGATAAAACCGGTATTTCTATCAGTTGGTCCACCGGAAAATTCAATGCCAAAACGGAACCATTTCGACTCACCGTTAAGGGTCCGCTTCGCGGGGAATGAAAATTGATTTGGTCTTTGGCATAACCCAATTCATAAAACAAAACATAGGCACTCGCTAAAGTTGCATGTCCACACAAATCCACTTCGACTGTGGGGGTGAACCAACGAATTTCATAGCGATGTCCCGCAGGGACAATAAAAGCCGTTTCGGCTAAATTATTCTCCGCGGCGATGTGCTGCATTACAGCATCTGGAAGCCAGGCCGCTAACGGACAAACGGCGGCAGGATTGCCTTTGAAACGTTCGTTCGTGAAGGCGTCAACTTGGTAGATAGCGATTTTCATGAAGCCAAAATTAGGTCATTTTCTTTAAATCCTTTGAACGTCAAATAAAGCCCCAACGAAAACTCCCAAAGTGCAATAGGTATAACGGTTAATGCGATTTCTGGCGCGCGCTGATCGTACACACCATATAAAACAGCTACATCGCCAGCTACCAACGTAAAGGCCCCGATAATTCCAATGATGGGTAAAATTCGTGGAACAAGACGTGTTTGATAAAGCAGGGTTCCCAAAAGCAAGGCATTGACGGCGGGAATGAAACTTTGGCTAATTAAAAACAAGCGGTCGTAGAGCATCACGAGTCCACGAGCCAAAACTTGCGACTCGCTGCCTAAACTACGAAGACTTAACACCGTTAGTAAACACGCAACGCCTGCAAAAATCAAGGTTGCTTCCAAAACCCGAGCGGCTACAAAACCCAAAGCCAAGCTTCCATTTTGCTTCTTCAAAACGGGATAAAAAGCGAGTGCCGTCCCAATGCAGGCCAATGCCATCAACAATTCCAAGATTCCACCGAGCACCACATCGCTGGCTGGCGCTGAGCTTAAGATAAAATTCGGTTGGTGAATTTCGTGGTAAAGCGACAAGGTTGGGATCGAAATGAAGGTCAACAGGTATAAAATACCCGCGGTCAAAGATGTTTTGCGTGATGCTGTCATAGGATGCAATTACAACAATTTTCCGAATTCAAAAACGGATTATTATTTAAACGGCAAGATCGCTATCTTTGAAATCAATGAATGTCATAATCCGACCAGCCTCCCGTTTAGACCTCGCCACCTTACAAGCCATCGGCCGAAAAACCTTTGTAGAAACTTTTGCGGATAGCAATTCAGAGGAAAACTTAGCAGCGTATCTGGAAGAGGGATTTTCTGAGGATACACTCAGGGCAGAACTTCGAAATGAAAATTCCCAGTTTTACTTTGCCCTTCAAAAAGAAGACGTGATTGGTTATTTAAAAGTCAATTGGGGTGACGCGCAAAGTGAAAAGCAGGACCCCAAAGCCCTGGAAATCGAACGCATTTATGTGCTTCAGCAATACCACGGAACGCAAGTGGGCGCATTACTTTACCAACAAGCGTTAGCTATAGCAAATGCACGCAAGGCACCGTATATCTGGCTAGGTGTTTGGGAAGAAAATCCACGGGCGATTCGATTTTATCAAAAGCAGGGATTTGTGGAATTTGGGGAACATATCTTTCAGTTGGGCGACGATGCGCAGCGGGATGTGTTGATGAGGCTTGAAATTTTATCAGCTACTTGATAATCCACAAAATCGAATAACAACGAAGCTCATTCAGGCGTAGATTTATGCCATGAGCAAGCGATTGTATATTTTGGCAGGATGTAATGGGGCAGGAAAAACAACGGCATCCCAAGAATTGATTCCGGATGTAATCAATTGCCAAATCTTCGTAAATGCAGATGAAATTGCATTTCAATTGTCTCCATTCAATCCAGAATCCGTCGCGATTCAAGCCGGTAGAATTATGCTCGCGCAAATTCAAGAACATCTTCAAGCAGGTGAATCCTTTACATTTGAAACAACACTTTCAGCTAGATCCTATATTGGGATCATTAAACAGGCAAAAGAACTAGGCTATGAAATTACACTTATATTCCTTTGGCTAAATTCAGTTGAACTCGCCATTCACCGCGTTTCCATACGAGTCAAAGAAGGAGGGCATCATATCCCAACTAATACCATCATAAGAAGACACAAGGCCGGGATTACGAATTTATTCCAAATATACTTGCCCATCGTGGACAATTTCCTGATATTTGATTCCACTGAATCGATACCAATACCCATAGCACACAAGTTCCAAAATCAATCCGTCATCATAACCGATGCATCCAAATGGCAACAATTAACGCAAAGTCGATAGGACAGAAAAAAGAGGAGTTTGAACGCATCGTCGATGCAATGACCAAAATCCCTGTCAGATTAAAAAAGTTGAAAATGGAAAAGGGCACCCCACTCGTCGTTTTCCGTGACGGCAAAATCCAACACATCAAGCCGGAAGACATTCAATTATAAACTAGTCAAATTTCTACTATTTTATTACCTCCCGAATAAATCCCAACACCTTATCACGCAAGATTTCAGTATCATACATTTTACCAAAATGCGGAGCATCTTTGACAATAATCAATTCGTTTTTAACTCCTTGGACTGTCAACCAACCGCTAAGCAATTTCGACTGTCGGTTCGTTACGATCTCATCTTTTTCCCCATGTAAAATCAAAAATGGCGGATCATTGCGATCCACATAGCTCACAGGACTGGCAATACGAGATAAATCAGGTCGGGAAACAGGAGTGGCACCCAACAAAATCGCTTCCGGTGCTTTGGGATCTTCGCTGCTACCCAAAGCTGTTAACTCAGAGGGCCCATAATAATCCACAACTCCTCGAATGGCAAATTGTTGTTTCGATTGATTGGCAAAAAACGAAGGAACCTGCTGATTGTTAGACAAGCCTTGCAAGGAAGCCAAATGCCCCCCAGCAGAAAAACCCATCAATACGATGCGCGATGCGTCGATGCGATACTCATTCGCATGCCCAACTAAATACGCTAAAGCCTGATTGCAATCCTGAATCAAAGCCGGGAATTTCGCCTGCGAAGCAAATCGGTAATCGATCGATGCCACCACATAGCCAGCTTGAATGAGTCCAGACATCGTATTTCCCATGTAACCAATATCCGCATATTTATCATTCACTAACCAACCACCCCCATGAATAACGACGATTAAGGGCTTGGGAGATACCAAATTTGCGGGCTGGTAGATGTCCAACAAATGTTTCCGCAACGTATCTCCTGCATAATTAATATTAGCCTGTAATTTCGTCCCGTCAGGAAACAATCGAAGGACAGGATTTGTAGGCTGGGCATGAATTGGAAGAGTAAATGAACTCAATATTATGGCTCCTATAAAAAGTCGCGTGAAGAAGAATTTATTCATCATTTTTTTGAATCTGTATTTATGGTAGAAATATCCGTAAAATGTATTGAAGATTCAATTTTTGGATGATTTACTTTGGATCTTCATTCAAACCGATCCATGAAAAAAATCCTTTTAGGCCTTTGCCTTATGTTTGCCCTACCTGTTTTCGCACAAGAAAATGCCCCACGCGTTCAAACCGCATCTGGCGTAGTCCGCGGAACAATCGAAGACAATGTTGCCATTTTTAAAGGCATTCCCTATGCGGCCGCGCCCATTGGCGAATTTCGTTGGAGAACTCCACAACCTGTTCAACCTTGGATAGGCGAAAAAGATGCCAGCACCTTCTGCAAAGACTGTGGACAAGCCGGTTTTTCCGCAGCAGGCAGAACCAAAATATCGCCTAATTCTTCCGAGGATTGCCTAGCACTCAACATATGGAAACCAGCAAATAGCGCTGCGAAACTTCCTGTCATGGTCTGGATTCACGGTGGAGCCTTCGTTTTTGGAAGCGGTGCTAATCCCGAGAATTTTGGAAATTCTTTTGCCAAACAAGGCGTGATGCTCGTAACGATTAACTACCGTTTAGGCCGACTAGGCTTTTTCGCACATCCGGCATTGAGCAAAGAATACCCGAACGAACCCAAAGGAAATTATGCCTATATGGATCAAATCGCAGCTTTGCAATGGATCCAAAAAAACATTGCAGCCTTTGGCGGTGATCCGAAAAAAGTCACGATTTTTGGGGAATCTGCCGGTGGCGTTTCCGTCCAATCCTTATTAACAATTCCGGCTGCCAAAGGACTTTTTCATAAAGCCATTGTGGAATCTGGCGGTGGACGCGATGGCGTGTTGACCGGCCGACCAATCAACAAAAATGGCGACATTCATTACCCTGTGTCTGCAGAACAGATAGGATTGAACTTTGCCAAAAAACATGGCATCGAAGGCGATGATGCACAAGCCTTAGCTAAACTTCGCGCACTTCCGGCGGAAGAAATCATCGATGGGGGTGAAGAAAATGTGAATGGAACACCCATCTATTCTGGACCTATCTTGGATGGAAAATTAGTGGTGGAAACCGCAGAAAGTGCTTATAAAGCCGGACGTCAAAATCTCGTTCCCATCATTATCGGATCGAATAGCGCGGAAGTTCCACAAGGTTTTGTCAATGCAACATCCAAAGAAGAATTATACACAAAATTTAGCCCGCTGCAAGATGAACTAAAAAAAGCTTACGACCCTGACGGAACCACGGATTTTGTCAAAATGTTAAGCTTTATCAACACAGATAAAGTGTGGGCAGAACCTGCACGATTCACCGCGCGCGCATTTGAAAGCAAAAAAACACCCGCCTATGTTTACTTGTTTTCATATGTGTCGGAGGCTAACAAACAACGCATGCGTTTTGGCGCGGCGCATGCCTCTGAAATCGCTTATGCTTTTAATACCTTGCACAATCAAGATGGTTCACCCGTGGCGAGCAAGGACTTAGCGGTAGCAAATTTGATGCATAGCTATTGGGCCAACTTCGCCAAAACAGGTAATCCGAACGATGAAAAATTACCTCTTTGGCCAGAAAATAAGCAGAATGAAATCTTGGAATTTCAATCAGATGGAAGCGCAAATGCAAAAAAAGAGCCGAACGAAGCTCGCTTGAATGTAATGGAAAAGGCGTCGGAATTGAAAAAATAGATAATTCGCTTATCTTTATTTTCGATTAGTATAGACCTTGACACCATGAAAAAGCCATCGAACCTAAACCGAAGAGACTTCCTGAAAGCTTCAGCCCTCAGCGGCGGAGGCTTTTTACTCAGTTTCTCCTTTTTGTCGAAAGCCCATGCGCATACAGCACCGGGCACGCAGCCCATCGAGCTCAATGGTTTTGTCAAGATTTTAGCCGATAATCGCATCCAAATCATGTCCCCCAACCCCGAAGGCGGACAAGGAGTGAAGACTTCCATGCCCATGATTGTGGCGGAGGAATTGGATGTGGATTGGAAACAAGTAGAGGTTATTCAGGCCGATTTAGATACCAAACATTTTACCCGTCAGTTCATCGGCGGAAGTCAAGCGATTCATCAAGGCTGGAAACCCTTAAGGATGGCGGGGGCTACGGCCCGACAAATGCTTAAGGAGGCAGCGGCACAACAATGGCAAGTTCCTGTGGCAGAAATTAGCACCAAAGCAGGTGTATTAATTCATACCGCTTCAGGAAAAACCGCTACTTATGGCCAAATGGCTGCCTTTGCCGCGTCAATTCCCGTGCCTACCAATATCGCATTGAAGTCGGTGAAAGATTTCCAGATCATCGGCCATTCCAAACAACAGGTCGATATTCGAAAGATTGTGACAGGCCAACCGCTTTACGGCATCGATATTCGCGTGCCAGGAATGTTGTTCGCAATGGTGGCGCATCCGCCCGCTTTTGGAATGAAATTAGCCTCTTTTGATGCGACACAAGCGCTGAAAATGCCCGGCATCAAAGCGGTTTTCCCCATCAAACTCTACAACGAAGGCTACGAAAAAACATTCTTCGATACGACCACTTTCCCGGAAGTAGTCGCAATTGTAGGACGCAGCACCTGGGAAGTGATGCAAGCCAAAAAAGTCTTAAAAGTTGAATGGACCCCTTTTGCATCTTATACCCAAAAACGCGACATGCTCGGTCGGAAAATCACCGAAAATGTTCCCGCTGGACTTGAAAGCACCTCCGTACATGAGGCACAAATGGCTGCGAAAAAAGACGTTCCGGGAACGGTTAGACGCAAGGATGGCGACATCGAAACGGCCTTTAAAAATGCAGCGAAAGTCTTAGAAAAAACCTATTATGGGCCTTATTTGGCACATAATTGCATGGAACCCATGAACTTTTTCGCCCACGTGACGAAGGATAAAGCGAATCTAGCTGGACCGTTACAAAAACCAGAATTCAGCGAACAAACGCTTTCCGCACGCATCGGAATTCCACTCGAAAATATCGACATTAAAATGACGCGCCTGGGCGGCGGATTCGGTCGGCGATCATATTCCCACTGGTTGATCGAGGCAGCTTTGATTTCCCAACAAGTTCAAGCGCCCATCAAGCTCATCTACTCCCGCGAGGACGACATGACCGCGGGCATTTACCGCTCTACCTATACGGCAACCTACCGCGCGGCGTTAGATGCGAATAATCAAGTGATTGGTTTTCACGTCAAAGCGGGAGGTATCCCTGAATCGCCTTTATACCCCAACCGCTTCCCAGCTGGGGCGGTCGACAATTATTTGGCGGAAGATTGGACGATTGACAGCAACATTACCGTAGGCTCATTCCGCGCACCACGATCCAATTTCATGGCCGCGGCAGAGCAATCCTTTATGGATGAATTAGCTGAATTTGCGGGCAAAGATCCCATTGCTTTTCGTTTGGAATTATTGCAGCGAGCAAAAGATAATCCTGTGGGCAAAAACAACGAATACGAACCGGAACGCTATGCGGAAGTATTGCGATTAGTACGTGATAAATCCGGCTGGGGTAAACCCGAAAATGCGGGCAAAAAACGTGGGGTTTCGGCTTATTTCTGCCACGATTCCTATGCGGCTCACGTACTCGATTTGGAGATGAAAGATGGAGCTCCCGTCGTTCAAAATGTGGTTTGTGCGATCGATTGTGGCATTGTCATCAACCCCGATGGAGCTAAAAACCTATCAGAAGGAGGCATTGTGGATGGAATTGGAGCGGCGATGTTTGGCAAAATGACGATTGAGAAAGGGGTGCCGCAGAGCTCCAACTTTGATACGTATCGGATGATTCGTCATCACGAGGCTCCCAAGAAAATTGAGGTACATTTTGTGAAGAACGAAATCGATCCCACCGGTATGGGCGAACCGGCCTATCCACCGGTTTTTGGCGCATTAGCGAATGCCCTGTATCAGGCCACCGGCAAAAGACATTACCGGCAGCCCTTTTCAGATAATTTATAATTTACGCTCCCCTAGCCATTTCACCATCACCGGATCTCGGTGATCGAAAAAGCTAGATGTCTGCGTATCGAGTGTTTGGATTTGTGCCATTTCGGCCTCGCTTAATTGAAAGTCGAAGATGTTAAAATTCTCCACCATTCGTTCCCGACTCACCGTTTTAGGTATCGTCACGATGTCCCGTTGAACCAACCAGCGCAAGATGACCTGTGCAATGGATTTGTTATGTTTTGCCGCGATAGCACCTAACAGTTCATTGGTAAACATCCCATTCTTCCCTTCCGCAAAAGGGGCCCAGCATTCGATCTGAATGTTGTTCTCTTGCATAAAGGCTTGATTCGCGATTTGCTGTTGAAAAGGATGCGTCTCCAGCTGATTCACCGCCGGCACAATCTCCGTATGAACCATCAAATCCATGACGCGATCCGGCTGGAAATTGCTAATCCCAATAGCCTTGATGCGACCTTCCTTATACAATTTTTCCATCGCGCGCCACTCGCCAAACACATCGCCATAGGGCTGATGAATCAAATAAAGGTCCAAGTAATCCAGGCCTAATTTCTGCATCGATTGCTCAAATGCCTGCAAAGTTCCCTCGTAGCCTTGGCTCTGAATCCACAATTTGGTGGTAATAAACAGCTCCTTGCGATCCACGCCGGAAGCGGAAATCGCCCGACCCACCGACTCCTCATTTCCATAGGAAGCGGCCGTATCAATGGACCGATATCCTACCGAAATCGCATCTAAAACAGCCTGCTCGCAAGCGGCAGGATCTGGAATTTGAAACACCCCAAAGCCCAAGATGGGCATCTTCACCCCATTATTTAACGTAACAAATTCCATTTATGCTTTTAATTGGGATTGAAAGGGTTGGTGGTAAAAACGTTTCCCCGTCGCCTTGTACAGCGCATTCGCTACCGCAGCAAATACCGGCGGGAATGGCGGTTCGCCAAGACCCGTTGGGTCTATTTCATTCTTCACAAAATGCACATCGATTTTCTTCGGTGCCTCATTGTGGCGAATCATGCGGTAGGTATCGAAATTCTTTTGGTCGGTTTTACCATCTGTTAATGTCAACTGACCAAACAAGGCATTGCCAATCCCGTCGATTGCCGCACCTTCGGCCATATTTTTCGCTCCCTCAGGGTTCACGACCACGCCGCAATCTAAAGCTGTAGTTACTTGGTCGACCGTCACTTGATCGCCTTTCACCTGCAAGTCGATGACCTGCGCCGCATAGGAATTGTGGCAGAAATACGCCGAAACGCCGCGCTTTTTACCCGCATTTTCCGGTTTATCCCAGCCCGATTTATCGCGAACTAATTCCAACACGCCCATGTAACGGCTCGCATCGTAATCGTTGGTTTTTCCTACCGGATTGTCTTTCGCACGTTGCAATAATTCCAAGCGGAAGGCAATTGGGTCTTTGCCCATGTATTCCGAAATCTCATCCAAGAACGACTGCTCAGCCGCCGCGTTGAAGTTGGAACGCGGCGCGCGGAACGCACCAATCGTAATGTTCGATGGAATCGCCCAGCTCTCCGCCAAATAATTATCCAAAGCACCTGCAGGGAAACGGTTCGCATGCAAAGGGGATTCGGGAACGCCTCCACCTTTGATGTGCATCGCCGTTAAACGCTTGTTTTCATCGAAGGCGGCGCGGTAAGTTAATTGATAGGATGGTCGGTAAATACCGCCACTCACATCATCTTCCCGTGTGTAAATTAATTTGATAGGCGCGTTTGCTTGCTTTGAGATCAGGGCTGCTTCGATCATGTAGTGACCATAAGCGCGCCGACCGAAACCGCCACCCATACGCGCTAACTCAATCGATATATTTTCTCTCGGAATTCCTAAGCGTGCAACGATAGATGGAACCATCATGTCGGGAATCTGAATCGGTGCCACGAAACGAACTTTATCCCCCACAAAATGCGCAAAGGTATTCGTAGGCTCCATAATATTATGCGCTAAAAACGGTGCCGTAAAGGTCCGCTCGATCACGTGTTTCGCCTCCGCAAAAGCCTTTTCAGGATCCCCATCTTTCCGCTCGATGCGGCCGGGTTTTTTATCCATTTCCAGCATTTGGGCATAGTGCTTTTTCGTACTTTCTAAGCCGGACGGAATCAAGGTTTCGCGGTTATTTTGACCGGCCTCTTTTCTTTCAGGACCTACCTCCCAAACCGCCTTGATTTTCTTGCGCGCATTCATGACATCCCAGGTAGATTTACCCACGACGGCAATAACCTCATTGAAGGAACGTGTATCAAAACCCGCAAATTTGTGATCGTCATTGTAGACCTTGATTGGGAAAATATCCACGATGCCCGGCATCTTTTTCGCCGCGGTCGCATCGAAGGATTTCAATTGCATCCCGAAAGCCGGTGGACGTTCCGTCATGGCATATAACATGCCCGCCTCGCGGTAATCCAAACCAAACAAAGGTTTTCCTTGCACGATTTTAGGTCCTACCACATTCTTTTGTGGCGTTCCCAACAAACGGAAAGATTGATTTCCTTTCAATACAATATCCTTAGGCACCGGTAATTTCGAAGCTGCCTCCGCAAAGGTTCCGTAGCTCTCTGATTTGCCACTGAAGGCATGCGTCACCATGCCATTTGAAGTCGTTAATTCAGACACGGGTAAGTTCCAAGCCTGACTCGCTGCCGTCAAAATCATTTGTCTCGCCGCAGCACCCACCGTCCGCAATTGCTTCCAAGCCATGCGAACGCCTTGGCTACCGCCGGTAAATTGGCGTGGAAACGCTTTATTATCATAATTTCCTTGCTCTACCTCAACCTGCTTCCAATCCACATCTAATTCCTCGGCGATCAACATCGGTAAAGAAGTCATCACGTTTTGGCCAAATTCTGGATTAGGAGAGAATATTTTAATCGAATTATCCGACGCAATTTTGATGAAACTGGTCACCTCTTGCCAAACGGGTTCGATATTCAATTCACCTAGCGATTCCACGGGTTTTGCACTCGCGAACCAAGAAATACCAAGCATCATGCCTCCGCCGGATAGCGATGATACTTTCAAGAACGAACGTCTGCTGTAGTTAGTTTCTGTCTTTTTCATGATTTCGCTGCGGCTTGTTGGATAGCTTTTTTGATACGGGTATAGGTTCCGCACCGACAAATATTGCCGGTCATGAAGTTCTCAATATCTTCTTCTGTAGGATTGGGTGTGCTTTTCAAGAGCGCCGCGGCACTCATGATTTGGCCCGACTGACAATATCCGCATTGAGCGACGTCAACGTCCAACCACGCTTTCTGAACAGGGTGATCGCCCTTTAATGATAAGCCTTCGATGGTGGTGATTTCCATCCCCGCCAAAGCTGAAATCGGCAGTTGGCAAGAGCGAACCGCACTTCCATTTAAATGCACCGTGCAAGCCCCGCAGGAGCCCACGCCACAACCGTATTTTGTACCTTCCATGCCGAGAATATCTCGGAGCACCCACAAAAGGGGCATGTTTTCGTCCGCCTCTACCTGGTGGACTTTCTTGTTAATGCGAACGGAATATTTCTTGATCATAGTCTAGGTGATTTAAAAGAATCGAAGTAAATATAGGTAATCAATTCAATCAATAGTTATACTTTTCAAACAAGATTAATGCTTGATTTGGTGCGTATCACGCACGCTACTAAATGTCAATGCAAGCATTTTCCATTCCTTGCCTTGTTTCTGATATACCTCCGTTACAGTGAATTCCGTTACTGCTACTTGTTCCCGAACGACCGCATCCAAGGTAATTCGATTCCAAACAATCGCGGTATTACCTGAAATCTCCACGGCTGTATCCTTCACTGTTGCTTTCTTGTACCAAATACGTCCTGTTTTGATGATGTCTAATTCCTCATCCTTCTTCCACGTTCCGCTCATGTGAACGAATTTGGCTTTGGCATCGAATAATTTGTCAAGCTTGTCCACGTCTTTGTCGGACATCCATTGCCATTTGTCCATCGACAATTGGATTAAAGTTTGTTCTTCAGCACTTTGAGCGAATGTAGAAGAAAGCGTTAAGAGCGAAAGGCTCACGAATAAAAGAAGTGATTTCATAGGTCTTATTTGTTTAGCTACAAATTTGCATCGAATGTAGCAAAAGCATCGTAGATAAATTCCGGGTTTTCCTACCATTTTTACGGATTGGAAAACTTTGCGACGTATGGATATCAGATAATTGGTAAATTCGTTCATTCAAGCTAATCCCATGGAAAAAACGATTCAGGTTAATAACATCGACGAATACAATCAAAATAACAATCACAAGACGCTACATCCGCTCGTGTCTGTGTTGGATTATTCCAAAGCCAACGTACGTGATTGGGGCGATGCAGATACCCTTCGATTTCAATATGGACTCTACAGCATTGTATTAAAAGAGGTGGTTTGCGGAGATATCCGTTACGGTAAACACACTTACGATTACCAGGCGGGTACATTAGTTTTCTTTGCTCCTGGGCAAGTGGCCGAAATGCAGAACCCCAAAATTCGGTATCAGCCTCAGGGACATGGGCTTGTTTTCCATCCGGATTTACTCATCGGAACAAACCTAGGTAGAAGCATTTCGCACTATAAATTCTTTCATTACGAATCGCACGAGGCGCTGCACCTATCGGAAGATGAGCAAAAAATGATCTTGGATTGTTTTGCCAAAATCGAATTCGAACTCAAACAACCCATCGATAAGCATTCCAAGAAGTTGATCGTTTCGAACATCGAATTGTTTTTAGATTATTGCCAACGGTTCTACGACCGTCAATTCATCACCCGAGAACACGTGAATAAGGGCATTTTGGAGCGCTTTGAAAGCCTCATGCATCAGTATTTTGAAACCGATCAAGCCCAAGTGAACGGCATTCCATCTGTCAGTTATTTTGCGAAAGAGCTACATTTATCGGCCAATTATTTTGGCGATTTGATCAAAAAAGAAACGGGATTAACGGCCAAAGATTACATCCAAAACAAAACCATCGACGTGGCGAAAAACCGCGTATTTGATACGGATAAAACCATTAATGAAATTGCCTTTGAGATGGGCTTTAAATACCCGCAACATTTCACACGCTTGTTCAAGCAACGCGTGGGACAAACGCCAAATGAGTATCGGTCGTTAAATTGATTTAATGAACTTAGCCGGAACGCCACCTACAATCGTATTCGCAGGAACGTCTTTCGTCACCACAGCGCCTGCCGCTACGATGGAATTTTCACCGATCGTAACACCCGGCAATACAATGGCTCCAGCACCTAGCCATACATTTTTTCCAATGTGAACGGCCTTCACATCCAAGCTTTTGCGCTGCATCGGATCCACAGGATGATTCTCTGTGACGATTTTCACTTGCGGCCCAATCAACACATCGTCCTCAATCGTAATACCTCCCAGGTCTAAAAACGAACAACCGTGGTTGATGAACACGTTTTTCCCGATTGTGGTATGCTTGCCAAAATTGGTAGAAAAAGGAGCTAATACCGTTGTCGAGGGATCAATGCTTTGACCTAAAATTTCAGATAAAATAGCTCGAATATCGTCGACATTGCCCGAGGAATTCAACTTTGCTGAAAGTGCGATGGTTTGATTGACAATTTCCCAAACCTCCGCCCACTGTGGATCTGTGTGCGGAATAATTCCGCCGGCACGCATGCGCTCGAAAATAGTCATCACTCAGGGATTAGCTTCAAATAATACTTGACAATTACCCGTGCCCAAGGCTTTCGACAGTCCTAAGGTATCATGCACTTGACCCAAACGGGTATAACGATAGGGCGTAGCAAACGATTCATAAAAAAGAACCAGGACATTATTCCCATATAACAATAAATCTCCGGTCTGAATTTTACCTATGGATTCTACCTGAGTAGGTAAGGTATATTTTAGTTCTGCGTATTTTTCATTTCCATTCAACTCCACCATGGATAAGGTCAAAGGCAACTGCTTGATAAAAGCGTTAACACTTTCACTTTCTTTCAATGTGGCATAGAAAGCTTTTGCTCCAATAGAAATTTTGATGGTTGAAGGCTTAGACATCATGCTAAAACACAAGAGAAATAAAATGATTGAGAGATAAAATCGCTGATACATCTGTTGGAATATGAAAAAAAAGCCAACCGTCTGTTGACGATTGGCTTTCCTATTTATTTTTCTACGGTAATCAACCCCGGAATCTCTACCATTTCGTTGGCCTCCGCGGCGTAATCCACGCCATCAAAACCAAATCCGAATAAGTTTAAGAAATCCGATTTATACCCATTCAAATCGCCAATCGAAGGAAGGTTCTCTGTCGTAGCTCCTTTCCACAATTCAGCCACTTCTTTTTGAACCGCTTCGTCCATTTCCCAATCGTCGATGCGAATACGACCTTTCTCATCCACAGGAATCGAACCGTTCGTATATAGACGCGCGCTGAAAAGGCGTTGGATTTGCTCGATGCAACCCTCATGCGTACCTTTGGCTTTCATGATTTTATAAAGCAAGGAGATATACAAAGGAATCACTGGAATCGCTGAACTTGCTTGGGTAACTAGCGCTTTATTTACAGAAACAAAAGCTTTGCCGCCAATTTTGGCTAAGTCTTCTGTAATCTTGAACGCTGTTGATTCTAAATGGTCTTTCGCCATTCCGATTGTTCCTTTGCGGTAAACTGGTTCCGTTACTTTTGGACCAATGTACGAATAGGCAACCGTCATCGCACCTTCCGCTAAAACACCAGCGCTTAATAATGCGTCCATCCACATCTGCCAATCTTCCCCACCCATCACGGCAACCGTGTTTGCAATATCTTCGTCGTTACAAGGTGTAATCGTCACCTCAGAAACATTCCCAGTGTGGAAATCAACCGTTTTATCGGAAAATGTGTCGCCGATAGGCTTCAACACCGAACGATGCAACACGCCCGTTACTGGGTGCTGACGAACAGGTGAAGCTAAGCTGTAGATCACTAAATCTACCTGACCTAAGTCCGCCTTGATTAAGTCGATCGTTTGTGCTTTTACTTCGTTTGAGAATGCGTCGCCATTAATGCTTTTGGCATAAAGACCCGCATTTTTTGCCGCTGCTTCGAAAGCAAGGCTATTGTAATATCCTGGTGAAGCCGTTTTGCCTTCAGCAGGAGCTTTTTCAAAGAAAACGCCAATCGTCGCGGCATCCGATCCGAATGCACTTGTTATCCGAGAGGCTAAACCAAAACCTGTAGAGGCTCCAATCACGAGCACTTTTTTCGCCCCGGCAATTTTGCCTTTGGACTTCACGTAGTCAATTTGATTTAAAACGTTTTTCTCACAGCCTTTTGGATGCGATGTCAAACAGATAAACCCTCTCATTCTAGGTTCAATAATCATAGTGCTCGAATTTTGTTTGTGCAAATATAGTTAAAGCACCTAATTATCCCATAAAACGCCGTTTTCAATTGATAGAAACGTTGAATAACAGCCCCAATAGCACTTCATTCCCCCATTTCTCCGAATGTTTCCATTCTGTTCGAAGCATTCCCCAGGATGTTAGTTGGTAATCCGCCGACAAAGATTGAGACAAGTCTGAAAATGATTCAGCCAAAATAATCGCCTTGGTGTCAGCATAATATTCCAAACGACCTGCCAACTTCAACGCGGGTCTGACTTGCCAAGTAAGAAATGTCGAGCCCCCATGCCAAAAATTTCCTGACTCAAATCCCACATCTTCGCAGAATGTCCAACTCACTGAAGTAGAAAACGGTATTTGAACATAGTTATCGTAAAAAATACGTAAACCTTTGCCTTCATCTCCTATAAAGCCACTGGAATTAAATCGAATGCCCTTGGCATTTTCAAAGTTTAGCTGAGTCCCTAAGGCCGGTCGGAATTTGTGCATCGTTTGCCAGCCGGTTAAGGCGAATAACTTCAAGATCAGGCGTTGGCTCGGACTATAAACCCACGCTAACCCCGTTTCATAATACGGCGAATTCTCGGCGATATAACTCCGCGAAAAACTCGGGTTTTCCCAGTTTTTTGCTGATTCCAAACCGATGTGGGATGGCATAATGCCTAGAATCAATTGATGCTTTGGCGATAACGCTAATGTGGCATTGAGTTGGTATATATTTTTCAACATCCCCGGTTCCGCGGCCAAGTTTTTCTGCGAGTAGGTGCCCAGCATGAAATCGCCACGAATAGTCCAATGGGATTTAGACGCCAAAAATTCGATTAAACCTAAGTTGACAGCCGGTTGATTTAGCGTTGTATGGTTATAAAACAAGGCCGACTTTTCATCAGCCTGAGGATTCGTAAGTGAATGTCCATAATAGGTTTCAGCATAGGCGCCAAACAAATAATGTAAGGTATCCGATTGTCCCCAAGCGGACAGACTAAACAAACAAAAAACCAACAATTTCTTCATTCAAAACAAGTTCGCTACAAGTGCAATAAGTTTGGATGGGTAAATTTAAAGACTCTTTCTCTTTTATTCATATGAAAAAGATTTTCCTCCTTATCCTCCTCAGTTTCACGGCCTTTGCACAACAAACGGCGAATAAAACAGACCGGGTCAATTGGTTTCAAGACCTGGGTTTCGGGATGTTTATTCACTGGAATGTGGATGTCAGTTTGGGGTCTGTGATTAGCCATTCACTCGCGGGGGCATCCGACGAATACGTGAATAAATACATCCAGGAACTTCCAGGCTATTTTAATCCGGAACAGTTTAATCCTAAAAACTGGGCGAAGCTTGCCAAACTCGCCGGCATGAAATACGTCGTTTTTACGGCCAAACACCACGCGGGTTTTGCTATGTTTCAAACAAAAACGACCCCATTTAACGTGATGAACACGCCTTTCAAACGGGACATTACAAAAGAAATCGTAGAGGCTTTCCGCGCCGAAGGAATCGCCGTGGGGATCTATTTTTCCCCCGATGATTTTTACTATTTACATACGCACAAACAGCCCATCGGCAGAGCGCAAGATCCAGCTCATTATCCAAAGACCAATCCGGGTTTGATGGAATATGATAAAGCCCAACTCAAAGAATTATTAACCCAATACGGGAAAATCGACATCCTGTTCATCGACGGCCCCGGCGATGGCTTACGTGAATTTGCCTGGTCGATCAATCCGGATTTAGTCATCACCCGCGACGCGATGAAAACGCCGGAACAAACAACCCCCAATGCTTCGCTTCCGAGACCTTGGGAGGCCTGTTTCACGATGGGGACAGATTGGCAATACAAACCTACCAACGATCCCCAGAAATCCGGGACAACGGTTATCAATATGTTGGCAGAAATTCGGGCTAAAGGGGGTAATTTCTTGTTAAATGTGGGGCCTAAACCCAACGGCGAAATTCAGATAGAGCAGGAAGCTATTCTGCGCGAAATCGCGCTGTGGAACTTCGCTTCTTCCGAAGCAATCTATGCCGTGAAACCCATGCCAATAATCAAAGAAGAAGGCGTTTGGTATACGCAATCCAACGATGAGAAATACATTTATGCTTTCGTTTTACGCGCTTCACCGGACGACTGGAAATATGGTGAACGAAAGAATTTCGTGCTTTCCAATGTGCTTGGAAACGAGAAAACGCAGGTGGAGATTTTGGGCTACAAAAGCGATCTCGTAGAATATAAGCAAGATTTTGATTCCAAAACCTATGTCAGCGCCAGCCCGCTCGGATTGACCATCAGCGCGGTGAATGGCCAACGATTCTACACGAATAACAAATGGCCGAACGCGGTGGTATTAAAAATTTCGAATGCAAAAGGGCGGTTGCCTCAAACCGATAAAACTAAACAAAGCTCCATGGACGGGGCAAAATAAAGATGAAGAAACTAGTCCTATTTTTACTCATTTCGAGCCCGATTTTCGCGCAAAAAGAACTGACGAATTGGCCCGCAAAAGCTAACCCTTTGACCGTAGGAAAACGCACCGCCGAACGCTTCATGTCTGTTCCTCATTCTCGTTATGGAGTTACATTCCCGAATCCTCCAGCGACTCAAATCACCTATCCCGACGTGTGCACTTGGTTAGGGGCCTTGGGCTTCGCTCAAAAAACGAATGATGCAGATTTGCTGAAACGATTAAATGAAAAAACAAGTCTTCTACTCACGTCTGAGTCACATTTACAGCCCAAGAAAAACCACGTGGACAACTTCGTTTTTGGCGCCATTCCCTTAGCTTTTCACATGCAAAACGGAAATCAGGACTTGAAAAAACTTGGCCTTGCCTATGCCGACGAAGAATTCAAAACGCTTAGTCCAGAAGAATATACGAGCTTAAAACCCGAAGTTCGAAATTGGTATGCCGCTGGACTTAGTTGGGTTACGCGCTTCTGGATGGATGACATGTACATGATTACGACGGTACAAGCAAAGGCCTACGAGGCAACGAAAAACCGTAAATACATCGACCGCGCAGGTTATGAAATGGTAGCCTATTTGGACACGCTTCAAAATCCGGATGGTTTATTTTACCACGCGCCGGATGTGCCTTATTATTGGGGACGAGGCGATGGCTGGTTGGCCGCCGGTATGGCCGATTTATTGAAAATCTTACCTAAAGATAACCCACACCGACCACGCATCATGAAAGGGTATCAGGACATGATGCGCGTTTTGTTGAAACACCAAGACGCGAATGGGATGTGGCATCAATTAATCAATGACCCAAATTCCTGGCCGGAAACTTCCTGCACAGGCATGTTTACGTATGCCTTCATTGTGGGCGTGAAAAATGGTTGGCTGCCATCCGCAACCTATGGCAAAGCAGCCCGAAAAGCCTGGATTAAACTGCAAGATTACGTGAACGAGAACGGCGATTTAACCGAAATCTGTGAAGGGACAAACAAGAAAAATGATCACCAATACTATTTGGAACGTAAAAGAATTGTTGGAGATTTGCATGGCCAAGGCCCCTTGCTTTGGTGTGTTAACGCTTTATTAGAAAAATAGGCATGGCTTACATTACAATTGAAACTACGATAAACGCGCCCATCGCGCAAGTTTGGGAGAAATGGACTTCTCCAGAACACATCCTAAATTGGAACTTTGCATCACCCGATTGGCATTGCCCAAAAGCAACATCTGACCTGAAAGTCGGTGGCGAATTTCATTACGAAATGGCCTCCAAAGACGGTTCTATGAGCTTTGATTTTTGGGGTACTTTCCAAGAAATCAAGGACCAAAAATCACTCGCAATCTTAATCGGTGATGGCCGCAAAATGTTCGTTACTTTCGAAACAACCGAAGCAGGAACGAAAGTCGTGGAGGAATTTGAGCCGGAAAATCAAAACCCGGAAGAAATGCAAAAGGCGGGCTGGCAAATGATTTTGGACAACTTTAAAAGCTACGCGGAAAAGGCCTAACATGAAACAGTTCTTTCTGAACCTTCCCTCGGAAAACTTAGCAAAATCACAGGCTTTTTACGAGGCATTGGGATTTAATGTCAATCCCATTTTCACCGATGAGGACCAAAAATGCTTGGTTTGGAGCGAGCAAATATATGTGATGTTGCAAGCTTTCTCATTCACAGACAAGCACGTAAAAAAGCCGCGGGCGAATTTTCATGAAGCTTCAGGACCCTCTTTTACACTTCCGCTAGAAAACCAGACGCAGGTTCTTGAACTTTTTCAAAAGGGAATCGAGGCGGGAGGAATCGCATCCGGGCCCATTTTGGATGAAAGCTTTATGACGCTGCGTAGCATCGAGGATCCGGACGGTCACTTGTGGGGTTTGATGTACTTGAATAGGGATAAATTCGAACAGCGCAATTAATGCATTTTCCCGTTTGCGGTGAGTAAGGAATAGGCCTCATCCCAACTAGGGATCGTATCCGATTCATAACCATAGGTAGGCCCAGTGGCAATTTGATGAAATGCTTTCATGGCCTTCAGGTGAGCGCCACTTCGCAAATAGGCCAACATGAGCTCTCGACTTTCCCATGCCGTAATCGTGCATTGATATTCATGCATTTTTTTGACATCACAATGTAAATTTCCTTCGGCCTTTTGGGCTTGTCGGAATGCAGGAATGGCTAAAAACCAAAACCGAATGTAAGCAAGAAATCCTTTTGGCTTTAAGCCCGTGAGTGAGATGTACATATGTTATTTTTTGGCGCCATTCCAGCCCTCGATAAAACCTTTGGCAAAATCTGATCCTCCAACCTCATAACCAAATAAACAAGCCACAACGGCTAAGTGGATAAACAACACCACCTTTTGCCAGGTAGGTCTATCTTTCCATGGCTGAGATTGATCAAAAGGGTCAAATGCTAATGCAATTCCAAATTGCGTTGCAGCCTCAGTCAAAGCATGATTCGTTAGCAACTGAACAAAACCCATGACGACAAAACCGATGTAAAGATATTTATTGAAAGATGTTTTCATAACGGAATCAAAATTACACGTTCAACCATTTATTTAAGACCATTCATCACAATTGGGCCTTATTTAAAATAATTCTAAATAGTGTTGCACATATCAATTTGCCGACCTACATTTGTGCTCTATTTAAAATTAGTCTAAATAAATATTGTATGAAAAATATAGGTTTTTTGCTTCTCATGCTAGTTTGCTTCCCATCCATGGCTCAATTAGGAGTCATTTCGGGTCAAATCAAATCCGAAGCTAACGAAGCACTTCCGGGTGCATCCATCGTACTTGTAGGAACTGTCAGAGGGGTTGAAAGTAACACAAGCGGCAACTACACACTCAAAGGTTTGAAGCCTGGCAAGTATAGTGTCAAAGTAAGTTTTGTAGGTTACCAACCCAGCATACAAGAACTTACCTTGGGAGAAGGAGAACAGCGCGTTGCCAACTTCATCCTGAGCGATGCCACGGAACTGCAAGGTGTTTCAGTCTACGTGCAGTCGGGCGTGAAAGGAAATACCTTTTTACCTCAGGTCAATGATTACACGATCACTGCGGGCAAAAAAAATGAGGTCATTGTACTAGATCATCTGCAAGCGAATTTAGCCATGAATAATTCGCGCCAAATATTCTCCAGAACACCTGGGATATCCGTTTGGGAAAGTGATGGTTCCGGTATTCAATTGGGCGTTGCATCCCGTGGGCTTTCACCCAATCGTTCGTGGGAATTCAATGTCCGCATGGATGGATATGATATCACGCCGGACCCCATGGGATATCCAGAGGCCTATTACTCCCCACCCATGGAGGTCGTAGACCGCATTGAAATTATCCGTGGAGCTAGCTCTCTACAATATGGCCCGCAATTTGGTGGACTCATGAACTTCATCCTACGGAAACCGGATATATCCACCAAACTAGTCGTAGAAAGCCAAAACACAACCGGAAATAATGGCCTATTCAGCTCGTTTAATTACGTGGGAGGAACGTCGGGCCGACTAAGTTACACGACCTATTATCAAAAAAGAATGGGAAATGGTTGGCGTCAAAACTCCTATTTCAACACGGATCACTCCCATGGTGAGTTATCCTATGCCGTTTCAAACAAATTAAAGATTGGGGCGCAAATGACGTATATGTATACCCAAAGCCAACAAGCTGGCGGACTGACTGATGTGGCTTTTGCTCAAAATGCCCAACAAAGTTTACGTTCCCGAAATTGGTTTAGCAATCCTTGGTTGATTTATGCGTTGACGGCTGACTATATCATCAATTCGGAATCTAAGCTTAGCCTAAAATATTTTGGAACCACGGCTGAACGGAGTTCGATTGGATTTACAAAGGCTATCACGGAGCCCGACTTGAACGGAACTAGACAGGTTGACCAGGATTATTATCAAACAAATGGGGCTGAATTGCGCTATTTGACCAACTACAAAATCGGGAGTTGGAAGAATACCTTGGCAGCAGGTTTACGCTATTTTAAAGGTGAAATTAAACGAAAACAATTGGGTGTAGGAAGCACTGGAACGGATATGAATTTTGCCATTCAAGGTTTATTCACGCGGGATTTAGTCTTTCACAATAGCAATTATGCCGCATTCGCAGAAACTATTTTGAGACCATCCGAACCCTTACTTATCACCTTAGGAGCTCGCTTGGAACAAATTGATACAGACATGATGGGGCAATCTGGCTTAAGTGCAGCCGGTTTACCCATCGCAGCTATACCTAGTAGCCGTGGCCGTTCATTCGTACTAGTAGGCACTGGCGCAGAATATAAAATGAGCTCAAACACAAAATTCTATAGCAACATCGCGCAGGCGTATCGTCCTGTGTTAGCTTCCGACTTATTGCCTCCCGCTACGACAGATGTCATTGATCCGAACTTGAAAGATGCCAAAGGTTTCAATTTCGATTTAGGCTATCGCGGTGAAATCGCGAATTACCTGACTTTTGATGTCGACTATTTTTACCTGGATTATGACAATCGCGTAGGTACGATTTCGCGCACAAATACGGATGGGAAAATCTATCAATTCCGTACAAACCTAGGGCATTCTGTATCTAAAGGAATGGAAGCTTATGTTGAATTTAGCCCTACGACCGCATGGTTAAAACACCAAAAATTAGGCAATATTTCCATTTTTGCCTCCCTTGCAGCTATTCAAGCACGTTACATGGATTTTAAAACGACATCACTTGTGAATGGCCAAATTGTCGAAGGAAATCTTGCTGGCAAACAGGTTGAAAATGCCCCCGAAAAAATTAATCGCTATGGCATTACATATACCAAAAAAGGACTTTCGCTTAGTTGGCAAATCAGTGACATCGGTTCCGCTTTCGCAGATGCTAGCAACACAATCACTCCCAATGCTGCTGCGACCACGGGTCTAATTCCCGCTTACCAAGTGCAAGACATTTCGGGATCGTATAAATTTAAAAAATATGCCCAACTGAAATTTGGGGTAAACAACCTGACAGACGAACGCTATTTCACACGACGTTCCGGCGGATATCCAGGTCCTGGTATTTTGCCAGCAGATGGCCGTACTTGGTATGTGGGCTTGAATTTGAAATTTATCAACTAAAAAAACAATGGCATTTCTTCGCTTTTAAGATCGAAGAAATGCCATTACTAATTAGGAATAATTCCTCCGCGAGTAAGGTATCAAGTATAGCTTGAAACAAAAATAGTGAAAGCTTTAGCCTTCACTATTTTCCAAGGAATACACAAATCCCGATTCCTTAATGTTTCTCGTGCTTTTTCATATCCATTTGATTCTGGAAGCAATGCAAGGCACAAGCAATCCCTTTTAGTGATTTGTGAACATTTCCTATGACCACTCCTTTGGCATCTTTGATGTTACACGTTTCTTTATCGAAATCTTCAATGGTAAAGACGATATTTCCATGGTCATCAAAATAGGTTTTGCCATCCTTTCCCATCTTCCCCATAACTTTCCCATGCTCATCAGTTAATATGCCTCCGGCGCTTAAAAACCCTAATTTTTTTCCATGAGAATCTTTAATAATTCGATCATTCGAAACGGTACCGGTCTTAACTCCATCTACATAAACATCTCCTTTTGCGTTTAAAAGTAGATGACCTTTGCTATCTCTTGCTTGTTGAGCAAAGGAGGTGATTGATAGGAACAACATTCCTAAAATCAATGCGTAAGCTGATTGCTTTTTCATGATAATTTGTTTTAAGTTTAAAATGCTTGTTGCACGCAAAGTAAACATTTGAAACACAATTACATCATGGACTAAGATGATATTAGTCAGCTTATTATAAAATGGTACAAAGAAATTCCTCTTCGAAATAGTTCCGTATTTGCACAAACTCAAGAGTTCGATTTAACATTTACCAGTTAATCGGACCTTTGCCTAAATACTTCTCTGCAATCGGCATGTAGTAAGATTTTAGTTCTTCGTAAACGGGAACCACAGGCGATTTGGTATAAAGATCATACTTATTGAAATCGTGAATCCAGTCCAAATATTGCTCATCTTTCTCGGTCATGAATTGGCGATAACTTCCGCCGGAATGCCAAGGATAAAATGAATGGTAACGAATCATCGCCATGCCCGCTTCAGGAATTTTATTATCAGCATGATTCTTCAGCACCTGATACAAATACTCATCATGTCCCCAGGCCAAATGCAAATTATCTAAGCCACAACCTGCCTCGTAAACCCCTAATTCGGTATTGTAACGACTATCCCGCATGTCAGGATTTAATGCATTGAACTCCGGATAAACACATGAATCTGGCAGTTTACAACCTACCACAAACACATCGCCCACTAAGCCCCATTGCTCCGCTTGAGAAGTTCCATCTTCATCTGATCCGAACAAGTACATCGCTTTCCCTAAATCATGAATTAAACCCACCAACTGCATCCAATCCGGTCGGCCATCCGCGCGTAAACCTTCTGCCGATTGCAATAAGTGAATGATGTTAGGGAGATTCAAATCAGGGTCAGACACATCCACGAGAACATTTAAACGCTCCATCATTTCCCACAAATCCATGGGATGATCGAATGTCAAATACTTTTTCTTCATGCGCAACACATACTCATACGTCTGACGGGAACGCATCTTACGGTAATGCTCTTTAACAGCCGCCGTGATATCCCCTTGTTCGTAGTTACGAAATTCCGATTTGTCTTTTGAAATTGTTTCCATGATTTAATAAAATACGGTATAAAGCGCCGAAACGATGCCCATAATTAAAATTGAAATAATCGCAAATTGGCCGCTGACGGTGAAGTCGCTTCGTTCCACAGCTAAGCCTTTCGGATTATTTACACTTGAACGATCTGCCAAAGAAATCAAGACCATGATGGCAACCAGTATCAAATAGACCCACATGGTTACATTCAAAAATGGAATTGGATTTCCGCCGATAAAAGTATGCAAATTCTTGAATAAAACCACGAGTGGAATGGACGCCACCGCAGCGACGATTGCAGCCGTGGAGGTCGTCTGCTTCCAGAACAATCCCAAAGAGAATAAAGCAAAGGCCCCTGGCGTCAGGTAGTTGGAATATTCTTGAATGAATTGATACGCTTGTTCTAGTTGGCGCAATTGTGGTGCAATCAAGAGCGCTATGGCAAAAGACACCCAAATCGCGATGCGACCCACCCAAACGGTTTGGGCTTCTGAGGCGTTTGGATTCAAGGACTTTTTATAAATATCCAAGCTGAAAATTGTGGAAATACTATTGCTTTTACCAGCCAAAGAAGCCACGATCGCAGCAGTTAATGCGGCAAAAGATAAGCCTTTTAGACCCGCCGGCAACAGGTTCATCAAGGTTGGATATGAGTGATCCGGTTTAATAATCCCATTAATGGCCATCTCACTTTGAAAGGCCCCATTTTGATAAAGCACATACATGGCGATTCCTGGAATCACACAGATTAAGGGCATCAACAATTTCAAAAAAGCCGCAAACAAAATCCCGGAACGTGCTGTGGGTAAGTCGGCCCCCAACGTTCGCTGAACAATGTACTGATTACATCCCCAGTAATTCAGGTTATTAATCCACATCCCGCCAAACAAAATCGCGAAGCCCGGAAGCGCATCATAATACTTATCTCCCTCGGAAAAAATCATGTGAAAATGGTCGTCGGCCTGCGAACGTAACTCCAACAATCCCCCAAAAACACCTCCGCTATTAAAGCGATCTGAAACCATATCCAAGGACAAATAGGTCACCACCAATCCCCCGATGATCAACACGATTACTTGAATAAAATCGGTATAACCAATTACCTTCATTCCACCCAAGGTGATGAAGATCGCGAATATGGCAAGCCCGATCATGGCATATAAAAAGGGAATCGAAGTGATGCTTTCAATCGCCAATGCCCCCAAATACAGGATGGACGTCAGGTTCACAAAAACATAAAGCAACAACCAAAAAACCGCCATAATCGTCGCCACGGTATTGTTGTAGCGTTGCGACAAGAATTGTGGCATCGTGTAAATCTTGTTCTTTAGGAAAATAGGTACGAAGAAAATGGCGACGATGACTAGTGCGGCGGCCGACATCCATTCGTAGGATGAGATAGCTAAACCAATCGCAAAACCGGAGCCCGACATCCCGATGAAATGTTCGGCAGAAATATTGGAAGCCAATAATGATGCGCCTATCGCCCACCAAGTTAAAGATCCCTCCGCTAGGAAAAAGTCTTTGGTACTGATTTCAGCCTTCTTCTTTCGCTGATACACCCAGTAGCCATAACAGGTCACAGAAACAAAATAGAATAGAAATACGACGTAGTCGAGGGTTTGTAATTGTTTCATGTAAGTTAAATAGGTTCGAAGCAAAAATGCTTTGGTATACCAAACTTAAGAAATTCAATTTAATATTGCTTTAATACTAATTTTAAAAGCGTTTATTTTATGCAATGAAAATTTTTGGGCGCGCACTATTTGCGTTCTATTTACTGCTTATTATCAAATTTGTGGTATTCAAGGATATGGACATGATCCTTATCGGCCACATGCGATTCTATTTTGGCGGTACCCAAACAGGAGATCCGAATTGGATTCCATTCAAAACCATTGCGACTTATTTCATGGGAAATAAAGGATTGCTGATTACAGGCTTAAATTTAGCGGGTAATTTGGCCTTACTATTTCCACTTGGGTTTTTACTACCCGATGGCTTTATTTACCTGAGACGCGCGCAAATTTTCTACGTCGCTTTCTTTATGGCGTTGAGCATTGAAACAGTACAAGCCCTATTTAAAATTGGAATATTCGATGTGGATGATGTGCTCTTAAATGGGCTTGGGCTGATTGGAGGCTATTTTATTTATGAAAAGATGCCTCATATGCTGCGAAAGCCCTGCATTTTCCTTTTTGCGGCCATCCTGAGCTTTGCTTACCTTTTTTATATCACACATAGTATTCCCATGCTACGTCAATAATGCCAAAGAAGGCACATGGGCTTAATGTGGCAAGCCCGCACGAAATAGGTTTCGAATTAGCCAATTACCCGCAAGGTAGAACCGGTCAATTCAACAACCAATACCGTTAATCCTTTGGTCGCTGGACCTTGAATCAATGCCCCCGTAGAACTGAAGGTTGATCCATGGGCAGGACACAAAAAGTTCGTCGTACTGGCGTTGTATTCAACGGTCGCACCCTCATGGGGACAAACAGTTGAATAAGCAACAAAACTAGCTGCTGTATTCCCTGAGGAAATTCGAAAGACAATGACACCGTTTCTCGCGATGAAATTATTAATTGTCTTCAGCTCCGTATCCAAGTTTACAGAAAAACCCGTGGTAGAGCCTGGGGCATTTACAGCCGCAGGGGCACCACTTTCATCTTTTGAACAGGCTTGTGCCATACAGGCAACGCAGGCCACAGAAAAGCCTCCTGTTAGTGTTGTTAAAAATTCATTGCGTTTCATATATTTAGGTTTTTGGTTGCCCTTCAATAAACATGAAAATACAGAATTCGGTCACTCGTTATCTTGTAAAATGGTATTCGTGCCGCTTGATCCAGCCGGCATTTCCTATAAATTGAACTTCCTTTATGATGCGGTATTGGTCTGCCTGAATCAGGTAGGTCTGTCGTAATATCGCCTTTCGATGATCATTCCCGTCTTCCCCCATCTGCTCTGTTATCCAAGAAAATTCTGACGCGGAGACTTTGGAATATTGAACTAATTTGGCCTCGCCAAAATGCTGCTTGTTTATATAAATTGTATCTGAGCTGTTTGCCTGGGGTTCTTTGGGATATTCAAATCTTCGGATATAACCCAAATGATCTCCCGTTAAACTTACCTGTAAATTAGCCGCCATCGAATAGGGCTTACCACTGGTATAATCCAAATAGGTCAATTGGCCATGCCAAGATCCGGATGTAAAAAGTAGATCTTTAACTTGGAATTGAGCGCAAGCTTGAAACCCCAAAAACATGATGGCCATTAGGCCGACTATTTTTTTCATCTGAGATGATTTTTTGGGTAAAAGATTTCACCAAATATATCATTATATTTAAGAATTAAATCTCATTTCATACATGTCTTTTCAAGCCTACATCGATAACATTCAAACCAAAACGGGTAAAGGCCCAGAAGAGTTTGTTCGCCTTGCAGAGGAAAAAGGATTCCTGGAAAAAGGAGTTCCAACAGTCAAAGCAACCGAGATTGTGAATTGGCTGAAAGCAGATTTTGATTTAGGGCATGGACATGCCAATGCGATTTACGCCTATTTCAAAGGGAAAAGAGACTAAGACTTAAGACATGCCATGAGCGACTGGATAAATAACTCAAGCCAACTAGAAAAAACGTTCACGTTTGCCAACTTTGAATCGGCCATGCTATTCATGCAAAAGGCTGCAGTGAAAATCACAGAATTAGATCATCATCCCACCTGGACAAATACCTATAATCGAATCCACATCGTGCTAAGTACGCATGATGCAGGGAATAAGGTCACAGAAAAAGATTGGGAATTAGCTAACGAATTAGATCAAGTATTTCAATCGATATAACATACATCTGTTCGTGAATACAGAAAAATAGGGGGCATTTTCGACTACGATGTTATTTCAATGCCTTATTTTTAGCCTTCTAAAAACCACCCGCATGAAACTAGCCTCCAAAATTCTCGGCGGAATATTCGCCATTTTGTTCATTCTTCTATTCATGATTTGTGAACGTGACCGGCCGGTATCGGAATTGATTCCGTTGTATGCCAACCAAAATTCGCGTTTCATGCCCATCCTAGGAATGAAGGTACATTACCGGGATGAAGGAGTACAAGCGGATTCCGTTCCCCTGATTTTATTGCACGGGATGTCTTCGTCCTTGAATACATGGGATAGCGTGGCGATAGGATTAAAGTCGGAGCGAAGAGTAATCAGTTTGGACTTACCGGGTTTCGGCTTGACGGGTCCATCGCCAGAAAACACCTACAATTTCGATTACTATTCCAAGTTCATTGACTCCTTTACGACACGCCTCCACATCAAACGCTTCATCCTCGTAGGTAATTCCATGGGGGGCGCCATTTCCTGGAATTATGCCCTACATAATCCAAGGGGCCTTGCCAAAATGGTCTTAATTGATGCCGCTGGGTATCCGAAAAAAGGGGAAAGCGGTTCGTTGGGCTTCAAAATTGCTTCTACTCCAGTGATCAATAATTTGTTACTCTACGCAACGCCTAAGGCCTTGGTTCGTAAGAGTTTGGAAACCATATATTTCGATCAAAATCGGGTAACTGATGCACAGGTGGAACGCTTTCACGACGTTGCTATCCGAGAAGGGAACCGTGCCGTGGCTTTGGAAATTTTCAAAGGCTCTTTTGGAACAACGAAAAACAAAGGCCAAATCAATCAAGTGAAAACACCAACGCTCATCTTATGGGGCGATAAAGACAATGTCATCAGCGTGAAAAATGTAGCGCTATTCAAACGAGATATACAAGGCAGTAAGTCTGAAATTTATAAAAATGTGGGGCATGTTCCCATGGAAGAAGTTCCTGGGAAAGTGACGACATCTATCTTGAATTTCGTGCGTTAAGGTTGGAAAAATTTGGGGGCTAGCATGCTCAAATACAAACTCCAGTTGGACCAGGTATGTCCACCCGATGTTTCCACATACTCATATTTTAGGCCCATTTCATCGTATTTTTTACGCAGGTTCACGATGGATTCAAACAAAAAATCCTCCTTGCCCGTGCCGATCCAATATAATTTGGGTTTGCTCTTAATCAAAGCTTTTACTTGTGGTGTGTGGATTTCGGGTTGGTACGTCTCAATGCGTTTATCGTTCATGAGGCCCATGCTCATCACAGCGATGTAATCGAAGAGTTCCGGATGTGCATTCGTGATATGTTGGGTTTGCAAGCCACCCATGGAGAAGCCCGCAATGGCTCTATTTTCCCGATTCGCAAGTACTCGAAAGCGTTTTTCGATGAAAGGAATAACCTCATTGACTAAACTCGCCTCAAACTGGCCATTAGCCATCGAAGCCGTTTCGCTCGCTTTGGGATTGCTATTTGAAGGACCAACATTCGGTGCAGACCATTTGCCAGGATAGCCATTCGTCACGACTACGATCATCTCTTTGGCTTTCCCTGCAGCAATCAAATTATCCAAAATCGTAGCCACAGGACCTCGAGAAACCCAGGCATTTTCATCCCCACCGGCGCCATGTAATAAATAAAGAACGGGATATTTTCGGTTTGGATTTTCCAAATAACTTGGAGGTGTGTAAACATTCATCCGACGATCATAGCCCAAACTCGGCGATGGATACCAAAGCGCGGAAAGCATACCATGAGGAACGGCTTTCGGTTGGTACCAAGCACTTTGTTCCCCTGGACTAATCACCACGCTTTCATGTCGCAATCCCGCACGTTCCACATAGGCATTGAGCGGGTCGGTGATTTCAACCCCATCGATGATAAAATTATACCGGTAAAAATCACCCGGAATAGGGGCTGTTGTATACGTCCATACGGAATCTTTTTTGACCATATCCAAGGCTGGATCGGTATCTTTCATCCAACTGCCTTTTACTTTAACAGACGACGCAGTATATGTCTTTAATCGAAAGGTGATGCTTTGGTCTGCATTTACTTCTGGAGAAATCAATTTCGAGTTTTGGGCGATCGATTGCAGGCCCAACAATAAAAAAGCGAAAAGGAATAAACGATTCATCGTAAAGAGGTTTTACTTCAAAGGCTATAGGGTGGGACATATACTCGGGCTTGCAAGCGAAATTCATCAGGACGCAAGAATTTCTTAGCGATGGAAATTATACCAAATCGTTCTCGCTGTTTTATGTCTGAGGGAAATAGCCATCCGAATAGGACGCTCAATGAGATTTGAAATCTAAAATAATCGGGATTTAGTTCTCTGTAGTTTGGACATTTGAGAAAATGGCCTGCATGGGGACATTCAGCGAATAGGAAAGATTATAAACCTGATAAATGCTTGTATTGATTTGACCCAATTCGATTCTACGCAATTGCTTGCTTTCTATTTCAGCCTCGTGCGCTAACTTCTCAATGGTTAGGCCTTTTTCCTTGCGTATTTCCCGAATGTTAGAGCCAACTAGAACGACCAGCTCTTCCTTCTTTAGTTTCATGGCCCAATATGGAAAAAGGTCAAATCTGACACAAGGTCACATTTGACCCCAATTCCTTTTAAGCAAAAGTACATTTAGTTAACGGGGAAAAAGTAAAAACATTGCTTTGGGCTAAGGGAAGAAAAAAAACCTATGCATATAGACCCACACAGTAAGATAAACTTAACTATGTGGGTCCTAAAACTTAATTGATATACACGAGGAAATTAACCAATCTTCATGGAGGTCATCGTAAGTGAACCTCCAACGGCCTTGTCATTGAAAAAACGAATCTTTTCGTTCTTCCCCTTTAAGCCTAGCACATAAAGCAAAGGGATGTAATGCTCCGGCGTAGGGATTGCCATCAAGGCTTCTCGGCCTAACGATTCATATTTTACGAGTCTTTCGTGTTCGTTGTTGAGAATCAAATCTTTCATTTTTTGATTGATTTGTTTCGCCCAATCAAAGGCATAATTGGGGGCATTCAATTTTCCCCAGTCCAACATGCGTAAATTATGTACCATGTTTCCGCTGCCCACAATCAGCACACCTTTCTGCCGCAAATCGGCTAATTCCCGCGCTAAATCGTAGTGATACGTCATATTTTGGCTAGAGTCAATGCTCAATTGCAAAATAGGGATGTTGGCCTTCGGATACATGTGACGAATAATCGTCCACGTTCCGTGGTCCAGTCCCCAGTCATGATCTAGTTCTACATGTGTGCTTTTGATGAGTTTCTGGGTTTCTTTCGCAAGGATTGGATCCCCTTTGGCTGGGTATTGCACCTCAAATAATTCACGAGGGAAACCACCAAAATCGTGAATCGTTTTCGGAGATTCCATGGCCGTAATTTGGGTACCGCGCGTCATCCAATGTGCCGACACGACCAATACCGCTTTGGGTGTAGGGATTTCCTTCGCCATCGCTGACCAGGTCCGACTGAATTCATTGTCTTCGATGCCGTTCATGGGCGAACCATGACCGATAAACAAAGTAGGCATCACTGAGCCCGTATAAATCAAATCATCCGTGAATGACTTAAATCCTGAAAATGTATTGATACTTCCCATGGCCAAAAGACTGCTTAAAAATTGGGTTCGATTCATTGAAAAATGCGCGAAAGGCATCGCTATTTGATTACGCGATTGTTTTCACAAATTGGATTTCAGCAGCTAATTTCACTTCTTCGCTCACCAAAACTCCCCCTGTTTCCAAGGCTGCGTTCCAAGATAATCCGAAATCGTTGCGGTTGATTTTTCCTGTCAACGAGAATCCTGCCTTGACATTTCCCCAAGGATCTTGGCTAATTCCACCAAATTCCACATCCAAGCTCACCTCATTCGTGATGCCTTTGATTGTCAAATTTCCTTTCAATTGTCCATTTTCTGCGTCGAACATTTGGAAAGATGTACTTGCGAATTGGATATTTGGATGATTTTCTGCGTCAAAAAAATCACCACTTTTCAAGTGGCCATCACGGTCCGCATTATTCGTATCGATTGACATTACATCGATGGTCGCTTGTGCTGTTGCTTTGCTAAAATCATCTCCTTCTGTCGTTAATTGTGCGGAGAAATTACGAAACTCGCCTTTCACGTTGGCGATCATTAAGTGCTTCACTTTAAATGTTAATTCACTGTGCGTAGGGTCAAAAGCCCAGGTTGTTGTATTTGCCATGTTGGTTTGCATATAAGGGTTTGTCGATATTGACAATGCAAAGTTGGGGCAAAAAACCCGCGGGCAGATTAACCTATGTTAATAAATGAAATTAGCGTTTGCTGGCCAACTGCTTACGAATTCGGCTTAATGATTGCGGCTGAATGCCGAGATAGGAGGCAATAAGGTATTGTGGAATGCGTTGCATGAAATCGGGATGGCGCGTGGCAAATTCCGTGTAACGATCTTCCGCTTCTTCGCTGGTAGTTTTAGCCATGCGGTATTGCATGGAAACATAGGCATTCTGAATCAATACGCGGAAATAGCGTTCCAAGATCGGCATTGCAGAACAGGCATGTTCGAATGCCGCTTTGTTCATCATCAAGACCTTCGTCGGTTCTAAACATTCGATGGAATAGGTCGATTTATTTCCTGAAAAAAAGCTAGCTAAGTCTGAAATCCAATAGCCCTCCAAGGCAAATTGAACGACCCGTGTATCGCCTTTTCGATCTGCCAAATAACTGTAACAAGAGCCTGAAAGGACAAAAAAGATGTAATTACAGCTTTGGCCAGCTTCCAAGAGGAGTGCCTTTTTGTCCAGCGTTTTTTCAAAAACGAAGGCATCAAACTGCAGGGCGCATTCCTCCGACAAGGATTGGCCGCTGTATTGTTCAATGCTTTTTCGTAATAGGTCGTTCATGGACTGGCAAAACTAAATGAAAAATGGTAAAATCAACTTATACGCGATAAAAACCCGACCGAAATTCAATTGGGGTCTTCTCCACATGCTTCTTGAAGAATTTGATAAAGTTAGTAGGCTCATCAAACCCAAGTTCAAATCCGACTTCTTTGATGGAGTTTGCCGTATGGGCTAATAAACGTTTGGCCTCTAAAATAACGCGTTCGTCTATAATCTCCTTCGGGGATTTGCCCAAAACAAATTGGGTGGATTTGTTTAATTTTCGTTCGGAAACCGACATCTTATCGGCATAACCCGACACAGATTTTAGCTCTTTAAAATGCGATTCTAAGAGTTGATTAAACAATATTGTGTAATCCAATTCTTCGCCTTTCCGGATTTCTTTAAATCCAGAGGCGCGTCTTTCCCGTTCGGCAAGCAGTAATAAATTATGCAATAGATTATGTAAAACATCAAATTGAACCGCATCATGGGGCTTCGACAATTCCGTCTCAATTTCTTGAAAAGTTGAAATTAAGGGCGAATGATTCGCCACCTGAAGAACAGGATCTTCAAGTAAATCATTGAACAAAATATTGTTCCGCAAGTATTTGATATCTTCAGGATATTTATCAAAAAACGCTTCCGTGAATAACAAAAACCGACCGTCATACCCCCCTTTGGGATCTAACATTTGAACCCGATTCTTATTAATAAAGAGAAAGGAATTGGCTTGAACAGGAATCGGCTTAAAGTCGATTACGTGATTCGCCGTTCCTTGTTGGTAAAAAAAGATGTTATAATAATTATCCCGATGCGGATAGGCAATGTTCTCGTGGTGAAGCAATAAGGTTTCGGCAATGGAAATGACTTCGATTTCGAGCGGAAGACCCGCTTTAAATCCAATGTTCTTTATTTGATTTGCCATAGGACAAATATAAAATATCCTTTATGCTTATCGTAGCATAAAGGATATATAATCGCAAAACCTAATCTTATTTTATGTTAATCGGAATTACCAATGCTTCCCAAATCAAAGAAATTCCATTTTCCGTAATTATGTAAACCAAGCTTTCTTGCGGAGTGTTAGCTGGCAAGGGCTTTACAGATACGACTAAAACGTCCTTTTCAGGATTTCGCGTTGTTTCTCCGCTTCTTTCAATTCCCCACTGACCCACCTGTGAGTTGAAGATTATTTGCCATTGATTTTCGTTCGGAATTGTGTAGATCGTGAATTTTCCGGCAGGCAATTTTTTACCTTCAACGAGTAAATCTGCATCCGTTTCGATTTGAGTTGCCTCATTTGCTCCGGCTCTCCAGACCTTTCCAAAAGGAACTAAATCCCCCCAAATCTTTCTTCCTTTGACAGAGGGACTACCATAGGTTATCGTAATCGTTGCATTGCCTAGCTTACCGGTAATGGTTTGCTTGGGACTTTGTCTTACTCTTGCTTGTTGGGCTTGAACTTGCACAAAACTAGTTAGCATTATAAATGCCAAACACATCAAATTCCATTTAGTTTTCATCGTTTTATTTAGTTAGTTTAAACAATCCAGCACCTATTTTGGCCGCTTCGCTTCCTTCTTTGGGATGTAAGAAATTCCGACTTTCTTGATTGAAATCTAATTCAATCGCTTGATCAGTAACTTTCGTATTGTTGAATTTCAATAAAATAGGGTCAATGTCTTTGAAGTTCAATTGAGGTCCTCCGCCCGTCCCAGTTACTTTTTTGTTCCCGGCAATTAAACTGTTATTCACTTGGTATAAAATGGGTTCCTTGGCTTTTTGTTCCACACCGGCAGCTTCTTGTTGGCCACGATCACGATCTAATTGGCTTATCCAGGCATACTGTCCATTTGCGATCACATTATTCTCAAACACAAAATCGTTTGCGATGGCAGATGTCCAAACGCCGCAACCATATCCACCATAAATTAAGGTATTTCGCATCACGTGGCCTGTACTTTTGCGCGACCAATAAACGATGGCTTGTTTCAAGTTGTAGAAGATGCAATGGTCAACTACGATGCTGGTACCATTCGCGATAATTCCTAAATGATTGGGAGCGTTGACCTCGTCTCCGGCAAATACGCATTGCGTAATTTCCAAATCATCCAGTTTGGCATCTGGACGTGTTATAGGGTATACGCGAATAATTTTCCCTTTTTGAGGATGTTCGATCACGGGTGCACCCATGATTTTCAATCCTTGAATTGTCATGTGGCTTGTTTCAACCTTAATACCATACATTCCTCCTCCAAATGGATCTTTTTGGCCCATCCAATCATCAGATAATGGCATGGTGTGGATTAAAGTGGGCATACTACCTGAATTCCAATTAGGATCATCAGGTAAAACCTCTGCACGAATGGTTAATCGCGCTTGTTTCGTAAACGTTCGTTTGGTCGGATGGAAAGTTGAAGGCTCCATCAAAGCATAGACGCCGGAAGCTAGTAAAATCGTTATTGGATTTTCGCCTTCACTCGCATTGACTAAACGCGCAGCAGCGGGTAAGCTGCGAAGAGGGTGGGCCTGGGAGCCATCTTGACTATCATTCCCTGTATTAGGATTGACATAAATCAATTGGGTCGTTTGGGCAAATAAGCTTGGACTCAGCAATAGAGCAAGCATGCATAATCGTAGGTTTCTCATTTTCATCGGTTTTGTTCTATTGAAGAACAAAATTGAACCTTTGCATGAGGAAAAGCATGATACTTTTATGCCAAATAATGATACTTTGGGATCAAATACGGTCGATGAAATAAGCCAAAAGATTCGACCATTCCTCTTCGAGTGAATAGCTCGGCCGCGTTTTCTTCGCACGTGCATACCAGTAATCTGCATTCCAAATGTCACCTTCCTTTCGGTGTAAGTATGCATGCACCCAGGCAGAATCACGATCGCCCAACTGATCAATCAGCGCATGGGCTTGATCCCAATCCCCTTTGGCATCGTACCAAAGACTTTTTAAAATCGTCGAAAGCTGTGCGTCTGGCTTGTCTAAAACAAGGGATTCTTTGAAGGATTGAAGATTGTTCATTTCGATGTTCGTAAGATTTTATCCATAGCTTTTCCTTTAGCTAATTCGTCGACCAATTTATCCAAAAAACGAACTTGTTTTGTTAGCGGATTTTCAATTTCTTCAATGCGGTATCCGCAAATTACCCCTGTGATTAAATGAGCATTCGGATGTAATGTGGCCTTATCAAAAAAGGTACTAAACAAGGCCTTTTCGTCAATCAGCGCCTGCACTTCTGCCGCATCAAAACCAGTCAACCAATGAATCACTTGTAGCAGTTCTTCCTCAGTCCTTCCTTTCTTGATGATTTTGGTTACATAGTGCGGATAGACGGAGGAAAAAGTCATTTTCGCAATCTTGTCGGTATGAGCGGGAGTTTCTTTCATGCGAATTTATGCTGGAATTTGTTCTTGTAAAACTTCATTGCCCGCCTGATCAAAATACGTGCAAGTCAAATTCAGTAGATCAACCTCCCAAGTTGAGATGCCCGTTTCAGCACACATTCGAATGAAAGTCGGATAATCGGTTTTACCTTGTTGGTGTACCAAAAGTTCTTCTTTAAACACATCTTCCTTTAGCGCATCGGACATAACCATTGCATCGTATTTCCCGGGAGCCTGAACGAATTGCTGATGTTCACCATGGTAATCCACATGCCCATCTTCCACGAAGGCCACGTATTTTGTAAGGCCCAAGCCCTTCAGGTCACGAATGTATTGAGGGAAATCTGCTCCGGATTTAACGCAGCTGTGGGCAGAAGTGATTTGATCGAGGGTAAACATGTTTTTCGTGTAATTAAGCCTTCAAAAATACACGAATAATTCATAAGATGGCCCTATATAACTTTCCAATACTCCTCCAGCTCAATCGTATCATCTGTCGAGGACTTGTTTTTATCCGAAAACAGCTCACTGATTTTCATCACGAACTTACTCGAAATGACATTGAGAATCGTATTCAAGAAGAATATCCCCATTTTCGTTTTGGGATGTGCCAAAGCGGGTACTCCCGGAGGAAGTTTCTGAATCTTCGTCACATAAGGCCGAAAGGCTTTATCGTAGGCAGCAAATGCATTCGCATAATTCGCATGGCGCGACAATTCCCCGGCCAAAATGTAGGCTCCCAACACAGAAAGACTAACGCCCATACCCGTCAGCGGCGATGGACAAAACGCCGCATCACCCGTCATGGCACAGCGGCCTTTCGACCAACGAGGCGCAATGACTTGGCTAATGGCATCAAAATACAAATCGGAATTCTCCTCCATGGCGGCTAAGACGCGTTTGGCTTCCCAACCGGCATCTGAAAACTTATCCCGTAAAAGTTGCTTTTGCTCGTCTAAAGATAATTTTTCATAGCCCATGGGCTCCGACATAAACGAAAAGGACGCACGCGTCGTGCCTTCGTTATCCGGACGCATGACGATCACGCGCGAATTCGTTGCGTTATACCAACGGGCCCAACGGCTATCCGAGGGTCCACGTGGAATCGTAAAATAGGAAACATAAAGCCCAACAGGCCTAACGAACGGTTCGTCGCCAAAAATCAATTGGCGTGTTCGCGATCGAATGCCGTCCGCACAAATAACCAAATCAAAATCGCGGATTTCACCGTTTTGGAAAGTCACAGATACGGTGTCATCCTTTTCGTTTAGCGCTGTGATTTGATTGCCAAACAGATACTCAACATGATCTTTGGTATGCTTGTATAATATCTTGACCAAGTCGCCTCGCAAAATCTCTAACTCTGACGTTCCCAAATTGGATTCGCCTTTCGGAAGAGCGGCCTTGACTACATCATTCTCATCTACAAAACGGACGCCCAACTCACCCGTATCCGCCGCGCGAATTTCCTCCTCAATGCCCATCCATTGCGCGATTTTTTGCGCGGCGCCTTTGATGTCGACATTTTGGCCTCCCAATCGTAAGGATTCCGCGCGCTCCACAATCGTTACTTCAAAACCAAAACGATTTAACCAAAAGGCTAAAGTAGGACCTGCTATGCTGGCACCAGAGATGAGAACTTTTTTGGGGGTCATAATTACAATAGGATAACGTTACCCGATTAAAAACGAAAAAGGGGGCAATAAGTTTTAAAAATCATTTAGTAAATTGTCGGTATGGCAGCCATTCACCCACACATTCACTTCAACGGCAATACTGAAGAAGCATTTGAATTTTATCGTTCCGTTTTTGGCGGAGCGTTCTCGCGCTTGATGCGCTTTAAGGATTTGAATAATCCGGATTTTTCATTCCCTGAAGACGAGCAAAATAAGATTATGTTGATTCGTTTACCCATCGGTTCTTCGTTCGTTTTATCAGGAAGTGATGTGCCTAATTTTTTAGGTGTTGTGAGTGAGGAGGAGAACCGCAGCAAGATTACCATTTCCGCAGCAAGCCAAGCAGAGGCCGAGGCACTATTCAATGGCTTGTCGGACGGCGGAACTGTAGAAATGCCCTTGGATGAAGGCCCTTGGGGCTCCTATTTAGGGGCATTTCGAGATAAATATGGAATCGAGTGGATGGTGGAGTATTCAGACTAGAAAGCTCTATTTCACCTCTTCGACTTCCCGAAAAACAAAGTTGGATGTTCGGTGCTTAATCAGCCAATTGCCTTTTTCTTTAACAAAGAGATCTTTATAGATTGTATACAGCGTTGTTTTGATTTCTTTTTCATTTTGCTTAGACACTAAGATTACGCGACAATAACTCGTTACCTCTGCATGATCCCCTAACAGCTTAATAGTTTTTTGGCCGTTTTGATGATACACCGTATGGAAGTTTTCCAAAAAAGCAGAAAAAGCATTTTTCAACTGCTCTCTACCTTGCAAAACAGTTGACGCTTGACCCTTTGCGATTGACTCGACGATACCGTCTTTAGTAAAAAGTAAAACTTGCTGATCGATTTCTTTGGTGTCAGCTAAATTAGAAAAGGTATTAAGGACAACTTCAATCGCCATACGATCTTCCATGGCACTTAATCGCTGTTCAATTGTTGATGGTTTTTCCATGTTTTGGGCAAATAATACAGTTGATGTTAAAATAAACAAACACAAGGTGCTAAAAAATGTATTTCTCATACGCGGAATTGATTTTTTACAAAACTAGCCTTCGTTAAGGATATTGTGCTGACATATATTACATTAATTATGTCACAAATTTCTTTTTTGTTACCTTAAAGTCTTAAATGAGTAAGCTCTATGCAAACAAACGCAATTCGTCTCCTTACAATTACGGACCAAAACAAAATGATCTTATATGAAAATCTAGAGAACTATTTTACACATATTCTTTGTGAATCAGGACATGGACAATTTAGCATTGAGAATAAAAACTATTCTCTTGAGAAAAATGAAATTGCCATTTGGTTGCCTAAGCATACTGTTTCAGAAATACGATTATCGACCGACTTTAAAGCCAGCTGCTTGATGGTTTCGTTTGACCTAATGAGCCAAAACAATCCAGACACTCGCTGGGGCATTAAAGCCTATTTATTTTCAAAAGAATTTCCAATTGTTCGATTAAATGAAAAAGAGAGCAAGATATGCTTAGAAAACTTTGCATGCATTGAAAAGAAATACCGAGACAAGGATCATATTTTTCATCAACAAATCGTCGGTCTTCAGCTTCAGCTATTCATTTTAGATATGTGGCATATTTTTTCAAGAGAAATGGGAAAACGGACAAGCTCTATGCAGCAAGGAACCCTGTTTGAACGATTTCTTCATGAGGTCCGGCAGCATTGCATAGAAGAACGAGAAGTTTGTTTTTATGCGGATAACTTAGCGATATCCGCTAAATACTTAACAGAAATTTGTAAGAAGAGTAGCGGAAAAACTGCGTCTGATTGGATACAAAATTATACAACGCAAAGAATCATTGCCTTGTTGGAAGATAAATCATTGACCATTTCGGAAATTGCCTACATGCTTAATTTCTCCAGCCTGACATTTTTCAGTCGATACGTCCGAAAGGTCTTAGGTGTAGCTCCTAGCAAATTTCGGGAGCGATTGGGCAAATTCGCAGCGTATTAATTGGAAATTGCCTGGCCCAATGTCAGCAAATTATGATCCGGATCTAATAGACTAAACTCCTGCTGGCCCCAGGGTTTTTTCGACAAAACGCCATTCGGATGAATAGGAAAATTATTCGCGACCAATTCCTGATAAAGCGCTTCAATGTCAAGTACTCGGATATAAACCTGCCCGTAATTTTCTAACGGATTCAAGCCAGGGAATTCGAAAAAATGAATTTCAATTTCGTCCTTCTTTAGAATCAAATAATTCCCGTAGTCGGCAAGTTCTGCAAATCCTAGTCCATGCACATAATAGGCCTTCGTCCGACTTTTATCGCGCATGGGAAGTTTGGGGATGATTGTAAGTAGCATAGTCAAAAATTAATGGTCATAGCTAACGACCCTTGAAATCTTCCATGTCCCGTTTTCGTTCTTCCAAATCATCAAAAATTTAAACGTCCCCTCTTCGAGTTTCCCATTTTCAATATGCTTAAACTGGTGCTTCCCTATTTCAATCGCACCAAACCCCTGAATTGGGTGGACCTCCAAACTCCCTTCCACCAGATTCCGTTTCAGGTCATAATCTCGATTGAAAATCTGTTGGAAATTGCTAAAAACCTGATCAAAAGCAATCAACCCGCCATTGTCCTGGTACCACTCCAAATCTGTTGTGAAATAGGTTTTTAACAAGGGCAAATTTTTGGCATTATAGGCAGCAAACAAGGCGCTATCCAATTGCGCAATCTTGTTGAACAATGCTTGTTCGGTGCTTGCGACCTTTTTTTCATCGGGGTTTTGGGAGTGAGCCTCTGAAAAAATACTCAAGCAAAACAGGAGTGAAATGTATGTTTTCATTGGTGTTAGGAAATCGGTGTGCAAATCTCAATCAAAAAACCATCCAAATCGCGAACGTATCCAACGATTTGTCCCCAAGGTTTTTCTTTGGCCTCCTCACATAATATCGCACCTGACGCTACAGCTTGTTTCATGGTTGCCGAAACATCATCCGTCGTAAAACCTATTTCAATCCCCAGCGGCTTATCATGGATTTTACTCTCGATAAATCCATCGGATAAATTAGAGCCCGCTAATGTTTTGGACGCGAAGGAAAGCGTTGTTTCACCCGTAATAACTTCGCCATAGGAATTATCTGGGGTGATAAACTTGGTCTTGAATCCGAATGCTTGCTCATAAAACTGAACGGTTTTCGAGACATCTTCGACATAAAGGATTGTGTAAGCGAATTTGATCATAAGGTCTGAATAAAATGATTATTTCCCCACCTGATCGATGGGCCGAAAACGTAATGCACTCCAAGTATCATCGATGGAAATCGCAGAAACGGTCGTGATGCCAAACTCCTCAACGGTCATTCGAATGCTATCGCGGTTGATGTTTGATTTCAATTTGGAGGTGCCTTTGGGATAGGCAATCCAAAAAACACTATCTGGCACAATGTGTCTGAGTCCTTCATTCAGAAAGTTGGTTAACTCGTTTTTATCCGAAACGAAAACAAGCGTGTTGTTACTTGTCGTCATGTTGAACTCCGTTTTGCATCCATTTGCAACGAATGCTTCTGCGAGATCTTTGGGCGCTTGGATAATAATTCCTTCGCCTTTGAATCGGAGTTTTTTGAGGATGTCTTGCATGGTAATAAATTAGCAACCGCCCTTAACTTGGACACGTTTATAAACGAGTTTAGCACCTTGTGTCACGTAGCTTGGCGATAGAATCGCAAAGGCATATTTGGGTGCTTTCGAAACGTGATGACTTTTGATGATGATTTGATCGTTCACCTTTAGGTTTCGCAATGCATCAAATTCATCATCCGTTTCTCCTCCAAAAGCAAGAATATAATCGTCCCCTTGGATGTTGACCATGATGCCAAAACCGAGGCTAGATCTTTCCGGCAAACGGAGCGATGTAACGACACCCCTAAGTTGCGCATTGCCACGAATAGCCCGATTGATTTTAATTGCACCGGCATGTATTTTTTGGCCTGTTGGAGATGCTTCCCAGTTGGTGAATTTCTTCCCATCCGTAGATTCCCGCCAAGTTTTCAATGCGGTCTTTGGGGTTTGACCAATCGAACTTAATAAAACCACTCTTTGGGCATCTGAATTTTTAACTACGATATATGGTTTTACTCCGGTTGCTTTTATGTCATTACCCTTCATCGCAAAAGCCTCCTGCTTATTATCTGCAATGTAAATCTCGGTGTTAGCAGGCAACGAATAGGATTTTAGTTCGTTGGGGGCCAAGTTGCTTACGCGCGTTTGAATTTTCCCATCCGGCGTGTAGATAATCAATGAAAGATGATAAACATCTTTGTAATCATTGGAGAAGCTGATCTGAATATTATCCTTTGCAGAAGCTGAAAATACAAACAAGATTAGGAAAATAATACCGGCAAATTTTTTCATAGTAAGTTGTAGTTGAGTTCTCATTAAGTGATATTATTTTGACAAGCCTAAGCCGGCAACTTCGACATATCCATGTGAAATATCTCCCAGGTATGTCCATCGAAGTCCTCAATCGTGCGTTGCACCATAAAACCATAATCGCGCATTTCATTGGGTTCGATACCGCCTGCACTTAAGCCGCTTTCCACGACTTGATTGACTTCTTCCATACTATCCATAGATAACGAAAGCAAGGCAGCAATGGATGATTTTGTATCGGCAATCGGCTTTTTGGTAAAACTAGTGAACTTCTCATGCGAAAGAATCATCAGAAAAATATTGTCCGACCAAACCATGCATTTGCCACTTTCGTCGGAGAATTGCGGATTATTCTTGAAGCCCAAAGCCGTGTAAAATGCCATCGATTTTCCGGGGTCTTTTACTGCAAGATTAATAAAGATTTGATTCGCCATGATGTTATAAATGTTTTACTAAAGATAAATAATCTGTGTTTTAGAACGCACATAAATACGACAAAAAAGGCGATTTTTGCCCAGAATCTTTCCTATTTTTACTTAAGCCATTCTGTTTCAATTTACATACAAGATGAAAAAACACCACGTTTTTATTGCCACGAGCCTCGATGGTTATATTGCTGATGCCCAAGGCAGTGTAGGCTTTTTAGACACCTTTCCTATGCCGGAGAATGACGACATGGGTTATTATGCATTCATGGAAAAAGTGGATGCGCTGTTAATGGGCAGAAAAAGCTTTGAAACATTTTTGTCTTTTGGCGTGGATTGGCCTTATTCAAAACCTGTATTTATTTGGAGCCAAACCCTGGACAAGATTCCCGTAGCATTAACAGGAAAAGCAGAACTCGTTCAGGGCACATTAGCAGAAGTCGAGGCCCTTATTCATGCCAAAGGATTTCAGCAATTGTATCTTGATGGGGGACAAGTGATTCAATCATTCTTACAGGCCGATAAAATTCAAACAATGACCATCACCACCATTCCCATTTTGATTGGTGAAGGAATCCGGCTCTTTGGACCATTGACAAATCCGCTGTGCTTTCAATGTACTCAGACAAAACGCTATGAGAACGGTTTGGTTCAGCAAGTATTTGAAAGGGTCGCTTCCTAGTATTTAATTCCGGCAAAATCCTCCCGTATTGAAGCTTGACAAAGTTTTCTTACTTGGGCTGAAAAGACTAAATAGAGATGGATGATAAATAAAAAATTCACCATTTCTGTTTGCTCCACTAATAATCAAAGGGTGTAAAAAATTGAATGCCTGATTATTTATTCATTATTCAAGTGTTTGCTTTTACCAATCCAGCCTAAATGGGTATGATCAAAACTATCAAGATATTTTAATCCATATCCCGCCACTCTATCAAAGGTTGAATGTGCCAAAAATATCAAACCGATTTTCATAGTCATATCACTGTGAATTAAGTAACCAACTATAAAGATTAGGACTAAAACACCTTGATGGTGAAATATATTATATGCAATTGCCCCTAATTTCTTTGTAATAAGAAACAAAGCAAAAGATGCATCGGGCACAAAAAAAAATGCAAGATAAAATCCCCAGGAACTCGGGAACAAGTGAAAGTATGCACCAGTAAATAAACAAAACAAACCTGCAGATTCGAGTTTTACGACGTTTTTCATTTGTATAAATTGATAAGCAAATTTAAGGATTAACTCAAGAAGGGTGCAAAACCTAACACGCAGATAGACAACAAAAAAGCCGATCATTGCTGATCGGCTTGCTCCCCTTTTCGACGAAAGATGCAACTATCAACCTCTTATAGTATACGTAACTATTTGTAAGTTAAACAGTTAGACTTG